>JAESFL010000470.1_pt1 | contig 27438 bp, 23 predicted proteins | sample 9269401 | NCBI WGS metagenome assembly JAESFL01 (sample SAMN14506025, study PRJNA617098) | algae metagenome | isolation source: Gloeocapsa sp. UFS-A4-WI-NPMV-4B04 and co-occurring heterotrophs from desert... | place: USA: Utah | collected 2006-10-01 | reverse complement strand
GGTCGGCGCGACCTTCTCGGGGCGGATCTCCGGCGTGACGCGCTCGGGCTTGTTCGTGAAGCTCGCGGAAACCGGGGCCGACGGCTTCGTGCCGGTCTCCACCATCGGCCACGAATACTACCGCCACGACGAGGCCCTGCACGCCCTCGTCGGCGACCGCAGCGGCGAGACCTACCGCCTCGGCGACACCGTCGAGGTCCGCCTCGTCGAGGCGGCGGCGGTGGCCGGTGCGCTTCGCTTCGAAATCCTGTCGGAGGGCCGCAGTCGCTCCGGCGCCAAGGGCAGCGGGATCAAGCGGAGCGGGTTCAAGGCGAAGCCGGGCAAAGTCGGCGTGAAGGCGTCGAAGGGCAAGGCGCGCTCCGGCAAGGCTTCCGCGTCCGAGGGCGACGCGGCGCGGCGCCATCGCGGCTCGCGCCGCTGAGCGGAAGGGGTTAGAGTCCGGCCATGGAAACCTACGTCTCCCCTCCGGCTCCGGCTCCCCAGGAGCGGACGCGGCTGGTCCCGGCCATGGCCCGCGGCTTCCTCAACCGCTGCCCGCATTGCGGGCAGGGGCATGTGTTCGGGCGCTTCCTCAAGGTGCGGCCGGCCTGCGAGGCCTGCGGCCTGGAGATGGAAGGGCACCGGGCCGACGATCTGCCGCCCTATCTCGTGATCTTCCTCGTGGGCCACATCATCGGCTACCTCGTGCTCGAGATCGAGATGGGCTACGACGTGCCGCTCTGGATCTCGCTGACCGTGTGGCCGCTGCTCACCCTCGTTATGGCACTGGGCCTGCTCCAGCCGGTCAAGGGCGCGGTGATCGGCCTGCAATACACGTTCGGCATGCACGGTTTCGGCAAGGCGCCTCCGGCACTTGGTGGGAGTCTTGGCGGACCCGGCACGGGGGAGAGACGCGGCGGTGAGGCAGGAAGCAGCGCGAGCGACGCCCCAAGACTTGGAACGGTCTGACTCGGATAGGCCCGATCCGTCCGACGCTCCGGTTCGCCCCGCGCCCTTACGCCCCCGCGATGCCGCGACGCTGATCCTCCTCGATCGCTCCCGGAAGCGGCTGAAGGTGCTGATGGGCCGGCGCCATGCCGGCCTCGCCTTCATGGGCGGCAAGTTCGTGTTTCCCGGCGGGCGCATCGAGGCCTCGGACCGGCAGATGCCGGTGGCCGGGGCCTTGTCGCAGCGGGCTGACGACGCACTGCGCGCTAAGCTGCCCCGAGCCCCGCACCATCTCGGCCGCTCCCTCGCGCTGGCCGCAATCCGCGAGACCTACGAGGAGACCGGCCTCCTCATCGGCACCCGCGATTACGGTCCGCCGGAGACGGCGCCGGAGGGGGCGTGGCAGGCCTTTCGCGAGGCGGGCGTGATGCCCGACCTCGAAGCCCTGCATCTCGTGGCGCGGGCGATCACGCCGCCCAAGCGCGTGCGCCGCTTCGACACCCGCTTCTTCGCCGTGGACCGCAAGGCGGTGGCGATGGAGCGGCCCGGCATTGTCGGCCTGGACGCCGAACTCACCGAACTCGCCTGGGTCGATCTCACGGCCGCGCGCAAGCTCGACCTGCCGCGCATCACCCGCGTGATCCTCGACGATCTGGAGGCGGCGGCGGAAGCGGGCTTCCCGCCCTACCGGCCGATCCCGTTCTACTTCGAGCGCCACGGGAAGGGGGTGCGGGAGGAGATCTGAGCGGCGACGGTCTGCACCCTAGGCGGGCCTCGCCGCAGCCCATGCCTCTACTGGATTGTGCGCAAACGAACAGGAGTTTCTTAAGACCGATCAGGCAGTTTAGGATAATTGTCGGAGCCTGACTGTCGATGCTCAATGCCTTTCGTCGCTCCGATGCCGCATCCGTCTTCGATGCGCTCAAACGCTCGCAGGCGGTGATCACCTTCGCCGTCGATGGGACGGTGCTCGACGCCAACGACAATTTCCTCGAGCTGATGGGTTATACGCTCGCCGAAGTCCGCGGGCGTCATCACCGGCTGTTCGTCGACCCGCAGGAGGCGGGCAGCGCCGCCTACGAGGCGTTCTGGCAGAGCCTGCGGGGCGGCGCGTTCCAGACGGCGGCCTATGGCCGCCTCGCCAAGGACGGGCGCAGAATCTGGATCCGCGCGAGCTACAACCCGGTTCTCGATGCCGCCGGCCGGGTCCAGAAGATCGTCAAATTCGCCCTCGATGTAACGACCGAACGCCTCGCCGCCGCCGAAACGGCGGGCCAGATCGCCGCCATCGGCCGCTCGCAGGCGGTGATCCAGTTCGACCTCGACGGGACGGTGCGCAGCGCCAACGCCAACTTCCTCGACGCTCTCGGCTACGCGGCGCACGAGGTGGAAGGGCGCCATCACAGCCTGTTCGTGACGCGGGACGAGGCGGGCTCCGCCGAATACCGCGCCTTCTGGGAGGCGCTCGCCCGCGGCGAGTACCGGGCCGGTGAGTTCCTGCGCGTCGGCAAGGACGGTCGCGAGGTCTGGATCCAGGCGACCTACAACCCGATCCTCGATCCCTCCGGACGTCCGTTCAAGGTCGTGAAGTACGCCTCGGACATCACGGAGGCCAAGCGCGCCGCCGCCGACATGGCGGGCAAGGTCGAGGCGGCCCGCCGCTCGCAGGCGGTGATCGAGTTCGACATGGACGGCACCGTCCTCGATGCCAACGACAACTTCCTGGATGCGCTCGGCTACACCCTGCCCGAGGTTCAGGGCCGGCATCACCGGATGTTCGTCACGCCCAATTACGCCGCGAGCCCGGCCTACGCTCAATTCTGGGCGACGCTGCGGGCGGGACAATTCACCTCCGCCGTCTACCAGCGGGTCGGCAAGAACGGCCGCGAGGTTTGGATCCAGGCGTCCTACAATCCGGTTCTCGACGCGGCCGGGCGCCCGTTCAGGGTGGTGAAATACGCCTTCGACATCAGCCAGAGCATGGCGGTACGCGCCAGCGCCCTCGCCATGGCCGAGCAGACGCTGGGCCGGGTGCGGGCGGTGGCGGACGCCTCCGAGGAGATGCACCGGATCTCGGCCTCGATCGCCGCACAGATGAGTCGCTCGCACGAGGCGGTCGGCGACATCCAGAGCCGCATGAGCGCCGCCGGCGCGCTCTCGGCGAAGCTCGACGATGCGGCGGCCGCGATGACCGGCGTGGTCGAGATCATTACGGGCATCGCCGAGCAGATCAACCTGCTCGCCCTCAACGCCACGATCGAGGCAGCCCGCGCCGGGGCGGCCGGCCGCGGCTTCGCCGTCGTCGCCACCGAGGTGAAGAGCCTTGCCGAGCAGGCGCGCTCGGCCACCGCCCGCATCACCGGCGAGATCGGCGCCATGCAGTCGGTTTCGCGGGACGTGGGCACGGCCCTGGTCTCGACCGCCGCCGTGGTCGATACGGTGCAGGGCTTCATCGCGCAGACGACGGCGGACAGCGCGCGGCAGCAGGCGACCTCCGGTCAGGTCAGCACCGACATGCAGGCCACCGCCGCGAGCGTGGCGGATTTCGCGAGCCGTCTCGATGCCTGGAATGTCGGTTTGGAGGAGCGACGGAGCGAAGAGCGCCTCCGCACGTCGATCTCAGGCCATGTCGCCTTCGTGGCGGAGCGGGGGCGGAGGGCGGGGGAGCCGCAGAGCCTGCCCTGCACCGTGCTCAACATCTCGGAGGGCGGCGCCAAGCTGGCGCTCGAGGCCGCCGACCTGCCGGAGAATTTCTCGCTCCACATCGACGGTGAGCCGTCCCGGCGCTGTCGCGTCACGCGTCGCGCCGCCGGGGACATTGGTGTTCAGTTCGTCTGATCCAATGTTCGGTTGATCGCTTCGGTGTCTCTTCGTCCTTGCGAGGCGAAGCCGTGGCAATCGAGGGCTCCGCACTTTTCGGAGATGTCGCGCCCTGGATCGCTTCGGCTTCGCCTCGCGAGGACGAATGAACGCGCCGAACCCGTCAAACGGATGCCAGAGCCTCTGGAAGCGTGCTCACCCGCGCGCGTCGGCGACCAGTGCGGCCAGCCCTTCACGATAGGTTGGGAAGGCGAGCTGCACGCCGAGCTCCTCGCGGATCAGGCGGTTTCGCACCCGCTTGTTCTCACCATAGAAGCTGCGCGCCATCGGGCTGAGGTCTGCGGTCTCGAAATCGATTTCGGGCGGTAGTGGCAGGCCCGTCAGCGCGGCGGCGTGTTCGGTCACCGTCTGCGGCGGGGCCGGTTCGTCGTCGGTGACGTTGTAGACCGCGCCGGGCCGCGGGCGCTCGATCGAGGCGGCGAGCGTCGCGGCGATGTCGTCGACGTGAATGCGGTTGAACACCTGACCCGGCTTGACGATGCGCTGGGTGCGGCCCTCGCGCAGCTTCACGATCGGGTTGCGGCCGGGGCCGTAGATGCCTGAGAGGCGAAACACCTGCACCGCCTTGCCCGTCTCGGCGCCGAGTGCAAGCCAAGCGTTCTCGACTTCGAGGCGGCCGCGGGAGCGGGCGCTTTTCGGGGCCGCGGGCGTCGTTTCGTCGATCCAGGCGCCGCCGTGATCGCCGTAGACGCCGATGGTCGAGAGATAGCCGATCCAGCGGATGCGGCTCTTCGCGATCGCGTCGCGGTAGCGGGCGAGCACCGTGTCGCCGTCCTGGCCCGGCGGGGCGGAGATCAGCAGGACGTCGGTGTCGGCGAGGTCGTCGGCGATGCAGGGATCGTCGGTCTCCGGCCCGAAGGCGCGCAGGGTGAAACCGGTCTCGGCGGCAAGGCTTCTGGCCCGCTCAGGCTCGGTCACCGTCGCCCGCACCGTATCGAAGCGGGTCCGTTCGCGCTCGGCGAAACGCCGGGCGGAGAAGCCGAGGCCGAAGACGAACAGATTCATGCGGTGTCAGGTCTCCCGTGGGCGGTCCGCCTCCATAGGAAGGCCGGCGGCTTCACGCCACTCCTCCCTCACATGCGCCTCGGGCTCGGTCCGTCCATGGGCGTCGAACAGATCGCGCAGCCGCTCCCGCGCGAGCAGCCGTCCGCAGGCCCAGACGGCGGCGCCCCGCACCACCGGATCCGGCTCCCGCAATCCCGCCACCGCCTCCTCGGCGAGCGCCGCGTCGCCCGAATTGCCGATGGCGATGAGTACGTTGCGCAGGAAGCGGTCGCGCCCCGTGCGCTTGATCGGCGTGCCGGCAAAGCGCGCGCGAAAAGCTGCATCGTCGAGGCGGGCGAGGTCTGCGAGCGGCGGCGCGGCGAGGTCGTCGCGGGCGGCCAGGCGCGTCTCGCGCGCCGCGCCCGCGAACTTGTTCCAGGGGCAGACCGCGAGGCAGTCATCGCAGCCGAACACCCGGTTGCCGATCTTTTCGCGATATTCTGTCGGGATCGGGCCGTGATGCTCGATCGTCAGGTAGGCGATGCAGCGGCGGGCATCGAGCCGGTAGGGCGCCGGGAAGGCGTCCGTCGGGCAGATGTCGAGGCATCGGCGGCAGGAGCCGCAATGGTCGGTCTCGGGTGCGTCGGGTTCGAGTTCGGCGCGGGCGAAGATCGCGCCGAGCATCAGCCAATTGCCGTGCTCGCGCGAGATCAGCACTGTGTGCTTGCCTTGCCAGCCGAGTCCCGCGGCCTGGGCCAGCGGCTTCTCCATGACGGGCGCCGTATCGACGAAGACCTTCACCGGCTGGCCGGAACGGGCGGAGAGGAAGCCGCCGAGCTCCTTCAGCTTGCCCTTGATGACGTCGTGATAGTCGCGTCGCTGCGCGTAAGCCGCAATGGCGGCGCGATCTTTCAGGCGCGTGAGTTCGAGGGGATCGGTTTGCGGACCCGCATTCATGCCGAGCATGACGATGCTGCGGGTCTCGGCCCACAGCGCGGCGGGCGCGGCGCGCTGGTCGGCGCGCTCCTCCATCCAGTCCATCGTGCCGTGATGGCCCGCCGCGAGCCATGCGGGCAGCCGCTCTCGCAAGGCGGGCACGGCGTCGGGCCGCGTGACGCGGAACGCCTCGAAGCCGAGACGGCGTGCGCGCGCCTCGACGGTCTCGCGCAAGGCCCGGCCCGTGAGGACGGCCTTCTCGGGCTTCAGAAATCCAGATCCGCGTAATGCGCCGCCGCCGGCATCCCCGGCGCCCGGTCGGCCAGGAGCGCGCGGAAGGACGGGCGGGATTTCACCCGCGCGTACCAGTCCTTCGCCATCTCGTCCTCGTCCCATGGCACGTCGCCGAGATAGTCCACGCAGGAGAGATGGGCCGCCGCCGCGAGATCGGCATAGGTCAGGTCGTTGCCCGCGAGCCAGCGGCGCTGCCCGATCAGGTAGCCGATATATTGGAGGTGATAGCGCACGTTGGTGCGCGCCGCACGAATGGCGTTCATGTCTGGAGGGCCGCCCCCGGCCGCCGACGACATGAAGCGCTTGTCGATCTTCTCGGTAACGAGATACTCGGTCACCTCGTTGTTGAACTTGACGAGGAACCAGTCGAGCAGGCGCCGCACCTCGACCCGCGCCGTGGTCGTGTCGGGCAGGAGTCGCCGGCCGGCGAGCCCCAGCCCTCGCGTCTCGTCGAGATATTCCGCGATCACGCCCGCGCCGGGAACGGCGAGCCCGGTCTGCTCCACCAGCACCGGCGTGGTGCCGGCCGGGTTGACGATGAGGAAGTCGCGGCGGCGCTCCCAGGCTCGTTCCTCGACGAGGACCGGCTCCATGCCCATCTCGGCCAGGACGAGGCGGATGAAGCGGGAATTCGGGCAGAACGGAGAGTGATAGAGCGTCGCCATCGAGGCCGTGGTTCAGCGGGAAGAAGGCAGAGCCCTGGGCAGACCGTGCCGCACCGGCGAAAGTGGGGCGACGCGCCAGGATTATTTCTCCATCGTTGCCACCTCATTAACAAACCCGCCGCGACCCGGTAACCGCCCGTCAACCCTGCCGCCGCAAAGCTGCCGCATCGCCGTCGTCTGCCCCGCTCTCGCAGTGCCGGGACACCGGCGTGGGGAAAAGCAGGCTCATGGATCTCGTCCTGATCGCGAAGGCGCTCGTGCTCGCCGTGGTGGAGGGCGCCACCGAGTTCATCCCGGTCTCCTCGACCGGGCACCAGCTTCTCATCGGCCACTTCATCGGCTTCCACTCGCCCAACAACACCTTCGAGGTGCTGATCCAATTGGGCGCGATCCTGGCGATCCTGTTCGTCTATTTCGGCCGGCTGTGGAGCATCGCCACGGCGCTGCCGCAGGATCCGCGAGCGCGCCGCTTCGTGCTCGCCATCCTCATCGCCTTCCTGCCCGCGGCGATCGTCGGCGGCCTGTTCTCGAAATACATCAAGTTCTACCTGTTCAATCCGTGGATCGTCTGCGCCACGCTGGTGGCCGGCGGCCTCGTGCTCCTCGTCATCGACGACACGGTCGGCGAGCCGAAGACGGCGACGAATGGCGGGTCTGGCGACGGGCCGACCGAGCATCCGCGCAAGACCGACGTGTTCGATTTCAGCCTGCCGATGGCGCTGAAGATCGGCCTGTTCCAGTGCGTGGCGATGATCCCCGGCGTCTCGCGCTCCGGCGCCACCATCGTCGGAGCGATGCTGATGGGCGCGAGCAAGCGCTCGGCCACCGAGTTCTCGTTCTACCTCGCCATGCCGACCATGGCCGGCGCCTTCGCCAAGGACCTGCTCGACAACTACAAGAATCTCTCTTCCAACGACGCGCTGCTGATCGTCATCGGCTTCGTCGCGGCCTTCATCTCGGCCCTGATCGTGGTGCGCACGGTGCTCGATTACGTCTCCCGCCACGGCTTCTGGCTGTTCGCGTGGTGGCGCATCATCGTCGGCTCGCTGGGCTTTGCCGGACTGATTATTTTTGGCTGAGCCAGCAGGATTTTGAACGAGGCGGCGACGGCATCTCGGACTAAAGTCGGTTGTCGTTTGCCCGCGCCCCGTGCGAGGGCTTGCGGCCAAGTCGCCGCTCTCTCAAGAAGCGGTCGGGAAACGCCGAACGTCTAAGGTCTCGTCCCAGATGGAAGATCGTCCGCTCGCCGAGTTGTTCGAGCCCGCGACCCGCGAGCGCTGGCGCCAGGCCGTCGAGGCCGCGCTGAAGGGGGCCGATTTCGAGAAGCGCCTCGTCTCGAAGACCGCCGACGGCCTGCGCATCGAGCCGCTCTACGAGCCGGCCGCTTCGGTGGCGCAGCCGGTGCGGGCACCCGGCCCCTGGCGGCTGGCGCAACGCATCGACCATCCCGACGCCGAGAAGGCCGCGGCGCAGGCGCTCACCGACCTCGAAGGCGGCGCCGATGCGCTGGTGCTCGTCGGTCGCGACGCGCCGGCCGCCCGCGGCTTCGGCCTCGATCTTTCTTCCGTCGATACGCTCGATGCCGCGCTGAAGGGCGTGATGTTGCCGCTCATCGCTCTGAGGCTCGACGCGGGCCCGGCCGGCTTCGAGACGGCGGCGCTTCTCAAGCAATTGGTCGAGCGCCGCGGCGACGATCCCGCCACCCTCGACCTCGATCTCGGCCTGGACCCCCTCGGCGCCTACGCCGCCACCGGCCGGCTCGAACAGGGCTGGGCGGCGCGCCTTTCCGAGACCGTCACCGCGTTTGCCGGTTACCGCGGACGCGTGGCGCTCGCCGATGCCCGGCCCTACCACGAGGCCGGCGCGAGCGAGGTGCAGGAACTCGCCGCCGTGCTCGCGACCGCGGTCGCCTATCTGCGGGCGCTGGAGGCCGGCGGCCACGATCTTGAGCGCACGCGCGACGCGATCTCCGTTCTCCTCGTGGCGGATGCCGACGAATTCCTGACCATCGCCAAGTTTCGCGCGATCCGCCGGCTCTGGGCCCGGGTCGAACAGGCCTGTGGTCTTGAGCCGAAGCCATTACGGGTGCTGGCCGAGACCGCGTGGCGGATGATGACCCGCCGCGACCCCTTCGTGAACATCCTGCGCACGGCGATGGCCTCGGCCTCCGCCGGCCTCGGCGGGGCCGATTCGGTCACCGCTTTGCCCTATACGCTGGCGCTCGGCCTGCCCGATGCCTTCGCCCGGCGCGTGGTGCGCAACAGCCAGATCGTGCTGATCGAGGAATCGAACCTCGCTAAGGTTTCCGATCCGGCGGCCGGCGCGGGCGGCTTCGAGGCGCTCACCGCCGAACTGACCGAGAAAGCCTGGGCTGCGTTCCAGGAGATCGAGCGCGAGGGCGGCATCGCGAAAAGCCTCGAATCCGGCGCTTTCGCGGGACGGATCGCGGCGGTGGCGCAGGCGCGGGCGAGAGCGGTGGCGACCCGCAAGGAGCCGCTGACCGGCGCCAGCGAGTTCCCCTTCCTCGCCGAGAAGCCGGTGGCGGTGCTCGATGTGGCGCCGAGGGAGGCCGCCCGGCCGGAGAAGGCCTTGCCCTCGCGACGCCTCGCCGAGCCCTACGAGGCCCTACGCGACGCGTCCGACGCGATCCTGGCGCGGACGGGCCGGCGCCCGGCGGTATTCCTGGCCAATCTCGGCCCCGTGGCGGTTCACAACGCCCGCTCGACCTTCGCCGCCAACGCCTTCGCCGCGGGCGGCATCGAAGCCATCGGCAATGACGGCTTCTCCGACACGCAAGCCCTGGCCGAGGCCTTCAAGGCGTCGGGAGCACGGCTCGCCTGCCTGTGCTCCTCCGACGCCGTCTACCAGGCCGAGGGCGTGCCCGCGGCCGAAGCGCTGACGGCGGCCGGTGCCGGGACGATCTACCTTGCCGGCAAGCCGGCCGAGGCGGAAGCCCTGCGCCAAGCGGGCGTTCACGGCTTCCTGTTCGCTGGCTGCGAACTGTTGGCGCTGCTGCAGGAGGCCGCCGAGCGGGTGCAGGGCTGAGGCTCAAGGCGGCGTGAGCAACCTTGACACTGCGGGGGGCGAGACAATCTTCCGCCTGAAACGGGACGACACCCACAGCCGGATTGAAAACCCATGCGCCTGCCGATTTTCGCCGTCGCCACTTTCGCCATCGCCCTGGTGGGCGTCGGGACAGCGGAGGCGGCCAAGCGGAAGGTCGCGGTGCCGCACCGTTACGACGGCCGCTGGAGCATCGAAGTGGTCACCCTCGACGGTCCCTGTGACCGCGCCTACCGCTACGGTGTCCAGATCCAGCGCGGGCAGGCCGTCTACGGCGGTGGCGAGGTCGATATCAGCGGTCGTGTCGCGGCCAACGGCGCCGTGCGCGGCACCATCTCCCGCAGCGGCAATGCGGCACAGGTCTCCGGGCGGCTCTCCGCCAACGGCACCGGAGCCGGCCGCTGGTCGACCCTCGGCGACGGCCCGATCAGCTGCAGCGGAAGCTGGAGCGCCATGCGACGCGGCTGATCGCGCCTCAGGGCGGTTACCGAGAAGCTAGGCCATTCGGTCTGTGGCGGCCAAGCGACAACGCCGTTTTCGTTCCGCGCTGCGTCATGGCAGAGCTGTTTTCGCCCTAGATCCGGCGCGATCTTCCGCGAACACTGGCGGCGTTCGACACCCGTTCGAGGCGCCCCCATGACCGCTGTGATGAGAGCTTTGCCGTTTCTCGGTCTCGCCTTCGTCCTGCTCAGTCCCGCGGCCGAAGCGCGCCCGGCCCGGCAGCATGTTCCCGGCTCGCCGCACGCGATTCTGGCGCCGCTCGAAGAGGCGGCGACGGCCTGCTTTGCCGAGACGGTGATCGCCAATCCCAAGGCCATGCGGCTGGCTCGAGACGGGCGCTGGTACGAGGCCGCCGGGGTGACCGGCTTCCTATGCCGCCCTGAGGTCGATCGCATGGCGGTGGCGCATGACCGCATCTACGGCCAAGGCACCGGCGCCCGGTACTTCAAGGGCGCCTATGCCCGCCACCTCGACAAGCAACTCGCCGCCCGCCTGCAGCCGCTGCTGGAGCCCAAGGCCGTCGCCAGCGCCGAGCCGCCGGCCGAGAAGGCGGCCCTCGACGACGTCGCGGCGGAATCCGCGCCGAGAAGCGCGGATCACTGAGCCGGTGAAGGCAGATCCGGCTACCGGATCCGCCGCCAAGTCTGCCGCTTGCACAGAACGCTGAGCACGCAGCCCGCGACCTCGACCGTGTCGGGGCCCTTCGGGGTGATGCTGCCCGCATAGGTCTTGCCGTCGTTCGGATTATAGAGGCTGCCCTCGAAACCCGCGCCGCTCGGCGTGCCGGCCTGCATGATCTGCACGCCGACGAGCTTGCGCGTGCGAAGCGCGGGATCGGGATTCTGCGCATCGACGCCGGTGCCGGCCGTCGCCGCGATCGTCCCGCAATAGCCGCTGCCGCAGCGAGCAATGCGCACGGTCGAACCCGCCGTCTCGGTTTGCCACAGTCCGGACAGGTCGGGAGCCTTCTGTGCCAGGGCGCTTCCGCCGGATGTCAGGAGGAGGAGCCCGAAGGCGGCCATGCGCATCGTCGGATGGCGTGACCGGTCGGCACGAGGCATCGTCATTTAGGCTTCCTCCCTGCCGGCCGTGGCCGCCGGCTCGCGACAGCGGTAGTCAGGCGGCCGGGGTTTCGCAAGAAGCGGGATGGGCGGGGTTGGTTGCCGCGGTCTTGACTTCGCCGCCTTCGCGCGTCCTACGCCCTGAGCGAGTCGGCACGGGCGAGTCAGGAGCGGCGGATGCAGGTGATCGAGACCGAGATCCCAGCGGTGAAGCGGGTGATCCCGAAGCGCCACGGCGACGAGCGCGGCTGGTTCTCGGAGGTCTACCGCGCCGACCTGCTGGCTGAGCGCGGCATCGCCAACGCCTTCGTCCAGGACAACCAGTCCTTCTCCGCACCCGCCGGCACGATCCGCGGCCTGCATTTCCAGGTGGCGCCCAATGCCCAGGCCAAGCTGATCCGGGTGCTGGCCGGTGCGATCCTCGACGTCGCCGTCGATCTCCGCTCCGACTCCCCGACCTACGGCAGGCACGTCGCCGTGCGGCTCGACGCGGAGGGCGGGGAGCAGCTCTTCGTGCCCGCCGGCTTCGCCCATGGCTTCTGCACCCTGGAGGCGAACACCATGGTCGCCTACAAGGTCGACGCCTATTACAGCCCGGCCGACGACCGGAGCCTGCGCTGGAACGACCCGGCCATCGGCATCGCGTGGCCGGTGGCGGAAGCCGACGCGATCCTCTCGGGCAAGGACAAGGCTGCGCCGCTCTTGGCCGATCTCGGAAGCATGTTCTGATTCAAGGTCTTGTGAGTATCGGGTCGGGCAGATTGAGCTCGACCTCAAGTTGGCTGAGCCGCGATCGAGCGCGGCCCTTGTCCGTCTCGCGGACGGGAATCGGACGGAGTGGGGATCGATGCGCATTCTGGTGACGGGCGGCTGCGGCTTCATCGGCTCGGCGCTCGTGCTGCATCTGGTGCAGGATCTCGGCCACGAGGTGCTCACCCTCGACGCCCTGACCTATGCCGCCAACCCGATCTCGCTGCAGCCGCTGGCGGACGATCCGCGCCACCGCCTGGAGCAGGCCGACATCTGCGATCCGGCCCGCGTCCACGCGCTCTACGCCGCGTTCAAGCCCGATGCGGTGATGCACCTGGCCGCCGAGAGCCATGTCGATCGCTCGATCACCGATCCAGGCGCCTTCGTGCGCACCAACGTGATCGGCACCCAGGTGATGCTCGACGGCGCCCGCACCCACTGGGACAGCCTGTCCGGCGAGGCGAAGCAAAACTTCCGCTTCCTCCACGTCTCGACCGACGAGGTCTACGGCTCGCTGCCGCCGGACGCGTTCTTCACCGAAGAGAGCCGCTACGATCCGCGCTCGCCCTACTCGGCCTCGAAAGCGGCCTCCGACCACCTCGCCCGCGCTTGGCACGAGACCTACGGCCTGCCGGTGCTGGTGACGAACTGCTCGAACAATTACGGGCCGCGCCACTTCCCGGAAAAACTGATCCCGCTGATGATCCTGGCGGCGCTGGAGGGCAAGAAGCTGCCGGTCTACGGCGACGGCCTGAACGAGCGCGACTGGATCCATGTCGAGGACCATGCCCGCGGCCTCGTCGCGGTGCTGGAGCGCGGGCGCATCGGCGAGACCTACCTGCTCGGCGGGCGCTCGGTCCGCAACAACCTCGAGGTGGTAAAGGCGCTCTGCGCCGCCTTCGACCGGCTCCGGCCCGAGAACGGCCCGCACGAGCGCCTGATCACCTTCGTGGCCGACCGGCCCGGCCACGACCGGCGCTACGCCATCGACCCGTCCAAGGCCGAGCGTGAAGTCGGCTGGCGGCCGACCAAGGTGTTCGAGGAGGCGCTGGAAGAGACCGTGCGCTGGTATCTCGACAACGAGGCGTGGTGGCGCCCGATCCGCGAGGGCCGCTATTCCGGCGAGCGCCTCGGTCTAGCGGGCAAGAGCGCGTGAGCCTGATGGACATCCTGATCCTCGGCGGGGCCGGACAGGTCGGCACGGAGCTTCAGGCCCTGTCCTGGCCCGAGGGCGTGCGGGTCCACGCCCCCGACCGGTCGAGCCTCGACATCACCGACGAGGCAACTGTGGCGGCCGCGCTCGACGCGCGTGCCTACGCGGCGGTGATCAACACGGCGGCCTACACCGCGGTGGACAAGGCCGAGAGCGAGGTCGCCGCCGCGTGGCGCCTCAACGCGCTCGCCCCGGCCCTCCTCGCCGCCGAGACGAAGCGGCGGACAATCCCGCTCGTCCATGTCTCGACCGACTACGTGTTCGACGGCTCAGGCGAGGGCTTCTACGCGCCCGATGCGCCGGTGAACCCGCAAAGCGTCTACGGCGCCAGCAAGGCGGCCGGCGAGATGGCGGTGCGCTCGGTCAACCCGCGCCACGCGATCGTGCGCACCGCCTGGGTGGTGAGCCCGCACCGGGGCAACTTCGTCAAGACGATGCTGCGGCTCTCGGGCGAGCGGGACCGGCTCACCGTCGTGGACGACCAACACGGCTGCCCGACCTCGGCCGCCGACCTCGCGAGCGCGCTCGCCACCATTGCACTGCGGATGGCCGATGACGAGGCCGCGCCCATCGGCACCTTCCACTGCGTCAACGACGGCGCGACCACGTGGTGTGACTTCGCCCGCGCCATCGTCGCGGGCTCGGCCCGGCGCGGCGGGCGCAGCGTTCCGGTCGAGGGCATCCCGACCGCCGCCTACCCGACGCCAGCGCGGCGCCCGGCCAATTCCCGCCTCTCGACCCAGAGCCTGACCGACGCCTACGGCCTCGCGCCCCGGCCCTGGGAGGCGGCGCTCGACGACATCCTCGACCGGCTGGTCGGGCCGGTTCGCTCCAACTGACCAGGACGTGTTCGTATGAAGGGCATCGTGCTCGCCGGCGGTTCCGGCACAAGGCTCCACCCGGCCACGCTGGCGATCAACAAGCAGCTGCTGCCGGTCTACGACAAGCCGATGATCTACTATCCGATCTCGGTGCTGATGCTGGCCGGCATTCGCGAGATCCTGATCATCTCGAGCCCTGAGCACCTCGGCAACTACCAGCGCCTGCTCGGCACCGGCGAGCAGTTTGGGCTGGCCTTCTCCTACGCGGTGCAGCCGCGGCCCGAGGGTCTGGCCCAGGCCTTCCTCATCGGCCGCGACTTCGTCGGCTCGGATGATGTGGCGCTGGTGCTGGGCGACAACCTGTTCTTCGGCAATGGCATGAGCGACCTGCTGGCCAAGGCCCGCGCCCGCAAGACCGGGGCGACGGTGTTCGCCTACCATGTCGATCAACCGGAGGCCTACGGCGTCGTCACCCTCGACGAGAGCGGTCGCCCGATCCGGCTGGTGGAGAAGCCCAAGACGCCGGAGAGCCCCTGGGCTGTGACGGGCCTATACTTCTACGACAATGCGGTGCTCGACATCGCTGCCGAGGTGAAGCCGTCGGAGCGGGGCGAACTCGAGATCACCTCCGTCAATCAGGCCTATCTCGAACGCGGTCAGCTTCATGTCGAGCGGATGAGCCGCGGCTACGCGTGGCTCGACACCGGCACGCACGACAACCTGCTGGAGGCAGGCGAGTTCGTGCGGGTGCTGCAGCACCGGCAGGGACTTCAGGTCGCCTGTCTCGAAGAGATCGCCTACCTTCAGGGCTTCATCGGCCGCGAGCAGCTGCAGGCGCGGGGCGAATTGTTCGCCAAGACCAAGTACGGCCAGAACCTGCTGCGGCTCGCCCGCGAGGGCCGGCGGCCCGATCAGGATTTTTGATCGACACGCCTCGCTCTCGTCATTGCGAGGCGAAGCCGAAGCAGTCCAGCGCGCCGATCTCTCCGGCAAGGTCGCGCCCTGGATCGCTTCGGCTTCGCCTCGCGACGACGGGTGGGACAGCGTGCTGTCGGCCTGTTCCGATCAGCGCTCGCCCTGGATGAGCACCGCGCCGGTATAGGTCTCGGCGACCTCGCAGAACGGCACGCCGCCGGCCGTCAGCACCGCCTCGACGGAGAACAGCGGCTCGCCGGGCCCCGGCAGGCCGTCGGTCTCGGGCCGCCACAGCATTGTCAGCGACCGGTTGCGCCGGCTCGGGCCGAGCGGGCGCACCACGTGGCCGAAGGGGGCCTGCGTGCCGTCCAGGGCCGCGTTCATGTCAGGCGTCAGGCGTGAGGGCACATACCAGTTGTCGGCCTCCGACAGCACGTGGCTGCCACAGGTGAGCCGCACCCGGCGATAGCGCACCGGTTCGTCCGGGCCGACGGCGAGCCGCTCGCGCCGGGCCGCCCCGACGGGCTTGTCCGGTCCGGGGACGCGCACGGCGATGACCCGCGGATCGGGGCTGAGCCCACGCTCGGCGCACCAGGCTTCGAGGACGGCGGTGGCGCTCGGCGCGGCGAGCAGGCGGGCGCTCAGTGTCTCGATCAAGGCGCGCGCCTCGGTCCCATCCTGCGCCTCCCGGCCCGACGCGATTGTACTGCCCGCGGAAGCACCCGCGTCTTGCGCCCGTGCGCTGCCCGCATCGGCGGGCGGCACGGTGGCGCCGAGCGCCGCGAGCCCCACCGTCAGCATCCGTGTCGCTGTCCGCTCCATCGTGCAGCGCAATACGTTGCCGACGGGCAAAGGTCCATCGCGTCGGGCGGAGGGTCCCCGCCTCGAAGCCGGCTTGCGCGCGAGGATCGCCCCGTAAGGCGGTTCCCGGCTTGTCTGAGAAGATGGCCCTATCGAGCCTCAGACGGCTGCGCGGTGGCGAGCGGACCGGCCGCCGCCAGAGGGAAGGCGACCTTGCAGCGCTGGCCGCCGGGCAGCTTGAAGTCGGGATTCGGCAGTTCGAGGCGCACGCCGAAGGTGCCGCTCGCCGCGTCGAAGACTTGATCGACCACGCTGACCTTGGCCACGTAGGTGCCGCCGATCGGCTGGTCGAGCTCGACGGTGGCCGGCATTCCGAGCGCGACCTCCTTCCAGCGGGAGACCGGCAGGTAGGCCTCGACGTAGAGCGGATCGAGCTGGACCAAGGTGAAGATCGCGCTGTCCTGACGCACGAACTCGCCGGCCGACATCAGCCGCTCGGTGACGATGCCGCGGATCGGGCTGCGGATCATTCGCAATTCGAGCTGCGCCTCGGCCCGCTGCAGTTCGATCCCGGCGAGCTTGTGCTTCAAGATCTCGGTCTGAAGGTCGCGCCGGCCGATCTCGTAATCGGCCTCGACCTGATCGAGCTTCTCCTGGGTGACGATGCCCTTCGAGAGCTGGTTCTGGCGGTCGAGGCGGCGCTTGTAGAGTTCGATGCGGGTCTGCTGCGCCTCGATGCTCGCCGTCGATTCCGACTGCGCCCGCGACAAGGCGACATTGGCCTCCTCCACGCTCGAATCGAGCCGGGCGATGATGTCGCCGGCCTTCACCGTGGCGCCGCGATTGACCGGCACACTCTTGAGGATGCCGAGCGTGGCCGAGCCGATCTTGAGCTTCTGCGCCGGCTCCACGACGCAATCGACGCGGGTCGCCTCGGCCCGCGCCGCGGAGGCGCAGAGGCAAAGGGCCGCGAGTGCCGCGCAGATCCGGGCTCGCCGCATTCCGGCCTGAAAGGTCATCGCGAAACAATCCTCATTCAGCGTGGCCGGCAAAGGCCAGGATCCGGTCCTGCATCTGGTCCGAATGCAGCAGGTCGGCGCGCATGCGTCCGTGCAGCCGCTCGGTGCGCAACTGCGCGTGGCGCAGAAGACGCGCGCCGAAGGCGCGGCCACGTGCCGGACCGAGCAGCGCCATAATGCGTCGGGCAGGTCCGCGTCCGATAGGGCCGCTTTCCATCAGCGGATCGTCGAGGGAGAGGATCGCCTGGAAGCAGCCCGGCTCGCCCTGGCGCCCGCTGCGGCCGGCGAGCTGATCGTCGATGCGCCGCGCGTCCTGGCGCTCGACCATGATGACGTGCAGGCCGCCGAGTTCAGCGATGCCGGGGCCGAGCTTGATGTCGGTGCCGCGCCCGGCCATGTTCGTCGCGACGGTGATGCGGCCGCGCTGCCCGGCTTGCGCTACGATGGCCGCCTCCTGACCGTCCTGGGCGGCGGACAGCACCGTGTGCGGCAGTCCGGCCTCCGTGAGATAGGCGCTGGCCCGCGCCGAGGCCGCCACTGAGCGCGTACCCACCAGAACCGGGCAGCCGCGCGCGTGCAGCTCGGCGATGCGCTCGGTCACCCGCCGCCACTTCGCCCCCTCGTCGGGTAGCACCTCGTCGGGGAGGTGGCGCCGCTGCACCGGCCGGTGCGTCGGGATACGCGCCACCGGCAGACGGTAGACCGTCCAGAACTCGGCGGCGACGCCGCGGGTGGTGCCGGTCATGCCGGCGAGGCGCGGATAGCGGCGGAAGAAGCGCTGATAGGTCATGCGCGCCAGCGTCGCGCGGGCGCCGGAGAGCGCGCAGCCTTCCTTGTGCTCGACCATCTGGTGCAGGCCGTCGCTCCAGCTCCGGTCCGGCATCACCCGGCCGGTATTGGCGTCCACGATCACCACCTTGCCATCGCGCAGGATGTAGTTCTCGTCGCGGTGGAACAGGTGCAGGGCCGAGAGCGCCTGCCGCACCAGCCCTTCGCGGGTGACGCGCCCGCGCCAGGCGGAGTCCTCGCTCCGCGCATCGCTCTTGGCGAGCGCGGCGATCCGTTCGCGGCCGGGCTCGGTAAGGACGATCCGGTGCTCCGCCGCCTCGATCGCGTAGTGCTGCGGGCTCGACAGTTCTCCGGCGATCTCCATGGCGCGGGCGAGAACTTCGGTGCCGAATTGCGAGCCGGCCGGGGCCGAGATGATGAGCGGCGTGCGCGCCTCGTCGATCAGCACGCTGTCGGCCTCGTCGACGATGGCGAAGTGCAGGCCGCGCAGGCGCAGTTGTGCGAGCCGGCTTGCGCCTGCATGCATGTTTTCGAGCTTGAGCCGCACGTCGCTGGCGCGCTGGCCGAGCGCGATGCGGTCGCGCAGGTAATCGAAGGCGAGGTCCTTGTTGGTGCAGTAGGTGATGTTGCAGCCGTAGGCTAACGCCCGCTCCGGCTGCTCCTGCTTCTCCTTGATGACGCCGACGGTGAGGCCGAGCGCCGCATAGAGCGGCCGCATCTCCTCGGCATCGCGCTCGGCGAGGTAGTCGTTGACCGTGACGACATGGACGGGCAGGCCGGCCAGGGCCGCCGCGCCGGCGGCGAGCGTCGCCGTCAGGGTCTTGCCCTCGCCGGTGGCCATCTGGGCGATGCGCCCGTCGAGGAGGGCGGCGGCGCCCATCATCTGCACGCCGTAATGGCGCTGCCCCTTCACCCGGCCCGACATTTCGCGGATCAGGGCGAAGGCTTCGGTGATGTCGGGATCGCGAAAGGTTTTTTGGGCGCGCAGGGTCGACGTGACCGCCCGGATTCGGAACTGCAGCGCTTCCTCGGACAACTCCGCCACCGTCTCGGCCTGCGCCAGGGCGTTGCGAGCGATGCGCGCGTAGCGGCGGCTCGCCCAGCCTGCGAGGCCCACCCGAGCCAGCCCGATGACCTTCGCCGCAGCCTGATCGAGGCGTGTCGCCTTGAGCGGCTTGTGCTCGGAATAGGCCCGCGCCGACGGCAGGCGGAAGGCCGGACCGGCGGGGAGCGGGCCCGCGGGGAGGGCGAGGGGATCAGACACGGAACTGGCTCAGGAAGACCTGACGCAGGCTGCGCAGCACGCGCCACGCGATCGGCTCCGCCCCGTGATCGAACCGGACATAGACCCGCTCGCCGAGCACGTTGAAGGGGATGCCGCCGGCGAGCTGAACGTCGAAGACGAAGATGCTCTGGAGCGCCACCGGCTTCTGCGGGTTGCTGGCATCGACCGCGATGGTGCCGCCGCCCTGTGTCGCGAGGGCGAGGCTCGGGATCTCCTGCTGCGCCCCCGGCACCTCCCGCAGGATCGCGCCGTCGCGCACCTCCTCGGGCCGCTCGGCGAGCCGCGCGGCGACGCCCTGCGTCCGGCTGCGGATCAGGTCCACGTCGGTCTGCGGCACCACCACCCGCACCACGGGGTCGTCGGCGGTGAGCACGTAGCCGATGCGCTCGCCCCGGCGCAGGTAGCGCCCCGGCAGGTCGACGGCGCCGGGCACGATCAGACGCCCGGCCTGGGCCGCCCGCACGACGAGGCCGGCCTGCCGCTCGCGGTAGACCCGCAGGATCTCCTGCGTGCTCGCGATCTGCTCCTGAAGGATCTGCGCCTGGACCCGGTCGCCGAGCCGGGCGGCGTCGTAGCGCAGGCGCAGTTCGACGAGTTGCGCCTCCAGCACCGCGACGCGGCTGTCGAGGCTCGGATCCTCCAGCGTGGCCAGGGCCTCGCCGGCCTGGGCGTCGCGGCCGGGCTCCACTAGCAGCGTGGTGAGGACGCCGTCGGTCTGGGTCCGGATCTGGGTGTCATCGGGAGCCCAGACGACGCCCTGAGCCATCGTGGTGTAGGGCAGGGGGACGATAAACAGCAGCGCGAAGGCCGCGCCGACGGCGGCGCTCGTGAGCGTGATCGCCCGGCCCCGGCGCCGGCTCAGCTTCGGGTCCGTCAGGACGAATTTCAGCCCCTTCATCAGGGGCGCGACGATCGTGCCGAACAGCGCGAGCCCGGCCAGCAGCACGCCGAACACGAAGTACTGGGTGGCGATAAAGGCCGCGATGCCGATCGAGACGATGGTCCGGTAGATGAAGGCGGCGACCGCGTAGACGAGGAGCCAGGGCCGCTCGCCCGCCGCGGTGACCGGGCTCTTCGCGTCCTCGATTTTCAGCAGGTAGCGCTCGACGAGGTAGAAGACGTAGCGGTTGGCGCGCGAGCCGAGGTTGGGAATCTCGATCAGGTCGGCGAAGATGTAGTAGCCGTCGAAGCGCAAGAGCGGGTTGCCGTTGAACAGCAGCGTCGAGACGCTGCCGATCACCATCACGTTGAAGGCGGCCGCTCGCACCAGCCCCGGCTCGGCCGTGGCCCACACGATGGCGGCCAGCCCCGCCAGGAACAGCTCGACGAAGATGCCGGCGGCCGCCACCATCATCCGCTGCCACTTGCTCGGGAAGGCGGCCGAGGTCGAGGCATCGACGTAGGGCGCCGGGAACAGCACGAGCAGCATGACGCCGACCTCGTGCACCTCGCCGCCCCAGGCCTTGGCGGCGCAGGCGTGCCCGGCCTCGTGCAGGGCCTTGATGATGGGGTAGAGGCACATCATCAGCGCGACGTTCTGCGCCGAGAGCATCTGGCCCGCGACGTCGCCTGTCAGCTCGCCCGCGTGCAGGGCGGCCACGACGAGGCCGGCGATCACCACCGCGAGCCAGACCGCGAACCCCCAGACCGAGAAGAGTGGCCGGAAGAACGGCGCCAGCCGGTCGAGCAGCGGGTCGGGGTCGAACAGCGGGAAGCGCACGGCGAGCGGGTTCTTGACCCGGGCGATCAGGGTGCGGCGCGCGGTCGATTCCGAGCGCTCGGCCAGTTCGGCGAGATCCGGCGGCAGATCGCCCTGGAGCAGGTCCGAGCCGTGGAGCTGCGAGATCAGGCGGATCGTGTCGTCCTGTGTCGGCGGGTCATCCTCGTTGCGGCGGGCGGCGGCCTCCCACACCTCCTGCAGGGTGCGGCGCCCGTCCATCATGCAAAGGATCAGGTTGGCGGCGGGCGAGAGGCGGTGGAAGCGCCCGGTCTGGTGATCCTGCAGGACGTACCAGACTTCGCCGCGGAAGCTCTGCCGGTGGATCTCGGCGTGGCGGCGCAGCCGCGGGCGCAAATTCGCGACCCGGTACCAGGATTGGCTGAACAGGGATTGGGACACGCCTCGATCCCCTCACGGCCACCAGTGCCAGACCGCTAGGCGCAGCCAGTCGACGACCGGCCGGGCCCAGATCCAGGCGAGCAGCCGCCGATCGACATCGACCTTGGCGATGCCCTCCATGCCCGGCCGCAGCCGGGTGGCGCCGTCGGCGATCCGGCCCTCGACGCGGAACAGGTTGCGGCCGTTCCTGGCCTCCGCCACCGGGGTGATGGTCTGGATCGTGAGCGCCTGGGGCTGATCGGGCAGGGAGGTCGCGAGCATGTGCCCGGTCTGCCCCTCGTGCAGGTCGGCGATCACCCGCTCGTCCACGCTGAGCACGACGCGGTAGCTGTCGAGCGGCGCGATCTCGAACAACACCTGCCCCCGGCTGACGGCGCCGCCGATGGATTGCGAGAGGTCGCCGGAGACGATCAGCCCGTCGAAGGGCGCGGTGAACTTCGAGCGGGCGATCTGCTCGTCGAGCAGGCGGATCTGCGCGTCGGCCTGATCGATCTGGCTCTTCACCACGTTGATCGTGGCCGGCTGCCGCGTGGCCAGCGCCTTGTCGTATTCGTAGGTACGCTGCTGACGCTCGGTGACCCAGCGCAGGCGCTCCAGGGCGAGGTCGCGGTCCTCCAGGGCGGCGAGGAGGTCGCCCTTGCGCACCGTGTCGCCGGCGCGATGCCCGGCGATCTTGAGGTAGCCGTCGTAGGAGGCGACCACGGAGCGGCGCACGAGGCCCTCGACGCGGGCATCGGCGGTCACGCGGTAATCGGTCTGGATCACCGACAGCGCCAGGACCGCGGAGAGCGCGGCGGCGAGGCCGAGCTTGAGCCCGGTCTTGTTCGGGCCGAAGACCAGCCGCGCGCCGTTCATCACCGCGTCGGTGGCCTTCAGCACGAGCCAGCGGTCGTTCTGCCGCTTGTCTTCCAGCACCGGGCCGATGGCCGCGGCGCAGGCGCTCACCTGCTCGACCGTCTCCAGGCTGAACGGCTGGTCGGCGGGGCGCTCGAGGGTGATCGCGCCGACGAAGCGGTCGTCAACCAGCATCGGCACGGTCAACACCCGGCCGCCATATTGCAGGCGGGCGAGATCGGCATGCGCCGTCGTGACGGTGGCCTCGTTCTCCGGCGGCGGGAACAGGATCAGGCTGCGCTGGTCGATCGCCTCGTTCATGCAGGCGCCGAGGCGGCGCACGAGGTTCATCTCGCGGCCGAACTGGGCCGAGTGCGAGATCGCGGTGATCCGGGTGCTTCCGCGCCGCACGAAGCCGATCGCCGCCCGCTGGCAGGAAAAGGCGATGGCGAGATCCGTCACCGCGGCGGTGCAGGCGGCGGAGTAGCGCGATTGCTCCAGCACCCCGGCAAGCAGATCGAGGACGGAGCGCGAGCGGGCCAGCGTCCGGCGCTCGCCTCGCCCGATCAGCTCGGCCTGCTTGGCGACGAGCCATGCGCTGCCCCACTGCACCTGACGGATGGCGGCGCGCAGATCGTCCTTGTCGAGGCTGTCGAGGGCGAAGGCGGCGACGGCGAAGCAGGCCTCGTCGAGGGCCAGCGGCAGCGCGATCCACGCGCCGGAGACCTGCGGCGGTGCGCCGGGGAGGGGGCCGGTCTCCGCCATCGCCTGCACGACCGGGCGGTTCTCGCGCAAGGCGGCCTCGGCCGTCTCGCGCAGGCCGGCCTCGCACTCGGACTGGGCCGGGAACACGGCGAGCGGGGCGAGTCCGACCGAGGTGCCCGGAAGCAGGACGCAGGCCCGTGGCGCGCCGAGCATCGGCGCCTGGAGCGTGAGCCACGCCTCCGCCGCCGCCTGAAGCGTCTGGGCGGTTCGGAGCACCTGCCACAGGGCCGGCTCCAGCAGGGACAGGCGCGCGGTCGAGCCCGCTGCGGACAGGCCCGACGTGGAGGCGTTCTCCACCGCCAAAGGCTCGCTCATGGCCCCCGGATTCCTTGACTGATGGCGCTCAGGGTCTTGCTTGGGAAGGGTCTCGCCGCCGTGCTGTCGGACGCGGCGGCGGGACAGGACGATCAAGCGTCGAGGTCGAGGCGCCCGTGCCGGTTCTCGTACTCGGCCAGGACGCCGCCGAGGACGGAGTGGAGGCGCTTGGCCGCGAGCGGCGTGAGGATCACGCGGTTCGAGAGATCGACCACCACGTTGTCGGTCGCGGCGAGATTCCAGGTCCGGTTGGTGCCGAAGAACAGATCCACCTGCTCGCGGGTGCCCTGCACGTTCACGACATTGGCGAACTGCGTCGACATGCTGTCCTCACGCCACTCGATCGCACGCACCTGATCGGCGGCCTCGGGCTTGCTGCTCTCGCTCACGACTGTCCCCTCATCTGCGCGCATCACCGCGCGACGTCACCCTGGACCGTTCCGCATCGCTACCATGCCGAGGCCGATCGCGGCGTCTAAGTCCTCGTCAAGACATTGCACGAATAAAGCCGCCCTTGAACGGCGGCTTGCCTTATGAGCTGAGCGAAACCAAGTCGCCTTGCATTTATGGCACACAGGGCGATAGGAGCTATTGCACGGTTTGTGCGATTCGATCACGAATGGAATGTGGCGGCGGCAATGGCCACGAAGAAGATTGAGTTGACCCAGCGTCTCAATTCAAGGCTTCCTTCACGGCCGAGCTGTCATCGGGCGTCTCTCGGCTGCGCGCATCCGGCTTCATGCTGATGCCGATCGAAGGACGGCAGGCGTTCGAGGTGCCGGATCCGGATTTTCCGTTCGTGGACCGCTTCCTCGAAAGCGAGGCCGCCGCACAGGCTCTCACCTTCGCCCTCGCCTCCGGTCTGATCGACCGTCTCGCTCGCCGCTCGGACATGGCGGCGGCGGAACTCGCCGACGCGTTCCGCCTCGATCCGCCGCGCTCCGCCTGCCTTTTCGGTCTCCTCGTCGGTGCCGGCATCGCGGCGGAGCCGGCAGCGGGCCGGATCGCCCTGAGCGCGGCGTTCCGTGCCGTGCTGCCCTGCCGCGACCTGATCGAGGCGAAGCTCGCCTTCGCCGCCGCCGCGTCCGAGGATCTGCGCCGGCACTTCCCCGCCTTCGTCGCGGATCTGCCGGCCTTCATGGCGGCCTCGCGCACCTTCGAGCTGTTCCGGTACGACCGCTGCTTCGAGGTCACGCCCGAGAACCTCGACGCCACCCGGCGCTGGGTCACCTACACCACCTGCCTCACCCGCTACGAGGCCGGTCCCTGCCTCGACCGGATCGAGCCCGGACGCCATCGGCGCCTGCTCGATCTCGGCGGCAATAGCGGCGAGTTTGCCGCCCAGGCCTGCCGCCGCGCCCCGGCCCTGACCGCGACGGTGTTCGACCTGCCCGTCGTCTGCGCGCTCGGCCGCGAGAACCTCGCGGGCCGGCCGGAGGGTGCTCGCGTCACGTTCCAGGCCGGCGACATGCGGCGCGATCCGCTGCCGGAAGGCCACGACCTCGTCACCTTCAAGTCGGTCCTGCACGATTGGCCGGCAGAGGAAGCTCGCGCCCTGCTCGCGCGCGCCGGTCATGCCCTGACACCGGGCGGTCGCCTCGTGATCTACGAGCGGGCGCCGATGCGTCTGCACGCGCGCGCGCCCGGATATGTCCAATCGGCCGACCTCGTGTTCCAACCCTTCTTCCGCGAGGCCGACTTCTATGCCGAGGCGCTGGCGGCCCTCGGCTTCGTCGCGTGCCGCATCCGCAGCCTCGCGCTGGAGACGCCGTTCCACCTCATCGAGGCACGCAAGCCCGGCGGTGCGCCGTGATCGCGCCCTTCGTCGTCGCGGTGACCGGCCCGCCAGGCAGCGGGAAGACAACCCTGTCCCGCGCCCTGGCGGAGCGGCTCGGCGGTGCACCCGTCCTGTCCTACGATGCCTACGAAACCATCACCGGCTGGCCGCCGGAGCAGGTGGCGGCGTGGCTCGCGGATGGTGCGCCCCTTGATGCGGTGCCCGTTCCGGGACTTGCCGAGGACCTGGCGCGACTGCGGCGCGGCGAGCCGGTGCCGGACCGGGAGCGCGGCGGCACGCTGCGCCTGGCCCGGCGCGGGGCGCGCCCGGCCATCGTTCTCGACACCCTTCTCGGCCGGGACCATCCCGGCACGGGGACGCAGATCGACCATCTGGTCTGGCTCGACCTGCCGCTGGATCGCGCGCTGGCGCGCAAGCTGCGCAGCTTCACCGGCGAGGCGCAGCGCGACCCCTCGGCTACCCCCAGATTCCTCGCCGCGCTCGATGCCTATCTCGGTCGCTACGATACCCTGCTTCACCCGACCTACGCGCTGCAGCGCGAGCGGGTGAGGCCGGCGGCCGACTTGATCCTCGGGGCCGGCACGCTCGCCGAGCATCTCGCGGCCATCGAATCCAACCTCCAACCCCACCTCCACGTCACCCTCGCGGCCGCGCCGACGGCGTGAGGGGCGACGCCTGCGGAGCCGACAACCCGATGTTCAGGTCCGAACGCTCCGCGCCACCGCGCCTGGTCGTCGCCGGCGGTGGCCCCGCCGGCTGGATGGCCGCTTTCTATCTCAAGCGCGTCCTGCGCCGGGCCGGCTGGAGCGTGACCCTCGTCGGGGCCGCCCCGGCAGCGGGCCCGCCCGTCGCCCTGGCGACGCGCCCGTCCTTCACCCGCTTCCTCAACGGGTTCGACATCGACGAGGCGATCTTCATGCGCCGCTGCGCGGCGACCTACCGGCTCGCCAGCCGCTACGACGACTGGTTCGCCGAAGGAGAGGGGCACTGGCACCCCTTCGGTGCCTGTGGCCCGAGGATCGCCGGCCGCGACCTGTTCCATTACTGGATGAAGCTTCGCGGCGCGGGCGCCGAGGAAGCCGGACGCTATTCGGACTACGCGCCTCAGGCGCTGATGGCGGCCGCCGGACGCGGCCCCCGCTCGGAGGCGGAGCGATCCTCGCTCACCGAGTCCGGCGAGTACGGCTATCACCTCGACCGGACCGCCCTCGTCCGCTTCCTGCGCGATCTGGCGCTTGCCGAGGGCGTGCGCGCGGTGACCGGTCGCGTCCACGGGATCGAGCGCGACCTTTACGGCGATGTCACCGCCCTCGTCCTCGACGAAGGGCAGACGGTCGAGGGCGACCTCTTCCTCGACTGTACCGGCATGGCCTCGCAGCTGATCGGCACCGCCCTCGGCGAAGCCTGGAATGCCGGCAGCGGCCCCGGCGACCGTCTTGTCCGCCTGTCCCGGCCGCGCTCGCCCGAGGCGCCGCCCTTCACCGCCTATCGTGGCCGGGCGGAGGGATGGACGGCGTCGCTGCCGCTGGCCGACCGCACGGAGCACCACTTCGTCTACGACAGCCGGACCACGCCGCCGGATGCCGCGGCGGAGATCCTGCACCGCGCCTTCGACGGCGAAGGGGATCTCGCCCATACGGAGCTGCGTTACGGTCGTCGCGCCGTGCCGTGGCAGCGCAACGTCGTCGCCCTCGGCGCTGCGGCCGGAGCCGTCGAGCCGCTCGTCGGCTTCGATCTCGATCTCGTCCTGGCCGGTCTCGAAGCCATTCTTGCTTACCTGCCGCGGCAGGCGGAGGGAGGCGACGTCCTCCGCCGGGCCTACAATGCGCGGGCGAACCGCTTCCACGACGATGCCGCCGAGGCGGTGGCCGCGCATTACGTCCTCGGCCGGCGGCCGGATCGGTTCTGGGCGAATGCCCGTGCCGTGACGATCCCCGACCGGCTCGCCGACCGCCTCGACCTCTACGAATTGGCCGGTCACGTCACCGTGGGCGAAGAGGCGCTGTTCGGCGAGGGGGACCACTACCTGCTGTTCTCCGGGGCCGAGTTCCTGCCCCGCCGGCCCTTCGCCCCGGTCGATGTCGCCGATGGCCGCGAGGTCGCGCGGCTTCTGGCGAGCATCCGCGCGCAATCGGGTCGGGTCGCGCAGGCCATGGCGCCGCATGCCCGCCTGATCGAGGCACTGCACGGTCCGGCACCCGCCGCGGCGGCCGCGATCCGCGTCGCGGCGGCGGAAGCGCCCGCTGGCCTGGCGAGCCTGCGCGGGACGCCCGCGGGCGCGCGCCTCGCCGATCTGGTTGCCGGTCTCGGCCAGCCCTTCGGCTACGAGCGCTCGGTGAAGGCGACCCCGGCGGGCATGCAGACCGAGCGCTTCCTGGTCAGCCTGCACCGCACCAGCCTCGGCCTGGCGCCGGGCAAGACCCTCGGCGACCTCGCCGCGAGGCTCGGAATGCCGGAGCGGGCGCGCGCCGAGGCTGCCGACCTGATCGCGGATGCGGACATCCTTCATCTCGGATACGAGGACGGCCCGTCGGGCGCCCTCTACAAGCTCTACGTCGAGTGGTCGTCGCGCACGGATGCGGCCTGGAGCGGCGCGGACGAGGCCGGAGCGGAACCGATGCTGGTCCACCGCGCCTACAAGTGGAGGCCCGAGGGCGGTCCTCACCCCGTCGTCACCCTCTACCACTGGCCATGGGTGCGCGG
>JAESFL010000469.1_pt1 | contig 27443 bp, 20 predicted proteins | sample 9269401 | NCBI WGS metagenome assembly JAESFL01 (sample SAMN14506025, study PRJNA617098) | algae metagenome | isolation source: Gloeocapsa sp. UFS-A4-WI-NPMV-4B04 and co-occurring heterotrophs from desert... | place: USA: Utah | collected 2006-10-01 | reverse complement strand
CAACCACCCTTCTTGCCCTTGGCCTCGTCTATTCGCCGCCGCTTCTGTGGGGTTTCCTCAATTATTCCCTGTCGATTGCGCTGGCGCTGTTCGCCTTTGCGCTCTGGGTGAAGTGGCGCTGGCGGTACCGATCGGCCGTCTTTGCCGCCCTCGGCGCTTTGGTCTGGCTATGCCACGCGTCCGGCTGGGGCGTGCTCGGGCTTCTGATCGGAGGATACGAACTGCAGCGGACACGAACCATCGTCGCCAGCGCGCGGAACACAGCGCCGCTCGCGGTCCCGCTGCTCTTCATGCTGCTGTCGCCGACGCCTGGCGGGACGGCCGCGGCCTACACGCTGGCCTACAAGGCATCGATCTACCTGCAGGTGATGCGGGACCGCGAGATCCTGTTCGATTTGGCCTGCGCCGCTGGTCTCCTGATCTTCGTCATAGCGGCCGTTGCCACCCGCCGCGCCTCGTTCAACCCCGCCCTCGGCGTCCCCGCGGCCCTGGTCCTGCTCTTCAGCCTCGTGATCCCGCGAGGCTTCTTCGGCGGCGACCTTGCCGATTTCCGGCTGGTTCCGGTGGGAGCGATGCTGACGCTGATGGCGCTGCGCTGGCACGGGCCGCCCTGGACGGCGCTCGCCGCTCTTGCCTTTGCCGGCGCGCGGCTCGCCGTAACGACCGCCGGCTGGCACGAGGACGACAAGGCGTTCGAACGCCACCTGACGGCGCTCGACCTCGTGCCGCAGGGATCGCGCGTGCTGACGCTGGTGACCCATCGCCGCGATGGATCGGAACCGCATCCGCGCGACTACAGCCATTTCGGGAGTTACGCGGTGGTACGGCGCGACGCCTTCACCAACACCAATTTCGGCGTTCCCGGATTGCACATGCTGGGCGTGCGCACCGTCGGCCGCTACCGGGCCGATCCCTCCCAGCACGTCATGGTCGGGAACGGGCCTGGCGGCCTGCAGGATATTCTGGCGTCGCTTCCCCGAGCCGAGTTCGATTTCGTCTGGGTCCTCGGAAAGTGGGACCCGCTGGGCGTCCATCGAGGCTACACGATCCTTTATGAGGACGACGCCACTGCCCTGCTCCGTGTCGAGCTAAGCCCGTTTCGCACGGGGCAAATGCCCGGCCGCTGATCCGAAAATATTTCGGTCTCCCGATCCCGCGGCTCATTGCCGGGCGGTCGCTGTCGTTCACGTGGGCCATTTCGGCGGGGATGTGATTGCGCCGCGAGATATCGGCTCCTAGATCATGGGGATGCTGGATGCCCAGAATGCCGTTGCCGCTCCGCCGGCGACGATCCGCCGTGAGGATTACCGGCCTCCCGACTGGCTCGTGCCGGAGATCTCGCTCGATTTCGAACTCGACGCCGATCGGACGATCGTTCGATCCCGGCTACAGGTGGAACGAAACGGCGATCATGACGAGCCGCTGCGGCTGGACGGCGAGGGCCTCAAGCTTGTCAGTGTCGCTGTCGATGGCCGGCCCGCGGAGCATCTTCAGGCGGGCGACCTGCTCACCATCCCGCTGCAGGGGGACAGCGCACGAGTAGAGACCGTGGTCGAGATTTCCCCGGCGACGAATACGAAGCTGATGGGTCTTTACGAATCGGGCGGCATCCTGTGCACTCAATGCGAGGCCGAGGGCTTTCGCCGTATCACCTTTTTTCCCGACCGACCCGACGTGCTCAGCCGCTATCGGGTGCGGATGAGCGCTCAAAAGGGGCGCTACCCGATTCTGCTCTCGAACGGCGACCCGGTCGGATCGGGCGAGCTCGAGGGCGGCCGGCATTGGGCCGAATGGCACGATCCGTTCCCGAAGCCCTGTTATCTGTTCGCCTTGGTCGCGGGCGACTTGGCGGCGAACCGGGATCAGTTCGTCACCCGGTCCGGCCGCACCGTCGAGCTCGGCATCTGGGTTCGGGAGGAGGATGTACCCCGCACGGCCCATGCCATGGCAGCGTTGAAAGCGTCGATGGCGTGGGACGAGAAGGTCTATGGGCGGGAATATGACCTTGCCGTGTTCAACATCGTCGCCGTCGCCGACTTCAACTTCGGCGCGATGGAGAATAAGGGCCTCAACATCTTCAACTCGCGCTACATTCTGGCGGAGCCCGATACGGCAACGGATGCCGATTACGATGCCGTGGCGGGCGTCGTCGCCCATGAATATTTCCATAATTGGTCGGGCAACCGGGTCACGTGCCGCGACTGGTTCCAGCTGAGCCTCAAGGAAGGCTTCACCGTCTTTCGCGACCAACAATTTTCGGCCGACCAGGGATCGGCTGCGGTGAAGCGAATCGAGGACGTGCGGGCGCTCCGATCGGCGCAATTTCCGGAGGATGGCGGCCCCCTCGCCCATCCGATCCGCCCCGAAAGCTATATCGAGATTTCCAACTTCTACACGGCGACCGTCTACAACAAAGGCGCCGAGGTGATCAGGATGATGCACACCATCCTGGGTCCTGAGCAGTTTCGCGCCGGGACGGACCTTTATTTCGATTCGCACGACGGCGAGGCGGCGACGTGCGAAGACTTCGTCGCGGCGATGGAGAAGGCGAGCGGGGTCGATCTCACCAGCTTCCGGCTCTGGTACGCACAGGCCGGAACGCCGAGGGTCAAAGCAAGCCTTGTCCACCGCGAGGGCGAGGGGCGGGCGCACCTGTTGCTCGACCAGGAGGTGCCGCCGACGCCGGGACAGCCGGACAAGAAGCCGATGCCGATCCCGCTCAAGATCGCCTTGTTCGGCGAGGTCACCGGCGAGAAATATTCCGACCGGGTGGTGATGCTGGAGCGGGGATCCCAGGAAATTCTGTTCGATGGCATCGGCGAGCGGCCGGTCCTTTCCATCAACCGCGACTTTTCGGCGCCGGTGATCATCGAGGCCAGCCGTACCGCGGAGGATCTCGCTTTCCTTTCCGCCAATGACGACAATACCTTTGCCCGTTACGAGGCGATGCAGCAGCTGATGCTGGACACGCTGGTCGTCGCGGTCGGCAACGGCCGAGCGGATCACGCGCCGGTCGTGGAGGCGGTGCGGCAGACGCTGACGAACGAAGCTCTGGACCCGGCCTTTATTGCCGAAGCCGTGCTGCTGCCGACCGAGGCCTTCATCGGCGATCAGATGCTGGTGGTCGATCCCGACGCGATCCATGCCGCACGCGAGGCATTGCGGGGGGAGCTCGGCGAAGAACTCCAGACGCTGTGGCGTGCGGCTTATGCCGCCAGTGCGGCAAATCGCTATGAATATTCACCCTCCGCCAAAGGGGCGCGGCGACTGCGTACGGTGGCACTCGGCTATCTGATGTCCGCGGGCGCCGAAGACGCGCCGCATATCGCCATGCGCCAGTTCGCCGAGGCGGACAACATGACCGACCGGCAGGGCGCGCTCGGCATGCTCGCCAACAGCGACACGGCGGAGAGGGTCGAGGCGCTTGCCGCCTTCTACGAGCGCTACAAGGACAATGCGCTGGTGCTCGACAAGTGGTTCATGGTGCAGGCGCTCTCGTCTCGCGACGACACCGCCGAGGCGGTGGCCGCGCTTGCCGAGCATCCGGACTTCACGCTTTCCAATCCCAACCGGCTCCGGTCGCTGGTCAGCGCCTTTGCCTCGAACCAGCGCGCCTTCCACCATGCTTCGGGCCGCGGCTACCGGTTCCTTGCGGACATGACGATCGCCGTGGACAAGCTGAACCCGCAGGCGGCGGCGCGGCTGGTGCCGCCGATGGGGCGCTGGCGCCGCTTCGGGGAAAAGCGAGCCGCCCTCATGAAGGCGGAGCTCCAGCGGATCGTGCAGACGCCGGGTCTTTCGAAAGACGTGTTCGAGCAGGCCAGCAAGAGCCTGGGTTAGCCACTCCTCCATGAGGGGGGATTGCGGTTCTTCATACGGTTCGGCTGTGTTGCCTGCTTGCACGGCTCGCCGCTGAGACAAGGAAAATGCGGAGCACCTCGGCCCTGCCTGCGGCGTCGCTCGGGACACGTCCCGGCATACTCAGCCGGGGCAGAATAAAACGCCGCCATTGCTTCGGCTTCGGTGGCTATTCTTACGGCTCGGCTTGCGCAAGGCGGCGGTCAGGCGCCGCCCACCCATCTCGCGACATCGGCGGCGATCTGGTTGGCCGCCTGGTTGAGGGCGAGAGAAACTCCTGAGGCATCGGGCGTGGCGGCGGGCACGCGGGCCTCGAAGCGCTGGGTGGTGACGCCGCCGCCAGTCCGGGCCAGCGCGGCGTCGTAGATCGCAACCGCCTGGCCGCTCGCCGCCTCGTAGCCGAAGCGCTGGAGGGTGCCGGTCAGCCGCTGGCCGGGGTCGAACGTAAACTGCTTGGGATCCAGCACCACCCGGCCGGTGGTGGCGGCGATCGTCTCCGTGACGAGACGGGCGAAGAGCGTCGCCGGCATTTCGACCCATTGCGCATCTTTGAGATAAGACACGGCCAGCTCGCTTTCATGAACCGGTACGCGCAGCGACTGCAGCTCGCGCGGCACGTTCGGGACGGCCACCGTAATCGCCTGGCCCTCCGTTGCGGTGCGCGGCGCCGCCGAGGCGCGTGTCTGCGCCGGATGCAGCGTCATCAAGGTGTCCGGCACTTTGGCTCCGCCGAAGCAGGCGGAGAGCGATAGCGCGGCGCCGAGCGCGAGGATCGTCTTCTTCATCATTTCTTCTTCGGGTTGTATTCGGGGACCTTGGGCCCGCCGACGATGGAAAGCGCCCCTTCGCGTTCGACGCGCTGCGTAACTTCACGCAGCGAGTCGGTCGTCTCGCGCAGATCCCGGACGAGCTGGCCGATTTCCGGCACGGTCTGCTTGGTAAGCGCCTGCACGCCCGGGCGGGCGTCGTTCACCATCGCATCGACATTGCCGAGGCTGGTTTCGGCCGCTCGGATCGTCTGGCGAAGATCGTTGATTAGCGGCCGCCCTTGCTGGTTGAGCAGCCGGTCGGAGCTTTGTGCCAATTGCCCGAAACGGTCCGCCGCGACGCCGGCCTGGCGGACGGCGAGCCGAGCTTCGGCGAGCGTAGCGGCAATCTCGGGCGAGCGTTCCGCGACGTTGCGGCTGATTTCCTGCACATTTTCCAGAATGGCCGCGATGGAAGCTTGGTTGCGGTCGGAAAGAAGCTCCGTCAGCCGCTCCGTAAGGGTAGTGACCCTTTCGAGAAGCTGCGGAGCGCTGCTGAGAAGCCCGGCGAGCCCGCCCGGCTTGGCCGGGATCACGGGAACGCCATAGGGGCCTGCCTGCTCGATCGGCGGAGCGCCGCGCGCCGCGCCGTCCAGTTGAATTTGCGACACGCCGGTAAAGCCGACGCCCTGGATGGTCGCGGTGGTGCCTTGCAGGATTGGCGTGTCGGTGCGCACCGCAATCCGCACCCGCACGAATTCGGGCGTGCGCGGCTCGAGGTTGATGGAGGCCACCTGCCCGACGGGAACTCCGGAGAAAGTGACGGCCGAGCCGCGCGCGAGACCATCCACCGCCTGACGGAAGAAGATATCATATTCCTTGTTGTCGTCGCCCGCGGCCTGGCTGAGCCAGATGATGAAGGCGAGCACGGCGACCACGAGGCCGAGCACGACGCCGCCGACGAGGATGTGGTTGGAGCGAGTCTCCATCAGGCGTCAGCCCTGGCCACGGCCATTTCGGCCGCCCGCCCCCGGGGGCCCCTGAAATATTCCTGTATCCATTCGTGGTCCAAAGCCAATAGTTCCGGAATCGTTCCAATCGCCACCACTCGCCTGTCGGCAAGCACGGCGACGCGGTCGCAGATCGCATAGAGCGTGTCGAGGTCGTGCGTGATGAGGAAGACGGTAAGGCCAAGCGCCTTTTGCAGATCCATGATGAGTTCGTCGAAGGCTGCCGCGCCGATCGGGTCAAGGCCTGCCGTCGGCTCATCCAGAAACAGGAGTTCGGGATCCAGCGCGAGCGCGCGAGCGATGCCGGCGCGCTTCTTCATGCCGCCGGAGAGTTCGGAAGGATATTTCGGGCCGGCTTCTGCGGGAAGGCCGCTCATCACGATCTTGTACGAGGCGATTTCGTCCAGAAGCTGCTGGTGGATCTGCGGATAATATTCGCGAAGCGGCACTTGCACGTTCTCCGCCACCGTCAGGGTGGAGAAAAGCGCCGCACCTTGGAAGAGGATGCCCCAGCGGCGGCGTATATCCTTCACCTCATCCTCTCCGCGGCCGAGCGTCTCCTCACCGAAGACGCGGACCTCGCCGCGGTCGGGACTCTGCAGTCCGATGATCGAGCGCATCAGCACCGATTTACCGGTGCCCGAGCCGCCGACCACGCCCAGTATCTCGCCGCGGCGGACGTCCAGGTTCAGCTCTTCATGGACGACCTGTTCGCCGAAGCTGTTGCGCAGTCCCCGCACCTCGATGATCGGCCGAGGGGCGTTCACAGCCATCCGATCGAGGTGAAGAAGACGGCGAAGAAGGCATCGAGCACGATCACCAGGAAAATGCCTTGGACAACGGCGGCGGTGGTCCTGAGACCCACCGCTTCGGCATTGCCTTCCACCTGCATGCCCTGGAAGCAGCCCGCCATGGCGATGATGAGCCCGAAGACCGGCGCCTTGATCAGCATCTGCCAAAGATCGGTGATCGGCACGACCTCCCGGATGCGCTGCACGAACGTGACAGGAGGAATGCCAAGATCGATCCAGGCAAACAGGCCGCCGCCGACGACTGCGATGATCGAGGAATAGAAGCCCAACAGCGGCATCAGCAGCACGGCGGCGAGCACGCGCGGGATCACCAGCGCCTCCATCGGCGACACGCCGATGGTTCGCATCGCGTCCACCTCTTCGGCGAGCTTCATGGACCCGATCTGGGCGGCGAAGGCGGAACCCGAACGGCCGGCCACCATGATCGCCGTCATCAAGATGCCGAGCTCCTTGACGGCGCTGCGCCCGACGAGGTTCACGGTGAAGACCTCGGCGCCGAACTGCCGGAGCTGGACCGCGCCCTGCTGGGCAATGACGATGCCGACGAGAAAGCTCATCAAGCCCACGATGCCGAGCGAGTGGATGCCGACGAGCTCGAATTGCTGTGTCACCGCATTGACCCGGAACCGCCGCGGATGCGCGATCACGTCCTTCAGCGAAAGCAGCAATGCGCCGAAGAAGCCGAGAAGACCAAGCATGGTCCGGCCGGCGATCGCAGTGGCTCCACCCACTTGGTTGAGCACGCGGTAGAGCGGCGGCGTGCGGTCGGGCCGCACCTTCACCGGCTGGTCTGCCTGGGCCACCTGGTCGAGCAGCGTCGAGAAATGCCCGCTCGCGCCGACGATCTCGGCGTCCCGTTGCCGGGCGAGGCGATGCACCAGCCAGGCGCCGACCGTGTCCATGCGCGACACTTGGCTGAGATCGATCAGAAGCCGCTGCCCATCGACCTTTTCTAACCGGTCGGGGAGGTCGTGGATGGAAGACAAAGTGAGGTCGCCCGAAAAGAGCACAGCCTGGCGGTCGCCGTCGACGCTCTGTCGGAAATCGGCAGCTTCACTCATTGCAGCGGACACTGCGTCAATAACCCCGCCCGGGCAAGCGCGTTCCACCCCCGAGGTAGACAAGGGCGGGGGCCTGTGCTTGCCAGCGTTTCCATGAAGAGCGCCCTTGCCATTTACGACATGGACCGGACGATCACCCGCCGGGCGACCTATACACCGTTCCTCCTCCACGCCGCGCTGCGGCTGGCGCCGTGGCGGCTGGTCTTCGCGCCGCTCGTGCTTGCGTCCATGATCACCTATTTTACGAGGCTCATCGACCGCGGCCGCCTCAAGGAGATCAATTATACGCTGCTGATCGGCCGGGGCATCGCGCCCGACCGTCTGGAGCCGGTGATCGAAAGCTTCGCCGACAGGCAGATCGCCACCAACATCATGCCCGGAGCCCGGGCGAGCATTGCCGCCGACCGGGCGGCGGGGCGGCGGCTGGTGATGGCGACGGCCTCGTACCGCATCTATGCCGCGGCGATTGCTCAGCGGCTGGGCTTCAACGACGTGATCGCCACCGAGACGAGCCTTGACGCCGACGGCCGGATCATCGCCCGGATCGCCGGCAACAATTGCTACGGCGACAGCAAGCTCGCGATGATCCAGGCTTGGCTCGAGCGGGAGGGGCTGGCCCGCGAAGCCGTGCACATCCGCTTTTATTCGGACCATATTTCCGACAGCGTCGTCCACCGCTGGTCGGACGAGCCCGTCGCCACCAACGCGCACGACCGGCTCATCAAGCTCGCCAAGGCCGAGGGCTGGGAAGTCCTGGATTGGAGGCGTTGATCCCGAAGGCGCGGCAGTCCGGTAAAAGCCGGTTCCTCAGCGCGTCGGCCAGTAGAACGCGGCGCACTGCCCATAGCTCGGCTTTAGTGGTGCCGCGCCATTGCCGCTCCACCACCCCAAGTCCCGCATCGCACAACCTCAACGGGGAGGATGTTTTTAGATCGCTCCCAGTGCCTGATCGAAGTCGGCGATGAGATCTTCCGGATCCTCCACGCCGATCGAGATGCGGACGAGATTATCAGAGATGCCGAGCGCCGCCTTGCGCTCGTCTGGAACGGAGAGGTGGGTCATGGCCGCGGGCGCGCTGGCGAGCGTCTCGGTGCCGCCGAGGCTGACGGCGAGCTTGGCGATCTTCAGGCTATCGAGGAAGGCAAAGGCTTCGCGTTCGCCGCCCTTCAAATAAAGCGAGAAAGTGGAGCCGGCGCCGGTGCAGTGGCGCTGGTAAATGTCGGCCTGTCGGTCGTCCTTCAAGAAACCGAGATAGCCGACGCTTTCGACCTTTGGGTGATCGCGGAAGAAGGCGCAGACCTTTGCCGCATTCTCGCCGGCGCGGCTCATACGCAGTTCGAGCGTTTCGAGGCTTCTGAGCAGCATCCACGCCGTGTTCGGATCGGTGATCGTGCCGATCGTATTGCGCATCATTCGGATGGGGTTGATCAATGCCTTGGCGCCGACAACGCCGCCCGCGACCAGATCGCTGTGTCCGCCCGCATATTTGGTGAGCGAGTAGATGGACAGATCGGCCCCGTGCTCGAGCGGCTTCGACCAGAGCGGTCCGAGAAAGGTGTTGTCGATCGCAATCGGCGGTCGCTGGTCGCCGAACAGGGCGTCACGGGCGGCAGCCACGGCTTCGACGTCGACCAGCACGTTGGTCGGATTGGCCGGGCTTTCCAGATAAATGAGCGAGACCCGGCCCTGGCCGCGGGCGCGGTCCAGCACGGCCTCGATCTCTTCACGGGTCGCGCCCGCTGGGAAATCCAGCCAGCTGACGCCGAACTTGCCGAGAATGCGGCCGATCAAAGTCTCGGTTGCCGCATAAAGCGGACCCGAGTGCACGATCACGTCGCCGGGCTGCACGAACGTGAGGAGCAAAGTGGCGATGGCGGACATGCCGCTGGAAAAGGTCAGGGCCTCCTCGGCATCCTCCCATACGCTGAGGCGATCTTCCAGTATCTCCTGGTTGGGGCCGTTGAAGCGGGAATAGACGAGCCCCTCGGCGCCGCCCGGGCGCTTTCCGGTCACGCCTTCGAAATGCCTTTTTCCGGCGGCGGCATTTTCGAACACGAACGTGGAGGTGAGAAAGATCGGCGCCTTGAGCGAGCCTTCGGACAAAGCCGGATCGTAGCCGTGCCCCATCATCAGGGTGGCGGGCTTCAGCTTGCGTCCCCCGATCTCCAGCACATCCGGCTTCGGGCGGCGACGCGGCGTGGCGCCGCTGAGATCGGATTCGTCTTCCTGCATGCTGGGGCTCCTGCGATATCGGACGCCCCCTAGCCCAGAAGCGCTGCGATCATCCAGACAATCCCAATCATCAGCGGCACGCCGGCTATGTCCAGCAACAGCCCCGCCTTCAGCATCCGCGGCAGCGCGATGTGCCCGGTGGCCCAGGCAATGGCATTGGGGCCGGTGCCGGACGGCAGCATGAAGCCCCAACTCGCCGCCCAGGCGGCCGGCAGCGCGAGCAGGATCGGGTCCATTCCCGTTGCCGCGATGATGCCGGCGACCACCGGAATGATGCCGCTGGCGGCGGCGACGTTGGAGGCGAACTCGGTGATCAGGATCACCAGCGCGACGAGCACGGTCACCACAATAAGCGGGTGTACCGAGCGAAGCGGCTGAAGCGCGGTGCCGAGCCACTCCGCCAAGCCGGAGGCGCCGATCCCCGCCGCGAGAGCCAGGCCGCCGCCAAACATCATGATCACGCCCCATGGCGCCCGGTTGGCCTCGTCCCAATTGAGGATCGGCCGGCCCGAGCCGTCCGGGATAACGAAGAGGAGGAGGGCGCCGGCCACTGCGATGGTCCCGTCGGTAAGGGAATCCTTGGGCAGGTAAGGGGTGATGAAGGGGATCAGGATCCAGCACGTCACCACGGCCGCTATCAACGGGACGAGGCGCTTTTCGGCTCGGGACCAGGCGCGCGCCTCGCCGATCCCGGCGCGAGCGGCGGCGGGATCGAAATCGGTCGGCGCGACGCGCTGAACCTTCATGAGGATCAGCCAGCAGAGGGGAATGGCCACCACCACCAGCGGCAGGCCGTAAATTGCCCAGGTGAGAAAATCGATGCGGAGGCCGGTCGATCGCTCGATGATGCCGGCGGCGATCGCGTTGGTGGGTGATCCGACGAGCGTGCCGAGGCCGCCGATCGATGCTGAAAAGGCGATGCCCATCGCCAGGGCGCCCGCAAAGCCATCGGTGTGGCCAGGCTCGATCTTCGCGGCATGAAGTACGGCCACGGCAATGGGGATCATGATCAACGTGGTGGCGGTGTTGGAGACGATGAGGCTCAGGAGGGCGGTAGCGGCCATGAAAGCGAGCAGCATCGCCGCCGGCGAAGAGCCGCCGCGGCTGACGATCGCGAGCGCGAGGCGGCGGTGAAGGCCGGTGCGCTCAATGGCGAGGGCGATGATCGCCCCGCCGAGGACGAGGAACAGGATCGGCGAATAATAAGCGCCGGCCGTTTCCGTGGCGTTCATGATGCCGAACAGCGGAAAGGCGAGAAACGGCACGAGGGCGGTGGCGGTGAGCGGGAGCGCCTGCGTCATCCACCAAGTCGCCATGAGCAGGACGATGGCCGTCGTCCGCCAGGCCGCAAGCGGCATCCCCTGCGGCGGCGCCAGGATCAGCATCACGATGAAAGCGGCAAGTCCGCCCCAGAGCCCCCAACGCGCGGCCATTTTCCCCCTTATGCTTTGTGGGGGTGATGCCATGCGCCGAGCGGCTGCGCCAGAGCCGCGCCGCCACTCCGGCTGCGGCGGAACCTTCGCGAGAAAGCGGATTGTTCCGAAGTGCCGCCTTCGCCAGGACGAAGGCTCAGGAGGGCAAGCTGATGAGTGAGATCTGCCGCCCATAATCCGGCTCTGCTCGATGGGTCGAGCGCCGGTAGCTGAAGAAGCGGTCTGGATCGGAATAAGTGTCGAGGCCAAGCGCCTCGATGCGGTTCAACCCCGCTGCCGCAAGGCGGGAGACCACGAAGCCTTCGAGGTCGAATTGGTGGTGACCGGGTCTACCCGACGCGAAGAAGCGCTCGTGGGTCGGGTCGGCCGAGATGAAGCGGCGGAAGAAGCGCTCATCGACCTCGTAAGACTTGCGGGCAATGGTCGGGCCAACCGCCGCGACGATATGACCGCGATCCGCGCCGAGCCTTTCCATTTCGCCGACACAGCTCTCAATCACACCGCCGATCGCGCCTTTCCAGCCGGCATGGGCAGCGCCGACCACGCCGGCCCTGACATCGGCGAAAAGCACTGGCGTGCAATCGGCCGTGAGGATCCCGAGCAATAGTCCGGGCCGGTCCGTCGCCAGAGCGTCGGCAGGCGGGCGCGCATCGTCGGGATAGGGCTCAGTAATGGTGATGGCCGTTGCCGAATGGACCTGGTGCAGCGTCGCCAGCCGGGCGCCGGGCGCAACCGCCTCCGCGGCGAGATGCCGGTTCGTACGCACCGCTTCCGGATCGTCATCGGAACCCAAGCCGACGTTGAGGCCCGCGCATATGCCCTTCGAGACGCCGCCGCGCCGGCCGAGGAAGCCGTGCGGGACGCCGGCCATTCCTCCTGCCTTGATCACCTCGATCGTCATTCAACCCTCCAGGACGAGCCGCATGATATGGTCTTCGTCGGCGTGGCTTCCGACCATGAAGGCGTAGGGAGCCACGAATTGGAAGCCATAGCGCTCGTAGAAGCGGCGGGCGCGGTGATTATCGACGAAAACCGAGAGGTACATTTCCATCGCCCCCCGCTGTTTGCCCTGCTCGAGCGCCCACCGCATCAGCTCCTGCGAGACACCGGCCCCGTGCCAAGGCTTCAATACGTAGAATTGGCGCAACTCGATGCATGGGCCGCGCGGCTCGAAGGGCAGCGAGGGCGGGCCAAGCTTGGCATAGCCCACCGGCCCCTCATCACCTTCCACAAGGCGGACGGAGAAGTCTGGAACGCGAAGCTCCGCCAGCCATCGGTCCTCGGTATGCGTCTGCAGGAACAGCGCGAGATCCTCGGGATCGTAGAGGTGGCCGAACGTCTCGGTGAAGGTACGCCGGCCGAGATCGGCCAGCATTGCCGCATCGGCGGGGGCGGCGTTGCGGTAGCTAATCATTTGCTCATGCCAATCATTGAAAGCCTGCCGGTTCCGGCCAGTGCGGCGACACAAAGGCCATGGCCTTGAACAGGCTCCCCATCTGCTCCGCCGCCGTCAAACGGTGCCGAGCCGCTTCGATATCCGCGGACCGATCGGGCGAAGCCTTGGTCAGTTTGGCCGCCCTTGCGGCCATTCCGATGCTCTCCAGCCAGTCCCCCTGGTCCCGTGGCCCATGAACGGTAACACCCATGTCGCGCACCGCCGCGGCGAGCGCTTCGAAGTCCACATGCGCGGTCAGGTCACGACCTCCGGGGTCGTGCCAGGGATCGGCGAAATGGTGCTTTGCCACCGCCTGCAGCGTCTCGCCCGCGCTGGTCCGCTCGTAACCATAATCGACGATCAGACCCGCACCGCCCGAAGCCGCGAGAAGGTGCGCGAGCTGTTTGACCACTGCCACTGACGCGGGCGAGGTCTCGAGCACGGTGCCGGGCGGCGCATGGCGGATATGATCCGGTATCGCGGCCGAGCCAACGGGTGGGCCGGGAACCGGGCTGAACCCATCCTCATCCGCCGCGACGAGCCGCTCGCGCCAGCCGCTTGTGGTGGCGATCAACTGCCGGGTCGGCAAGGCATCGAAGAACTCGTTTGCCACGATCAGAAGGGGAACGCCCTCGGGAAGGCTGCCGCCATCCTGGTGCCAGCTTGCCTGCGGCACGCTTGCCGCCTGCGCCTGGCGGAGAACTGGACTGGTCTCGACGAAATGCACGGCCGGCTCCAATCCGGTCGAGCGCATCGCCCGCAACGCATCCGAGGCCAGCGTGCCGCGGCCCGGGCCGAGTTCGACGTAGCAAACGCCAGCCGGACGCCCCGCCCGCAGCCAGAGGTCCGCCATCCATAGTCCGATCAGCTCGCCGAACATCTGGCTGATTTCGGGGGCGGTTGTGAAGTCGCCGGCGCCGCCGAGCGGGTCGCGGCCGGCGTAATAATGGGCATTGGCGAGAGCCATATAGTCCGCGACCGAGATCGGGCCACCGCTCCGGATCAGCTTGGCGAGGCGGGCAGAAAAGGGAGCAACCTGCATTCGGAACCGTTCGCTGGGCCTGTCGAAGCCCTGTACTTCTTCGGAGACCAAAAGAAAGGAGCAGGCTTCCGCAAATTCGGCCCGACGCCGACAACCCGCTCGCCTAGGCAACGCTCTCGGAGCCGGCGACCGGCTCCACGCGCTGACGGCGCGCCTTCGAGGTAGCGATCAGATAGACGCCGCCGACAATCATCGGCAGCGTCAGCGTCTGCCCCATGGTGAGGCCCCAGCTGAGATTCTCTAGCCCTTCGTCCGGCTGGCGGACCAGCTCCACAAGGAAGCGGCTGACGCCGTAGACGAGGATGAAGGTGCCGACCAGGCGCCCGGGCTGATAACGTGCGTCCGTCTTCCAGAAGAGGAACCAGAGGATGATCCCGAGCAGCAGCCCCTCAAGCCCGGCTTCGTAGAGCTGGCTTGGATGGCGCGGCACTTCGCCTCCGGTCGGAAAAATCATCGCCCACGGAAGGTCGGTGGGTCCGCGCCCCCATAGTTCGCCGTTCACGAAGTTGGCGAGGCGGCCGAAGAACAGGCCGAACGGAACGCAGCAAGCGACATAATCGTGGATGCGAAGCCAGTTCAACCCGTGCTTGCGCGCCATCCACAGGATGCCGAGGCTTACGCCGATCACGCCGCCGTGAAAAGACATCCCGCCATCCCAAAGCTGCAAGATCTCGCCGGGATTCTGAAGATAGAATTGCGGCCGGTAGAAGAGAACGTAACCAAGCCGCCCGCCAAGGAGGATGCCGAGCGTGGCGTAGAAGACCATGTCGTCGGCATGCCGCCTGGCCATCGGCGCGCCCGGCCGGTCGAGCAGCTTCAGGAGATACCACCATCCAATGATGATTCCGGCGAGATAAGCGAGCGAATACCAGCGAAGCTGGAAAAAGCCGAGATCGAGGGCGACCGGCCCGATGCCCAGATCTTCCCATCGCAAGGCTGCCGTAGCGTCAAAGGCGGCGCTGGCGACGAATATCAGTGACAAGGCTTTTCCCCTCCGCTTTCCGCCCTCATAGTGGGCACCGACAGCAACGCAAAGAGCGAGGAGAAGGCGATTGCCGAGTGAGCTCGACCGCCGTTACGATGCGGTTCTCGGGGCGATCACGGGGTCCGGCGGACGGATCCAGATCGGCAAGGACGATCAGGGGCGGGCGGTCGTCACCAACCTGCCGCCCACGCTCCCGATGCTCTTCGACATTTTCTGCGCGCTTCATGCGGACACGGTCGCCGTCATCGCCGATGGCGAGCGGCTGAAGTTCGTGGAGCTCAACGCGCAGGCCAGCCGGGCCGCGCAGGCGCTCGTCAGCGGCTGGGGCATCGGCAAGGGCGACCGGGTCGGCATCGCCATGCGCAACGCGCCCGGCTGGATCATCGCCTATATGGCCGTGCTCAAGGCCGGTGGAGTTGCCACCCTCATCAACGGCTGGTGGCAGTCGGACGAGTTGGCTCACGGCCTGCGGCTGACCGAGCCTAAGCTCATTATCGCCGATGCGCCCCGCGCCAAGCGCATTGCCGCAACCGGCATCGGCGTCGAGACCCTCGTCCTGCCGATCGACCGGCCAATCAATGAAGCGATGGCGCCGCTCACCGCCAAGGGCGCCGAAGGGGCAGAGCTGCCGCCCGTTTCGCCCGATGATGACGCGACGATCCTCTTCACGTCGGGCTCTACCGGAGCCGCCAAGGGCGCGGTCTCGACGCACCGGGCAGTAACGACCGGCGTTTATGCCTATACGCTTGGCCTCGCGACCTTGCTCGGCATCAAGGAGAGCCTTGGCGATCCGCCCAAGAACCCGCCCCGCACGCTCGTCAACGTGCCCTTGTTCCACGTGACCGGCGAGGTGCCGGTCCTTCTCAACAGCTTCGCGATCGGCCGTGGCATGGTGCTGATGTCGAAATGGGATCCGGGCGAGGCGCTGCGGCTCATCCAAGAAGAGAAGATCACCTATTTCGTGGGTGTGCCGACGATGAGCCTCGAGCTGATGCAGCATCCGGACCGGGACAGATATGATCTCTCCACGATGACCGACATTGCCGCCGGCGGGGCGGCGAGGCCGGTGAGCCACGTTCACCGCCTGCAGGAAAGCTTCAAAGGGGCACAGCCCGCGCTCGGCTACGGGCTCACGGAAACGAACGCCGCCGGATGCAGCAATTTCTGGCAGAATTATGCGGCAAAGCCGGCCTCTACCGGGCGGCCGCAAAAGCCGATCGTCGAGGTCGCGATCCTGGGAGCGGACGATACGCACCTGCCGCCGGGTGGGCGGGGTGAGATCGCCATTCGGGGCGCCTGCAATTTTCGCGGCTACTGGCGCGATCCCGAGGCGACCCGCACCGCCTTCACCGCCGACGGCTATTTCCGGACCGGCGACATCGGCTATCTCGACGAAGACGATTATCTCTTCATCGTCGACCGCAAGAAGGACATCATCATCCGCGGCGGCGAGAATATCAGCAGCCAGGAGGTCGAGGCCGCCTGCTATTCCCACCCCGCGGTTTCCGAAGCTTCCGTATTCGGCATCCCCGATGAGCGGCTGGGGGAAGTGCCTGCCGTGGTCATCTATTCCGAGGATGGCATCACCGAAAAAGCCTTGCTGAGCTTCCTCGAGGAGCGGATCGCAAAATTCAAAATCCCGGGCATCGTCTGGATCCACGGCGAGCCGCTGCCGAAGCTCGGCACGGGCAAGATCGACAAAGTTCATTTGCGCGAGCGCTATCGGACGGAAGGCGCCGGCCGAAGCTGAAGCGTGGGGTGGTGAGGAGGCGTCACTGCTCCTATCAGGCGGCGCATGGCCATTGACGGAAGGATAAGCCGGCGGACCCTGCTGGTGGGCGGCGGCGTCGGCACCGGGCTCGCGCTCGCCTGGGCCCTTTGGCCGCGCAGCTACAAGCCGAGCCTTCGCGCCGCTCCTGGGGAGACCGTGTTCAACGCATTCCTCAAGATCGGCAGCGACGGGCGCGTGATCGTCGCCGTGCCACAGGCGGAGATCGGGCAGGGTGTCTATACCAGTCTGCCGCAGATCCTCGCCGACGAGCTTGGCGCGGATTGGCGAACGGTGTCGGTGGAGCCGGCCCCGCTCAGCCCTCTTTATGCCAACCACCTGCTGGCCCAAGGCGCGCTCGTTGACGGCCTGCCTTCAGCCTTTCAGGGCATCGCCCGCTGGGCGGCCCATGAATATGCCACTCGAACGGCGCTGGTGCTGACCGGCGGCTCGTCCTCCATTCGCGCCTTCGAAGGGCGAATGCGGGAAGCGGGCGCCGCCGCGCGCGCCCTCCTCAGCAAGGCTGGCGCCGATCGCTGGAATGCGGATTGGGAGATGCTCGACACGGCCGGCGGGTTCGTCGTCAACGGCACCGACAAGATCGCCTTTGCCGAACTGGCGGAAGCGGCAGCGCTGCATGATGTTCCGGCAGAGCTTCCGGTACGCGGCGGGACCACCAATCGCCTTGCCGGCGAGCCGCTGCCGAGACTGGACCTCCCGGCCAAGGTCGACGGTTCCGCCCAATTTGCGGGTGACATCCGCCTGCCGGACATGGTCTTTGCGTCGGTTCGCTCGGGTCCGATCGGCGACAGCCGCCTCGTCGGCATCGATCGGGCCGCCGCCGACCGCGTACCGGGCGTGCTTGCCGTATTCGAGAATGCGGGCTGGGCGGGGGCTGCGGCGAGCAATTGGTGGTCCGCCAATCGCGCCGTCGAAGCGATGAAGCCGCGTTTCGAGACACGCGGTTCGCTGGTCGACAGCGCCGCCGTCGAGGAACAGCTGAAGGCGGCTCTGGAGACGGGCGAGGCGAGCCGTTATTTCAGCCGGGGCGAGTTGGAGGAGGCCTTTGCCGGCGGCAACCTCTTCCGCGCGCGATACTCCGTGAGCGTCGCGCCCAACGCGCCGATGGAAACGCTCACCGCTACGGCGCGCGTCACAAGCGACCGGGTTGAGGTCTGGGCGCCGGTGCAGGCGCCTGGCTTCGCCCGCGCCGCCGCCGCTCGGGCGGCGGGCGTCGGCGAGGTCCAGGTGACGGTTTATCCAACACTGATCGGCAGCGGCTACGGCCGCAAGCTCGAGGTTCAGGCGGTCGAACAGGCGGTGACGATGGCGGCACAATTGAAGCGGCCGGTGCAGGTCGTCTGGTCGCGCATCGAGGAAACGATGCAGGACAGCTTCCGTCCACCTGCCTACGCGGCCTTGAGCGCGCGGATGGACCCCGGCGGCAGGATCATGGGCTGGCAAGCGCGAATTGCGGCGCCATCTGCCACGACCCAGGTGATCGGCCGCCTTCGCTCCGGCAGGAGCGGGGCGAGCGATGAGGCCGAAGCCTCGGCTGTGGCCGGTGCCGTGCCGCCTTACGAAATTCCGGCCGTGGCGGTGGATCACTTGCCGGCGGACGTGCCTCTCAAGACCGGCATCTGGCGCTCAGCGGCGCACAGCTACACCGCCTTCTTCACTGAATGCTTCGTCGATGAGCTTGCCCGCAAAGCCAATGTCGAGCCGATGTCGTTCCGCATGCAGATGCTCGGCGACAATCCCCGGCTGGCGCGGGTCCTCACGACGGCGGCGACGCTGGGCGGGTGGGATGGCGGGCTGCCGGGCAGCAGTATGGGAATCGCCGCGCACAGCGCGTTCGGCTCGCACGCGGCGACAATGCTCCAGATAGCCGTAGGCATTGACCAGCGCATTCGCGTCATCCGAGCCGTCTGCGCCGTCGACGTCGGGCGGGTCGTCAATCCCGAGATCGTACGGCAGCTGGTAGAGGGCGGCATCGTCTATGGCATTGCCGGCGCCACGGGCAGGCCGATCCGGTTTGAGAAGGGGCTGCCGAGCGCTCGAAGCCTCGGCGCCCTGGGGCTACCGCGCCTGGCAGATTCCCCCGATGTGACGGTTGAGATATTGGAAAGCGAGGAAGATCCGGGCGGCGTTACCGAGCTTGCCGTGCCGATCGTGGCGCCGGCCATCGCCAATGCCGTTTTCGCGGCAACGGGGCAGCGGCTTCGATCGCTGCCGCTGGTGATGGGAAGCGCATGATCCCGCCCGCCGACCACCCGCCGATCCCGCAGCCGAAGATCGGCGTGCTGCTGACCAATCTGGGCACGCCGAATTCTCCCGAGCCAGGCGCCGTAAAGCTGTATCTCAAGGAATTCCTATCGGATCCCCGCGTCGTCGAGGTCCCGCAACTCGTCTGGCAGCCGATCCTTCGCGGCATCATCCTCAACACGCGGCCGAAAAAATCGGCCCATGCCTATAAGCAGGTGTGGACGCCGGAAGGCTCGCCGCTCGCCACGATCACGGCGCGGCAGGCGCGGGCGCTGGAGGGCGCGTTCGGCGAAGGCGTCGTGGTCGATTATGCGATGCGCTATGGCCGCCCGGCGATCCGCGAGCGGATCGAGGCGCTGAAGGCCGCCGGCTGCGAACGAATCCTGATCGCTCCGCTCTACCCCCAATATTGCGCCGCCACGACGGCGACGGCGAACGATGAAGCATTCGCTTATTTGCGGAAGATGCGGTGGCAACCGGCCGTGCGGACGCTGCCGCCTTATCATGATGACGCCTGGTACATTGATGCGCTGAAGCGCGTGATGCAGCAGCAGCTGAGTGCCCTCGACTTCGAGCCGGAGGCGGTGATCGCCAGCTTCCACGGCATGCCCGAGCGGACGCTGGAGCTTGGCGACCCCTACCACTGCCATTGCCGGAAAACGGCACGCCTGCTCGGCGCCGCGATGGGCCGCGAACTGATCGTCACGTTCCAATCGCGGTTCGGCCGGGCCAAATGGCTGGAGCCGGCCACCGACACCCGTCTCGCCGAACTCGCTCGCGGCGGAACCAGGAAGATCGCGATCTTCGCTCCAGGCTTTTCGGCCGACTGCCTCGAGACGCTCGAGGAACTCGCCATCCGGGGCCGCGAAACGTTCATGGAGGCCGGCGGCACACACTTCGCTTACCTATCCTGTCTGAACGACAGCGGACCCGGAATCGAGATGCTTCGTTCGCTGATCGGGCGCGAACTTGAAGGCTGGCTGGCCCGGCCATAGAGGGAAGCCATAAAAGAAAACGAGGAGAGAATATATGGCACGCGTTGCAGTCGTTACCGGCGGAACCCGCGGCATCGGCGAGGCGATCAGCCTCGCCTTGCGCGACCTTGGAATGAATGTCGCCGCCATTTATGCGGGGAATGAAGAAAAGGCGCGCGAGTTTACCGACCGAACCGGCATCCGCGCGTTCAAATGGGACGTCAGCGATTTCGACGCCTGCATCGCGGGCATTCAGCAGGTCGAGAGCGAAGTCGGGCCGGTCGACGTGCTCGTCAACAATGCCGGCATCACTCGTGACGGGACCATGAAACGAATGACTCGGCAGGCATGGGACGAGGTGATCGATGTCAACCTCGGCGGCTGCTTCAACATGGCCAAAGCCGTGTTCGACGGAATGTCGAGCCGCAAATGGGGCCGGATCGTCAATATCGGATCGATCAACGGCCAGGCAGGGCAATATGGCCAGGTCAATTATGCCGCCGCCAAGTCCGGCATCCACGGCTTCACCAAGGCGCTCGCCCAGGAGGGCGCGCGCGCCGGCGTGACCGTCAACGCGATCGCGCCCGGCTATATCGACACGGAGATGGTCGCCGCCGTTCCTGAAGACGTTCTTCAGAAGATCGTGGCGCGGATCCCCGTCGGCCGGCTCGGCAGGGCGGAAGAGATTGCGCGCGGCGTCGTCTTCCTCTGCGGGGAAGATGCCGGCTTCATCACCGGCTCGACACTTTCCATCAACGGTGGCCAGCATATGTACTGATGGCGGCAAACAGGTTCGCAGGGCCGGTGAAAAGGTCGATGATGATCGCCGGCCATGCGACTTCGATCAGCCTCGAACCGATCTTCTGGAGCGCGCTACGCCGGGCAGCGGAGGCCGAGTGCCTCCCGCTCAATGCCCTGGTCGCGCGGATCGATGCGGAGCGGATCCAGGCCGACCATCCCCCGAACCTGGCGAGCGCGATCCGCGTCTGGCTGTTCGAACATTCTACGTCGCCGCTCTAGCTCGTCGGACACTGACTAAGCCGCCAGGTTATTCTCGGCAATTGTTCCTGCCTTCCGTCATGCCGGACTTGATCCGGCATCCACCTCTGCCTGGCAGATGCAACAAGGAAGGCTGACCTCGGATCATGTGACGGGTTGGCGGTTCAGGACCGATCGCGCGCGCCTCAGCGCGCCAGCAGCACCCTCGCCTGGGTCGCGATTTGGGCGAGCATCGGTGCCGTGGTGGAAGGCGCCGTGCGGGCCCGTTCCACGGTGCGACGGAACTGCTCGATGCGCGGGCCCTGAAGCGAGACCCAATTGTCGACGGCGCCCTTCGGATCGTCGCTTCGCTGCCGCTCAAGGAATTCCAACCTCAGCTGCTCGAAATCGCGGGCGAGATTGGCGGTCAGCAGCCGCTCCCACTGATCGCGCGCGGCGAAGCGGTTCGCCGCCTGCTGAGCCCAGTCGAGGCCGAGTGATTCGCCGAGTTTCGTATAGGCACGGGTAAGCGCCACGACGTCGATCCCGAGCTTTTGTCCCAAGGAAGCAATGCCGATCCCGCCGTCCAGCTCGAACAATCTCGCGATCCGATCGACGATGTCGGTGGGCGCGCCAAGGCCGATGAGCCGGGCGCGCTGCGCCGACGATTGGCTGCGGGCTTCCTCGCGAAGCAAATTGTCCACCTCGGCGCTGAGCGCCGCGAGGCCCGGCCGCAGCCCTTCGACCATTTCCTCTATCTTGGTCGTGGCGGAGGTGCAGCGGAGCAGGTCCGCGACATGGAATTGGAGGCCCTGCGAGGCTTGCTCGAAAAGTTCGAGCCTCACCTGCTCGGGCATGTCGGCCGTATCGAGCATCCGCCAAAGATCGTCCATGCCGAACAGTCGCTCGGCCGCCACAAAGGTCGCTGCCGCCTGGCCGAGAGACGCCCCCTCTTCTTCCGTCAAGGCGAATGGCGCAATGATGCCGAGGCGGTTGACGAAGCGGTTGGCGATCTTGGTGGCAATGATCTCCCTTCGGAGGCGGTGCTGGAGGATCGCCTCGCCGTGCCGCTCCTGCATCTGCTTGGGAAAAGCGGCGCACAGTTCCGGTGTCAGCGTCGAATCTTCGGTGATCTTGCCCGCTTCGAGCGCCGCCTGCAGCGCCAGCTTGGAGGTGGAGAGCAGAACGGCGAGCTCCGGCCGCGTCAGCCCCCGATTCTCCTGGGCGCGGCGGAGCAGGTCCTCATTGCCGGCCAGGCCCTCGACCTCGCGGTTGAGGCGGCCGCTCTCCTCGAGAATCTCGATCACGCGGACCAGTTGCGGGAGCCCGGCGGCACCGCTGCGCTCCGCGATCGAGAGCGCAAGCGTCTGCAGGCGATTGTCCTCGAGCACGATCGCGGCGACATCCTCCGTCATCTCGACGAGCAGCCTGTTGCGATCTTCTTCGGCCAGCCTTCCTTCCGCCATCTCCCGATTGAGCGGGATCTTGATATTGACCTCATTGTCCGAACAATCGACGCCGGCCGAATTGTCGATGAAGTCCGCGTTGATCCGGCCGCCTGCCTCGGCAAACTCGATGCGGCCTGCCTGGGTGATGGCAAGGTTCGCACCCTCGCCGATCGCCCGGGCCCTGAGATCGGCGGCGTTGACGCGGATCGCATCGTTGCCGGGATCGCCGACTTCGGCATTATTCTCGTCGCTCGACTTGATGTAAGTACCGATGCCGCCGAACCAGAGCAGGTCGACCTGGGCTTTGAGGATTGCGCTCATCAGGCTGGGCGGATCGACCGTTTCCGTTTCCAGGCCGAGCAGGGCGCGTAACTGCCGAGTCAACGGGATCGACTTCTGGCTCCGCGGAAAGACACCGCCGCCTTCTGAAATCAGCGACTTGTCATAATCCTCCCAACTAGAGCGCGGGAGGTTGAAGAGACGGTGGCGCTCTTCCCAGCTTCGCGCCGGATCGGGATCGGGATCGAGGAAGATATGCCGATGGTCGAAAGCGGCCACCAGGCGAAGCGACTTGGAGAGCAGCATGCCATTGCCGAACACGTCGCCCGACATGTCGCCGACACCGGCCACGGCAATCGGCTGCGTCTGCACATCCACCCCCAATTCGCGGAAGTGGCGCTGCACGGAAACCCAGGCGCCGCGGGCGGTGATGCCCATGGCCTTGTGATCATAGCCTTGGCTGCCGCCGGAGGCGAAGGCATCGCCCAGCCAGAAGCCGCGGCTGACGGCGATCTGATTGGCTATGTCGGAGAAAGTGGCGGTGCCCTTGTCGGCAGCAACAACGAAATAAGGGTCCTCGCCGTCCAGAATGGTGACGCCCTCCGGATGCGTGATCCGGCCTTCGACGATATTGTCCGTCACGGACAGCAGCGAGCGGATGAAGATGCGGTAGGATTCGGTGCCTTCCTTCATCCAAGCGTCGCGATCGCTCATCGGCGGCAATTGCTTCGGATAAAAGCCGCCCTTGGCGCCGGTGGGAACGATCACGGCATTCTTGACCACCTGGGCCTTGAGAAGACCCAGGATCTCCGTGCGGAAATCGTCGCGCCGGTCGGACCAGCGCAGCCCGCCGCGGGCGACCGGACCGCCGCGCAAGTGAATGCCTTCCACACGCGGCGAGTAGACCCAGATCTCTCGCCACGGCACGGGCGCGGGGAGCCCGGGTACAAGCTTGGAATCGAACTTGAAGGCCAGCGCTTCGCGGCCGCTTTCGGCGAACGCGTTGGTGCGCAAGGTGGCGTTGATGACGCCGCGGATCAGGCGCAAGATCCGGTCCTCGTCGATGGCTGCGACATGTGAGAGGCCAAGGTTGATCGCCTCTTCGGCCGCCTTCACCGCCGCTTCGCGCGAGTCTTGCGCCCTGGGGTCGTGGCGCGCGTCGAACAACGCGATGAGCCCTCTGGCCACGTTCGGCGCGCGCCGCAGCGCTTCGACAACGGTGACCAGGCTGTATGAAAGTCCGGTCTGGCGCAGGTAGCGGAACCAGGCGCGAAACAGCACGATATCGCGGGGCGCGAGGCCGGCACCGACCAGAAGCTGGTTGAACGGATCGTTTTCAGCGCGGCCTTCCAGCACCGCGGCAATCGTCCGCTCCACCACCTCGGCCCGTTTCAAAACCTCGTCGGCACTGACGTCGGCGCGAAGCTCAAGCGTGAAATCGTGAATATAGCCGAGTTGCCCCGCATCGAGCGGAGTCGGCTGTTCTTCGAGCACGCGGAAGCCGAAATTCTCGAACACCGGGACGGCTTCCGACAGCGGGATCACTTCCGCCAGCCGATAGGTTTTCAGGCGAAGGGCAGTGCTGGTCTCGGTGGGATGCCGGTACAGCCGGGCATCGCGTGAATGGGCGCTGTCCAGCTCGCAGATCCGCAAGACGTCGAGCGCCGCCTCTTCGGCGACCGTCCGCTCCCGATACCCTTCGGGGAAATCGTCCATGTAGCTGAGCGCGAGCCGTGTGGCCCGGGCGGTGCCGACCAGATCACCGAGCGCTTCCTCGACGGCGGGTTCCCATCCCTGCACCATGTCGTTGAGCCGCTCGTTGAGGGCAGCGACGTTGGGAACGGGCGTCGTCGGATCGACCTTCAGCGTGTAGCGGATCTGGGCGAGATCGCCATCGCCAAGCTCCACCGACCAATTGGCCAATTCGCCGCTCGCCGCTTCTTCGATCATCCTCGAAATCGCGATGCGGCGCCGCGTCGTCAGCTCATCGCGCGGCAGCCAGACAAAGGCGAACAGGTGGCGCTTCAGCACGCTCTGGAGGAGCAGCAGCGTCGGCCTCGGGCGGTCGGTCAGCGACATCGAGGTCGTCACCAGCTCCAGGACGGCGTCCGACTGCAGGCTTACCAGCAGATCGTGCGGCAGCGAATCGAAGGAGTGGCGGAGCGCCTTGCCCGCATGACCCTTTGGATCGAACCCGAAATGCGCATCGAGGTCGGCGAGCCGCTGCCGGAGCACCGGCACCTCGCTCGATGGGGTGTTCAGGGCCTGGCTCGTCCAAAGGCCGGCATGAACGGACAGCGAGACGATCTTGCCGCCCTCCCGCACCGGCACCACGACGAGGTCGAGCGGCACGCGGCGGTGCACCGAGGCGAGACGGTCGGACTTGGCGAGGAGCGGCTCTGCGCCACCCTCTTCGAAATAGCGGATCGCGGCGGCGCAGCTATCCTCGCTCCACAGCGGCTCCCCCGGCAGCTTCAGCATGCCGAGGCTCTGCTCGGCGATCTGCTTCGGACATTCGACCTGATGGCCGAGCAAGGTCATCGCGCCGCTGGCGAACCAGTCGAGGATCGCCCTGCCCTCCTCATCCTGCGTTTCGGCGGCATCCTTGCGCATGGCCGCCTGAAGCGCCGGCCAGTCGCTGACCGATGCACGAACGTCGGCGAGCACCCGGTGGAGATCGGCGGTCAGTTCGCGCCGGTCGCGCGCGTCCGCGCGGTCCACTTCGAGATACATGATGGATTCGCGCCGGCCGATCTCGTCGCACAAGGGGGCGATGGCTCTGAGACAGCCGTCCTCGTCGCGATCCGCGCAGATCACCGGGTGCAACAGCCGGTGAATGATGAGGCCCCGGCCGGCCATGGCCATGGCCACGGAATCGACCAAGAAAGGCATGTCGTCATTGACGATGCACATGCGCATCCGGCGCTGCCCCACCTGCACGCCCACCGATTCCAACCGGATCAGCGCGATGCCCGGCGGGCGGCGCTCGGCGGAAGCGGCGACGAATGCGGCCGCCTCGCGCCGCTCCGCCTCGGTGAAGTCGGCAATCTCCCCGGGAAGGGCGCCTTCCACCAGCATGCGCTGCAAGGCATCGAGGTAAGGCAGGTCTGCGGTACCGGCCGCTACCTTCCTGTTGCTGGATACAAGGCCGCTTCCTGCGGAAGCCGCGCCAGCAACATCATCGGCGTTCATATTGTCGGCTCCTGAGCCGTCACGGCAGAGGGGCGCCGCCGGCTTCCATCAGGGCGCGCTATAGGCGTCGGGCAGCCGCAAGGGCAAGGCTGAGCGCCTGGCTCGCCTTGATTTAAGCGGTAGCTAGCGGACGGCTCCGCGAACGGCGCGGTCGATCAAGGCCTTGTCCGGACGCACCGGCGCCACGACCGCCAGTCGGCCGTCCGGTTCGCGACGAGCCACCAAAAGGACGAACTCGTCGCCTTCAGCCTCGACGTCGATATAAGCGATCGCCGCGGCGGCCTGCAGCCGGGTGCGCGCCTCTTCCCCGCCATCGGTCTTCGTCGCCGGCCGCCGCTCGCGGCGCTCGGCCTGGACGACGCCCTTGAGGCCGCCGCTGAACCTTTCAAGAAAGGAAGTCAGTTCCCCTTGCGGCACGTCTTGGCGGCGGCCGTAAGCCAAGGCTGCGGCAAATTCGGTGAGGCGCGTTTTGTCATAGTCGACGCCGAAGATGAGCTTCACGATCGGCGTCATCGGCGCGCGATCCTGCGCTTTCAGGCCGGCATCGTCGAGGATCTCGGCATAATCGTCGGGATCGGCCTCGGCGGCGAGCGCGAAATCATAGGCTTGGCCCAAGGCTCGATAGAGGGCGGTGCGGCTCCGCGCGTCCGCGCTTTTAACGGCTTCGGCAATTTCCCGTGCGAGGCACAGCCGGTCGGCAAGGCCTGCGTCCTCGCCCAGCGTCAGATCGAGTGTCGGCTGGTCGTCCTCGTACCCGACCCCGAGTTCGAGGCTGTCGTCGAGCTCGAGCGGGGGGCGAACGAAGTCTATGTCGCCCAGCGGATCGGAGTGCGGGCCGTCGGCCCAAACCGGGCTTGCCTGAGCGGCAGGCGCGCTCCCGGCGGCGCGGCCGACTTCGCGGACGAGGCTCGCGGTGGTGTGATGGTCGGCGACCTCTTTCCAGTTGATGACGCCGTAGATGAAGTCGATCTGATCGCCGTCCGAAGACAGCGGCATCAGAATGCCGCGATACATGGTGTTGAGCCCGCGCTGGCTGACGAACTCGGCTTCAAAGCCGATTGGCGCGCAATTGGCGATGATCTGAAGATAATGATCGGTCAGGCGCGAAAGCAGCGACCGGCTCGGAACTTCGCTGATATCCTGGATGTCTGCCTCGATCGCGCATTCTTCGCGAAGCGAGCGGCCGATATAGACGACCCCCGGGTTTTCGGTGCCGGCGGTGAAATCGAGCAGCACGCTGTTGGGGCCGAAATCTTCGATGTTCGCAGGATCGACGTCGCTGATCGAGGGATAGGCGCGGCCATCGAGCAGCGACACCCAATAATTGTAGGCGCGAACGTGCATGCGCCGTTCGTCGACGCCGATTTCAGGCGGGGCCTCGATGGCCGGCTCGTCGTCGACGACGGCGTCAAGCTCGGCGCTGTCCTCGAACGCCCGGAAACTATCCATTCTCGCTGTCCTCGCAGCTCACCCCAGATGGAGGGACAGTGCACCGGACGTGGTTGAGAAAGCGTTAAGCGTGGCAGCCCCGCGGCGCTTGTCACGCCGCCGACCCGCTGATAAAGCGCGCGCTCCTTCCGGGTACGCCGCTTTAGCTCAGCCGGTAGAGCACATCATTCGTAATGATGGGGTCAGGTGTTCGAGTCACCTAAGCGGCACCACCCTCTTATCGGCGGAGTCGAAGGCAAGGCCGTCGCCGAGTTCCTCCAGCCACAGAAGCCGTTCGCCGGCAGCGCGAGCCCCGCAAGGTGACCGGCAGGACGCCGGCCTGCGCGAATGCCCTTCGATACTTACCCGCGCGTTAGACGGTGGCATTCGGAATGGCCGGAGGGCGGGTACCGGCTCACGGCTCAAGATCACGGTTTGACCAATGGGGGACGAGCTTTCGGCTGCCAGCCGGGCGGACTGAAGCCACTTGCGCGCGC
>JAESFL010000468.1_pt1 | contig 27536 bp, 34 predicted proteins | sample 9269401 | NCBI WGS metagenome assembly JAESFL01 (sample SAMN14506025, study PRJNA617098) | algae metagenome | isolation source: Gloeocapsa sp. UFS-A4-WI-NPMV-4B04 and co-occurring heterotrophs from desert... | place: USA: Utah | collected 2006-10-01 | reverse complement strand
AACAGGGCAAAGGAGCTTGGTGTTCTCATGGGCACGGATGGCCCTTATGACAACGTCATCAAGCTTCGCCCCCCGATGATCTTCAAGCGCGAGCATGCGGATCTTCTGTTGCAGGTTCTGGATTGGGCGATGGCCGACATTCTGTAGTAATCCCAGACATGACGGGCGCTAAGCTCGATGCCGAAGGTTCCGTCCAGCAATCAGGGCTTGGCAAAGCCGATGGCGCGCACGGCAAGTGAGCCGGAATGCGGGTCATGGGTGAAGAACAGCCCGCCCTGGCGCGCTGAGTGACCGGGAACGTAGTCGAGGATGGCCTTGCTGGTTTCCTCGTCTTCACCGGCCGCGGTCACTTTCCCTTCGATCTCCACCTGCGCGGCGGCCTCCCCGGCAGTGTTGTGTGCCCGGAAGAGAACCCGGTAGCCACCCTCCACCGGTGCCACGTTCTCGACCTCGACGGTGATCGCAGGCGGCACGGTCGCGCCGTTGAACGCCTGCCAGCCGATGACGCCGAAGATGCCGAGCACGAGAAGGAGGCCGATGGCAGAGGCGAGCCACTCCAGCCACGGCATTTGTTGCTCCGCCTTCGCGGGGTGGATGTCATTGGTCCTCGACTTGCGGTTCATCACAGCCTCACACCACCAGCCGCGCCGTCGCGGCACCAAGGGAGGCTGGGAAGCCCAGCACCACCAGCATGTTCGCGATCTCGGCCATGGAGACGCCGTCGGTCCGGCCGAAACTCCAGAGCACGTAAAGGCTGACCAGCAGGGCGACGCCGTAACCAGCCAGCGTGAAATGCAGGAAGGTCGACAGGAAGGTCCCGCCCTCGGGCCGGCTCTCCTGGCCGGAGAACCCGATGCTGTAGACAAACACGTGCAAGAGCACGATGGACAGCACCCCTAGCGCCAAGGCGTGCCATGGCGTCATCTGGAACGCGATCAGGATCATCTCCTCCGTTGGAGCCATGTTGAAGGCCAGGAACAGCGCGCCGGCCAGCATGAGGAAGAGCTCGCCGCCATAACCCGCCTCGCGCTTGCGCTCCTCCTCGGCGTCCATGTCCTGCTCATCCCCGAGCTGTTTGCGCCCGAGCATGGCGCCGATGCTCGCCGGCACGCTCTGCAGAGCCACCCGGCCGACGATGTCGCCCCAGGTCATGTCAAACGTGATCACCGCAAGGACCACGAGCAGCACCGCGGACGTGATCACGCCGACCCCGAAGGCCGCGAACGCGTCCATGGCGTCCTCCTTCAGGCTGAAAGTCTTCTCGAAACCGGAAAAGTAGGAGAGGCCCACGAGCACCGCGAGGGTGAAGCTCATGAGCAGGAGAAGCCGGCCGCGGCCCATGGAGAAGCCGAGCGACCACATCTCCATGGTCATCAGCAGCGGAATGCCGAAGATGATCGCCCCGCCGAAGGCACGGGCCAGGCCGATGGCATAGCGTTCGCTCGTCACGATCACCTCGTTCACTAGCCCAACCCACGCCCTCCTGCAGGAGCCTCGAAGCTTGGCCTTGAGGAGGAACCCGCCGCCCGGCCCCAGGTTCCCCCTTGCCGCGGTACTGTCAAGTTGGCGTAGGTCGGTTCCTATGGCAGGGTCTCGGGCATGAGCACCACGTCCAACCCGTACCGCGGCTACCGTTTTCCGGCTGAAATCATCAACCAGGCGGTCTGGTTGTATCACTGCTCCAGCCTGAGCCTACGAGAGGTCGAACTGATCCTGGCGGCGCGAGGCATCGTGGTCAGCTACGAGACCACCCGTGAATGGAGCCTGCGCTTCGGACGAACCTACGCCAAGGTCCTTAAGCGGCGCCGGCCGAAACCCGGTGACAAGTGATTTCTCGACGAGGTGTTTGTTCGCATCCGAGGCAAACTGCACTACCTCTGGCGAGCGGTTGATCAGCATGGAAACGTACTCGATGTGCTGGTGCAGAGCCGCCGCAACAAGAAGGCTGCTACGCACTTCTTTCGCAAGCTGCTGAAGGGCCTGTGCTACGTGCCCAGAGTGATGGTGACCGATAAACTCGGATCCTATGGCGCCGCGAAACTTGAGATCCTGCCGGGTGTTGAACATCGCCAGAGCCGATACTTGAACAACCGCTGTGAGGTGTCGCACCAACCCACCCGACGGCGGGAACGCCACATGAGGCGATTCAAGTCAGCCCGGCATGCCCAGCAGTTTCTCTCAACCCACAGCCTGATCCACAACCACTTCCAGCTCCGCCGTCATCGTCTCTCGGCCATTGAGTACCAAGCTGCGCGTGAGCACGCCTTCACCACTTGGCGCGATACGACCGGTGCTGCCCTCGTGTAATAGCTTGAACCGACTTGGCGGCTCCGCCCACGCCAACTTTGTCCATTAGGCATCAACTTGACAGTACCGCCGAGCGTCCGCAACTGCGCGACGAACTGACCTTCACACAGCTATGCCGATGGACCGGTTTTGACCCAGCGTGGACTCTAGCCGACCCGAGGCCCAAGCATTCACCCCATGGCTCTGGCAGCGAAACTGGCACTAGCCCAACCCAGAATGTTTGTACATTCGTGATCCCATTGATTCGGGTATGTAGTGAGATCAAGGATCTGCAAACAGTCTGAGCGGGGTGGTCGTGGCAGGATTGTGATGCCCAAGGCACCTCCCGAGAGGGGGCCAATTCTAAGCTCGTTTAGCAGGATGCTCGTTTCCGAGTGCGATGCTCCTGTTAGCGCTTGAGCGTAACGATCCCCGGGCCAGCAGGAGGTGCTGTGACGCTGGGCGGTCAGATATCTTGCCCGCGGGATAGAACCACGCGCCGGTGATTGGTAGCGGCTCCCGCCATTGTCCAATCGATTCCCTGCGCGCTAGGATCGCATCACCGACTACTCATCCAAAGCTGGCCCTCGTGACCTAGCGGCTTCTCTTGCCGCCCTTTTGCAGAACTTCAGGTATCTGATTAACATGGTTTGAATCCTTGATTGGGGGAGCCGATGCCTGACGAGATCCGGTTTGCGAACATCGAAGACGCCGCCGTCGTGGCAGTGCTGGTGCGGGACATGGATCGTCATTACCGTCCGAGCGAGGAGCTCCGACCTGAGGCCGATTATCGCCGGATCATGGAAGAGACGATCACCAGCCATGAAGGCACGCGATTCGTGCTCGCCCGGGATGCAAGAGGGCAGAATGTCGGTCTCGCATGCGTGGCAATCCTGCGGCCCGGTCGGGACTTGCGAGGTCTGCTATACCTGAAGGACCTTTATGTGGTCGAGGGAGCCCGAGGACTCGGTATCGGTACCCGCATCATCCGCTTCCTCGCAGCCTTTGCGGTCAGGAACGGGATCGGACGGATAGACCTCACAACGGATCACGGCAATGTCGCGGCGCAGCGACTCTACGATGCGCTCGGAGGTCTCGTGAAGCAGAAGGTGCACTATACCCTGCCGACAGGGGTGTTGGGTGCTCTGGCGGCCGAATGTTCGGCCTCCTGAGAGCGGCCTATTCCATCTGCGACTAGCGGTATGGAAAACTATTCAATTGCCAAATCCAATCCAGATGACAGCATCAGGCGCTTGCGGAGGCTGCCATGTCGACTGACCCCACTCCACGCCCAGCCAATCCGGCTCCACCGGCTCCTGAATATCCCTGGCCGGACGGCAAAAGGTGCGCCCTGTTTCCTGGCTTCGACGTCGACGCCGAGTCTGTCTGGCTCGGCATGGACCGCCGCAATGCGGATCGCCTCGTCACCATGTCCTACGGGGGATACGAGGCCCGTGTCGGCATTCCGAAGCTGCTCGAGCTTTTGGCTCGATACGAGGTCAAGGCGACTTTCTTCATCACCGGATGGACCGCCGAGGCGCATCCGGCAGCCTGTGAGGCCATCCTCAAGGCCGGCCATGAGATCGGTCACCACGGCTACTGGCATCTGCGGCCCGAGCCTGGTGATCTTGCCACGATGGTGGAAGAAGTGGATCGCGGTTTCGATGCGCTCAAGCGCGTCCTTGGCGTAATACCCATTGGTTACCGCGCGCCGTCCGGCGAGAGCTTCACGGAACTCCTCGCGCTGCTCTGGGATCGTGGCATCCGCTATTCGAGCTCTTGGCGCGACGACATCCGGCCTTATCGCCATGTCCTGCCGACTGGTCCCGGTCCCATCGAGATTCCCGTGAACTACAGTTTCGATGACTGGAATTACGGCATCACGCACCGTATGAGTTCACGTGCACTGTTCGGTCGTGAGGAAGTGCTGTCGATCTGGCGTGATGAGTTCGACCAGACGCGGGAATGGGGCGGTGTCGCCACCATGATCATGCATCCGCAAGTGTCCGGTCGTCCCATGCGCTACAGGATCCTCGAGGAATTCCTGCAATATGTCCGTCGTTATGATGACGTGTGGTGGACGACGGGTCGCGAGATCGCCGGTCATTTCGAATCATGCGAGCGCGCGGCACCATAAGTTCTCAAGAGCCGACATCCTGTGGGGCGGCGACTTCTATGGGTTCCGTTTCTCGCGCCTCCCGAAGAAGCCATTCGCGCAGGGTCACGAGGCCGCCACTAATGGGCTTGGTTCCCGGCGTCGTCAGCCAGTAGCAATTCCGACTCTGGAATCCGAGACCGAGCGGATTGATCAACTGGCCGCTTTCGATCTCGTCATGGATGAGGCTGCGCGGCACCAAGGCAAGGCCTTGCCCGCCGATCGCCGCACGGATCACAAGGGAATAATAGGCGAACCGCGTAATGCGAACCGGCGCAAAATCGTGGAGCTGGGAGGCTTGCGCGAAGTCATCCCAGCGCAAGGGCGTTTGCCGATGTTCCAGCACCGGGAAGCGGCGGATATCCTCGATGGAGCTGATTCCACCCCCTCTGTCGATTAGTTGGGGTGCCCCAACTAAGACGACATCCCGACCCAAGAGATAGTCGGCTCTCCAGCCTAGCCAATTGCCGTCGCCAAAGCGAAAGACCGCATCCGCTTCTTCCACGGTATCGGCTGCCGCATAGGTCGTGAACTGGACCTCGATCTCCGGATGCAGCTCGGCAAAGCGCGAGAACCGAGGAATGAACCAGCGATCGCCGATAATGGGCAGCACATGCAAAAGGATCGCGGGTTGGGTCCGACGTAGGGCGGCCACACGGATCGCCGCTGTCTCCAGGGCACCAAGGGCGATACGGGCCTGTTCGATGTAGATCACCCCGGCCTCGGTGGGCGCCAAACCTTGGCTGGTTCGGTCGAAAAGAGGTATTCCCACTAATGTCTCGATACTCTTGAGCTGCTTGCTCACGGCACTTTGGGTCAGATGAAGCGCCTCGGATGCCGACGACACGGTTCCATGCTGGGCGAGCGCGGCCACGACCCGCAATCCGATCGTGCTGGGTAGGTGAGTTCTAGGCATCAGGCCCTATTCCCAAATGCAACAAAGAGACTATTCCATTTCGGACTAGCCTCTCGGAAATCAATTCAATTGTCCATACCGGAACCGGGTGCAAGCATCCCCCGCAACAAGGAGGATAGCGAATGACCGAAACCGTCAGACTTTGGGGAGCGCGATTCCGGACGCCGCCATCCGCGGCGCTGATGCGCCTCTCACGCGCCCCACTGAATTACTTTCGGCTTGTTCCCGAGGACCTGCGCTCCTCCATCGCCCACGCGAGCGAACTGGTCCGTGCCGGAATTCTCACCCAAGACGAGGGCGACAAGATCAGCGATGCGCTGACGGCCATAGGCAACGACTACGCCGCCGGAACGGTCGCGCCATCGGATGCAGACGAGGACGTCCATACCTTCCTCGAGCGGGTGCTCGTCGAACGCCTCGGCACCGTGGGCGGCAAGCTGCGTGCCGGCCGTTCGCGCAACGACCAAGCGGCGAACGATCTCAAGCTCCACCTGCGTGGAGCGGCGAAGCAGATCGCCAATGACCTCCTGTCGCTTCAGGATGCCTTGATCACACAGGCAACCGAACATCAGAATACCCTGGCGCCGGGCTTCACCCATCTCCAACCGGCCCAGCCGGTCACCTTCGCGCATCAGCTCCTTGCCCACGCGCAGGGCTTCTCGCGCGATATCGAACGCCTTCAGGACTGGCACCGCCGCTCCTCCCGTTCCCCCTTGGGTGCAGCCGCCCTGGCGGGGTCCGCCATCGCGCTTCATCCAGAGCTGTCGGCAAGGGAACTCGGATACGACGCACCGTGCGAGAACTCCATCGACGCGGTCGGCAGCCGCGATCATGTGGCTGAGTTCCTGTTCGTCTGCTCGATGATCGGGGTCAATCTCTCGCGCCTGGCAGAAGAGGTGTTTCTCTGGTCATCACGCCAGTTCCGCTGGGTCGTGCTCGACGACAGCTATGCAACCGGTTCCTCAATCATGCCGCAGAAGAAGAATGCGGACATCGCCGAACTCACCCGTGGCCGCGCGGCGCGCCTGATCGGTGGTCTCAACGCCATGCTGACAGCGCTGAAGGGACTGCCATTCGCCTACAATCGCGACCTCTCCGAAGACAAATGGGCTGCTTTCGAGGCCATCGACACCTTGGGACTGGTCTTGCCGGCCATGGCGGGCATGATCCAGACGATGCAGGTCGATGCCGCTCGTCTCAAAGCGCAATCGACCGAAGGCTTCACGCTGGCAACCGAGGTCGCCGACTGGCTTGCCCGCAATGGTGTGCCCTTCAGCGAAGCACATGAAATCACGGGCGCACTGGTCCGTTACTGCGAGGAAAAGGGTCTTGAGCTCTCTGAGCTAACGCCTGCCGACCTCGGCGCCGTGGATCTGCGACTTGGCGAGGAGATGCTCGGTGTCCTAACGCCCGAAGCGGCCGTCGCCGCACGGGCAGGATATGGCGGAACCGCGCCGGCACGGGTGGCCGAGCAGATCGAACGCCTAAAGGAGAATGTCTCGCGCCAGCGTGACTGGGCAATGGCTTGAACCGAAGCCCGCGAGAGGAAGCAGGCCGGCTCCAAGCTCTCTTGGATAAAAGAAACGAGCTGCGGACGGAACCGTGGCCCCGATCCAACCAATGGGAACATGAAACCATGAATACACGCAATACGCTTGCCAGGACTCTTCGCAATACCGCGCTCGGGACGGCTCTGATGGCGCTTCTGCCGGTCGCGGCAATGGCGCAAAACTCTGCTCTGCCGGAAAAGATCAAAGCTGCTAAAGCTCTCGTAGTCGGCATTGAAGCTACCTATCCGCCGATGGCGTACAAGGATCCGAAGACCAACCAGCGAATCGGTGTCAATGTTGAGCTCGTTGAGGGCATCGCGAAGGAGCTCGGAGTCACGATAAAGTGGGAAGAGATGACCTTCGAACAGCTCATGACATCCCTCACCACCGGCCGCATCGACATGATCGGCACCGCGATCAGCGATCTGCCGTCACGCCGTGAGAAGCTGACCTTCGTTGATTATCTCGTCACAGGGGCCCAGCCCTTCACGACGGTCGCGAAGAAGGACACAATCAAAACCGAGGCTGACCTCTGCGGAAAAACCGTAGGGGCGCCGCGTACCACAAACTACTTCCCGGTCGCGCAGGCTTGGAGCGAGAAGAACTGCGTCGCCGCCGGCAAGCCGGCCGTGAACGTCAATGGCACGGCTGGTGCTACTGCGACGAGGCTCGATCTCAAGCAGGGCCGCCTCGATGCGGCGGTGCTCGGGCCCGAGTACGTTGCCTATCTGATGGCCGACGAACCCAACACCTATGCCCTGGCAGGCGAGCCGCTGATCAAGACGCTCTTCGGCTTTGCCTTCAACAAGGAAGATACTGCGTTGCGGGATGCCGTCGCGACGTCCTTGAGGGCTACGATCAAGAATGGCGCCTACCAACAGGCGTTGCAGAAGTTTGGCCTCGAACGTCAGGCCGTAACCGAAGTGACAATCGACGCCGGTACCTGAGCGGGCCTAACTTCGGAGACGAACATGCGCGCTGTCATTCTGCCCCACACTGGGGGGCCGGAGGCCTTGGTCTTGGCTGAGGTTCCCGACCCGCATCCCTCATCCGGCGAGGTTGTCATCGACGTTCACGCGACCGCGCTGAACTTCGCCGATCTCTTGCAGCGGAAGGGAACATACGGCACACCGACGAGCCTGCCCGGCATCCTCGGCATCGAGTGTTCCGGGACGATCCACGCCATTGGCCAAGACGTGCCAGGCTGGAAAGTCGGGGACGAGGTCTGCGCATTGGTTTCCGGAGGAGCCTATGCCGAGCGGGTGGCGGTTCCCGCCACCCAACTCCTCAAGCGGCCACATAATGTCGACATCGTTGCAGCGGCTGCGTTGCCCGAAGCCGCTTGTACCGTATGGTCCAACATCATAGACATTTCAGGGCTAGCGGCCGGGGATGTGCTTCTCGTCCATGGCGGGGCCGGAGGCGTCGGCACCTTCGCTATTCAGACGGGTCGGGCCGTGGGAGCGCGGGTCTTCGTCACCGCAGGCAGCAGTGACAAGATGCAACGTTGCAGAGAGTTAGGCGCCGAGAGGGCCATCTCCTATCGCGACGAGGACTTCGTCACGGTCATCAAGGACGCGACAGCCCAGAACGGCGCCGACGTCATTCTGGACAACATGGGCGCCGCCTATCTTTCCCGCAATATCGAAGCACTTGCGCCCGATGGACGAATTGCGATTATTGGTCTCCAGAGCGGACGCGATGCGGCGATCCCCCTCGGCCGCATGATGGCCAAGCGTGGCTCGCTCTTCACGACGTCGCTCCGGGACCGACCGCTGGCAGCCAAAGCTCGGATCGTGGAGGGCGTCAGGCGAGATCTATGGCCCTACGTGGAGGGCGGGCATGTCTTGCCGAGCATCGATAGGATTTTCCCGCTTGCCGAAATGGCCACAGCGCACCGGTACATGGAAGGTGGACAGCATGTCGGCAAAATCGTCGTGAGTGTCAAAGAGAAACAAGCGTAAAAGGCCGCGGAGGAGGAACCAGCCCATGACCGATACGGTCTATCAAATCAGCCATCTTACCCTCGTTCCACGCCGCCATTACGGACGCATGATCGCCGCCGTGCTCGTCCTGACGGTGCTCGCGGTCATCATCCATGCTTTCGCCGTCGGCCAAATCGAATGGGATTATGTCGCAGAGTTCCTAACTGTGCCGGCGATTATGACGGGCCTCGTGAACACCATCGTCATGGCGATCCTTGCTATGATCGTCGGTATCGTGCTCGGCATCGTCTTCGCCATCATGCGTCTGTCGGACAACCCGGTCCTATCCGTGACGGCGCTCGGCTATGTCTGGCTCTTCCGAGCCATTCCGGCCCTGCTGCAATTGCTGTTGTGGTTCAACCTTGCGCTGGTCTTCCCAACCATCGGGATCCCCGGCCTGTTCTCGATCAACACCGTCACCGTGATGACTCCCTTCGTCGCAGCTCTCCTGGGTCTGGGCATCCAGCAGGGCGCTTTCACCGCCGAGGTCGTACGTGCTGGCCTGCTTTCTGTCGACCGTGGCCAGTACGAGGCGGCGCAGACCATCGGCATGACGCGGCTACAGATGCTGCGCCGGATCGTCATGCCCCAAGCCATGCGAGTCATCGTGCCACCGGTCGGTAACGAGTTCATCGGAATGGTCAAGCTGACGTCCCTGGCCAGCGTTATCCAGTATGCGGAGATCCTCCATAGCGCACAGAACATCTACTATGCCAATTCGCGTGTCATCGAACTCCTGATCGTTGCCGCGATCTGGTACCTCGTCGTAGTCACTATCCTCAGCCTACTCCAGGGCCGTATCGAGAAGTACTTCTCGAAGGGCGTAGCTGCGGCCGGAAACACTAAATAAGGAGCAGCAGGACATGGATACGCAGAATCTCTCCGCCGATGCTCCGCTCGTGATTGCCGCCGATGTCCGCAAGCAATTCGGCTCCCTCGAAGTCCTGAAAGGCATCAACGTCAGGGTGTCGAAAGGCGAGGTGCTGTGCATCATCGGCCCTTCTGGGTCTGGCAAGAGCACCTTCCTGCGCTGTATCAACCAGCTCGAACGCATTGATGGTGGTGCGATCTGGGTCAGCGGCGAGCTGGTCGGCTTCCGGCGTGAAGGCAACAACCTTCACGCACTCGATGACGCACAGATCGCACGGCAGAGACGCACCATCGGGATGGTATTCCAGCGATTCAACCTGTTTCCGCATCTCACCGTGACCGAGAACATCATCGAAGGTCCTGTGCAGGTGCTGAAGGAGAATAAGAACGAGGCGAAGGAGCGTGCTCGCGCCCTGCTAGAGCGCGTCGGTCTGATCGACAAACGCGATGTCTATCCTGTCCATCTCTCGGGCGGGCAGCAGCAGCGCGTCGCGATCGCCCGCGCCCTTGCTATGCGCCCTCAGCTTCTGCTCTTCGATGAGCCCACCTCGGCGTTGGACCCTGAGCTCGTCGGTGACGTCCTGAACGTGATGCGCGACTTGGCGCAATCCGGGATGACGATGATCGTCGTGACCCACGAGCTGGGCTTTGCCCGCGAGGTGAGCCACCGCACGGCCTTCATGGATCAAGGGCAACTCGTCGAGATCGGGGATTCACGCTCCATCCTCGCAAGTCCGCAGCAGGCACGCACCCGCGAGTTCATCTCGGCCGTGCATAAATGACAGCGTACAAGGTTAACCAGAGAAGGAAACCGAACATGAAACCAACAACAATCCTCTGCTCATTTGCCGCTCTTCTAGTCGCGGGCGGTGTCGCCATAGCCCAGCAATTGCCGGAGCGGATCGCCGCCAAGAAGACACTCGTGGTCGCGAACGTTCCGAACTACCCGCCGCTGGAGTTCAAGGACCCAAAGACGGGAACCCTAACCGGCCTGGACATTGATCTCGGCAATGCGCTCGCGAAGAAGCTCGGCATTGAAATCAAGTGGGAGGAAATCAGCTTCGAGCAGATGGTCAGCGCTTTGACGACTGGCCGTGCCGATATGATCCTTTCGGGCATGAGTGATCTCCCGGGGCGCCGGGATACACTTGACTTCGTCGACTACCTGGAGTCTGGCGCGCAATTTTACACGACGAGCGACCGCAAAGACCAATACAAGACCCTGACCGATCTATGCGGCAAGACCGTTGGCGCAAGCCGTCGCACGTCGTTCCCGAGCGAAATGGAGACCTGGAGCAAGACGGCATGCGAAGGTGCCGGCAAGCCGCCGCTGAAGATCGTAGGGACGGAAGGCTCCGCGGACGCGCGGACGCAGCTTCGTCAGAAGCGTCTCGACGCTGCGGTCCAAGGATCCGAGACCCTGCCGTACCTGTTGAACCTCGAGCCTAACACCTACGCCATTATCGGCGAGCCTTTCACATCGGTCCACCAGGGTATGGCCTTCGCCAAGAAGGATACGCAGCTCCGTGACGCGGTCGCCAAAGCCTTCGGTGAGATGATCAAGGACGGCACCTATGCGGAAGTGCTCAAAAAGTGGGAACTGTCTTCCGCCAAGGTCGAGAAGGTCATGATCAACGGCGAGGTCGGCAAAACGCAGTAACCTCCCAATGCACCGCCGGCGGTGTCTGATGCCGGCGGTGCATGTTCGGAGTGCGGCTCCGATGGTCATTCCGATAGGATCAATTGCACATGAGCACGCATGCCCTGGCATCGCGCACGATCGCGCTTGCCCAGTTCGTCACTTCCGCCACGCCAACGGACCTGCCTGAGCCGATTCGCATCAAGGCTGCACGCCATGTCCTCGATACGCTGGCTTGCGGTGTCGCAGGGGCTGCGTCGCAAGAGGCCCAGTCCACTCTCGACCTGAGCCTGGCGACCGAACAGCGAGGCGACGTGCCGGTCTGGGGAACAAGCGAGGGTCTCTCCGTCCGCTCCGCGACCCTCGTCAATGCCATTGCGTGTCATGCCTTCGAACTCGACGACACGGGTGGATGCGACCATTCGGGAGCCGTCGTGCTGCCCGCCGCGCTGGCAGCCGCGGCGTTGGCGGAGCATCCAGTCAGCGGCGCGGAGTTCCTTCTCGCGGTCGTCCTTGGCTACGATTTGGGGCGCCGCGTTCTCGAGGCCTGTGGTGGGTACGAGCCGCACAACGAGGCAGGTTGGCACTCGACAGCGACCTGCGGAACCTTCGGTGCGGCTGTCGCCGCTGCGCGCATCCTTCGGCTCGATGCGACGCGGGTTGCTCATGCACTCGGCCACGCCGCGAGTTTCAGCGGAGGATTGTGGGCCTTCATTCACGATGGCAGCCAGACCAAGCGCATTCACGCCGGCCGGGCCTCGGAAGGCGGCGTCCTCGCGGCACTTCTGGCGCGGGCCGGCGTCAGTGGCCCGTCCGCCGTCTTCGAGGATGTATGGGGCGGCTTCTTGACAACCTTCGCGCCCAAGTCTGCTCGCCCGGACGCGTTGACACTGGGGCTCGGTGAGAGCTGGCGCTTGGAGCGTGTCTCCCTGAAACCCTACGCATCCTGCCGCGGGACACACTCTTCGATCGATGCATTGGGTCTGCTTCTCGATCGGAACGGTTCAGCCGAGGTTGATGTAGAGCGGATCGAGGTCCGGCTCAGCCCGTTCCTCTCCGATATGTGCGGTGGGCGGGACGTCGCGACGTTGCCCTTCGCACAGATGAGCCTGCCCTATGCTCTCGCGGCAAGGCTTGCTCTCGGACAAGCGGGTCTATCGGCCTATGCAGCCAATGAGCGGGATAATCCACGGCTTCGGACGGTGATGGAGCGGGTTTCCCTGATCGTTGACCCGACGATCGCCGCCAACGAGGAGCCTTTCGTACGGATCGTGACACGGGATGGGCGGACGGACGAGGCGCGGGTGCCGAAGGCGCTCGGATCGCCGGCGAACCCTGTCACTGAGGATGCGTACCTTGCGAAGATCCGAAGCCTCTCGGGCATGGCTCTCGACGGAGTGCGCACCGAGCGCCTGATCAAGGGAGTGCTCGGGCTGTGGGGCCAGGATGATATTCGGTGGCTCAACCGCATCCTGCTTTCCGATCGGCCACGCCCGCCGATCTTCCAATAGATATTCTACACGCCGGAGAAAACCAGCATGGATCAGAAGAGGCTCGAGAGCCGCGCGCCCGCCACCGAGACAGGCTGGCCAATCTCTTCCACGGGCAGCCGGATGCCGTTGCCACCGTTTCCCGCCGCGGCTGGAACCGGGAGGCCTACGCGATTACCCCCATCTGAACAGAGGACGAGCCGAAGCCATGATTGATTCCAGAAAGCTTCAAGCCCTTCGCGAGAAGTATGCCAATGCCTCGGGCGGGGACATCTTCGATCCGCTCTTTGCATCCGTGGCCCAGGCCCAATTCATGGGGTCCGACAGGCGCAAGTGGCCCTTCGCAGGGATTCCCACGCTGCTCGATGCGCCCTACCGCGCGGATGCCCAGGACCTGCCCGACTTCGGCGGCCTCGACGTCGCACTCGTCGGCGTCCCGATGGACTTGGGCGTGACGAACCGCAATGGAAGCCGCTTCGGACCACGTGCAGTGCGGACCATAGAGCGGGTTGGCCCATACGATCACGTCCTCAGGTGCGCACCCTTCTCCAAGGCAAGGATCGCGGACATCGGTGATGTGCCAATGCAGAGCCGCTACGACCTCGCTCTCTGCCATGCCGACATCGAGGCCTTCTACAAGCGGCTGGTGGCGGCCGGGGTGCGGCCGCTGTCGGTCGGTGGCGATCATTCGATCAGCTCATCCATCCTGAAGGCTGTGGGCGAGAGACAGCCCGTTGGAATGATCCACATCGATGCCCATTGCGATACCGCAGGTCCATATGAAGGCGCCAAGTTCCAGCACGGCGGCCCTTTCCGCCTGGCAGTCCTAGACGGAGTGCTCGATCCCGAGCGCACCATCCAGATCGGCATTCGCGGCGGAGCGGAGTATCTCTGGGAATTCTCCTACGAGAGCGGCATGACTGTCATCCATGCCGAGGAAGTGCCGGGGATCGGGATCGAGGCCCTGATCGAGAGGGCCCGTGCCGTCGTAGGCGACGGTCCCACCTATCTGTCCTTCGACATCGACAGCGTCGATCCCGGCTTCGCACCCGGGACGGGCACTCCCGAGGTGGGTGGCCTCACACCGCGCGAGGTGCTGGAACTCCTGCGAGGCCTGAAGGGGATCGACTTCGTCGGCGGCGACGTGGTCGAGGTCGCACCGCAGTATGACGCGACGACCAATACGGCTCACGTCGCGGCGCAGGTGCTCTTCACCATCCTGTGCCTGATAGTCGGCGATTGAACGCAACGGACGCTTGGGCTGGGCATCACACCCTCGCGTCCAAGTTCCGCAATGAGGGCCAGACCTGCGTGTGCGCCAACCGGATCTACGTGCAGGAGAGCGTGGCAGAGGCCTTTGCCGAAAAGCTGGCCGAGAAGGCCGGCGGCCTCAAGCTCGGGCGCGGCACGGAGGCTGGGGTCACCATGGGGCCGCTGATCGACGGTCGCGCCGTGGCCAAGATGGAGGAGCATGTGGCCGATGCCCTGGCCAAGGGCGGGCGGGTGCTGGCGGGCAGCAAGCGCTATGATCGGTTCCGTCGCAAATCCGAGCGAGGGCAAGCAAGAAGCAGATACTTTGAACCGCGCTCATGCGGTGAGCAGGTTAAACTGCTCTGCGAGCGAGGGCTGCGGATTCCGGGCGTAGATCGCCTGCTGCTTGCGCATCATGTGGATCATCTCGATCCCGCCCAGGATCACTCGAGCGCTGTTCATCGCCTTGAACCCGAGCATTGGCCGCACTCGCCTCTTGATGGCTCGATGATCCTGTTCGATGCGATTGTTCAGGTAGGCACTTCGCCGGATCCGGATCGGCTTCAGCTTGCGCCTTGACCGGTCCTGCAGCCGATCTGTCGTGTCGTAGGCCAGGATCGCCTCGCGGTTGGTCTGGCTGCCGTCGATGACGATCCTCTCGGGCCGGCCATGCCGCTTGAGTGCTTTGCGCAGAAACCGTTTGGCAGCAGTGAGGTTACGCCGGGCACTGAACCAGAATTCAACCGTGTCGCCATTGCTGTCGATGGCTCGAGAGAGATATTTCCATTTGCCTCGGACTTTGATGTAAGTTTCGTCAACGTGCTACTTAGCAGTGACGGGTCGCTTGCGTCGATTGAACCGCGCAAGCAGTTCAGGCGAGTAGCGGATGATCCACCTGTGAATGGTCGCGTGATCGACCCTGATGCCGCGCTCGGCCATCATCTCCTCAAGGTTCCGCAGGTTCAGATTGTAAGGCAGGTACCACCGGACGCAGAGCAGGATGATTGTACGATCGAAATGCCTGCCCTTGAACATCCGTGTCTCCGCTGCTGTGACCATAACCACCGTAGCTGGAACGCTGAAACAAAATATTTGCGACGGAACCTTACATGCTGCTCGGCATCGGCCTTGTTGCCTATGTCCTGGAGAAGCTCGACTATCCGAGCGCCCCGATTGTGCTCGGCGTCATCCTTCGGCCGCTTGCAGAGAGCCAGCTCCGCCTCGCGCTAACGATCTCAGGAGGGAACGCTGTTGCGATTGCATCGTCACCAATATCGATGATCCTGATTGCATTGACGCTGTTTGTCTTAGTTGCACCTCTCTGGCGCGCTTGGCAGGACAGCCGCAAGGCCGCAACTGCTTGATGGAAAGAAGGCCCGCAGAGGAGCGTGTTGCAGCCGCTCTACTCCTCATCATCGGCACGCTCTACCTTGGCGGAAACGGCGCCGCGCTCCGGTGGTGTCAGGAGCGGATTGCACTTCAGGCGGCGCCGTGAGCAATATGGAACTGTCTTGGCTCAGTCGCTATCACGAACCTCTCGTGCGTGGTGACACGCAGTTATCTCCTGCCTGTTCGCACAGGACAGATAGCAGGATCAATTTACGGTTCTTTGGAAATCGATAAGCCAACACACGGAAGGACAGCAAGAGCTATGCGCGGACACCCGAACTCGACATATGCACGCGACGTGGAGTACGTGCTCCATCCTGTCACCAACGCCCGAAAGCACGAGGAGGTCGGGCCGATCGTGATTGACCGGGGCGAGGGAATTTACGTCTACGACGATCTAGGGAATCGCTACATCGAGGCGCTGGCCGGCCTATGGAGCGTGGCAGTCGGTTTTGGGGAGAAGCGCCTTGTCGAGGCGGCTAGTCGCCAGATGGCCAAATTGCCCTACTACCACACTTTCTCACACAAAACGAACGAGCCGTCAGTCGACTTGGCGGAGCGACTGGTCAAAATGACGCCTGCCCGTCTCAGACGTGCCTTCTTTACGAACTCCGGTTCTGAGGCGAATGACAGTGTCATTAAGATGGTGTGGTACTACAACAATGCACGAGGGTTGAGGACGAAGAAGAAATTCATCTCTCGTGTCAATGCTTATCATGGGATCACGATTGCGTCGGGCAGCCTGACGGGGCTACCGGCTAACCAGCGTGATTTTGACCTTCCGTTTGTGCCCGTCCGACACCTCACCTGCCCGCACTATTATAGGTATGCGGAACCGGGTGAGACTGAGGAGGCTTTTGCCGACCGTCTCGCGGCAGAGCTTGAAGCGACAATCCTGGAGGAGGGACCCGACACAGTTGCGGCCTTCATCGGTGAACCGCTGATGGGGGCGGGCGGTGTTCTGCCACCGCCAGCCACCTACTGGGAGAAGATCCAGGCAGTTTGCAGGCGGTATGATGTACTGATTGTTGCGGACGAAGTGATCAACGGCTTCGGCCGTCTTGGGACGATGTTCGGGTGTGACTATTACGGGATCGACCCTGATGTCATGGTGCTCTCGAAGCAGATTACCTCATCCTACCAGCCTCTTGCGGCGGTGATGATTAGTCATGAGCTATATGAGGGCATTGCCCACAATTCGGGGAGGATCGGCACGTTCGGCCATGGCTTCACGGCTTCCGGTCATCCAGTTCCTGCGGCAGTCGCGCTCGAGAACCTCAACATCATCGAAGAGAGGAATCTCGTTGAGAACGCGCGGCGCGTAGGCGAGGTGATGCAGACCGAGCTTCGCGCCCTAACAGACCATGCTCTTGTTGGCGAAGTTCGCGGTGCTGGATTGATCGCGGGCGTGGAACTGGTCGCGGACAAGGCCACCAAAGCGAAGTTCAACCCTGTGGGCAAAGTCGGGGCACAGGTATTCTCCCGTGCTCATGAGCACGGATTGATTATCCGCGCTATTGGTGACACCATTGCGTTCTGTCCGCCTCTGATCATCTCGGAAGATCAGGTTCGCGATATGGTGGAGCGCTTTAAGGTCACTCTCGATGAGACAGCGACACTGTTGCGGGAGACAGATGTGGCAGCCCTATAATGACGAGGTGAGTCATTCGCCACGTGCTGTCAGTTTGGGTCCAATAGAGGGGGAATATACTTCCCCTCTATTTATGGTTCTGTTGCAATTCCTGACGCAGGCTGATCGAGGGCGGGACGAGGTCTCAAGTTAGGCAGCAGCGCTGAACAGAGCAGCAATAAAGTCGTGCTGAGCGCCCATATCATTCGCTGGTGCGCTGACAACCTGTCTCTTGCGGATCATTGCCATAGCCTCATAGCCGGCAATCGTCCGCGAGGCGGACGTGAAGCACTTGAAGCCTAGCCCTGGCCTGACGAGCCGCTTGATGCGCCGGTGATCCTGCTTGACAATATTATTGAGAAATTTCACCTGTTGGAGTTTGGCGAAGCGCCAAAGCGTCCTCTCCCGCTTCATGGCTTTTGTCGCAATCGGGTAAGCGGCGTTCTTATCGACCGTGATGGTCCGCGGATTAACCGTGTGAGGCTGCTTCAGCGCTTTCCGGAAGAAGCGTCTTGCCGCCGCTGCATCCAGCTTAGGGGAGAGCAGGAAGTCGATGGTTTGTCCGCGAGCATCGACGGCGCGGTAGAGATAGACCCATTCACCCTTCACTCGGATATATGTTTCGTCCACCCGCCAGGAGCCGTTCGTCATACGAGAATGCGGACCGATGCGCTTCTCCAACTCCGGTGCATAGGCCTGGATCCATCGAAACAGGGTAGTGTGATCGACCTGAATGCCTCGATCGGAGAACATGCGCTCAAGATCGCGGTAGCTGATCGGGAACTGCAGGTACCAGCGGGCCGCCCATAGGATGATCTCCGCCGTGAACTGCCGACCCTTGAACGGGTTCTTGTTCTCTCGCCTCACTATCAGTCCCTCGCAGCACCTGGCTGTCATAGCTCAGGCAGAGCGAGCTTCAAAGCTGCAACAGATCCATTTCGCCTGGGTGGCCCTGTGCTTCGTCGTCTTCTTCGCGATCTTCTTCACGTGGACGTTCCCAGCCAACCAGGCGACCGCCAACTGGACGACCCTGCCGAACGACCGGAGCGGGTTGCGCCGGGAATGAGAATACACGCACGCAGTGAACGCGGTCATGATGCTCGTCGCGCTCTGTTCGGTGACGTTGTCGGTGATCACCGCGCACCGGCAGTGAGTCCGTTCCCGTGTGCGCGGGCTGGTGCAGGGGGATTTATAGCGAGTTTATCCCATTTTATCGAAACTCGATAAATGTCGGTAAGCTCCCCATAAGTGCCTCGTGCGGGTATGGCCCAGCGAACGGCGTAGGCCAAACGTCAGCCCTTCCGCGACGTCATCCACAGCAGGCCGACGGACGACGCGCCGACGACCCAGCCGAGCGACCATCTGGTGTCGACGGCGATCGGCTACGCGAGCACGGCCGGCAGGTAGGAGAGCATGAGGTTTCGTGTGGCAGCTATGGTGAGCTTGAGAGCAGCCCACATCGACGGTCAGGTAAACGCATTGGGGTGGCGGGCTCCTGAAACTGGTTATTACCTCGTGCCCCACAGATCTTTATGCTCCCCAACAAAGCTGCTGAGACTGCGGTTCAATGGTCGGTAAGCCCATCATTTAAGCCGGAACGGCTCCTATGGAATCAGGTCGATTTTGGGAGGGGAGGAGAGGCCCCGACCAGAGTGCCAACCGCTGATGATGAGGTTAGAATCCACTGAATCGGACACCAACCGGCCGAGCAAATCCATGACAGACCGCACCACACTCGCCCGCCTTGGCAAACTCGTCGCTGTTGATGTCGCCACGGGACACCCGGGGGCGAACAGTTGGGCCGCATCGCAGGTCCTGCAAGCAAACCCAGCGGCCGTCCTCGATCTGATCGAGATGCTTGTGACCGAAGGGCGCAAGGCCCGGCCCAACGAGCTGTTGGTCGCCGCCTACGTCTACATGATCGGCCAGGCGCTGGAATTCATCCGGATGGACCTGGAGAACGGACAGGCAGCGGCTCGAGAGCTGGCTGAGGCCGTCCGGCGAGCCTTGCTGCAGGCGGGAACCTCCGGCCGGGTCGAGCCAACCCTGCTCATGATGATCCTGATGCAGTTTTCCAACGCCAAGCTTGACCCTGGTGCCGAACTCCAGCGCCTTATGGCAGACCTGGTCGAGCAAATCAGCCTGGAACAGGGAGCTGGCCGATGCGGTGGCGATTTCGACGATTACCTCAAGGATCTCGTGGAGGGGGTCGGCGGCGACCCGTTCGCGCTCCACGCCCAGGTGCTGGTGATGGCAGGGGCCCTCCCCGCAGACCACCGCGCTACTATGGGCATCTCGCTGCTTCGGACGGGTGAGGCCAGCGCCCGAGAGGCCGTTGTGGGATGGCTTCTCGACCCTTCGACTGAGGTGCGGCATGCGGTGGCCTCCGCCCTCGCGCACGCGGCGCGCCAGGGGGCTGTTTCAGGCAGCATGCTCCGGCGCCTGATTGTGCTTCGCAATTGGCTACCCGAAACCGATCGCCCTGGGCTGGATGGAGCTATTCAGGCCTGTCGGCGCACGGGCGTGGAGTGCGCGTCCTGGCCTCAGTCGCAGGTCTATGATGCAGTGGCCTCCGGGATCGATGGAGCTGGAGCCCAGAGCATCTTCGTTCTCGCCCGAGAGGGTCGTCAAAAGGCAATCGGATGTTTGCTGGTCAAAGCCGGGGTCGGGGTTCGTGACGCTTGGGCGCGCCACGGGCTGACACGTGCCGAGACGGAGGAGTTTTTGGATCAGGTTGCGGGGGGGATGGAGGTATTTCCAATCAGCTTGGAGTATGTGCGGCTTGCGGCAGCCCACGCCCTCGCCGTGAACCAGGCGTCCGGGACCATGCCGCCGTTTGCGCTCTTGGACTTTGTCGAGACGGCGGACCTGCAGGGGTTACAGCCTGAGGCCCTGCCGCTTGAGCGCCTATTGGCCATGCTCGAGGCCGAAGCTGATCCGGCCGCGCTTGGTTCACCCGCCGAGCTGCTGGCGAGGAGCCGTGCTGTGGTTGACAGGTACGGCTTTCTCGAGTCCTGGTTCGAGGAGGGTGCGGCAGTCGAGCAGTTGCTGGAGGGCAAGCGGATAGCCCGGGCCAAGCGGGTTGCCCTCGTGCGAGAGAGCCTGTTGCCTGAGCACGCCACCAAGTGGGGTGACCGCCTTGCTCGGATCGCATTGTTGTTGCGCCATTGTGAGGATGAGGAGCCCTGGCAGGAGTTCTTCGTTGCGGCCAAGGAGGTGCTGGCGGGTCGTACGATGGCTGAAATTCCCTTGATGAGCCGTGTGGCTGAGGTGACAGTGGATGCTTACATCGCGAGCCAATCAGAGGGGCGTATGACCGGCAGACGTGGCGTGTAACCAGGGCTCACCCATGAGGCTGGCTTACGATGAGAGGGCGGGCACAGGTCCATGCGGCGGAGGGCACGATCGGCAAAGCTGTGGCGCAGGTGACGGGCTGGGGTGCTCGAGCGGCCGGAGATCCCACTGCGCACTAAAGCGTCCGAGAACGACCTGCGCGCCTGCGTGACCAAGCGCAAGATCTCCGGTGGCGCGATGAGCGCCGATGGCCGCATGGCGCGGGACGTGATGCTGGGGCTGCTGGCGACTTGTCGCAAGCTCGGGCTGTCGTTCTTCACCAATCTCTGGGACTGTTTTGGACTGAACACGGATCAGCCGAGAATTCCGCTCCACGTCGTCCTCATGGCCCGGGCAGCCTGAGACCCGCGGCCCCAGTCTAGCCCGCTTACAGCATTCGGGAAGCCAACGCCGGACCTTGCAGATGTTGCGGTCAGCGAAAAGCCCGAGGTTGCGGGCGCTGCGGCTGGCCTTTCGGGGAGCATCCGGATCGGGCTCGACACGCTTGTCGCTCCAGATGTGGGTGCTACGCTCGGTTCCACGGTCTGGCTCCCGCAGCAATCACCGTCCTTGACGTGCAGCCTGATGAATATCGCCCTGGGATAAACCGATGTCGGAAAGCTCCCGGTCTGTCAGGGCTGCCAACTGGCGAGCCGTCTCACGGGAACGGTGCCATTGGCGCAGGCTGGAAAGAATGACCGAAAGAAACATGACGCAACCTCAATAATGAGCCGACACAAGCGCAAAGGCCCGCGAACTGGCAGCGAGAAAAAAGGCCACCTTTGAGGGTGGCCGAGTTTAGGGAGGAAACCCGCCACAGGGAGGCCGTGGCGGAGGAGGGGTCATCTACAGCGCACCTGGCGCAGGACAAACCCGCTCGAGCCCAGCCCTGTCATGCGGAATGAGCATGGAACGGATGTGGAGGGTTTACACTTCGTTGAAATTTGCTCGGGTGCTGCTCTGTGAGACTCGAACCGTAGTATGATGCTGGTGCCTGACTGCGGAGAGATTGGTCGGAGACTCCCCGGCTCGCATGATGCGCTACCTTGAGCTTGTTCTGTATGCCTTCGCGAAGTTCGTGATTTGGTACAGTGTTGTTTTGTTGTTCGGCATTGTTGCTGTCGAGGTTGCGACTTGTCCGGCACACAACCGCTTTGTCACAAGTGAGCGGAGTGGAGCGGTCTACGTGTGTGACCGCAACGGCGGCATCGCTCGGCTCGATGCAGTTCTTCGGGGGCACCTTCATCAGAGCAGGGAAGGCCAATGAAACCTGCCTACACTATTGGGAGTTATCTTGGTACGGAGGGTCTGCCCCACAGGTCTCCTTGACCGTCCTCCGTGACTTCAGCCCCGTTCAGACCAATCCCGACGGGGCTTTTTCATGCCCATGACATGCAACAATCCGATTGGCTGCTTGTTGGACTGGCGCGGAGGCTCGTCGCACTCGTCAGGTGCGTGAACAGGCACACAACCTCCGTAAACTCAAGCCCCGTTCAGATGGATCCCAACGGGGCTTTTTCATGCCCCATCATCAACCCCGCGGGCCCGTCCCGACATTGCTTGACAGCCTATGTCACGACGCAAGAATTATCCTGCCGTGACGGAGAAGTTGCCGTGGATGTGGTCGTGACGCCTGCGGAGTTCAAACCAGGCACTTGGATTATGAGCGATAGGCTCCAGCGCCCTGTTGGAACCATTACGGAAGTCTCCCCGTCGCTATTCACCATCCAAGCAGACGCCAACTCGGGGCTGGACGGAATGGAGAGTACCACCTTCGCCTCTCTCGACAGCGCCATGTCGGCCATCGCGAAATGCATGAAAGGTGAGTGTCAACTCTCTAGCGTCCGTGCATAACATGGAGACGCGCAACTAGAATCGAGGGCCCAACCCGCCTCATGCCCCGACGCCAGCCCTGTCCAGCACGCTCATGACTTGAGTGGCTGTCCATTCCTTGCCCCGTGAGGTCCTGATGTGCCGCTCATTGAGGGCAGCCGCAATCTGCCGAAGGGACGTGGCGCCGCCTGCCTGGATGTCGGCAACGACAGGCCTTATGTCAGCCGCTCGCCTCTTGGCCCTGGCTGATCGGGCAACCGCACTGGCCAGCGCTCCCTTTCGAGACGTGAGGTGGATCTTGCGCCCGTTCCCGCACAGCTTCTTGCCGCGGGCCTTGGCAGCAGCGCGGGCGTCCTTGGTTTTCCTGGAAATCATCTCTCGCTCATGCTCCGCCACCGCCGCGAGGATATGAACTGTCAGGCGGTTGGCCTGGGGGAAGTCCACCGCCGTGAACTCCACACCCGACTCCATGAGGCCGCTGATGAAAGCCACGTTGCGGGCCAGGCGATCCAGCTTGGCGATGATGAGGATGGCGCCATGGAGACGGCACAGCCGGAGGGCTTCTGCGAGGCGAGGGCGGTCACTCTTCTTGCCGCTCTCAACCTCCACCCACCTCCGCCATAAGCTGCCAGTCCCCGCCATTCAGGTAAGAGCGGACAGCTTCCTGTTGCGCCTCGAGGCCGAGGCCGGATCGTCCCTGTTTCTCGGTCGAGACGCGGTAATAGGCGACGAACTTGCGCTGATGCATAGAAGCCCCCCGGCAACGAGGCGGGTAATAGGGTCTCGTCTGCTCCTGCATGACACCAGATGCGGGGAGTTACAGAAGACACTGCGCTCCGTAGTGGTAAATGTAACGCGTAACAGATTACCGTCAAGCTTCCATGTGGAGCTAGGTTAAGTATAGATGTCACCGCGTACTTACGCACTGATGTTGGTACGTCAGCCCTTAAATCCTCTCATGTACCCCCTATGGGTCACCCAACGTGAGGGACCCAAGCGATACGACCTGTTAGAGCTAGTCAAGGCTCCTCGTATGTGAGTGCCAGTGGCTGGCGCGGGTGGTCTCGACTGATCATCAGAGGCCATACAATCATGAACCATGAAGTCGTGTATAATGAGCGAGTCCTCCCGTTCGCTCCGAACGCATCTTCGTATGTGACGACAGGTCTAGTCTGTCAGAGTACTCTGGTCCGCAGCGGCATCCGCTATCTTCTCTCAGGAACGCACTTCGTCATCTCAGAAGAACCCCTCAATCATCTATCAGAACTGCCTATCCTCTGCTTGGTTCACATCGACACCGTAGATGCCGAAGTGACCGAGACAGTCCAGAAGCTGAAGGCACAGCGGCCATCTGCTCGAGTGGTCCTCCTGACCGACCACATGGACGCCGCGACCATGATGCCGGCCTTTCAAGCAGGCTTGGACGGCCTGTTCTCGACGGCAATGAATCGCGAAGCTCTGATCAAGGCGCTTGAACTCGTAATGCTGGGAGAAACCTTTATCTCGGCGGCTGCGGGTTTCGCATTGCTCCAGCAGAGGCAAGCTGGCCCTCGCGCTCACGACACCGGGTCGAGCACGCAATCGTCAGCCACTGATTTTCCTTCTGTGAACCGTCTCTCAGAGCGGGAGACTCAGATCCTGCACTCCCTCACCAAAGGAGAGTCAAACAAGCAGATTGCCAATAACCTTGGAGTGGCTGAGGCCACGATTAAGGTTCACATCAAGGCAATCCTGAGAAAGGTGCAGGTTGCCAACCGGACGCAAGCAGCCATGTGGGCCCAACGGCACATGAACCGCGTGGCAGGCAGCGCGCCCATTGCTGCTGGCTAGTGCGGCGCCGGTGCGTTCGGGCGCTTGAGCCTTTCATCACCGGATTGGCTTCATCTCCATCTCGTCGTTGTTGTCCCATTGAGCCGCCCCAGACTTCAGGTCGATTTCCATAGTGAACCGACGCGGAGCGGTTTCCGGAGCACCGCCACACTTGCCGCCGTGCTTCTCCCGAACAGTGACCGTTGCCGCTGTCTTCGTGGCTTCCTCCAGCACCATGGACGAGCAGGCCAACTCCGCCCGTGAAAGAAGGCGATGCTGGGTGATGATGCGAAATGCCTTCTGCATGATGGCGTCTTGCTCCGTTGCGAAGGCGGCAAGAGGAATGAGGAAGGCGAGGGCAGAGACGAACGCTTTCATTCAGACAATCCCTGCGATGGTGAGACGCAGAAACCCCGCCCGGGGTAGAGCCGAACGGGGTTCCCTGCTGCCTCAGCCTGATACGCTACGCGGCCGTCTCGAATATAGCCGCAAGGAGTAAACGGCCCGTTGCCCTTGCCCGCACCCACGCTGCCGACGCGGCGCGGGCGCCGGCCTAATGAGCCAAGAGAGCATCGAGCGGTATAGCCTGCACTGCCTGACCTGAGGCATCGACAATCTCCAGCCGCCATCCCTGCCACTCATCCGAGTTGGATGGATCATGGGCGCGAAGCTCCTCGACGGCTTCCAGGGCGGAGACCACCGCTGCCTGGATGCTGGATGCCTCGATGCCCTCCTCATCGCGGATCGTGGTCTCGCCGTTGGTGAGATTGAAGTAGTAGCGTGCCGTTACTGACAGGCCCTGCGCGGACATATCCGAAGAACTAGCCGACAGGTCGATTTCAATAGCGCCATCAGCAGGTGCCGGCTTGCGGTTAGTCAATGTAGTCATGGCTCAGACACCTTACTGAATGGCCGGGGAGGAGAGATTGGCAAGGTTCACCCACCCCGTGCAGGTTGGAAGCTCAGGGACAAGGTAGGCGCGGCTCCCATCGAGTTTCTCGACTCGACATGGATATGTCCTCTTATCTCCCGGAGGGCGGTACAGGACCAAGCTCCCTTCAGACACCATAACGCCTGAGACAGGCTCAAGGGTGGCTTCTGCGCTTGGTCCGGGCTGCTCGCCCTTGATGGAACCAGGGGAGATGATCTGCTTGGCGACCCGTACACGCTCAAGAGTAGCAATGGCTAGGCGGGCCCGGTCCCGGTAGCGGTCCATAACGAGCTTGAGAGGGCCCCGCTCCTGCCCTGAATGCCAGGAGACACCGCCGGCTTTGGCCAGCTCCGCAGCCACAGCCTCAACTTCATCGTCTGTCATAGTCAGCCCTCCTCGGTCAGAGTAGGGGCTATTTTCCTGTGCCACAATGTAAGGAGCTGAAGCAGAGCCTATTTTCCTCGCTGTGTCGCTCTCATGATGAAAAACTAAGTGCGCCTTACTCATTTCTCTTCCGAGAGGATCCTCTCCTAACGCCACACGCGAGACATTCCCAATCGAGATCCATCCGGTACAAGCCCTCAGATGAGGCACCAAGTAGGCTTGGCCTCGCTCGATCTTTTCCACGCGGCACGGATAGGCTCTGCGCTCTCCTGGAGGGCGGTAGACCACGGTGGCGCCAGTTTGGATGGTGTTGTCAGGATTGATTGCCTCTCGGACAGGCATGGGCAGCGGTTCAGTGTCCATGGTACCGCTGGAGGTGGCACCTGTGTCCGGCATCCGGCAGCGGTCCAGAGCTGCAATGGCCAAGCGGGCCCTGTCGCGGTGTCCGTCCGACACAACCCTGAAAAGAGAGCCGTGCTGGCGGCCAGGGTACCAGGAAAGGCCGCCTGCTTTCGCAAGCTCTTCAGCAACAGCCTCAATCTCGTCCTCAGTCACCTCAGGTTCCTCCAGTACTAAACCAAGTAAGCTGAGGCATTTACCTCCAGCAAACGCCTTTCAGAACGAAGCACCGGAGAATAAGAAGCTTGATGTTGAGTGGTTCCTTCTCGTTAAAATCTTTATGTGTTCAGGCCTACAGAGTATATTCATGCTCGCATAGGAAGTATTTTCTAGTTTCACTAATGGTGAAAGCTTGGATCTGGCGCAGCACGGTCCAGGGGGAGGCTCTGGATCAGGTTGCCCGAACCATCAACGATGTCGAGCCTCCATCCGTGCCATTCGCTCGAGGGAGAGGCATTCTCATGTCTGAGTTCCTCGATGGCCTCGAAGGCATGGATCAGAGCCATGCGAACGTCAGGCACTTCGAGGCCATCCTCATCACGGATTACTTCATGGCCATCGGTGAGATTGAAGTAATAGCGTGAAGCCATGAGAAGCGCCCGTGCTTCTTCTACTAAAGTCGGACGGCAGCAAAGAGTTCAAAATATTTGAGCACATCGAAGCTTGCGGACTTCCATGCGCGAGGACTGCTGTTCCAAAGAGAAGCCCGCTCGATCCGGACAATCGAGCAGGGCGATTGTTCCATGGGGGTGCCGTGATGCTGTCGTGCTGTAGCGGTGAGGGTCAGGCGGAGACGTCGGGCGGCCCGCTAAGAGCCCGTCCCGAAAAGGGTTGAGTGGCCGAGGCCGCTATGGTTCCAGGAGGGTGCTGAAGCCTGACCTGGAACCGCAATGTGGACCCCGACCACCCGGCGGCAGTATAGCCGCGACGGCTTGCGATACGAAACTGATCTGACCGATGCCGAGTGGGCGCTGATCGCGCCGCTCCTGCCCGAGCCCCACGCCCGGGGACGACCCCGGCGCTGGCCGGCTCGTGAGATCCTCAACGGTATCTTCTACGTGCTGCGCGGCGGCATTGCCTGGCGGCTGTTGCCCTCCGATCTGCCGCCCAAGAGCACCGTCCTCCGCTGGTTCAGCTTGTGGCGGGACACCGGCCTGCTTGAGACCATCAACCATCTGCTGGTCATGATCGATCGCGAGCGAGTCGGCCGGGAAGCCTCGCCCACCGCCGCCGTGCTCGACAGCCAGAGTGTGAAGACCAGCGAGAGTGGCGGCCCGCGAGGCTATGATGCGGGCAAGAAGGTCAAGGGCCGTAAGCGCCAGGTGATGGTCGACACGGACGGGCGCGGTCTGATCCTGGAGCCCCAGCCGGCTGACGTGCAGGACCGGGACGGGGCTTGTGTGGTTCTGCGCCTGTCGCGGCGCGCGTTCCCGTTCATCGCTACAGCGTTTGCCGACAGCGGCTATGCCGGAGAGGCTCCCACCCAAGCCACCTCGATCCGCATCGAGATCGTGCGCAAGCTGTCCGACCAGCAGGGCTTTCAGCCGCTACCACGCAGGTGGGTGGTGCTCCCCCGTACAATCTTGCCAGTTTCGGCTTCGAGTGGTCAGCCGTGGTCGCTCGCGAGTCTCTGCCCAGGCCCCTCCGGAACACGGGCTCCTTGGCCCAGTTGAGGCAGCATCCACC
>JAESFL010000467.1_pt1 | contig 27591 bp, 20 predicted proteins | sample 9269401 | NCBI WGS metagenome assembly JAESFL01 (sample SAMN14506025, study PRJNA617098) | algae metagenome | isolation source: Gloeocapsa sp. UFS-A4-WI-NPMV-4B04 and co-occurring heterotrophs from desert... | place: USA: Utah | collected 2006-10-01 | reverse complement strand
CTTGAGGCTTTTTTCCAAATACTCTGCTGTCTCGGTTATCTCCAGTTTTAGTCGTCTTGCCATTGGGGGTAGCTCCCTTGCTGTTCTCCCCCCTATTCTGCTCCTTTTCATTTCACATTGGTATTAGTTGACGGAACCAAATAAACCTTGCCATTGAGTGGCACAAAGGGCAGGCAATTTTTAGTGTCTCTACAAAGAAAGCAGCATCTGGTAGCCGTAAACTGTTTATGCTTGTAATAGCTGCAAATTCTAGGTGTTGGCTTTTCAAAGACAAACGACATATTTAATTTCTAAGTTGAGTTTTTGCTTGTTCTAGGGCAATTTCTTTAACTGCCTAGAAAAAAATTCACATTTGTGGGGAAAATAATCATTGAAACCAGTAAATTCCCTAGAAAGCAAAAGCTTTTCTTTTGTCCCCAATTAGGGCTAATGTACTATTGACCAAAATCCCGCTAATGTAAGATTGTCAAGTAGGGAGTCCATTTTCTGATGGCTGAAGCAACTTTTGACCGCCATTAGAGCGGATAATGATCCACAAACAGGCAAAAACTTTTTTTCTTGATGTTTACTCCTGAATTAACAAAAAGTCCTCCCAGGACAGAAATAGGGCAAATGAGCCGCATTCTGCTAGTAGAAGATGAAGATTTAATTCGAGATATGCTCGTGCTGTCGTTGGAGGCAGAAGGTTATACAATCGCCACGGCCACTGATGGACGAACAGCTTTAACTCTGCTTCAAAACGCTGAAACCGCGTTGGGTGAGTTTCCCTTTGACTTGGTAATTCTTGACTTGATGCTGCCTCAAATCAATGGTTTGGATATCTGCCGCTTGCTGCGTCATCAAGGAAACCCAGTACCGATTCTGATCCTCAGCGCCAAAGGAAGTGAAACCGATCGCGTTTTAGGATTGGAAGTGGGAGCCGATGACTATATTACCAAACCTTTCAGTATGCGGGAGCTAGTTGCCCGTTGCCGTGCTTTGTTGCGTCGTCAACGCTTCAGCAGTTTGCCGCAGCTTGCGATGTTACAGTTTAAGGAAGTGATCCTCTATCCCCAAGAGTGCCGCGTTATGGTGCGAGGGGAGGAAGTTAACCTGTCGCCAAAAGAGTTTCGCTTGCTAGAGCTATTTATAAATCATCCCCGCCGAGTTTGGTCACGGGAACACTTACTCGATCAAGTTTGGGGTGCAGATTTTATGGGAGATAGCAAAACTGTTGACGTTCACATCCGTTGGTTGAGGGAAAAATTAGAGCTAGACCCCAGCCACCCACAATACATTATCACTGTACGTGGTTTTGGTTATCGGTTTGGCTAGCAAGATTGTCAAGCGCCCAGAGGACGCAGTGAGTAGTAGAGAAAAAATGGAACTAGCGAAAGAGTGACTAGTAAATAAGCCAGATCTGGTTTGCTCTACATTTGCCTTGCCTATAAGTACCACAGCCGCCTCCCTCACTTTTCACTACTCATTACTCACTCTCTTTATAGATAAGCTAAAATCTGTTCGCTGAAAGCTTAAAAAGGATGAACCTGATTCCATTTTTACTCGGCTTGATGATCGGAATTGGATTTTGGCTTTGGCAACATAACCAACTTCAACGTAAACTACGGCATTTACTCCGCACATCTCAAACCGACTCCTCGGAAGTCTCACTACCTATTATTCCTCTCCTGCGGCGAGAAGTTGCTCTCCAACAGCATTACAAACAAGAACTACAGGAGCAACTGCAAACATACGAAAACTTGCTGAGTGTTGCGCCCATAGGCTACTTACAGGTAGATGAAGAAAATCAGTTGCTGTGGTGCAACGAGCAAGCACGGACAGTTCTAGGTCTTCAAAAATGGGAACCAGGACAAGTGCGCTTGCTACTAGAATTAGTCCGCTCGTATGAACTTGATCAGTTGATCGAGCAAACGAGGGAGCGACAGCAGCCATTAACGCGAGAGTGGGTGTTTCACCCGCCTTGTGCAGATGCAGCCGCAATGGTTGGTGTGCAATCGATCTCTTTGCAAGCGTCTAGCTGGTCTTTACCACACGGGCAAGTAGGTGTATTTATAGAAAATCGGCAACCTTTTGTTGATCTTTCTCAAAGCCGCGATCGCACTGTTTCCGATCTAGCTCATGAACTGAGAACGCCGCTAACCTCAATTCGGTTAGTAGCAGAAACTTTGCAGGATCAGTTAGAAGATCCAATGCGTCGTTGGGTTGACCGCCTTATACCTGAAGTTGATCGACTGATTAACCTGGTGCAAACCTGGTTGGAACTTAGCCAGCTAGAAGTGAACCCCAGTAAACAACTCAAGCGCCAAAGAGTTGAAGTGCGATCGCTAATATATTCAGTCTGGCAGACTTTAGAGCCAATGGCTATGCAAAAGCAACTGAGTCTTACTTACTCAGAACCTGAACCTGTATGGCTGAATGCAGATCAATTCCGCCTGCACCGAGTATTTCTCAATGTACTCGACAATAGTATTAAATACAGCCGAATACAAGGAACTATCCGCGTCAGCGTTCATTTGCTAACTGCAACAGAAGCTAGCAGCAACCAAGTTCAAATTAATATTATTGACTCTGGTTCTGGTTTTCCTAGCTCAGATTTACCGCACGTTTTTGAGCGACTTTATCGGGGAGATTCAGCACGAACCCGCCAAACAGCATCTTTGAGCAATTCGCCATCGCCTGTAAGTACAGGTAGCGGTTTGGGTTTAGCGATCGTCCAGCAAATTATTCTGGCTCACGGTGGTTCAGTTAAAGCCATGAATCATCCCGATACTGGCGGCGCGTGGATACAAATTGAATTACCTGACACAATGGCAAATTTTAGCCATTCAGATTATAACTAAGATATAACTGCTTTAGTTATCCTAATATTGTTTAAACAAAAAATAAAATTTTTGTTTACGTTAGAAACTGGCATTTTTAAAACCAAGTATTAATAATAGTTTGTATTATTCAATACCCAAAGCTTAAACATAAACTCATGCTACCGCTAGATGTTAAGTAAAACGTTAGTAATTACACTACTTTATAAGTTAAACATTAGATTTCTTATCAAAGTTAGTTTCGATTTATTCAAAACAATTTATTTAGAAGCGAAGTGTGAATCTAGCTGTATCCAATTCCAATTCTGAACGTCCCCATTTTGAACGCCGACTGAGACGTTTAGAACAGGATATATTACGCATGGGAGCCTTAGTAGAACAATCGTTTCGTCTAAGTCACCAATCATTATTCGCTCGTGACTTAATAGCTGTTGCTCAAATTTCTTCTCTAGAAAAAAAAATTGACTATTTCTATCGGCACATTGAGTTGGAATGTGCGGCTTTAATAACTTTGGAAGCTCCGGTAGCTAAGGACTTACGCTTGTTAAGTGCCTTTATGCAGCTGGTACGAGATTTAGAACGCATTGGCGATTATGCCGAAGATTTAGCTGAGATTGCGGTTAAAATCTTTCCTTATCCACCTCATAAGTGTCTACCAGAAATTGAGCTTATGTCTCATCATGCCCAAGCAATGCTAGCAGCAAGTTTAGTCGCATTGGCAGATTTGGATGCTGTCGCTGGACGCGCTGTAAAGCGCCTAGATGATACTGTAGACACTGCCTACAAAACTCTTTACCAAACCCTTGCTACAGAACGCGATATTAAAGGAGTCGTAGAACCGATTATTTTACTAGCGTTGGTTATTCGTCATCTAGAGCGCATGGCCGATCATGCCACTAACATCGGTCAAAGAGTAGCTTATATTGTTACAGGTCAACGCTCTTAACTTTGAAAATGGGCGATCACTCAAAAAATTAAATAAAGATTTAACCAACGTCTAATTCTAAAAAAATAATATAAACTATCTCCACAACAAAACACTAAAAACACTGTGTTCACTTGTTCTCAAGTAAGTTGCAAATTGTTAATACGTAACTTCATCTTGATTTTTAATCAAAGTCTTACCTGTTCTTAAACTTACAGTTTTAGGATACAGGTATGCACTTGTTGATACGGCAAGACACATTACTTTATTGAGGTTGTGGGTTAGCAAAAAAATTGCTCAAGTACCAGCGCCGAAAGTTATTTGTTTCTAGTAGTGCAAATGCGATCGCTTCTGTTGGACTAACGTTCAATGCTTAATTTTTTCTTTTTCTAAAAAGTTTTGGTATGGTTAATTAACTTAGCAGCAAAAACATTTTCTTTTGTTGGCTCTGGAAAATTGCTTTTGATTGCGTCAACGCTCTGAAACTACATTCAGACTCATTAACAAATACGCTAGGAAGTGGTTTTATTTATGACGATTTCTACTTTGACTTCAGCTAAACAGTCTCTGCTAACCCAACGACTGTTTACCCGTCGTGAGCTAATTCCACTTCAGCAAGATATTTTGTGGCGAATTGAGCGCGGAACTGTTCGCACTACTACTTGGAGCGAGCAAGGCACACTGATTACTTTAGGATACTGGGGAACAGGCGATATTGTGGGCTATCCCTTATCTCGAATTAATCCTTACCAAATCGAATGCTTAACCAGCGTAGAAATGGGTATTTTACCGTCTGAGTTATGGCATCAGCAGGTAGACGCTATGTTGCGACATATACAACAGTCTGAAGAAATCCTCAGTATTGTCCAACGAAAACCAGTTTCTCTCAGGTTATGGCAATTTCTAATTTGGTTAGATAAAAAATTTGGACGTGATGTTAACCAAGGACGTTTGCTCGATTTAAGCATCACTCACCAGGAACTGTCAGAAGTTCTGAATACAACACGAGTATCAGTAACACGAATACTACAGCAGTTTGAAAAAGAAAATAGATTATTAAGGCACGAACGGCGTTTGATTCTTCGTTTGCCAACCTCTGCTTAGGTGCTGAATTGCCAAAAATCGGCAGAATTACGGTTGCAGTGTTAATACACTTAACTTATATAATATTAGACATGAAGATCGAGGTGTTCTTCAGTGCGGACTAAAAACGCACCTTGCGAGTGAGTGTTAAATATCGGTGTGAGTGAAAATAAAATCATGTCAAAAATCTTCTGGAATACTCTAAAACTGAGTCCAGTTATTCTAGGTGCAACTTTGCTTTTGGCTAACCGTACAACAGCCGCAGAAGCAACGGTAGTAGATGTAGTACCAACTAATAATCTGCAAGCGCTAGACAACAAAAATACCCCAGAAATTAAAATTGAATCTAGCACATTTCAACTTGCCCAAAAGCCAGTTGAAACCACAATAAATCAACCAAGCCAAAATACCCAAGCGCCAAATACGCTAGCTCAAGTAACTCCGGTTTCTCAGCTATCTAACCAAGCACCAAATGCCCTAGCTCAAGTAACTTCTGTATCACAACTGTCAGACGTACAGCCTACAGATTGGGCATTCCAAGCGTTGCAGTCCCTCGTTGAACGCTACGGGTGTATTGCAGGTTATCCCGATGGCACGTATCGCGGTAATCGGGCTTTGACTCGCTACGAATTTGCTGCTGGTGTGAATGCCTGTTTAGACCGGGTAAATGAGTTGATTGCAACAGCAACAGCTGACCTGGTGAGAAGAGAAGATTTAGCAACATTGCAGCGCTTACAAGAAGAATTTTCAGCTGAACTTGCCACGCTGCGCGGTCGAGTAGATTCTCTAGAAGCCCAAACTGCTGAACTAGAAGCAAATCAGTTCTCCACCACAACCAAGCTGAATGGTGAAGTAATCTTTGCCTTGGCTGATGTCTTTAGTGATGAAGCTGCTGGTGGTGGCGACTTAGAAGTTAATACTATCCTTGCCGATCGCGCTCGGTTGAACTTTGACACTAGTTTCACAGGCAGAGATCGTTTAAGAACTCGTCTGCAAGCTCGTAACATCACTCCATTTGGCACGGCTAATACGGGTACTAACATGACCCGTTTGGGCTTTGACGGCAATGAAGGCAACGACGTTATCATTGATGACTTTTACTATCGTTTCCCAGTTGGGAACGCGATCCTTGCCCAAGTTGACTTTTCTAATACTGAGTTCAACGACAACGTATACACATTCAACCCCGCCTTGGAGAGCAGTGGTCGTGGCGCTATCTCTCGCTTTGGACGCTTCAACCCGATCTATCGCCAAGGTGACGAAGGTGCAGGCTTAACTTTGACTTTCAACCCCGAAGGAACAATAGGTTTATCTGTAGGTTATCTTGCTCCTACAGCTAATAATCCCGCCGAAGGTTTCGGGCTTGCCGATGGCGCATACTCAGCCTTGGGTCAGTTATCTTTCCGACCTAGTGACTCATTCCAACTAGGTTTGACCTACGCGCACTCTTACGAAAATCAAGAAAGTGTTGTTGATATGTTTGGTGGTACAGGGAGTGTCCTTGCGAGTCAACCGTTCGGTAATTTTGCTACTAGCTCAAACCACTACGGTGTACAAGCAAGCTTACGCGCCAGCAATGCTTTCACAATTTCTGGTTGGGCAGGTTTTTCCAACGCCATAGCTGAAGCAGGACCAAATAGAGGCGCTGAAGCAGAGATGTTCAACTGGGCAGCAACCCTAGCTCTCCAAGACTTTGGTGGAGAAGGTAATATGTTCGGTGTAATCTTTGGTCAACCACCTAAAGTGACTGACAGCGATCTTGTTGAAGACGAAGATACCTCTTATCATCTAGAGGCACTTTACCGCCTGCAACTCACTGACAATATTGCCATTACACCTGGCGTATTGGTGATCTTCAACCCAGAACACAATAGCGATAACGAAAATATCTACGTCGGCACAGTCCGTACAACTTTCACGTTCTAGACTTCTACTTGCTAGTTGAGAATATAGACCTCAGCATTGATTAAGTTGTCACTATTGCAAGCGGTTTGCCCAGTTTAAATCTAGGCAAGCCGCTTCATTTTTATATCTAAATAGTGTAAATTTAAAATTAGCAGAAGTAATCAACAGCGCAAGCTTAACCTTTTGATTACTAAATAATTACTAATTCTTAAACTTATAGTCGTAGGATAAGGTAGTCAATTCGTGACAAGTTGGAATTAAAGATTGCTATGTTTGCTCAACTACGCTCTGCGCGACGAGCTTTGTTTCTACCCTTAGTAGCCGTTTCATTTAGTATCGCTTCCTGTCAACCACAGACTTCTCAAGCTCCTACAGGAACAGAAGTTGGTGGTTCTAGCGCGTCTCCTGTCGCTGCTGGTGGTAACAACGGTGCAAATGTCTCCCTTACTGGTGCTGGTGCTACTTTTCCGGCTCCCTTATATCAACGTTGGTTTTCAGAGTACAACAAGCAACATCCCAATATTCGAGTTAGCTATCAATCAGTTGGTAGTGGTGCTGGAGTAGAACAGTTCACTCAAGGAACAGTGGACTTTGCAGCCAGTGATACAGGTATGAAGAAAGAAGAAATTGCCAAAGTCTCAAAGGGTGCAATTTTGTTACCCATGACTGCTGGCAGTATAGTTTTGGCTTATAACCTGCCTAATGTACAAAATAGTATAAAACTACCGCGAACTGTTTATTCTGATATATTTTTGGGCAAAATCAAAAATTGGAATGATGCCAAAATTGCGGCAGCTAATTCAGGAATAACTTTACCAAATACACCAATTACAGTTATACATCGTTCTGATGGTAGCGGCACTACAGGCGTTTTTACAAAGCACTTGAGCGCTATTAGTCCAGAATGGAAAAGTAAAGTCGGGGATGGTAAGACTGTAGATTGGCCTGTAGGTGTTGGTGCAAAGGGTAATGAAGGCGTTACCGCCCAGATTCAACAAACTCAAGGAGCAATCGGCTATACCGAGTATGGCTATGCCAATCAGAATAATTTGGCTATGGCTACCCTGGAAAATAAAGCTGGAAACTTTGTTGCACCAACTCCAGAGTCAGCTTCTAAAGCTTTGGCTGCAATAGAATTACCTGCTGACTTGCAAGCGTCTAACAGTGATCCAACAGGTGCTGATTCTTACCCAATTGTCACCTATACTTGGCTGATGGCTTACAGGAATTATGACGATCCTAACAAAGCTCAAGCGATGAAGGATGTTATTGAATACGGCTTGACTGATGGTCAGAAATTGAGTCAAGAGTTGGGATACGTACCCTTACCTCAAGAAGTGGTGACTAAAGTACAAGCTGCTGCAAATCAAATTCAGTCGTAGCTACTTTCCTTAGAATTAGCATAACTTGAGGTGTAGGGGTGAGCTTTGAAATACCCCTACACTTTACTGCATTTATAAATCCTCATTAGGATTAGGCTCGTTGGCTGATAACTCGGAAGGAGGGCGATCGCTACTCCATGCCCACCAAACACAACCACAATGGCATTGGTAAAACTCCTGCCATTTTCGCCGATAATTATCTGTCATTACAGGCGATCGTCGATTAATCCAAACTTGTTCAGCTTCCCGACTGCTAGAACGACAGCTAGGACAGCAAAATTGGTGGGCGTGAATCGCCTTAGTAGTCCATGCGGGAGAAATTGGAGCAAAAGCATCCATGCCGAAAAATTCCTTGTTTCAACTGCCCATTATTATCTCTTCACAGCTAGAACTATAAGGTAAATAAAATTGCTCTTAAGCTGTGATTCTAGATAAATTTTGCTCAATTATGGCTTTTTATTACTATTGGAGCTAGTGCTGGATTAACAGCCAACTTTTTCAATTTTATTTATTATCGAGTTATATTGTATCATTGTTTTTATGTATAAATTTAAACAGCAAGAGTTAGGCAAAAGCCGCTTGAAAATGAGATTAAAGTAGAAATTCTCAATCTAGAATTTTGGCTTAAAATCTAAAAAATAAAATGCGAACTTCCAAATTAATGGAGCCAACTACTGAAATTCGCCGCTTGTTAGATGTCATGCCTGTTTCTGGGAGGATGATTACCAAAATTATCAGTAAGCCAGAGCTGGCGTTGGTGATTGATAGTGCTTTTCCATTGCCCTGGAATCAGCAGCGTCCGATATTTATTAATTTCGATTTGTGGCATCGCCTTTCTAAGCCGCAACGCGATTTACTAATTTTAAGCAACGTTAGTTGGCTGACGGGAGTTAAATGGTTTAAACCAGACATTTATCAAGGTGTCGTACTGACAGGTCTTTTGGGCGCGATCGTAGAATTGACACAAGCCGATGCAGTTGGTGTAGTAGTCGCAGGGGGATTGACGGCGATCGCTACTACTCAAATTTGGCGTGGTAGTCGCAGTTCCGAGACACAGTTAAACGCTGATGAAGCGGCAATTCGGGTAGCACAGCGACGTGGTTACTCGCAAACTGAGGCTGCCCAACATCTATTGTCTGCAATTGAGGCAGTAGCCCAAATTGAAGGTCGTCCTAGTTTAAATTTTACCGAGTTAATTCGTTGTCAAAACCTCCGGGCGATCGCTGGTCTTTCCCCTGTTGGTATCCCAGAAAAGATTAAAAAGGAATAAATTAAGCAAAAAATTTTGGTTGAGGAACTGCGCTCTGGATGGTATTATTTGTTATAAGGTAAATTCCATAATCGAAATCTAACCATTAAACTAAATAAGCACCGATTCCCATTATTAAAGTATATACCAAACGGGTCATAAGTATATTAAAAAATGAATAAAAATTTTGGTTGAGGAACTGCGCTCTGGATGGTATTATTTGTTATAAGGTAAATTCCATAATCGAAATCTAACCATCAAACTAAATAAGCACCGATTCCCATTATTAAAGTATATACCAAACGGGCGGCAGATACAATAAGATTTCCTACCCTTATTTTTTACTAGCTAATATTTAACGCTGCTGTTGTTGAAGCTTTTTCCAAAAGCAAGTTAGCTACTTTAAACAGTGATAAAGCTGGAAATTGTAACCGTCTATAGGCGGCAAAGATTGGGTATCAGCGACACAGTTATTGACTTCCACTGGAGCGTAGAAGTTTACTAGCCATAAATCTAGAGGATACGACAACTGAGCCAAGGTTTGTTGCAGAGTTGCTGTTGAAGCTTTAGGATCTTGGTCTTGATGAGCAAAGAAAAACTGGGGAGTAGTTGATAAATAGTTTTGAGCTTCCTTCGGCTGATCGTTGAGTTTTGAGTTTTGAGTTGCAGAAAGCTCACCTTGGAAAAGATTAAGCTGATAATTATTAAGAAGATTATTTGGGATACCTTGAACGCTTGATACTTGTGTAATTTTATTTGCTGAATCAAACAGTTTGAACTCTCTGGCTATGCCCATCATTTCCCCAATTTGGACGTGGGTTTTGTGGGTTGTTGCAATTAGTACCGGAGCGTGGGACACCTTTTGAATTAACTGCACTAAAAGATCAGGGCGATAGTATTTTTGATAACCGAGATTAAAGACAACGGTGAGAGCGCTTACTAATCCCATTAGCAAAATAATGCTCACAGCTATTTTCCCTGTTGAAAAGAAATTTTGCTTTGTTTTTCCCTCTCGCCTCTTGCCTCTTGCCTCTTGCCTCTTGATTTGATTCCAACAAACTGCCAGACTTGCTCCTACTAAAACCATCACGGCTGGAAAGTAGAGAAAATGATAACGAGCGCCGCGTGTAAGGTCAATGCCAAGAGCGTAAGTGAAAATAAAAAATAAGGCGATCGCACTACATACTATTCCGCCAAACAATTGAGTCATTAAAGTAGTTTGTGGTTGCTTGAGCAGTGTTTTGAAACCTCGATAGAGAATAGGCAAAGCCCAAACAAAGAAAATAACCATTACCGCACCAGAGGCAATTACAACTGGTAGCGCCGAGGCTTCTACAGGTAGCAGAGACAGCATCGTGATCCAGGCGGCTGCGGCTTGAAAAATCGGGTTCAGCCAAGTTAGCCAAGAGCGATCGCCACTTTGAATCCACTGAGTTAATTCACCTGTATTGCTGTGCAGAAACACTGGTAGCCATACCAAACCTCCGATAATAGTTCCAGCTGCGACAAAGTAAATTTGTCTCCATTGGGATATTGGGACATTGGGAGTATTAAACTTTGCTTTTTTACTAATTTGCTGTTTCCATCTCAAAGCAATCAACACCAAAGCTTCAGTGCAGAGCGTGAGGCTAAAAAAGTAATGAGTAGAAATACCTAAAATATTAATCAATATCCAGCTAACGCCTACCCACACAGGTAAAGGTATACGGGATTGGATATGGCGTGTGGCGATTACTAGACAGGAAAAGGAAGCAATAACCCACAAAATAGCCAATGTGTAGTGACGCGCTTCTTGAGCAAGAAAGATAGCGTACGGAGAAACAGCGATCGTTGCAGCCGTTAAATGACTCGCCAAGCGAGAGCGAAACGCAAGCCAGCTTAAGCCAAAAATAGCAGGAATCGATGCAGCACCAAGCAAAGCACTAAGCGATCGCGCTCCCCATACTGAAACTAAGCCAATAGAATTAGGTTGCCAAAGCTCTAACCACCAGTGAGACAAGATAAAGTAAAGCGGAGGATGGTTACTTTCGCTCAGTAAGTGTTGAACTACTTGAGCAATCCCATTAGCAGGATTGGGTTGCAGGGGTTGTAATAAAACATCAAGTGCGATCGCTTGATTTAGTGGTACAAGTTGAAAAGAATTACCCAGGCTAAAAACAAGAGTGGAAAACTCATCAGTCCAAGGAGGTTTAGAGGCTAAATTAGTCAAGCGCAAGCTAGTACCGATGAACAACCACAGTAATAGCAGTAATAAACTTTTGAATTTTGATTGAATTACCAAGTCATACTTCATAAATATATCTAGATTTAAACTTAAATTTATCCCTGTAGCTCTTTTATTTCACTTGTGTTACCCGCCAGTTGAGCTTTAAGTTAATCCAGAAATTCCAGACAGTAACAATAGCGATCGCGATTAAATTTGCTATGTAGCGGTTAGCAAAGACAAAATTAAAAATTAAATTCAATATCAGCACATTCAAAATTAGTCCACCCAAACAAATAATATTAAATTTCAGAAATCGCTTACAGCGTTGATACCAGTGCTTTTGCTCATTGGCAATATCAGCAAAAGTCCACCGATCATTTAACAGAAAATTATTGATAATCGCAAACTCAGCAGCAATAATTTTACTGCGAGTTAAAGGCAGACCTAATGTACTAGGATCACTCAACAAGTACAGCAGCGCCATATCCACAAACACTCCCGAAAGACCTACTAAACCAAAGCGAATGAACCGAGTGCTAGGAAAACCCAGACGCTGCCGAAAAAGACTCATTTTCCCTTGGGAAAGCCTTAGCCTGATCAGATGCTGTAGATACTCTATATATTGCTTCCAAGTCACTTTGCTTTCGCCTTCTTGACGCTCTTGAAACACATAACCAACTTCTGCAATTTGACGCACCTTTCCTCGACCTAGCACCTCAATTAAAATTTTGTACCCCACTGGATTTAGGATCACATTAGCAATGCAACTACGGCGAACAATAAAGTAACCACTCATCGGGTCTGAAACACGCTCTAAAACTCCTGGTAGGAGAATCAACCCCAATAGCTGTGCGCCACGCGATAAAAAGCGTCTCATAAAACTCCAGCTACTAACTCCACCGCCTTGCACATGGCGACTAGCAACCGCTAAATCTGCTCCCCCTGCAATAGCACTCAAAAGTTGTAACAGCACCTGTGGTGGATGCTGCAAATCGCCGTCAATGACTCCTAGCACCTGTCCTCTTGCAACTTGCCAGCCGCGAATCACAGCTGATGACAGTCCTCGTTCATGTTGGCGACGCATCACCCGTAACTGAGAATATTCAGGCATGAGAGACTGGGCAACTTCCCAAGTCCTATCTGGACTATCATCATCAACTACAATTAATTCATAGGTTCCAGGAATAAATTGATCTAGCAACTGGCTTAATATGCTAACAATGCCCTGAATATTTGTAGCCTCGTTGTAAGTCGGAATCACTAGAGAAAACTGGATTGAGTCACTACCTACAGCTAGAACAGCAGGCGGTAACTCAGAAATCTGCAAAGAACCAGAAGGAACAGGTAAAAGTGAATTGCATGGGATCAGACTCATACAGTAAGTTTCTAGTCATTGGAGAACCAGTGTAAAGGTTGATAGCCAACTAATCCAAATTTATGCTGCTTGATAGATAGGATGAATTTTTGATTGAAAGGCAAGAAAGAGGATTTATTGACAAAATTAAGTGAGAAGCGCAATAATCCCTAATGCCCTGTGACAACTAAATCTGTTGAGACAATTCTTGACCGTGCTATGCTGGGATACGATCTGTCGCCCGAAGACGGAGTAATGCTATTACAGCAGACTAACCCAGATGCGATCGCGGCGATTAAACATACAGCCGATCAACTGCGCCAGAATCAAGCGGGTGACACTGTTACTTATGTAATCAACCGTAATATTAACTTTACTAATATCTGTGAGCAGCACTGTAGTTTTTGTGCATTTCGCAGAGATGAAGGCGACGAAGGAGCTTATTGGCTAAATTGGGGGCAAATTCTTGAAAAAGCAACTGATGGAGTTAATCGGGGTGCAACTGAAATATGTATGCAAGGAGGATTAAACCTCCAAGCAAAGTTGAATGGAAAATCTCTGCCCTATTATCTCCAACTAATAGAAACTATTAAACAGAAATTTCCAACCTTGCATCTCCACGCTTTTTCTCCCCAAGAAGTTCAGTTTATTGCCAAACTTGACAATCTCAGCTATGCCGAAGTAATTACAGCTTTGCAGGATGCTGGTGTTGACTCAATTCCAGGAACAGCAGCTGAAGTATTAGATGATGATGTGCGGCGGATACTATGTCCAGAAAAAATAAACACAGCAACTTGGCTAGAAATTGTGAGTACAGCGCATCAATTAGGTGTACCAACAACTAGCACAATGCTTTCTGGGCATATTGAAACACCCCAACAGCAAATGCAGCATTTAAACCAATTGCGATCGCTACAACAAATCGCTCTTAACCGCCACTATCCAGCTAAAATTACAGAATTCATTTTGCTTCCCTTTGTGGGACAAGAAGCCCCCAAACCCTTGCGCCGCCGTGTAGGACGCGATCAACCAGTTCTCGCAGATGCCTTATTACTAACTGCTGTCGCCCGCATATTCCTGGGACGTTGGATTCCTAATCATCAGCCTAGTTGGGTTAAATTGGGGCTTGACGGTGCAAAAGAAGCCTTGAGGTGGGGTTGTAACGATATCGGCGGGACATTAATGGAGGAACACATTACGACGATGGCTGGCGCTCAAGGTGGTACTTGTATGGAAGTGGCAACTTTGCAAGCCACTATCTCTTCCCTAAAACGTCCTTACCAGCAACGCGATACACTTTATCGTCCCTTAGAAGATAGAAGACAGAAGATAGAAGACAGAAGATAGAAGACAGAAGACAGAAGACAGGAGACAGAACCTAGAATATTCAATTCCCCCGCTCCCCTGCTCCTCCGCTCCCCTGCTCCCCATCTTCCTGCTCCCCCGCTCTTCCACTCCCCATCTTCCTGCTCCCCGTAGTACCAATCCAAGATAGGATATAACGTTGATTTCTGTCTCCTCTTACTTAATATTATGAAACGCTATTGGTCACGTCTTGTTGCCCTAGTTTTAGTTGTAGTTATTGGCTTAATGGGCTGTTCCTCTAACAGTCCCACAGGTAGTCTAATCGGGGATTATCGCCAAGACACTTTGGCTGTAATTAACACCCTCAGACTCGCCATTGACTTACCAGAAGATGCACCTAATAAAACCGAGGCTCAAACAGAAGCGCGTCAAAAAATGAATGAGTTTGCATCATACTACCGACGCAATAATGCTGCCTCAGATCTCAATTCTTTCACCACTATGCGAACAGCGTTAAACTCTTTAGCCGGATACTATAGCTCTTACCCAAATCGTCCTTTGCCCCAAAAGCTCAAGCAGCGCCTAGATCAAGAGTTTAAACAAGTAGAGATGGCATTAAAGCGCGGAGCCTAACTGTCTAGTGCCACTAGAACATCACATTTGAGCATAAATCAGGTGGCACTGCTCACTCCAGCTTTTAACTGCGCCGTAGGTTTCCACAATAGGAATGATTATCTAGATGGCGCTTGGTGCATCCCTAGACTAAATCAGCAATAGCTAGCAAGTCGTACTGTTTTGAGCATATAGTACGTTACTGTGCGATCGCTTAATTAATTAGTTAAATTGATCAGTCACTAGGGAAACTCAAATAGAATTTTAGCAGTCTTTAAAACTGGAAATATTTTTGTAAGCAAGGGTGCTTAGTTGTCATCTATAACGTTGATTCCTGGCATTCTTTCAATTACTTTAAGCGATAACAAAATTGCTATTTCGTCTTTAAAAGCGGGAAAAGTGTTTCTTATAGGTTAGTTGCACTGTTTCTAATTTACAAACAGTCTAAGTGAGACTGACTACCTTCGTTCTTTCTTTTGTTGTGCTTGTGGGAATGTCCAACCATCGTTTGAAATTTACACGACTTTCATTAGCTCCGCGTTGTCTGCTTACTGCTATCTTGACTACTAGCTTATTCAGTTCTAACTTTTTGAATAATCCAGTCAAGGCACAAAGCCCATATTGCCAATCATCGGCGGCGGCAACTCAAGAGAAAGAAACTCTACGCCTGTCAGCCTTAAAAGGTAATAGCGGTGCTCAGAACCGCTACAAAGCGCTTTTAACACAACAAGCAGAACAATTGCGGCAGTGTCGTAATCGCACCTGGCCCCAAACTCAGGCGATCTGGCTACGTCTGTATCCCTGTGACCTTCGACCTGGGGTACTTGACAAAATCATGGATCGTATTGTCAATCGGGGCTACAACCAAGTTTATGTTGAAGTATTTTACGATGGTCAGGTGCTGTTACCGTCTGGAGCTAACCCCACTGTATGGCCTGCTGTTGTCCGAACACCGGGCAGCGAAAGAACTGATTTGTTAGCGCAAGCGATCCAAAAAGGTCACGAGCGGGGGCTGAAGGTCTACGCTTGGATGTTTATGATGAATTTTGGCTATTCCTACGGGCAGCGACCAGATCGGCAGTCTGTTCTAGCTCGTAATGGTAAAGGAGAAACGAGTCTGGCTGTAGTTGACAATGCTAGCCAAGTTTTTGTCGATCCCTACAATTTGCAAGCAAAACGAGACTATTATCAGCTGGTTAATGAGGTGATTCGCCGCCGCCCAGATGGGGTGCTATTTGACTATGTGCGCTATCCTCGCGGTTTAGGAGGTGCTTCTGTAGTCACTAAAATCCAAGATTTATGGCTTTATAGTGATGCTGCCCAACAAGCTTTGTATAAACGCGCAACTAATTACAAAGGGCTGGAATTAATTAGGCGCTACTTGAGTAAGGGATATATTTCGGTGGGAGATGTAGCAGCAGCCGATGAACTGTATCCCCAAGAAGGAGAACCAATGTGGCAAGGGCGCACTCCGCCACCACCGCCTACACTTACAGAACTGCCGACAGCAGCCCAAAAGCAACCACGTTTGCAGTGGGAGTTGTGGCAATTGAGTGTTGCCCATGTTTTGCAAGGAATTTTGGACTTTGTGGCAGTCGCGACTTGGCCCGTCCAGCGTCAAGGAATGCGGGCGGGGGCTGTGTTTTTTCCAGACGCTAACCAAACGGTAGGTCAAGGGTATGACTCTCGCTTGCAGCCTTGGGATCGGTTTCCCAAAACGCTTGAGTGGCATCCGATGTCTTATGGTGCTTGTGGTAACGCTAGTTGTATTACCGCTTTAGTGCAGCGAGTTGTTAAGTACGCTCCGCCAGGTACACAAATTATTCCAGCGATCGCAGGTGTCTGGGGACAGCCAATTAGTAATCGCCCCTCACTAGAAGCCCAAATGCAAGCAATTAGGCGAGATGCACCCCAAATTCAAGCAGTGAGTCATTTTGCCTTTTCTTGGCAAGAACCGCAGCTAGACAGCGATCGCAAGTCTTGTCGAGTGCAGTAAGTTATCTGAAAAGCCTGATTTTGATTAAGTCGTGGACGTGAAGGCGATCGCGTAGCCTTGCACTTGGTCAAATTTCTTTGAACATGGTTCCATAAAGTATCTGTTAACAAACAAGGATACTTGCTTGTACTGTCTGCCGAGGAAAACCTTTATAGAATTACGCAGTTGAACACTCTCTATATGATTCTTCGTTGTAGTGAAGAATTATAAGATGCTGAAAGTTTAGTTAGGCATGACATTCAACTGCGTAAGTCCTAACTTTAATCAATCTAAACTATCTTCACTAAAACTTTAAATAAAACCCCTCATTTTAGCTGCTACTTCATCAACTCTTAATATCTCAAAAACAAATTTAGTTGTAGTTTTAGAGCATTAATAGATGCAGTAAATAATTGCTTTTGTCAAGCAGTTAGCTATTTTTATTGCCACATTTACTCGATCTAGAAACTAAGGTATTGATTGCAAAAATCAACAATTGCAATCAATACCTTAGAGGTTTTTACTGAATTCTATAAGGAAAAAAATATGGTGACTCGAAATGGTACGCCTGGAAACAACACACTTACAGGAAGTGCGAGTGCTGATTCGTTATTTGGTCTAGCTGGCAATGACAGTTTACTCGGTTTAGCTGGTGATGACAGGCTCTTTGGTGGAACGGGTAGCGATCGCATATTTGGTGGAGTTGGTGACGATACGCTCAGAGCCAATCAGGGTAATGACAGGCTCTTTGGTGGAAGTGGTAGCGATCGCATATTTGGTGGAGTTGGTGACGACACACTCAGAGGTAATCAGGGTAATGACAGCTTAAATGGTGATGCGGGTAGCGATCGCATATTTGGTGGAGTTGGTGACGATACGCTCAGAGGCAATCGGGGTAATGACAGTTTGTTTGGTGACATAGGCGACGATCAACTTTTTGGTGGTAGGGGTAACGACAGTCTGAGTGGTGGAAATGGTAGAGATACGCTTACTGGTAGCACTGGCAATGTAGTAGGTGAAATAGATATCTTAACTGGCGGGGTAGGGCGAGACTTATTCGTTCTAGGGGATGCCACTACTGTATTCTATGATGATCGCAAGACGGCAACGGCTGGCAGAGGCGATTATGCACTGATTACTGACTTAAATATAAGTGATGATGTCATTCAATTAAATGGAACTAGGGAGGACTATGTTCTAGCTGCGTCACCTACTGGTTTACCCTCTGGTACAGCGATATATCGTAACAAGCCTAGTGGTGAACTAGATGAACTGATTGGCATTGCCCAAGGAAGCACAAATTTGAGCCTGGACGGTGACTACTTCGGGTTTACAGAGGCAAGTGCAGGTGAATTTAACCTCGCTGATCTGGACGGCAGTAACGGCTTTGTGATTAATGGTAGCCAGTATGGTTCCTTCGGCGATTCGGTAAGTTCTGCGGGCGATGTCAACGGAGATGGTTTTGATGACTTGATAATTGGGGCTCCTTGGTCCGATGCCAGATCTCAACCTTATGCTGGCCAAAGCTATGTAGTGTTCGGCAAAGGCGGGGCATTTGATCCCAGCCTCAACTCCTTTGCTCTAGACGGTAGTAACGGCTTTAGGCTTAATGGCGATGCACTAGACTTATCAGGCGAATCGGTAAGTGGGGCGGGTGATGTCAACGGCGATGGCTTTGATGACCTGATAATGGGGGCTCCTGGTACTGGTGATCTCCGTAGTCAAAGTTATGTAGTGTTCGGCAAGGGTGGGGTATTTGACCCCAGCCTCAACCTCTATGATCTGGACGGCAGCAATGGCTTTGTGATTAATGGTCTCAGTATATATGACCGCTTAGGTAGTTCGGTCAGTGGGACGGGTGATGTCAACGGCGATGGCTTTGATGACTTGATAATTGGGGCTCCTGGTACTGGTGATCTCGCCCCTAGTCGAAGTTATGTAGTGTTCGGCAAAGGTGGAGTATTTGACCCCAGCCTCAACGTCTCTGATCTGGACGGCAGCAATGGCTTTGTGATTGATAGCATCAACCCATATGACAGTTTAGGTAGTTCGGTCAGTGGGGCGGGCGATGTCAATGGTGATGGCTTCGATGATCTCTTAATTGGGGCTCCTAGTGCTGATCCCAATGGCCAAGGTTTTGCAGACTCAAGTTATGTAGTGTTCGGTAAAGCTTCCGGTTTTAATGTCAGCCTCAACGTTTCTGCTCTAGACGGCAGTAACGGCTTTGTGATTAACAGCTCAGTCTATTCGGTCAGTAATGCGGGTGATGTCAACGGCGATCGCTTTGATGACCTGATAATTGGGGCTCGCGGTCAAAGTTATGTGGTGTTTGGCAAAGGCGAGGGTTTTGATGCCAGCCTCAACCCCTCTAGCCTCAGCGGCACTAACGGCTTTGTGATTAACGGCTCAGGCGCTTCGGTCAGTGATGCAGGCGATGTCAACGGCGATGGCTTTGATGACATCATCATTGGGGCTAGTGGTGCTACTTCCAATGGTCAATATTATGCTGGCAAAAGTTATGTAGTGTTCGGCAAAGAAGGGGAATTTGATGCCAGCCTCAACGTCTCTGATCTGGACGGCACTAACGGCTTTCAGATTAACGGCATTGATGAGGGTGACAGATCAGGCTTTTCGGTCAGTGGGGCGGGTGATGTCAACAGCGATGGTTTTGATGACATCTTAATCGGGGGTAGTGGTGCTAGCGAAAGCTATGTAATATTTGGTCGTGCTGACTTTACCGCTTTTATGACCGGTGCTGACACATCAGAGACATTCGAGCAGTTACTTGTCGGCAATACTAACAATGCCCTAATGCCTAGTAGACAAGACTTGCCATTCGGCAGTACAACAGCAGCAGACAACATCTTCTTGAATCAGCACAATACTGAGTTAGCAGGGCTTTTAGGAGGCAATGATATTACTTAGATGATTACCTGGGATAAGTAGATCCCCCCTAGCCCCCCTTGTCCAAGGGGGGCTAGGGGGGATTAAGTCTTGATCTAGACGAGGAGTGTAATACCGCTTCTTGACAATCCAAGTTAGAACGCGATCGCACTTTGCATCTATACTTGGGCGATCGCCTGTTCAACACCATCATCCAACTTAAAAGGCTCATCGTTCAACCTCAGAACTCCAGTATTCAAGCTCAAAGGCTCATCGTTTAACCTCAGAACTCCAGTATTCAAGCTCAAAGGCTGATCATCCGAGTTCAGAACTCCAGTATTCAAGATCAAAACTCGGAAATTCAGCGTCAGAACTCCAACATCCGAGTTCAAAACCTCATCGTTGAAGATCAAAACTTGAATTTCGCTACTTTGAGTAAGACGATTGCAGAGAATTTCAAAACTTTTATCCTAGAGAGTAATTTTAATCTGCGCTATTAGCCTGAGAAATTAAATCCCAGGCTAAAAAGCATTGCTAATTATTCGCGCAACCAGGAATTGAGGCTAGGTTGCCAACTGACTAATTCTTCTTGCTTAAACCACAGGCTAACTTCACGATCAGCAGTTTCAACGGCGTCTGAACCGTGAATAATGTTGCGACCAATATTAACACCCAAGTCCCCCCTAATCGTACCTGGTTCTGATGCAAGCGGATTTGTAGCACCAATCATTTTTCTGGCGGCTGCAACAACACCTTCCCCTTCCCACACCATCGCTACAACTGGCCCAGAAGTAATAAAGTCAACTAAGCCAGCAAAAAACGGTCTTTCCCGATGAACATCATAATGTTGCTGGGCTAGTTCCCGGCTTACCTGCATGAACTTCAAGCCAACAAGGGTAAAACCTTTAGTTTCAAAGCGACGGATAATTTCGCCTACCAGTCCACGTTGCACACCATCGGGTTTGATTGCTAAAAATGTACGTTCCAAAACTATCTCCCAAGACTTATAAATTGACCCAAAAATCAGAGTAGCCCAGAAAGTCTCTCTTAGCTCAGAATTCGCTTTTAGATGAATGAGTTAGACTGGCTAATCGTGGGCGAAACATACGAGGTTAGGACAACATGGGTGTTGAGTTAAACGCTACGACAGCAACAGAGAAGAACCCCCCCCTGGAACCCGTAGAAAAAAAACAGGAAGGGCGATCAACTGAGGTCGAGAAGGCAGAAAGTAATGGAAAAAAAGATCAGTCAAAGAGTAGCCGAAAACACTCAATACCGATCGCCAAACCAGATTTGCCGCAAAAAAACTGGAAAATAGAAGATAGCGAAGCGCTTTACCGCATTGAAGGCTGGGGGCAGCCTTATTTTTCTATTAACGCTGCTGGCCACGTCACTGTTTCCCCTAAAGGCGATCGCGGTGGTTCTTTGGATCTATTTGAATTAGTCAACGCCCTCAAACAGCGTAACTTAGGACTACCCTTGCTAATTCGCTTTTCCGATATCTTGGAAGACCGAATTGAGCGCTTAAACGCTTGTTTCGCCAAAGCGATCGCCCGCTACAACTACTCTGGTGTCTATCGTGGCGTTTTTCCGGTTAAGTGCAATCAGCAACGCCACCTAATCGAAGACTTGGTAAGATTTGGCAAACCCCATCAGTTCGGCTTAGAAGCAGGCTCGAAGCCAGAATTGATGATTGGTTTAGCGATGTTAGATACACCAGGAGCGCTGTTAATCTGCAACGGCTATAAAGACCGAGAATACATTGAAACTGCGATGTTATCTCAGCGACTAGGACAAACAGCAATTATTGTCTTAGAGCAAGTTGAAGAAGTACAACTGGTGATTGACGCTAGCCGTAGCTTAGGAATTAAGCCGATTTTAGGAGTACGGGCGAAACTCAGTACCCAAGGAATGGGACGTTGGGGAACATCTAGTGGCGATCGCGCTAAATTTGGGCTGACTATTCCCGAAATCATCCAAGCAGTCGAACAGCTACGCGCCGCCAATCTAATGGACTCGTTACAGCTATTGCATTTCCATATTGGCTCTCAAATTTCCGCAATAAATGTAATCAAAGATGCGATTCAAGAAGCCAGCCGGATTTATGTGGAATTAGCTCAACTCGGAGCTAATATGAAATATCTCGACGTGGGCGGCGGCTTGGGAGTTGACTATGACGGCTCTCAAACTAACTTCTATGCGTCGAAAAATTACAATATGCAGAACTATGCCAACGACATCGTGGCAGAGTTGAAAGACGCTTGTGCTGAACGCAAGATCCCTGTACCGACCTTAATTAGTGAAAGTGGTAGGGCGATCGCTTCTCATCAATCCGTTCTGATCTTTGACGTTCTTAGCACCTCTAATGTCCCCTGCGGAGTGCTTGAACCTCCCCAAGAAGCAGAACCACCAATCATTCACCACCTCTGGGAAACCTACCAATCAATAACACGGGAAAATTACCAAGAAGCTTATCACGACGCGGTTCAGTTCAAAGATGAAGCAATTAGTCGATTTAACTTAGGAATTTTGCGCCTTACTGAACGCGCCAGAGTCGAGCGGATCTACTGGGCTTGTTGTGAGCAAATTATGGCAATTACACGACAGCAGGAATACGTCCCAGATGAGTTGGAAGACCTAGAAAAAATTATGGCTTCCATTTACTATATCAATTTGTCTGTTTTCCAATCTGCGCCAGATTGCTGGGCAATTGACCAATTGTTTCCAATTATGCCGATTCATAAGCTAGATCAAGAACCAACACAGCGCGGAATTCTAGCAGATTTGACTTGCGACAGTGATGGCAAAATTGATCAATTTATTGATCTGCGGGATGTAAAGTCTGTTTTAGAACTGCATCCCTTCAAGCCAGGAGAACCTTACTATCTGGGTATGTTCCTTAATGGAGCTTATCAAGAAATTATGGGTAATCTGCACAATTTGTTTGGCGACACCAACGCTGTACACATCCACCTCACGCCCAAAGGCTACCAAATTGAGCACGTCGTCAAGGGTGACACAATGACTGAAGTTGTGGGATATGTGCAGTACGACGTTGAGGATTTAGTTGAGAGTATCCGCAAGCGAACCGAACAAGCCCTGCAAGATAAGCAGATTACGCTTGCTGAATCTCAACGTCTACTACAAACCTACGAACAAAGCCTCAGTCGGTACACTTATCTGTCGTCGTAAATGGGTGTTGGGGGAGCGGAGGAGCAGAGGAGCGGGGGAGTAGATTCTCCTTGTCCCCGTGTCCCCGTGTCCCCGTGTGCTCTTATCCCCTAGCCCCTAGCCCTTTCTCTGTTTCCAGCAATTCAGCGATCGCTTGATGCTCTAGGGGAGGTTCAGAAGGCAGCACTTGGCGTACATCGGTGATCAGCCAATCCAAGGCAGCCGCTTGAACATCGATCATTGCCCCAGTTTTATCTACGCAATAGCGCCCGTAAACCAGCTTATCAACTAGACGGACTCCAGGTCCCAGTCGAGAGTATTCAAAAATCACACTATTTTCGACAGTAGCACCACCGCAAACCCAGCAATTTGGGCCAATCATCGTTGGGCCAACGATCTTAGCTCCGTCCTCAATTCGCGTCATACCACCGATGTAAACTGGCCCTTTAATATCTACCTTATCCCAGTTGACAGCAACATTTAGCCCGGTGTAGATGCCGTCGCGGACTTCATGCCCCGGAATTTGCACATTTTTGATTTCACCCATAAGTACGCCACAAATCGCCCGCCAGTAGTCTGGAACTTTACCAATATCTACCCATTGAAAGTCCATAGAGATTCCGTAGAAAGGTGCATTTATCTCTACTAACTTGGGAAATAACTGGCTACCAATGTCATACTCTTGACCAGAGGGAATGTAATTTAACACCTCTGGCTCAAAAATGTAAATCCCAGTGTTGATGTCGGTACTGAGAGCTTCTTCAACTGATGGTTTTTCTTGGAATGCTTTGATGCGCCCGTCTTCATCAGTGACAACAACACCGTAGCTGGGAACTTCGTCGCGGGGGACAGATTTCATTACTACAGTAGCGATCGCACCTTTTGCTTTGTGCCACTTCACCGCCGCCGTTAAGTCGAGGTCAATCAAAGCATCACCACACAGCACCACAAACGTATCATCAAAAAACGGCGAGAAGTCTTGAATGCGGCGCATACCTCCAGCAGAACCAATTGCTTCTCCTACCAGTTCGCCGTCTACAACTTGCCCCTCAAACGAATAGGCAATTTCTACTCCAAAACGTTGCCCGTCACGGAAATAATTTTCAATTTCGTGAGCTAAATGACTAACATTGACCATAATTTGGTCAAAGCCATGACGGCGTAGCATTTCCAGGAGAAATTCCATCACTGGCTTTTGCAGGATAGGAATCATTGGTTTAGGAATCGTGTAAGTAATTGGGCGTACCCTCGTACCCTTACCAGCCGCTAGAATCATAGCTTTCATAAATATTTACTCCTCTACCTCAAGCAAATTCAGTTTAATTATTTGATTTCTAATCATTGATCAATTTCAGATTTGAGTCATCACTAAAATTACAGACACTAATAATTGGTATTTTTGGCTGTGGAGATTATGCAGCACTGTCCCAATTTACTCGTGATTTGTGTGTTTAGCTACAAGGCTTGAGTGTCATACTACATGAGGCAACACATCATTAAACCCAAGGAAAGCGTAGGCGATAGCCCACCGCAGGCATCGCGATTGCGTGCTGAATCAAGGTAGTGAGCGGATTTTAATTTCTTGGTAAAACTCCTCTTGGGATAATTCCACCTTAGATTGAGCCGATAGTAGTAGTAATGCCCAAAAAACGCTAACTCGATCGTGCTGTTGGGGAGAAAGCGGGGAAGTGAGTTGGGAAGAGATTGAGTCTTCAGTTTCTGGAGCAGTTAGCGGGGAGATTGATTCGTCGTCCTGCAACACCGCACCTAAGTTATCATCGTGCTGGCTAGACGAGATGGGGGGAAGAAGTTTGTTCTCCCTACTCTCGGATGTGTAAGCATTTTTTGTTGTCTGAACCCAAAACTCCACTAACTGATCCAAATCCAGCCAGTCTTTGTACTGCTTGAAACTATTGTGTGAGTAAAGATTTAAAACCTGTTCTAGTTCTCCAGCAACTTCAGTGAGATTTTCTTGATGAGCTAGTTCTAACGCGCGTAGAGCTTGAGTGCGAGAGTGCGATCGCAAGTGACTTCTGCGGGTAGCTTTGGTAGACGCGATTCCTTCACTTTCAACTTGTAACTGAGTTGCCATTAACTGTAATTGCTCGATCAACTCTTGCAAAGTTACTCGGCGTTTTTGGGGCGGTAAAGCAGTTGGACGGCGGCACAACTGTTGCTCTAAAGGCAACCGCCGCTGCCTCACTCCATCTTCAACTGGTAGTAAATCAAATGATTCAACTAGATCATCTGATGATTCTAGTTCAACCAAAGTATTCGCTTTAAATAACACCAGCATTGATGCCGACAAAAAAGCTTGCCCTGACTGAGACAAATCAGTTTCACGAGCTGCTTGTGTTGCTTCTTGATCGGAGATCAATTTACTCAAATAGCGATCAATTACATCAATTACCTGAACATCCCAAGGATCAATTTCTCCGCGTTCAGCTAGTTCAATTAAAAGCGCAATTCCTTCAAAAAGTTTGGCAGCATCCATATGAGAAGGGGACAATGTGTTAGGTGTTAGGGACTAGGAAATAAAAATTGATATATCTCCTTCGCTAAGAATGCTCCTCCGCTAAGAATGCTCCCCTGCTCCCCTGCTTCTCATCTCCTGATCTCCTCATCTCAATTTCCGCCTCTTTGTGAGTCATAGGGAATAGGTATTGCTACAATGTCTTGCTTAGGGTGGCGGATTGCATCGATCGTGCCTTTGATCGTTCCGGCAATTGGAACAGCGATGATCGCTCCTAAAAATCCAGCAATTTCAACTCCCATTAATAAAGCAATAAAGATCCAGATCGGATTAAGCCCTGTAAAATTGCCCATAGCTCTGGGAGCTAGTACATTATCTTTAATCTGCTGCATGAAAATTGCGGCGATCGCTACTTGAATTGCCAATCCCCAATTTTGAAACAAAACTAAAAGTGTTACTAAGCCAATTCCTAATGTCGCTCCAATAAAAGGAATCAGTTCTCCTACCCCAATTAAAAGGGCAAACAAAAGCGCAAACGGAACCCTGAGAACTAAAAAAATTGGAGTCAAGGTGACAAACATAAATAGCCCCAGCAACAGCTGAGTGACGAAGAAGTTATGAAAATTCAGTCGTAAGGATGCGCTTAATGGTAATCCAATTTGAGCGGGCAAGAGATTAATCAGACCTTGCCACAAGCGATCGCCATATAGCAACATATAAAACGCCAGCACAACGACTAATATAGTGTCAATTAAACCCGAAAGCGTACCTAGGGCAACTCCCACAGCCTGACCTGCCAATGCTTGCACCTGGCTTTCAACGCGAGCATTAACTCGATTACTAAAACCCTGTAAATCCAACGGTAAACGCCTAGCTTGTGCTAAGTTATCCAACCGCTCTATATTGTCTTGACTTGCCTTTAACCACCCAGGAATTCCCTTTAATAGTTGGGTTGTTTGGTCAGTTACTAAAGGCAAAAATATCAAACCGACAAAAACCAAAAGCGTTAAACTCAAAAGCAAAACAATAATGACTGCTTGTGACCTAGTAATACGTGCGCGTTCAAAAAACTTAACTGGATAATTAAGTAAGAAAGCAAGAATCGCAGCCACTGTCAGCAGAGTGATCGAATGCTCAAAGTAGCGGAAAGCTTGAGATAGCAGCCAGATATTCAGGGCGACAACTGGGCCGCTCAAACCATAAATAAGCAGACGTTGAAAGGAGGCTGGACGGCGCATCGTCAGTAGTTACTTTCTAGAAAAGAATGACAGTCCTATCTGCCTAAGAGTGTAAATGACTTGGTATGCGATCGCCCTTGATTTTAATGCCAGAATTGATGGATTGACCACATCTAATTTAGTAGCTAGAGAATAGCAAATTATCAACACAAGCAGCACATGGACACCAGCGTAGCCGATCTCCGTAAAGACTATACCCTTCTGGGCTTAAGCGAAAGAGATGCCGATCCCAATCCTTTTAAACAGTTTCAGATATGGTTTGACCAAGCACTAGCCGCCCAGCTACCTGAACCAAATGCCATGACTGTTGCTACCGCTACACCAGACGGCAAGCCCAGAGCCAGATTGGTACTGCTGAAAAACTTTGATCAACGCGGTTTTGTCTTCTACACCAACTATAAAAGTCACAAAGGGCAAGAACTAGCAGACAATCCCCTCGCGGCGATTACTTTCTGGTGGGCTGAACTAGAACGCCAAGTTCGCATTGAGGGGCGGGTCGAGAAAGTATCAGATCAAGAGTCAGATGAGTATTTCCATAGCCGTCCGTTGAACAGTCGCCTTGGTGCTTGGGTATCTGAGCAAAGCCAGGTAATTGAAAGCCGCGAAGTTCTTGAGCAACGCTTACAAGAACTCAAAAATCAATATGAAAACCAGGAAATTCACCGCCCGCCGCATTGGGGAGGATTTCGAGTTATCCCGACAGAAATTGAATTTTGGCAAGGACGACCTAGCCGACTGCATGATCGCTTGCTCTACCGCCGTTTAGATGACGGCAACTGGCACATTGAACGCCTGTCACCTTGATGGAAGTAAAAAACTATCGCCCAGCAAGTGACTAGATTAGTAGCTACGGCGTGTCTGCACTGAGTTAAGCTGCTTAGATAACAATACGGTTCGGTTAAGCGTAAAAGCAAGTAAAATATCGAAGATTATCCCCTGAGCGTACTGAGTAGGAATGCATCTCAAAGAATTCTCATGGATCTCACCTGTGGTGGAATCAGGTACTGTACT
>JAESFL010000466.1_pt1 | contig 27630 bp, 31 predicted proteins | sample 9269401 | NCBI WGS metagenome assembly JAESFL01 (sample SAMN14506025, study PRJNA617098) | algae metagenome | isolation source: Gloeocapsa sp. UFS-A4-WI-NPMV-4B04 and co-occurring heterotrophs from desert... | place: USA: Utah | collected 2006-10-01 | reverse complement strand
TCTGGACCGGCCTCTTCGCGCCGGTTCTCGCCGTGCTGTGGCTGTGCGGCTCGCCTGAACGCAGCGTGCGTCTCGCGTCGCGTCTGTGGGCGCGGGGCATCCTGTTCGGCTTGAGCCGGATCGTCGGCCTCACCTATGCCGAGCGCGGCCTCCACAACATTCCCGACGAGCCCTGCCTGATCATCGCCAACCATCAATCGACCTGGGAGACCCTCGCGTTCCTGGCGCTCTTTCCCGATGTGGCGATCGTCGCGAAGCAGGAGCTTTTGACCATCCCGATCTTCTCGTGGTTCCTGCGCAACTCGCCGATGATCCTGATCGACCGCGAGAGCGGGTCGAAGGCGGTTCGCAAGATGGTGGACGAAAGCCGGGCCGCCCTGGCTCAGGGGCGTTCCGTGCTGATCTTCCCTGAAGGCACCAGGAAGTCCGTCTCCGAACCCATCGCGTTCAAGCGCGGCGTCGAGCTTCTCTATGCGAAGCTCGACCGGGTGGTTCTTCCCGTCGCCCTCAATTCAGGACATTTCTGGGGACCGGGTCGTCCGGTCAAGCGGGGAGGGACCATTTCGGTCTCCTATCTCGATCCGATCGAGCCGGGATTGCCCGGCAACGAATTCACCCGCAGGGCCGAGCAGCTGCTCGAGGCGGAGAGGCAGCACTCGTGGCCGCAGGCCGCCTGAGGCTGGTCCGACTGCAAAGCGCAGTGGTTCAGGCGATAGCCCGCATCGGCTGCTGCGAGTCTTGTGAGCCGGCGATGAACGCCGCGATGGCTTCGCGCGGCATCGGCTTGGCGATCAGGTAGCCTTGCGCCTGCGAAGCACCCGCCACCCTCAGGGCGTTGAGCTGCTCCTGCGTTTCGACGCCTTCGGCCGTCGTGCTCATCTTCAGGTCGTTCGCAAGTCCGATGGTGGCCTTGATGATCGCACGGCTGCCCGCCGATTCCATCATGCTGCGCACGAAGGACTGATCGATCTTGATCTTGTCGAAGGGAAAGCTCTTGAGATAGCTCATCGACGCATAGCCGGTGCCGAAATCGTCGAGCGAGATCCCCACGCCCAGGGTCTTGAGCCGCCGGAGCGCCGCGGTCGCCTCCTCGGTGAGCTTGACGGATTCCGTGATCTCCAGGACGAGGCGATGGGCCGGCAGGCCGGAGACGTTCAAGGCATTCGTGACGCTGGCGAAAACGTCCCGGCGCTTGAACTGCACCGGCGAGAGATTGACCGCGACCTTCAACGGGAGATCCCAGGTCATGGCGGTCGCGCAGGCCTCCTCGAGGATCCAGTCGCCGATGGGGGCGATGAGCCCCGACTCTTCGGCGGTCGGAATGAACTGCAGGGGCGGGATCATGCCCTTCGTGGCGTGCTTCCAGCGCACCAGGGCCTCGCAGCCCCACATCCGGTTCGTCGGCAGGTCGAGGATCGGCTGGTAGAACAGCTCGAACTCCCGGTTGTCGAGGGCGCTCTTCAGGGCTCCCTCGATGGCGCGGCGTTCCGCGCGGGAATCCTGGATGTTCGGGTCGTAGAACCGATAGCTGCCGGCGGAGTCGGACTTTGCCGCAAAGAGCGCGATGTCGGCCGCTCGCATGAGCTCGGTCGAGGTCTTGCCGTCGGAGGACGCGATGGCGATGCCGGCGGACAGCCCCACGTCGATCTCCGTGTTGCCCGCCGTGCAGGGCGTCTTCATGGCGGCCTGGATGGCGGTCACGAAATCCATGACCTGCTGCCGGTCCCTGACCGGCCTTTGGATGATGGCGAATTCGTCCCCGCCGATGCGGGCGATGAAATCGGTCTTGCGCAGCCGCTCGCGAAGGCGCCGCGCCACAATCTGGATGATCTCGTCGCCCGCAGCATGGCCGTGATTGTCGTTGATGTCCTTGAAGCGGTTGAGATCGAGAAGATGCAGGGCGAAATCCGTGCCGGACCGCTGCGAGGCGAGGTAGGTGCGCTTCAGCTCCTCGATGAAGAACGGCCTGTTGGGCAGCTTTGTCAGAACGTCGTGGCGCGACAGGTAGCTCTCGCTCGCAGCCCTTAAGATTCCGGTTTTCACATGCCGCAAGCCCATGAGGCTCGCGGTATCGACCGCAACGCCCATGAGATAGGCGAAGAACCCGATCACGCGCGCCTCGAGGCGCTGCCCGGCCATGAGCTCCGCCACGGTGCGGCTCACGGCGATGCCGCCCGGCCCTTTAGCCAGCGGATGCAGCGCGAACAGCCGCTCCTGCCGGTCGATCCAGCTCACGTCGCGAATGAGCGTCGGGCTGTTCTTCGCGATCATCCGCTGCAGCGGCGTGTCGGGCTTCCAGATCTTGCGTCCGAGTGCCCGCTCGGAATGCGGGATGTGCGCCAATACCACGCCGTCGCGCCGGTACAGCGTGACGGCCGACGAGGGCTTGCGCAGGTGCTCCTTGTAGAGCGTCTCGAAATGCGTGAGGTCGATGGTGGAGACGATGAGGCCGAGAAGGTTTCCCTCGGTGTCGTTGATCCTGCGCGCGAGCGACAGAACCTTCTTGCCCGTGGTGCGGATCCGCATCGGCTCGCTCAAGTAGGAGGTGAGCGACGGATCCGTCGTGAAGGCCTGATAATAGGATGCGCCCGTCAGATAGATGGGATCGGACATCGGGCGCGGGTTCGAGGTGCCGACGAGCTTTCCCCTGGCGTTGACGAGATCGATGCGCACGAACTGGGGCAGGGAGCAGGAGGCGCCGACCAGAACGGCCTTCGTCGCCTGCGATCCGGCGAAGCCGTCGAACTCCGATGCACGAAGGCTCGCCTGCGGGATGCGGTCGACGAGATCGCGCAGAACGCCCTCGATGGATTGCAGGATGCCGTCGGTTCGCTCCTGAAGGGTCAGCGCGAGGTTCGCCAGATCGCCTTCGGCGCGCGCGAGATCGTCGGTGTAGCCCCGCACCAGCAGAAGCACGGCGCCGACGATGACCGCCGCCGCGAGAACGACGCTGAGGATGATGATCAGGGAGGCGGGCACAACGATTTCGATTGAGAGCGACGATCTGCGCCACCATCCGCCTAGAGGCGTAGTGATTCCGTTAACTTCTGCCGGGATGCCGTCGTCCCGGAGAAAAAAATCAAAGCCCGCTTGCCGGCATCGGAGAAGCGCGAGGCTGTCACCTGTCCGTCGCGTGCAGCACGCGCGCCACCGCGCTGCCGAGTTCGCCGACCGTGAAGGGCTTGCTCAGAACCGGGCCCGATCCATCCGGCACGCCATCGGCATAACCGCTGATCAGCAGGCTCCTCAGGTTGGGCGTGATCCGGCGCAGCTGCGCGATCATCTCGCCGCCCGTCATGCCCGGCATGGCATAATCGGCGAGGATGAGATCGAACGGCGCGTCGGCCGCTTCCAGGCAGTCGAAGCCTGCACGGGCGCTGTCGCCTTCCACGACCTCGTATCCGAGTTCCACCAGCATCGCGGCGGTTGCCATGCGGACCTGCGCATCGTCGTCGATGACCAGAACACGGGCCATGCCCGCAGGCGTTGCCGGCTCGGACGATCCCTGCGCTTTCTCCAGCAAGGCGCTGGCCGCGGCTTTCGGCAGGTAGAGGTCGACGATCGTGCCCTGACCGGGTTTGCTGGCGATGTGCATGTCGCCGCCGATCTGCTTGATCATTCCGTAGACCTGCGCCAGCCCGAGGCCCGTGCCCTGTCCCGGTCCCTTGGTTGTGAAGAACGGCTCGGTGGCCCGCATCAGGACCTCCTGACTCATGCCCTGGCCCGTGTCCTGAACACGGATCCGCACCGCGTCCGTGCTCAGCGTCAGAGTCCTCGGCCGCTGCGGATCGTCGGCCGCGATGTTTTCCGTCTGGAGAACGACCTCGCCGCCGTCCGGCATGGCATCGCGCGCGTTCACCGTGAGATTGAGCACGGCCAGCTCGATCTGGTTGGGATCGGCCATGGCCGGCCACAGGTCTTTTCCGAGCAGAGTGTTGACGCCGATGCGCCCGCCGAGGGTGCGGTGCATGAGATCGGCCATGTTGGACAGAACCCCGTTCACGTCGGTGGGACGCACCTCGAGACGCTGCTTGCGGGAGAACGCCAGCAGCTGCTCGGTGAGCCGCGCTCCGCGCCGGGCGGCCTGCATGGCGTTGTTGAGAAGACGCATCGCCCGCTCGTCCCCGGCGACGCGTCTCTCCATCAGGTCAAGAGAGCCGATGACGGCCGCCAGCAGGTTGTTGAAGTCGTGCGCCACCCCGCCCGTCAAATGCCCGATGGCATCCATCTTGCGCGCCTGCGAGGCCTGCTCCTCGGCCTCGCGCCGCAGGCGCGCCAGCTCCAGGTTCGTGCGCACCCGGGCCTGAAGCTCGCGTGCCGAGAACGGCTTCACCAGGTAGTCGTCGGCCCCGGCCTCCAAGCCCTCGACGCTGGCCTCGTCACCAGCCCTGGCCGACAGCATGATGATCGGCAGCGTGCTCAGCCTGGGCTCGCCCCGCACGCGCTGAACGAGCTGGAACCCGTCCATGACCGGCATCATCACATCGGTGACGAGAAGGTCGGCTCCGTTCTCGAAAAGCTCCTCCAGGGCCGCGGCGCCGTCCGGCACGGCCACGACGTCATGCTGAGCGTCGAGCAGGCGCGTGATGTAGGCCCGCATGTCGGCATTGTCGTCGGCCACCAGCACGCGCGCCTTCGTCGTGCCCTGGGCAACGGCGCCGCGCTGCGGCAGCTGGATCACGTTGGTGGGTGCGGCAGGAGCATCCGGCAGCCAGCGCAGGGCTTCCTGCACGAAGGCCTCGGCGCCGATCCGTGTCGAGGCCGGCTCGCCCGCGGCGTCGACCTGATCGGGCGGCAGATGCGCGTGTCCCTGCGGGATCGTCACCGTGAAGGTCGCGCCCTGGCCCAGCGTGCTGTCGACGCCCACCGTGCCGCCGTGCAGCATGACGAGTTCGCGCGCCAGAGCGAGGCCGATTCCGGAGCCCTCGTGGGTTCGGCTGCGGGCGCCCTCCACGCGCTGGAAGCGGTCGAAGATGCGCTCCCGGCTGTCCTCCGGGATGCCCACGCCGGTGTCGCTGACAAAGAGCCTGACCGACCCTTCCGCCTCTTCCAGCCGAACGGTGATCCGGCCCTCGAAGGTGTGCTTGAGGGCGTTGGAGAGCAGGTTGAGAACCACCTTCTCCCACATGTCATGGTCCACATAGACCGGCCCGGACAGGGGAGGGCACTCGACCCTGAACGCGAGTCCCGCCCGCTCGATGGCGGACCGGAAGGTGCTCGCCAGATCGACCGTGAGGCGCGACAGGTCCGTCGCGCGGAACGCCGCCTCGATCCGCCCGGCCTCGACCCGCGAGAAGTCGAGCAGGGTGTTCACCAGCCGCAGCAGGCGAAGGGCGTTGCGGTGGACGACCTGGACTTCGCTGCGGGCGGCCTCGGTCAGATCGGCCTGCCGCAGAAGATCCTCCACGGGGCCGAGCATCAGGGTCAGCGGCGTGCGGAATTCGTGGCTGACATTGGAGAAGAACAGGGTCTTGGCCCGGTCGAGCTCCGCCAGCGCATCGGCGCGCCGCCGCTCCTCCTCGTGCGTCCTGGCGTTGCGAACGAGAGTGGATACCTGCCCGCTCAGCAGGCTGAAGAACGAGCGGTAGCCCTCGTCGAGGGCGCGGCTGGGGCTGATCCCGGCAACGAGCACGCCGAGTTCCTCGCCGCCTCCGCCGGAGATCGGCATGACCAGCGCGGTGGTCACGGGATCGGCCCAGAGCCCGCCCGCGATCGACACCAGGGGTTCGACCGGGCATTCGATAATCCGGCCTGCCAGGACCCGCGCCACGGGCCATGGCTTGTCGGCATCGGCCGGAAGAATTTTGGGGGCGCCAGGGTTGCCGTCGCCCAACCCGGCGGAGCCCAGGAGTGACAGGGCGCCGTCCTCGCCGCGCAGATAGATCAGGGCGAAGGGCACGTCGAGGAAACCGCGCGCGAGCGCCGCCGCAATGTCCTGGGAGGTCGTCTCCAGGCTGCGGATGTCCGCCGCCTGCGTGCCGACGTCGCGCAGCAGGTTCAGGCGGCGTTCGGTCACCACCTGGACGGTCACCTCGCTGCACACGGCCAGCATGCCGACGATGCGGCCCTCGTCGTCTTCGGCCGGGGCATGGGAGACGCTGAAATAGGCCTCCTCGCGATAGCCGGCCCGCTCCATGAGCAGGGGCAGGGCGGGCGTCCAGTTGGCGATGCCGGTTGCCATCACCCGCCCGATCATCGGCCCGAGGGTGTCCCAGCTCGCCGCCAGGGTGATGCGGATGTCGCTGCCGAGCGCCGCCGGATGTCCGGCGCCGATGAGCTTCGAATAGGCATCGTTGTAGATCTGGGTGAATTCAGGCCCCCAGGTCAGGATCATGGGGTATTGCGACGACAGAAGGGTGCGCACCGTGGAGCGCAGGCTCTGCGGCCAGCCCGACACCGGGCCGAGCGGCGTGCGCGACCAGTCCAGCGCGCGGGCCAGGGCACGAACCTCGCCGGGCCCCTGGAAGAGGGTCGAGGCGGCCTGATCGGAGGAGGTGCTCATTCAAGCCCGGATGTCATGTGTGATGGTGCGCGACCGAACGCCTTGAAGGCAAGCTGCCCGGAAACGGCCGATCACACGAAACATATAGTCACGTTAGATGGTGTCAAATGCGCTGCTTTGCAGCAGCAGCCAAGCCGATGGGCAAGCCCTCGGCTCCTGTCACGATCTCGCCTAAGGCTTATGGGACAGGCGCCGGCCGATCCAGGTCTGGGCTGCGTCCAGATCGGCAAAGGTTGGCTGGTTTAACCCCCGACGCGTCCGAAGCCAGCCTCCAGGAACCATTGTCCCGGAGCCACCTCGTTGTCGTCCGAGAGGTAGGTCAGAACCGCCACGAGCCGCTGCTCCGCGTCGAGGACCATCATGCCTTCCTCGTCGCTGCCGGTGGCAACGCGCACGGACTGAAAGGTGAGGGTCATGCAGCGGCCTGATCGCTCTCCAAATGAAGGTAGGTTGGGTCGAACTCGCCTACCTGCTTCAACCTGTTCCAGTCGAGAATGTTCAACCTGTCCCCGTTAAGCTCGATGAGGCCGTCGGCCCGCAACTGCTGGATGACACGGTTCACGTGGACGTTCGTGACGCCGATGGCATCGGCGAACTCGCCCTGGGTGATGGGCAGGTCACAGGAGTAACCGTTAGCCAAACCGACGGCTCTGAGGCGCACCAGCAGCTCGCACAGAACATGGGCCATCCGGTTGTAGGTCTCACGCCGCCCCACATTCATCACCCATTCCCGGAAGATGGCCGCATCGATGAGGGTTTCGCGCCAGAAAGCCGATGCGATGCGGGGATAACGCGCGCAGACGTCGCGCAGGACCTCATGGGGAATGAACCCGACGCTGCACGAGGTGATGGTGCCGATGCTGTTGTCGAGGACCTTCAGGTGCAGGCTCTGCAGGTCGGGAATGTCCCCCGGCAGGTCGAAGGACACGATTTGGCGCTTGCCCTGCGCCGTGACCTTGTAGGTGCAGGCAAAGCCGCTGAGAATCAGGCAGGACCGGGAGGGACGATCCCCCTCGCGCACGATGTCCTGATCGGCTTTGATGGCCATGACCTGCATGGGCATTTTTTCGAGGGCATGTCGCTCATCATCGGTGAGCGTGAAGATGCTCTCGATCTTGCGGATCATCGGGTTGTGGTCAGGATGAAATGCTGTGGCCAAAGCCATGCTCCCTGGATGACAGGCGGGAGCACACGGATCTCTCAGGCATCAGCGCCTAGTCTGCTTGCTGACGATGATCTATCCGTCGCATGGGCGTGGATTTCTGTCGCTCAACTGGATTGATGCATGAAGGTAAACTAGGTTGATGTTTGGCTTTAACTTAGGTTACCAATGAAGGGAGCTGTCCGAGCGCAGGAAGGATCCTATGGGGCTTGGAGACCTTTCAGAGCTTCAAGGCGAAGCGCCGCGCCCCACCATCAAACGTCGCAAAACTCTCTCGGAACAGCCAGAATAACATAGGTTAGCTTGTTGGCCGCACACAGTTGAATGACCGTTGCGGGGGGGGGGGTATAAAGGCTCTCTCGTCCCCTCTGGGTGTCCGGCCATCTCGCAGCTGACCTTCGCCCCAACCTGAAAGCGAAGGCCATGGCCTTTCATATCTCGTTCCAGCCTATGCGCGTGCTCATCGACGGGCATGACAGCGAAGGCAATCTCATCCTCGCGGACGGCCAACTCGCTGCCGTCATCGTTCGCCTCGATGGAAAAACTCATGACCCCAAGCACAAGGGGCTTTGGCACCTGGAGGCGGGGTTCGGCAAATGCGATGTGCGTGTCGCGCCACCCGTGTTCACGACGCCGGAGGAGGCCGGAGCCTGGGTTGAGCAAATCCTGATGAGCCAAGCCGCTTGATTCTCGGAAGGTCTGTCAAACCAAGCCGTCTCAGCCTTGGCGGATCAGGCGCTGCGCGATCCAGTCCCGCGCCGCTTCGAGATCGATGAAGGTGGGCTGGTGCACCTCGTCCAGTCGGCCGAAACCGGCTTCCAGATACCAGTGCCCGGACAGGCCGTCATACTGGTCCGAGAGATGGGTCAGCACCGCCACGAGCCGCTGGTCGTCATCGAAAACCAGCATGCCTTCTTCATCGCTGCCGGTGCCGACGCGCACAGGCTGAAGCGCAAGGCTCATGCGGCGGCCCGCTCGTTCTCCATATGAAGGTAGGCCGAGTCGAACTCACCGGCCCGCTTCAACTTCGCCCAATCGGGAATGAAGAGCCGTTCCCCTTTCAGTTCGATCAGGCCCTCGGCCCGCAGTTGCTGGATGATCCGGTTGACGTGAACCGTGGTGAAGCCGAGCGCATCGGCGAACTCGTTCTGCGTGATCGGCAGATCGCAGGCATGGTCCTCGACAAGTCCGACTGCCCTCAGGCGCACCACCAGTTCGCACAGCACATGGGCCATCCGGCTCAAGCCTTCGCGCCGCCCGACATTCATCATCCATTCCCGGAAGATGGACGCATCGACAAGGGTCTCGCGCCAGAGGCCGGCGGTGATGCGAGGATAGCGTATGCAGAGGTCGCGCAGGGTCTCATGGTTGACGAACCCGACGCTGCACGGGCTGATCGTGCCGATGCTGTTGTCGAGGACCTTCAGGTGCATGCTCTGCAGGTCGGGGATGTCGCCGGGCAGGTTGAACGAGACGATCTGGCGCTTGCCCTCCCGGGTGACTTTGTACGTGCAGGCAAAGCCGCTCAGGATCAGGCACGACCGGGATGGGCGATCGCCTTCGCGCACGATGTCCTGATCCTCCCTGATGACGGTGATCTGCATGGGAAGGTTTTCGAGAGCCTGCCGCTCGTTGTCGTTAAGCGTGAAGATGCTCTCCAGCTTGCGGATGAGCGGATTGTCATGATGATGAAAGGTTGAGGCCAAGATTGCGCTCCCTGACGGGCAGGCGGGAGCGCGTGTCATCTCTCAGCCATCAGCGCCTGATTTCGGTTGCTGACGATGAAATTACTATCGCACGGATGTGAACATCTGTCATTGATTTATGTGGGATCAGGAATCTAACGTCACTGCAGAAAAGCGGCGTTCGCGGCCGTCCGTCAGGATGGGCCTGACGCCTCAATGGGATTGCTGCGTGAACGGGACCGCTTCCAGGAACGGGAGTTCCAGCACGATCTCATCCAGGTCGTCCTTCACCTCGATATGCGCCGTGGCCCAGTTGACCGGCTGCTCGAACTCCGTGCCCATCAGGTTCCGGGCCATGGCCTGCGCCACCTCCCAGGCCTGATCCGCATCGCGCAGATGCTGCCCCTCGGGATCGACGAGCGCGTCGCCGCCGATATGCACGTTGAAGAAGTAGCGCGGCATGGTTGTCCCTGAAGCGTGAGCTGTAGAGGCCAATCGGGCCGGATGCGTTCGGTTCCGGCGGCTCCCCCGAATTGCCACACATCGCGAAGGCGTCGTGACGATGTTGCTTGTGCGCAGGCGGAACGGGCTATCGTTGGGCAATCGTCAGCCGTGCGGCCAGCAGCGGACGGAGAAGCGGTTCGGCCACCACCCCGCCGATCATGGCAAAGGCCATCAGGATGAGGCCGAGACGGCCATAGCGCGCAACGCGATCTTTACGGGTCATGAACCCTCGCAACCGTTGGCTTGAATCAGGTCGAACGGATCCTTGTTGCCGATTGTGGCGACAATACTGCTCAGTTGTGGCGGGGATGCTGCGCCCATTGCGCGCTTTTCCTCGAACGATGGTGCATCGGAACGTGGTGCAGCGGCATCGCGCGTCAAGGCGGAAGGAACGGAGCGGCGGCAGCGGCGAAACCAAGCTTTAACCATGTGACAACAAGCGCACGCACATTCCTGTCCAAAACCAAGCGCTTAGGGAACGGAGGGCGGAGCGGGCCGTTGGACATTCTCACGGGGCGGCTGGGGAGCAGGTCCTTTGAGTCTGTGATTGTTTCAATGCCATTGCTCACATCCGAATTGTCTTCCGGTCATGTTGCCGAGCACCTGAGTGCTCTGACCGAAAAGATCGATGAGATCGCGCAGCGCGCCGGTGTGTCGGCTGTGGCGCGACTGGACCTCGAGACCACGCTGGCGGCATTGCCGTGGCCGAGCCGGCGACGCCTCGGCCTGGTTCTCGAGAGCGCCCGCGTCGGCACGAGCGACAAGGCCGTCCGCGACGCTGTCTCCGTAATGCTCGATATGGTGGCCGATGTCTGGGCCCGCACGCCGCCGCCGGATACGACCGGCCGCAACGATTCACAGGCGTGAGACCGCGCCGTTCACGAAACCTTCGAGTAAGTGTCCCGCCCGGCGTCCCACACCATGATCCGCCGGTTGCCCTCTTCCATGACGACTCCCGAGGCCTTTCCAAGGCGAGCCGACGCTTCGGCCACGACGACTGCCGCCTCAAAGGCCTTCGGCCGCTCCTCGAATCGGGCAAGGGTTTCGTGGGCGAGGTGAACGCTCCAACCCTCCCCGGACGAACGGATGATGTAGAGGTCCTGCTCGGTCATGGGGTCCTCCTTGGTTATTCTGTTGCCCTAGCGAGGAATAACGGAACGCCGGCAGGTTTTATTCCGCCCGCACCGCTCATCATCTCGTTCTATTGTCACAAAGCGGGCCCGATCTAGAATGCAGGATCGGATCTGAATCCTGTGATCTCGGACAGCATAAGGCCTGAAGCGGCCCTGCGCCGGTTGAAGCCATGGATGGTCGATGAGCTGCTACTTTCATCTGGTGAACTGCCACGAGACCATCCTGGACGATACGGGCGTCGAGATCGCCGATCTGGCAAAGGCGCACGAGACTGCCTTGCAGGCCATCGAGGACATCCGCGCCGAGGCGATCCAGCTCGGCGCCTCCTGGCAGGGCTGGCGCCTCGATGTGGCCGATCCGTCCGGCCATGTCCTCTTGTCCATTCCTCTGGAGACGATCCTGCACTGACTTGAGGCATAGGCGCATCCGGCGCCGCCGGCGAAAATCCTGGATTCCCCGGGAACTTTCCTGGCTCAACGGCGTTCGCCGTCCGGCTAAGCTTGAAAGGGTCTGCGGATGCAGCGCCTCGGGCAAAGCTTGGCAACAATCTGACATGACGCAATCGCGCCCTATTTCGAGCGGCAGCCATTCAGTTTGCATGGAGAATCCCTTGTCCCTTTTGGCGCGTCGACTGATTGGCCTTGAGGGAGCTCACCGGATCCTCTGGGCTCTGTTCATCGTCTCCCTCGTGCTGCCCATGGGCCTGTTCGCGACCGCGGCCTGGCACAGCCGGACCCAGGCTTTGAACGATGCCCACGATGCCGTCGAGAAGGCCACCCTCGTCCTGCAGGGCCATGCCCAGAAGGTGTTCGAGACCTATGAGCTGGTCATGGACCGGGTCGAGGACAGGGTCGCGGCGATCCCTCCGGGCGACCTGCGCAGCTCCGCAGAGCTGCACCAGCTCCTGAAGGACATCGTCGCGCAGCAGAAGCAGATCGGCTCGATCTGGGTGGTCGACCGGGAGGGCGTTCTCCAAAGCGCGAGCGGCCACTTCCCCGTGCCTCAGGTGAGCATTGCCGACCGGCCTTACATGATGGCCTTCCGGGCCGGGCGGCGCGAGCTCATGGTGGGCGAGACCCTGCGCGGGCGCGTCAACGGGCTCGATCTCTTCACCGTCGCGCGGCCGCTGGTGGGCGCCGACGGGCGGCTGGCCGGCGCCATTCTGGTGGCCGCCTATCCGGCCTATTTCCAGGATCTCTACCGGCGCAGCGCCCCGGCGATGGACCACTCGGCGAGCCTCGTGCGCGCCGATGGCGCGATCCTGGTGCGGGATGCCCACACCGGCACGAAGGTGAAGCCTACCCGGGTGGGTGACAGGTTCCTGCAGGCCGCTCAAGCGAGCCCTGCCGGCATCTACACCGGCGTGTCCTCCAATGACGGCGTCGAGCGCATCATCGCCTACCAGAAGCTCGACCGCTATCCGATCTATGTCCGCTTCGCCCTCGGCACCGATGCGCTCCTGGCCGGCTGGCGCGAGCAGCTGGTCTGGTACGGGCTCGTCACCCTGGTGATCATGGCGGGACTTGCCACCATGACCGGATTGGCGCTGGCCCGCTACAGGCGCGAGCAGGCGGCCGTCTCCCGGCTCGCCGAGGAGACGCACCGCCGCGAGGAGGTGGAGGAGCGCCTGCGCCGGGTGCAGAAGATGGAAGCCCTGGGCCAGCTCACCGGCGGCATCGCGCACGACTTCAACAATCTGCTCGCCGTGGTGATGGGCAACCTCGACCTCCTGCGCCGCGCCAAGGACGACGAGCGCCGCAGCCGCCTGATCGGAAACGCGCTGGGCGCCGTCGAGCAGGCCCGCACCCTGACCGGCAAGCTGCTGGTGTTCGCCCGCAAGCAGCCGCTGCATGCCGAGACCGTCAGCCTCAACGCGATCATCGCCCAGGCCGAGGACATGATCGTGCAGTCCCTGCGCGGCGACATCCGGCTGGAGCTGGAACTGGCCGAGCAGCTCTGGTCGGTGCGGATCGATCCGTCCCAGCTCCAGGTGGCGCTCATCAACATGGCGGCCAATGCCCGCGATGCCATGCCAAAGGGCGGAACGTTCCGCGTGAAGACCGAGAATACCGTGCTGCGCGACGGCGAAGCCCTGGAGGGCGTGGCGCTGTCCGTGTCCGATACGGGTCTAGGCATGCCGCGCGAGGTGCTCGCCCGCGCGTTCGAGCCCTTCTTCACCACCAAGGAGGTGGGCAAGGGCACGGGGCTGGGCCTGGCGCAGGTCTATGGCCTCGTCGAGCATTCCGGCGGATCGGTGGACATCCGCAGCGAGGTGGGGCGCGGCACGACGATCACGCTGTACCTGCCCAAGGCCGCCGCCGACGAGATCGCGCCTGCCGTGCAGGACAACGTGCCCGCGCCGCAGAACCCGCGCGCCCTGACCATCCTCGTGGTGGAGGACAACGTGCAGGTGGCCGAGATGGCCGAGACGGTGCTGGCCGAGCGCGGGCACCGCGTCACGCGCGCGAACGATGCGGGCAGCGCCCTGACGATCCTGGAGGCGAACAGCCGCTTCGACGTGGTTCTGTCGGATCTCGTGATGCCGGGCGAGATGGACGGCGTCGATCTCGCGCGCATCATCCGCGAGCGCTGGCCCTGGACCGGCATCGTGCTCGCCACCGGCTACAGCGAGGCGGTCGCGGAGGCGGGCCTCGAGGGCTTTGCGGTGCTGCGCAAGCCCTACGTGCCGGAGGCCCTCGAAGCGGCCATCCAGCAGGCGGCCGAAAGCGCCGCCGAGATGGCGAACGTCGTGCCCTTCAGGACCTCGCCGGGCGCAGGCTGAGGAAGATCAGGCGACAGGCGCATCGACGGTGCAGACCACCCCTGCCGGTGCGAAGGCGATCTCGACCTGACCGTCGAGATCGTTGGCGAGGGTGCGCTCGATCAGACGGGACCCGAAGCCGCGCCGGCGCGGCGCGACCACGGGCGGTCCTCCAGCCTCCGTCCACTTCAAGGCCAGCCTGGGCGGCGCATCGCCGTTCTGCACGTTCCACGACACCTCGATGGTGCCGGTCTTGTTCGACAGGGCGCCGTACTTCACCGCGTTGGTCGCGAGCTCATGCATGGCCATGGCGAGCGCGAGCGACATGCGGGGCGTCACGCGCACATGCGGACCCGTGATGAGAACCCGGCTCTCACCCGAATTCTGGTAGGGCTCGAGAGCCTTCTCGATGACCTCGACCAGGTCGGCTCCGTCCCAGCTCTCGCGGGTGAGCACGTCGTGTGCGCGGGAAAGGGCGAGAAGCCGCTTCTCCAGCGCATCCTGCGCGTCCTCTTTCGTGTCCGCCGTGCGCAAGGTCTGTGCCGATATGGATTGCACCGTGGCCAGCGTGTTCTTCACCCGGTGGTTCAGTTCGTCGATGAGCAATCGCTGGTGCTCGGCGGCGCGCTTCTCCTTGTCGAGACCGGCCCTCAGGCGCACTTCGCCCTGATGCAGGTCCTCGAGCCTCGCGCGGGCCTCGTATTGCCGGCGCCGTCCGCGCAGGGCCGAGCGTGCGACGCTCACCAGCGTGCCGGGGTGGAACGGACGCTCCAGGAACACCACGTTGCCGAGAACCTCGGAGAGGCGCGCCAGGGCCGGGTTGCGCTCGATGCCGCCACCGCGAAGGGTGAGCAGAATGAACGCGAAATCCGACCACGGAGGCTGAGCCGAGAGCAGGCGGGCGAGATCCTTCAGGTCCGCATTGCGCAGCGTCTCCTCGGTGACGATGGCAAAGCCCGCGCCTTGCGCGATCTCGCGCACGAGCGCCGGCATGTCGGGGCAGGCCTGCGACGTGATTCCGACGCCGCGCAGAAGATCGGCAGCGATCGCCGCATCCCGTCCATGGGGCGCCAGGATGATCGCGCGCTCCGAATGCGAGTGGAAAATGTCGTTCATGCTTACTGATCTTTGAGCAGCTGCGAGCGGTCGCCCTCGGTGAAGACCGGAGTGCCGCGCAGAATGCCCTGGAAGCCGTTCAGGGGCTCGCCCAGGGCGATGCCCTTGTTGGTGATGCGCATCTCGCGAATGGTGTTCTCGTGCGAGCCGAACCGCTTCTTGATGATCGAGATCGCACGCCGCACCTGGCCGAACGCCTCGAAGTAGCGCAGCAGGATCACGGTGTCGGCGAGATACGTGACGTCGACGGGGGACTTCATGTCGCCCACGAGGCCGTGCTGCGCCACCGTCAGGAAGGTCGAGACACCCTGCCGGTTCAGGTATTGCAGCAGCTCGTGGATGTGCAGGGTCAGGAACTCTTCTTCCGGCATGGCGGCCTGATAGCCGTTGAGCCCGTCGATCACGACCGTCTTGACGCCATGGCGATGGATCTTGGTGCGCACCCGGTCGGTGAATTCGCCGGGCGAGAGTTCGGCGGCGTCCACCTGCTCGATGAACAGGTTGCCGGACTCGCACAAGGCCACCAGGTCGATGCCGATCAGCTTGGTCCGGTCGATCAGCAGGCCGAGTTCCTCGTCGAAGATGAACAGAGCCGCCTTCTCGCCGCGCTGGGCCGCCGAGATAGCGAACTGCACCGTCAGGAGGGATTTGCCCGTGCCTGCCGGCCCCATCACCAGGGTGCTCGAGCCCTGCTCGATGCCGCCGCCGAGGAGCGCATCGAGCTCGCCGATCCCGCTCGGGAGCACGGTGCGGACAAAGCCCGTCTTGTGCTCGCCGGAGACGAGGCGCGGAAACACTTCGACGCCTCCTGGCGCAATGATGTAGTCGTGGAACCCGCCGCGGAACGATTGGCCGCGATACTTGATCACCCGCAGGCGGCGGCGCTCGGCGCCATAAGTGGGCGTCAGCCCCTCCAGGCGGATCACCCCGTGGGCGAGGCTGTGGACGGTCTTGTCGTTGGCGTCCGTGGTCAGATCGTCGAGCAGCAGAACCGTTGCACCCTGGCGCGCGAAGTAATGCTTCATGGCCAGGATCTGGCGGCGGTAGCGCAGGGAGCTTTGCGCCAGGAGGCGGATTTCCGACAGACTGTCGATCACGATGCGGACCGGCTTCACCCGGTCGATGGCGGCGAACACGGCCCTGGTGGTTTCGCCGAGTTCGAGATCGGACGAGTAGAGCAGGCTCTGCTGGTGCTCGTCGTCGAGCAGGTTCTCCGGCGGCACAAGCTCATACACTTGCACGCTGTCGCCGAGGCTCCAGCCATGGGACGCGGCGCCGTCGCGCAGCTCGGCTTCCGTTTCCGACATGGTGATGTAGAGCCCGGTCTCTCCGGCCTTGGCGCCGTCGAGCAGGAACTGGAGCGCGATGGTGGTCTTTCCGGTGCCGGGGCTGCCCTCCAGCAGGTAGACATGGCCGGGCGATAGGCCTCCGATGAGAATATTGTCCAGGCCCTCGACCCCGGTCCGCGCCTTCGGCTTGGGCTGAGACTTAGCGGTCATGATGAAGTCCGATCTCGGCCTGCAGGGCGGCCGGAAGCGTGTGGGTCGGGATCAGCCCGAGGATCCCCGTGAGCGCCTGCTCGGCGTGCCAGAGGTCGTGCTGCTGCTGCCGCTCGAGCCAGAAGCTAGGCGTGGTGCTGGAGAGGCGGGCGAGGCGGGTGGCCATGTCCGGGCTGACCGCCGCCTTGCCGGCAAGGATGCGATGGAGCGTCTGGCGGGCGATGCGCAGTTCGCGGGCGGCCCGGCTGACGGACAGGCCGAGACCGGGCAGAACCCGGTCGCGCAGGATCCATCCCGGGTGGGGCGGAGCCACCGGGAGGTCGTCTCGGGAGCGGGGCATGATCCAGCCTTGGTTAAGCCTAGTGTAGCGTTATGGGTTACAGGACGGGAAAGGCAAGGGTTCGGCCCGAGATCCATCGGCACATCGTGCGCAGCCGGAGGTCCGCTTTTCAGAAGAAACTGTCGCAGGCCTCGATGGGATGGCCTGCAGGACCGCTAGGTATGAGCGCGCTCGAAAGCAACACGCTGGCCGATCCAGTTCTTCGCCTCATCCAGATCGGCAAAGGCGGGATAGCTGACGCCGCTGATCGGGCCGAATCCCGCCTCCAGAAACCATTGCCCCGGAGCGATCTCGTGCTGGTCCGAGAGGTGGACGAGCACGGCGAGCAGTCGCTCTTGCTCGTCGAACACCAGCATCCCTTCCTCCTCGAAGCCGGTGTTCACCCGCACATTCTGAAGGGTCAGGCTCATGCGACCTCGCTCTCCTCCAGATGAAGGTAGAGCGGATCGAACTCGCCCGCTTCCTGCAGCCTCTCCCAGTCGGGGATGGTCACCTGCGTTCCCTTGGTCTGGATCAGCCCGTCGGCACGAAGAGCCTGGAGAACCCGGTTGACGTGGACGTTGCTGGTGCCGATGCAGTCCGCCAGCTCGGACTGGGTGATGGGCAGGTCGAACGTATGGTCCCCCACCAGGCCCACGGCCTTCAGCCGCACCAGGAACTCGCACAGCAGGTGGGCCATCCGGGTATAGGCCTCGCGCCGCCCGATGTTGAGCAGCCATTCGCGGAAGATGGCGGCGTCCACCAGGGTCTCGCGCCAGAAGGCGGCGGTGATGCGGGGATGGCGGTCGCAGACGCGGCGCAGGTCTTCGTGCTGAATGAAAGCGATCGTGCACGAACTGATCGTCGCGATGCTGTTGTCCATGATCTTGAGATGCAGGCTTTGCAGGTCCGGAATATCGCCCGGCACGTGCAGGGCCATGATCTGGCGCTTGCCCTCCGAGGTCAGCTTGTAGACGCAGGTGAAGCCGTCCACCAGCAGGCAGCAGCGGGAGGGGCGGTCGCCCACGCGCACGATGTCCTCATCCGCATCGAGAACCGCGAGCTGCACCGGCAGGTCCTGGAGGGCCTGCCTTTCCTCGCCGGAGAGAGGAAAGATGCTGTCCAGCTTCCGGATCATCAGGGTCTGAGGAGAGTCGGGGCCGGCCATCATCCTTGCGTTTTTCATCGAGAAGCTTCAGCCAAAGGGGTTCCAACTGACTGGCGACGCAAGCAATAACGATGCCGGGCGGCAATTGTGCCACTCGGGTGCCTTTGCCGACCTTTGACTTACATCGGCGGCATGGTCTTTCAGACGTTTGCGTGGATCAGCCCGGCCAGCGTCCTGGCCAGCATCTCACGGCTGACGGGCTATTCGAGCCATGGGGCGTCGCGCATTTCCGGCGGGCACTCGGCCTTGCGCGGCAGGCCCGAATAGACCGCGAACGGCACGTCGCGGCCCTTGAGCTCACTGGCGATCTGCAGGCTGGTTCCATCCTTGATCATGACGTCGAGCACCGCCAGGTCGGGGCTGTTGTGCTCCAGCCATTGCATGGCCTGCGCGCAGCTCATGAAGGGGCCGACCACCGTGAATCCGGCCTCCTCCAGGGAGGCCTCCAGGGACATGCCGATCAAGGCCTGATCTTCCACAATCATGCAGCAGGGCTGGATCGTCATGTAAATTTCCCGCAAGTTGGAGCCGAGAGAAGGAAGCTCCGCTGGCGGAGGTGACCAGCGGAGCCTCGGGCTGATGCAGCGTGAGGGACGAAACTACATCATGCTCCTTCTTCGCCCAGGCACGGGAATGTCTCACCCACATAGGTAAAGCGTGGCCGCAGCTTCCCGATGGTCAAACCGCTCGGTGACGCTTCGTCGCCACGAGGGGCTATCACAGGTTAATGGCAGCACGCCCCCGCTCGCGTAAGGCAGGGTGTCCTCCACGCAGCAGGCGTGCAGGGAAGCCTGGCTGTGACCGGAGATGCGAGCGTGTCCACAAACAACCCGAAGAGCACCGTTCTGGACGATCAGGATGCGCTCGAGGACCTTCTGAACGTCAACGGCGATCCCGGTCCGGAGCCGGCCCTGCCGCCCCATGTGGCCACCTACCTGGGCGAGCAGCTCCAGGCCTATTATGCCCAGTTGATGAGCGAGCCGGTGCCGGACCGCTTCGTTCAGCTCCTCGCGCAGCTGGACGGGAAGCGGAGCGGCCACGATGGCGAATGAGGATCCCGTCCGCCAGGCGATGCTCGCCGCCATCCCGCACCTGCGCGCCTTCGCCATCTCGCTCACCGGCAACGTCACCTATGCCGACGACCTCGTGCAGGCGGCGCTTCTGCGCGGGCTCGAGAACCTCGACAAGTTCCAGCCCGGCACGAGCATGCAGGCCTGGCTCTTCACCATCCTGCGCAACCAGTTCTATACGGACATGCGCCGCAGCCGCCGGGAGGTGGACGATCCTGAAGGAGCGCTGGCCGGCAAGCTGGCGGTCATGCCGGAGCAGGGCGCGCGCCTGGACCTGAACGACATGCAGGTCGCACTGGCCAAGCTCAGCGTCGAGCAGCGCGAGGCGCTGCTGCTGGTGGGCGCCGAGGGCGTGTCGTACGAGGAGGCGGCGCAGATCTGCGGCACCAATCTCGGCACGATCAAGAGCCGCATCAATCGCGCCCGCACCCGCCTTGCGGAACTCCTGGCCCTCGATGCCGAGGAGGACCTCGGCCCCGACCGGCTGGTGAAGGCCGCTTTGTTCGTGCAGGCGTCCTGAGGCCGGTTAGAGCATCGGACCCAAAAGTGGACTTGCACTTTTGGGATCGATCCGATGCTCACTTCCTTGACTTGCGCATCGTGTGGACCGGAAAACCGGACCCACTTTTCCGCACGATGCGCTAGGGCAGGCCCTACTTGCCCGCTGCCTTGCGCAGGACCGCATTGATGCGGTCCTGCCAGCCCGGACCGTCCTGCTGGAAATATTCGAGCACATCCTGGTCGATCCGCAGGGTGATGCTCTCCTTCACGCCTGGAATGGACGGAGCCTGCGCGGGTCCCTCGACGGGCTTGGTCGTCGCCTTCTTGAAGGCGGCTTCGGCCGCCTTGAACGGATCGGTCTGCCTGCGTCCTCCCGGTGGTCTCGACATGTCTTTCTCTCCCCAGTGCCTGCGCGATCATGGCAGGTCTGCACGGCCGATCAAGCTGGGTCAACGCTTCGAGCGCCGCAGGAACGAGACCCGATGATCTCTGTTGACCTCCAGGCTCATGTGAAGGGCGAGGTCGGCGATGGCAGGGCTTGGACGTTTATCGGCTGTACTGGCGGGGTGCATTCTCGCCGGCAGCTTCTCCACGGGTGTGTCCGCGCAGTCTAGGGGCGGTGATTGGGACGAGACCCGCGATTGGCGGGACCGGCCTCAGGAATGGAGGCCCGGCAGGGATTATCGGGACCGGGATCGCGGCTGGGAGCGCGACCGCGACCGCGGTTGGCGCGATCGCGATTGCTATTACGAGACCCGGCGCGAGCGGAACCGTTACGGCGAAGTGATCGTCAGGCGATACCGCGTCTGCGAGGATTAGTCCAAGGAAGCCGGTGGTCGTGTCTCGACCACCGGCCTCGATGTTTCACTGAGGTGTCGGTGCAGGCGCGCCCGTTGCCGCGCGCGGCTGCGACTGCACCCGGTCGAACATCCGCAGGGCCGCGTCGACGCAGGCCTGCGTCGATTCCCGGTCGCTGCACACGACGCGAAGCTGCGTATCGCCGCTGCGCACGAAGAAATGCGCGTGGCCGCCGGAACGGTCGTCATCATCGTCATCACGCATGGCGCGCCGGCGACGCTCGCCCCGGTCGTCGCCGCGATCCCTGTCGCCATCCCACCGGTCGCGGTTCTCATACCACCGCCCATGGCGATCATCGTCGTCATCCCGCGAAGGGCTCTGGCTCCAGGCCGACGTTCCGATCAGGGCCAGTCCCGCTGCTAGTATGAGGGCTTTCCGCATATGGGCCTCCATCAGGCGACGCCTTCCAGGAATGCGCGCAACCATTCCGTCGCAACGGCGTCTTGGATCGTGAAAACGGGCGCCTGGGTGAACCGGGGGCTTGGGCGTAAGTTCCGAACAAGCGTTCTCGCGCCGTAACCCGTGCGCCGGTGCGTCACGAGCGCCCGCCCAGGAACCTGACTCACGCGAGTCAGTTGATGACGCTCATGTGACAGGAGCGGACATGCAGACGTGGTGGCTGACGGTGCTGGGCTTGGCGGCGGGGCTGTGCACCAGCCTCAGCTTCGTGCCCCAGGTGCTCAAGGCTTGGCGCGAGGGCGACACACAGGCGATCTCGATGCGCATGTACGTGGCCTCGCTCATCGCCTACGGCTTCTGGATTGGACACGGGCTTCTGATCGCCAGCGTGCCGGTCGTCCTATTCAACGTGATCAACGTGGTCCTGGCAGGCATCATCCTGGCGCTGAAGCTGCGCAGCCTCAGATCCGCAGGAGCGCGCTGACCATGCAGGCAACGCTTGCCACTCTGCTCGGCGTCGCGGCCGGCTGCATCGGCCTCTACAGTCTCGTCCCGCAGGTGGTGAAATGCTGCCGCACCGGCGATGTGGCGGCCATCTCGCTGCGCATGTTCGCGGTGCGCGTCTTCGGGCTCCTGCTCTGGACCATCTACGGCTTCGCCCTCGGCAGTTTGCCCATCCTGATCTTCAGCGCGCTCGGGCTGGTGCTGAGCTCGGTCATCCTGTTCCTGAAGGCCCGCGGCTCGCGCTTGCAGGCCGGCGATGAAGCCTGCCATCAGGACACGTCGCCCCAGCACGCATCGCGCGCCACCGAGCCGCTCGCGCGCTGAATTTCCGATTGCGCCGCAGCCTTCTAGCCGCCTGCGGCCGGCATGCGCTGACCTGCAACCAGCGCGAACGAGACGATCGCTAGGCATGAGCAGATCGCCATGATGGCGATCAGCGGCCAGACTGTTGAGCTGAGCGCGGCGCCGACGATGGGAGCGACGAGCGCACCGAACCCGATCTGGAGGCTTCCCGTCAAGCCGGATGCGGCGCCCGCGAGATCCGGCCTCACGCTCACGGCGCCGGCAATGCCGCTCGGCAGGACCAGCCCGTTCGCCACGCCGATGAACAGCATCGGGCCGAACAGGGCGACCGGCGCCAGGAAGCCCGCGGCGATCAGAGCCGCCATGGCGGCGATGCTCGCGAGCGAGAGCATCGTGCCGGCCAGGATCATGCGGTTCGGTCCCATGGTGCCTGCGATGCGGCCCGTGGCGAAGTTGCCCAGCATGTAGCCGCACGGCACCAGGGCGAAATAGAACCCGTACTCCGCCGGGCTGCGCCCCAGCAGCTCAATCATCACATACGGGGCGCCGGCCAGGAACGCGAAGAACATCGCCGACACGAAGCTGGTTACCAGCGTGTAGCCCCAGAACTGGCGCGAGCGGAAGAGGCTGCCGTAGCCCTTGAGGAGTTGGCGCACGGTCTCCCCGGCGGAGCGGCTGTGGTTCGTCTCGTTGAGCCGCCAATAGGCGAACAGGAGGGCGAGCCCGCCGAATCCGATCAGGAAGGCGAACGAGGCGCGCCATCCGAAAAACGTCTCGAGCAGCCCGCCGATGGTGGGTGCGATCATGGGCGCGACCGCCATGCCCATGGTCACATAGGCGATCATGCTGGCGACCTGATTGCGCCCGTAGAGATCGCGCACGATGGCGCGGCTCAGCGTAATCCCGGCACAGCCTCCGATGGCCTGCACGATCCGGCCGAAGATGAGGACGCCGATGCTCTGGGCCAGCAGGCAGATGGCGGAGCCCACCACGAATGTGAGAAGCCCGATCAGAAGCACGGGCCGGCGGCCGAACCTGTCGGACAGCGGCCCGATCACCAACTGACCCACGGCCATTGCGCCGAGATAGAGCGACAGGGTCAGCTGAATGGTGGTGAAATCGACGCCGAGCGCCCGCGCCATTCCGGGCATCGAGGGCAGGTACATGTTGATGCCCAGCGGGCTCACGGCGGAGACGGCGATGAGAAGGGCGATGAATCCGGGACTGGCGGCGCGCTGAGCCGCTGCGGCAGCGGTATGCTTCATGATCTTGGGGTCGCTTCCGGTGGCGCCGCAGACAACTCGGCAGATGGAATGTTCTTATCGCACAAGCTGGGTTGGATGTAAGGTCATGACAGCGCCTGGCGCCCCTGGCCGGCGCAGGACTGATGTGCGCGCACTGCATTCATGATCGCGCGACGTGCGGGGAGCGGCCCTGCGTCAGATCCGATGGTCCGGCGAGACGGGTGGGATCATGGGGCTCTCGTCGACATTCCTGTCGCTGGGCAGAGCCTGGGGCGGGAGGCTCGGCTGGCCGGCCGCGAGACGCTTCTCCAGCGCGGCAACCTGCCGGGCCAGATTGTCGATCGCCGCCTTGAGGGCCAGCACGTCGGCGGCATCCGGAATGGTCGACACCGTGGCGGCCGTCCGGGAGCCAGAAGGCTCGATCCGGCCGTTGCCGCGCTCGTCGGCAAGAGAGGGCTCCAGCCTTGGCTTTCGGGGCGACAGAAGACGGCGGAGCGCCCGCCAGACCAGCCAGAGCACGCACACAGCCAAAAAGAGGGCGAGCAGCGCCGCCGGCAGATTGTCGAACATGGTTGGTGTCATTCCGGTGCGTGTTGATGAAGCGATGAGGCAATGCCACAGCAACGCTTATCGTTCCGGAGCCTGAGTCATTCGTCCGGTCGCAAGGATGCGCCGGAGGCCGTGCATGCCTTTGACGTTCCGCAAGCATAGCACGGTGCGGACGCCGGTAGCGGTCATCCTGAAGAAAGCAACGCCAACAACAATGTTGCCAGGATCGGGTAGCAATATGTCTTCAGCATGCATCCCTAAGCCAAGCTTGCCCTTCATGCGGCTTCGATTGCCTGGGGGCAGATCGTGCAGCGTCATCGCTACGAGCGCATTACGGTCAAGATTGGCGAGCCGCCCTCAAACTATTTTGCGCAGTGTGCATCCAGTCCCAGTTCTGCTGTGTAGTGTCTGCTCAGGGTGAATGCGGGCTTCTTCCTTGTCCTGCCTATGGCTGCTCGATGGCCACGGCCACGGCACGCCCTGAAGCTCATCGCTACCAACCATGGGAGTCGTCGATGACTGAGCACAACCATACGGGACACAGCGGATTGTCTTCTGGCGCAGCCAGCGGATCGCACAGTTCGCTTGACCTGAACAGCGCCAACCTCAACGCCGCCCTTCAGGCCTTCGCCGGTGCAGACCGCGTCTTCTTCGCGGACTTGAACGAGCTTAACAATTCCGAGGCTGAAGGCGGGGCGCTGCTCCTGCTCACAGGCAACCGGCTCACCGTCATCACGGCCGCCCGCGGTGTCGAGGCTGGCCAGATCCACCCGCAGCACATCCACGGCTTCGCGGATGGAAGCAACGCGACCGTGCCGACGCTGGCTCAGGACGATGACCGGGATGGTTTCATCGAACTGGCCGAGGGTCTGGACACCTATGGTCCTGTTCTTCTCAACCTCACGTCCCCTCCCGGGCCTGATGCCTCCGGCTTCCCGAAACCCACCGGTACCTCGTTCCTGTTCTCCCAAACCTACGACTTGACCGATTCACGCAATGGAGATCTCGCAAGGCTGCTCGACGACGTGTCGCTCAACAGGCGGGAGATCGTCCTGCACGGCAAGACGGTTTTCGCCGGGCACGGGCAAGGCACGACCGGCGAAGTGGATGGCACGGCAGGCTACAAGCTCGTGCTGCCGATCGCGTCCGGTGAGATCCGCGAACTCTCCTACAACAGCGCCCTTGCGCTGTTTCAAGATGCGGTCTCCCTCCAGGTTCGCGACGCTGTTGTTGGAGATGGCGGAAACGATGTGCTTCGCGGAACGAGGAATGACGACAACCTCCAAGGCCGCGGTGGCCGCGATGTTCTGTTCGGTGGAAGGGGCGACGACTACCTGAGCGGTGGCGCAGATCGGGACACGCTGTACGGTGAATCCGGTGACGACTACCTCGATGGCGGCTCGGGCCACGACAGGCTGTTCGGCAACGCAGGCGACGACCATCTTGTCGGCGGGTCGGGCAACGACGAGTTGTCCGGCGGATCGGGTCATGATCACCTGTTCGGCGGCACGGGCAACGACCGGGCTTCCTTCAGTGTCTCGACCGGTGGTTCGGATATCGTGAACCTGGGCGCGGGCTCCGACACGGTCAGCGTCACGGCTTCTACGGCGCGGCAGGTTCGCCTCACCTTCACGAGCGCCGAGGTCGGCAATGGAACGGCGACCGATGCCGGCACGCTGACCGGTCAGGACGGCGGCCTCGCGGTCCGCCTTCAATCCGAGAATAGCGCCGGCGATCTCGTCGGCGCCATCAGCCGCTTCGACGACGAAGGCATCACCTTCGATGCGGCAAGATCCGGGCTGACCTTCGACGTGCGCGACCTCGTCTCGGGTGCGGCGCGCGGCGACCAGTTCGACGTGGTCAGCCTCGGCACCAGAGGCGCGGACACTCTCAGGGCCGTTCAGTCGGGTGACGCCTACTACTTCAATGCCGGCCTGGGCAACGACCGGGTGACGGGCGGGAGAGACGACGACTTCTTGGTGGGAGGCGCCGGCAACGACCGCCTCGACGGCGGCCGCGGCGACGATTCCTTCATCGGCGGCGGCGGCAACGACGTGCTCACCGGAGGAACGGGCGATGACGCCTTCATCTTCGTCGCTCCTCTCGATCCGGCCGGCAATGTCGACAGGATCCGGGACTTCCGCGCCAGCGACGACACGCTGCGGCTCGACAGCGCCGTGTTCGTCGGGCTGACCGACGGAGCCTTGAGCGCCAACGCCTTCGCGCTCACGAGCGCCGCCGTGGAGGCCGATGACCGGATCGTCTACGATCAGAGCACAGGCAACCTGTTCTTCGACGCCGATGGCGGGGCTCGGGACAACCAGACCCTGTTTGCAACGCTGACCAACAGGGCCAGCATCACGGCAAGCGACTTCTTCGTGATCTAGCCGTCTTACGACCAGCAAGGGTGCTCCGGCCTCATGGCCGGGGCACCTCTGTTCTGCTCCCATGAGGTTCCGGGTCCACGCTCAACGATGCTCTCACTCAAGAAGAAAGCATCGGATGGATCCCAAAAGTGCAAATCCACTTTTGGGTCTGATGCTTCAGTGAGGCGCTAGCGCGCTCTCGTCGATATGGGCGCTGGAATAGATCCTGTGCGCGAGCGCCGCCAGGGCGAGCAGCGTGACCGCCGCGATGGCGCAGCAGGCGGCAAAGCCCAGGGAGAAGCCGCTGCGTGCCACCTCCAGCCATGCAGGCGCGGCGCCGCCCATGGCCTTTGCGGTCTCGACCGCGCCGGCGAGGGTGGTGGAGACCGCGAGCTGCTGCGCGGCGTTCAGGCCGCTCAGGTCCACGCCGTCCATGCTCATGCGATAGACGAGCGTTCCAAGGCTTCCGAGAAGGGCGACGCCGAGCGCACCGCCGAACTCCGCGCTGGTCTCGGACATGGCGGAGGCGGAGCCTGCCTGCTCCGGCGGCGCAGTGCCGACGATCAGGCCCGTGGTGGTGAGGACCACCGGCACGAAGCCGAGACCCAACAGCATGCTGGCCCCAAGAACGCCGACGAGGCTCTCCGCATAGGCGGCTACCGCCATCGCTGAGACGCCGACCGCATAGACGAGCAGCCCAAGGAGAACGGTCTTGACCGGCCCGAGGCGGTTCGTGAAGCGATACGCCTGGAGCGACATCACCGTGAAGACGAGCGCGGACGGCACGGACCAAACGGCCGCCTCCAGCGGCGACAGGCCGAGAACCAGCTGCAGAAACAGGTTCTGAAACAGGAACACGCCGAACACGAAGAACATGCCGGCCAGATTGACGATGAGCGAGGCGGTGAAGGCGGGAATGCGGAACAGGCGCAGGTCGATCAGCGGATGCGCGAGGCTCTTCTGGCGTCGCACGAACAGCACGCCGACCAGCAGGCCGGCCGTGATGGCAACCAGCTGGCGCGGCGCGAAGCCGTCGGCCGCCATGTGCTTGAAGCCGTAGATGATCGGCAGCACGGTGCCGAGCGACAGAGCCACACTGAGCAGATCGAGCTTCTCGCCGCCCTCGGTCCTGTATTCCGGCAGCAGGAAGGGCGCCACGACCAGCAGCGCGAGCATGATCGGGATGTTGATGAGAAACACCGATCCCCAGTGGAAGTATTGCAGCAGCACCCCGCCGATGAGCGGCCCCACCAGTCCGCCCAGCGCAAATGCCGTGCCCCAGATGCCGATGGCCCGGTTCCGCTCGGCTTCGTTCTGGAACAGATTGACCACGAGGGACAGGGTCGATGGAGCAATCGTCGCGCCCGCGATGCCGAGCAGCGCGCGCGAAACGATGAGCTGCTGCGCAGTGCTCGAGAACGCGGCGAGCGCCGACGCCGCACCGAACGCGAAGGCGCCGATGAGCAGCACGCGCCTGCGGCCGACGCGATCGCCCAGCGTGCCCATGGTCACGAGGAAGCCCGCGACCATGAAGCCGTAGATGTCGTTGATCCAGAGAAGTTCGGATGCCGATGGGTCAAGATCCGCCACGATGGCGGGCATCGCCAGGAAGAGAACCGACAGGTCCATCGAGTAGATCAGGCAGGCGACCGACAGAACGCAGAGCCCGATCCACTCGCGGCGTCCCGCGAGCGGCTGGTTTTCGACTGTTGCCTGTCCTTGCATGAACCGACTCGCTTCTTCGAAGGGCGGCACTCTCATGTGCCCGCGAGGATTTGGCAAGCCTCGGCGACTTTCGACGAGCGGCATTATAGGCTGGCGTAGCCATCGGCATGAGCGCGGCGTTTCTCGATGCCGTTACCTGAAGATGGGCAGGTGAGGCCGGGACAGGGCATGCCAGAGGGAGCGCGGGCGCTCCGGGTCGAGGATTTCGTGATCCGCCAGTGCCTTCTCGGCATCGTTGATCTTGGGCGGATCGAACGTCCG
>JAESFL010000465.1_pt1 | contig 27668 bp, 31 predicted proteins | sample 9269401 | NCBI WGS metagenome assembly JAESFL01 (sample SAMN14506025, study PRJNA617098) | algae metagenome | isolation source: Gloeocapsa sp. UFS-A4-WI-NPMV-4B04 and co-occurring heterotrophs from desert... | place: USA: Utah | collected 2006-10-01 | reverse complement strand
CATACTTTGTTTTGATTGCCTCAACTATGCCCGCTTTCAACATAGGTTACTATGCCTACCTGATCCCATGCTTTGATCATAGGTCTATTTAAGTAAATGTTCAAGTTATTTTTTCCTGACTCCTAACTGTAACTGGCAGGACTCCACAAACAACAGCCAGACTCATCCACGTACATTAATTCAATACATCCTAATTGCGCCACCTGTTTGAGTGCATCTAACTGAGCTTGTTTGAGTTGTTTGTACTGAATGTCTTGTTTTGCTTGATGGCTGTGCCGCGTACGTTTCCATCGAAACCCCTTTTTTGCAACAAATGTCGCAAACGGTCAGGGCTTAGTTTTATCTGTCGTTCCTGGGATAACTTCTGGGCTAGTTGCATACTATTGTAGGTGCGCCCTTCTTGCTCCAGGCACTGCTCTAGGTATTGTAAGTCTGTTTCTGACCATCTATGCTTTGCTCCTCGCCCTGGGGATTCCCACAAACCGCTTAATCCATCTGCTTGCCAGCGTCGAATTGTGGCTCTTACTGTATGCTCATGACACTCAAAAATTTCTGCAATTGCTGGGGCGTTCCACCCTTGGGCGTTCAGGCGCAACATATGCGCGCGATCTCTTGTCCGTTGCGGTACACAGGTGGCTAGCCGCAATTCCAACAATGTATGGTCTTCCGCCTCTGTTAAAACTATCCGGATGGGAGCAGGCATTAGCAGGATTCCTTCAGTCCAGAAAATAAAGCTCTTCTATCCTATATTTTATTGCAGCCGCCTACTTAATCTCTTGAAAATGAGTATCGCGTGTCACTAAGGTCAGATTATATTGAAGGGCAAGGGCGGCAATCCAAATATCGTTTTCCGGCAACGGTTGCTCCTTGAGCCGGAGTTTATTCTTAACTTCTCCATAGTACTGCGCCGTCTCTACATCACAAACCAGCACAGCACTTTCAGCAACCAACTCATCAATCCGCTCTAAATTCTTGGTTGTTCGTGCTGATTTCCGCGCACCATAATACAACTCACTCGCCACTATGCTTGGAACAAACGCTGCGTCTGCTTGTGCAAAGTTGCTTTTAACCGCCTCCTCATCCGCAAACAGCCCAATAATGATATTCGTGTCCAACAACAAGTAGCTACCACTCATTGACATCAACCTGTTCACAGTCTTGCTCAATCGCTCCACGCATCAACGCAATATCGTCGGGTGAGAGCATGCCTGCAAAACGCAGCAATTGAGAACCGGGAACTCCTTGAACAGTTGAATCGGTCAAATTTTTGGCAAATTCCAAGACTTGTTTCTGTAAACTCTGCGGCATCCCACGCAACTGCTCAACCACTTCGTCAAGAATCGATACATCCATTTTGATCTCTGTCGAACCTGTTAAGCCTATTCTAATTTGGACAGGTTGATCTACAAGCTGATGAACTCTAAACCCCAACAAGTAGGGTTGAAACTACTCTCTAACCAAGGGTTTACGGTTACTTAGTGAATTGTTAGACCTCACAGGCTCTCAATAAACTCTTCAACTGTAACTTGTGCTTGCTTGAGAATTCCACTCAACGTACCAATCTTCAATTCCCGATGCACAGGGACAATGCAGCCAATTTCGCCTTCTTCGGTTTCCTTCTTCATTACAACATGACTACCTGTTTGCCGAACTTGCTCGAATCCTAAACGCCCAAGTGCTCGAATCGCCTCTCTACTTGAGATGCGTGGCAACTTAGGCATAGCTGACCTCAATGCTGGTAACGAATCTAGGAGAGGTTTCAGGTAGAGGAAATTCCTCCAAGTAGAGTCGTGTTGCCTCTCTCAACCCCGCGATCGCCTGCTCGATCGTTTCCCCCTGCTCGACTGTGCCAACCTCTGGACATTCAGCGATGTACACATCCTCTTCTTTATAGAGAATGACTGTAAAGCTACGACTCTTCATCGTGTTTTATCCTCAAACCCCCTTTCAGAAAGCATAACATCACCCTTCTCCAGAAATCGGCAAAAGGTGAATAGCTACCTACCCCTCTTTTGTCAGTTTCCGGAATTAACAAGTAGTAGATAAACCCTTTCATCCAGAAGAATAAACAGGTTTGAATTGATTCATGGCACTAATTAGATGATTAAATCCAAGCAATAAGTTGGAATTGGGAAAAATATCTAACCAAGGATAAACCAACCAAAACGATAAGAGTGGTTGGACAACTAATCGCAGATTATTTAGAACATACTTCCATCCGCTTTTATGATTCCATTGTTGATGGTTAGAAAAATCAACAAAATTACTTTTTTGACTCTTAGTTTGAATTTGATCAGATTGAGCTATAGCCAAAAAAGCTGGAGAATTTAAACTAATCATTGTATAAACACAAAAAATGACCTCCCACCACCTTTCAATATCCTTAAAATTAGTAAAGCGATAATCTGTCCAACCCAATTCCTGTTTACACTGCCGCAAGCCATATTCTACAAGGCTTTTTCTGGGCAGATGCTCTGTCCAGAAACAAGCCGCCCATGTTCTCATTCCATATAAATCACCTAAAGTCTTCTTCAAGGGAACTTGAAGATTCGTCATGATAAACGAAGTAGAATTTTCCGGCATGGTTGCTGGGTCAGTAGTTATTTCCCAATAAGTTATCGCTCTTCTTTTACCGTAAACTATTTCTCGAATGTATCTGGTTGATGATTTTTGATTGCTAAATGTTCTCTCAAATTTGCACCACCTCAACGCCCTAACGCTTTGACTGGCTGGCAACCAAACTCCATGATTAGAACGAAATCGCTACAACATAAGCGAGCTTGTATAGGGTTAATTTTTGAATGAATTGGCTACTTTCACCATATAAGCTATCAGCTAGTACCAGTTCAATATTAAAGCCCTCATCCATTAATTATGCAATAATTTCAGTTGCTAACTCTATTTTAGTTTTATATTTATCTGATTCTTTTAGCGTCCCAATAGGCTTGTATATTTTTACACTTAATGGAAATGTTATATTCTTGTAAACTCCATAAGCATTAACTGTAACTATCCCATTATCTATTCTTCCTACACTTCCTAGATATTGCCTCGCTACATAATCGGTCTTTTTACCGTTCGGAGTTCGGCGAAGGCTCACTCGAGCCGCTGAGCTCACGGTCGAAGCCTTTTTTTCTATCTCCGGTTTCATCTATTACTAGCGTAATTACATTTCCATTTAATGCTTTTTTGATTTTCTGCAATTTTCGGCTCTTCAATTCATTTACTGACCAGTCTGAATTGGCTATAAAATGATGTAATGACTGGGCTGAATTTATACTCACTACCTTTGCTATCTCTGGCAGTGATTTTCTTTTGATTGGTGAAATTAATCCCAAGTGTAAATATTTTAAACACTCATAATTTCTTACTTCTTTAAATAGATCTTTATACGAGGCACAATATTCATCTACGATTGCTACTGTTGGGTGGGCATCTCTTACCAAATGTTTCAGGATTTGTAATTCGTTGTCCATTGCCCTATCTACTTTATAGAGTTTTATCTTTCAATTCTTTTATTTATTAGATCCGGAAACTGACAAAAGAGGGATAATTTATACTCCCCGTCGCCGTCGCAAAAAACGTTTGGAAGTGTATAGGCTGGAAAATGGAGAGTATGTATTACAGCATGGTAATCCTGTATGGCTACCTGAAATTGGCTTAGGAATTGGCAGCGAACGCGGTACTTATACAGCACGTACCCGAGAGTGGTTGTACTGGTATGACAATACTGGCAAAAGAATCCCCACTGCCGAAGAAAGAGCGGAACGAGCGGAACGTCTAGCTACGAAATTGCGAGAATTCGGACTTAACCCAGATGAGATATAAAAACAAGAGATACTATGTGTGAAGCGCTCAAATAAGCGCGATCGCGCTTACTTACACCGATTATGACCACAACCACTGACTTTCTCAGCCACCTCAACCCCAGTCAACGCACAGCAGTAGAACATTATTGCGGCCCTTTATTAGTGGTTGCAGGAGCTGGTTCCGGCAAAACCAGAGCGCTTACTTATCGTATTTCTAATCTAATTCTTAAGCACCGCGTCGATCCTGAAAATATCCTCGCTGTAACTTTTACCAATAAAGCAGCGCGGGAGATGAAAGAGCGCATCCAAAAGCTATTTGCTGAACAACTAGCAGTTCAGAAATATGGTAAGCCTTTGGAGAAGTTGCCAGCGCATGAACAAACAAGTTTGCGATCGCACGTCTACAAAACATATATCAAAGATTTGTGGATTGGTACATTTCACAGCCTCTTTTCCCGCATTCTACGCTTTGATATTGAAAAATACCAAGACGAAAAAGGACGGAAATGGAATCGGAATTTCTCCATATTTGATGAATCTGACGCTCAAGGCTTAGTTAAACAAATTGTCACTAAACAGCTAAATCTAGATGACAAAAAGTTTGAGCCGCGTTCTGTCCGCTATGCAATTAGTAATGCCAAAAATCAAGGTTTTTCTGCCGAAGACTATGAAAAAGAACAGCCAAATTATCGCGGTCGAGTAATTGCTGAAGTTTACAACCACTATCAGAATGCTTTAGCCGAAAATAACGCTTTAGACTTCGACGATCTTATTCTTGTTCCTGTACGGCTATTTGAACAAAATGAACACGTATTAGGCTATTGGCATCAGAAATTTCGTCACATTTTAGTAGATGAGTATCAAGATACTAACCGTATTCAATATGACCTAATTCGCCTGTTAGTAACCAATGGGGAAACAAGAAAAAGTAATTGGAATTGGCAGAATCGTTCGGTTTTTGTTGTGGGTGATGCTGATCAATCAATTTATAGTTTCCGTATGGCAGATTTCACAATTTTGCTAGAATTCCAAAATGATTTTGGCGACGGTTTACCAGACGAAGATACTCGGACAATGGTAAAACTCGAGGAAAACTACCGCTCTAGAGAAAACATTTTAGAAGCAGCTAACGAGTTAATTTCAAATAATACGCAACGCATAGATAAAGTTCTTAAACCAACACGAGATGCAGGAGAACTTATTTATTCTTACAGAGCGGATGATGAAATTGTTGAAGCTCAATTTGTCGTCAATCAAATCCGCTCTTTAGAACGCCAGTACCCAGATATGAATTGGGGTAGTTTTGCGATTCTTTACCGCACCAATGCTCAGTCTCGCCCGTTTGAAGAAATGCTGGTGCGATCGCGTATTCCTTATACAATTGTTGGTGGTTTGAAGTTTTACGATCGTAAAGAAATTAAAGACGTAATTGCATATTTACGTGCGATTGTCAATCCATTTGATAGCGTTAGTTTGTTGCGGGTAATTAATACTCCGCGTCGGGGAATTGGTAAAGCCACGATTGACGCTCTTGTTAACGCTGCACAGCAATTAAGTTTACCTTTGTGGGAAATTCTGAGTGATGAAACATCAGTTAATACATTAGCGGGACGTTCGGCTAAAGGTGTTAATAGTTTTGCTAAATTAATTAGTCATTGGCAAGAACAATTAGATACAGTTCCAGCTTCAGAAATTGTCCAAGGAGTGATGGAAGACTCTGGTTATATCAGAGACTTGCAAAATCAGGGTACAGACGAAAGCACAGACAGATTGCAAAACCTCCAAGAACTCTACAACGCTGTATTGCAATTTGAAGAAGAAAACGAAGATGTAACTTTAGGAGCTTTCCTCGCAAGTACCGCTTTAACGTCTGATTTGGATAACTTGGAAGAAGGACAAACAGCGATTTCGCTATTAACATTACACGCTTCTAAAGGACTAGAATTTCCTGTTGTGTTTCTAGTAGGGTTAGAGCAGGGACTATTTCCTAATTTCCGCTCTTTAGACGATCCAAATGCTTTGGAAGAAGAGCGGCGTTTGTGTTACGTGGGTATAACTCGCGCTCAAGAATTATTGTATCTTTCTCATGCGCGTGAGCGTCGCCTGTACGGTTCTCGCGAACCCGCCGTTTCTTCCCAGTTTCTCAAAGAATTACCTGAAGAATTAATGACTTCCAGGCATCCTACAGGAGGAGCTAGCAATCATAGCGGCTCACAGCAGCGCTTACCGCGCTCAGATAGTCAAGAGATGAGCCGAGGTGCAGGTGTATCTATCAGCCAGCAAAATTGGCAAGTAGGCGATCGCATTCTGCATAAAAGCTTTGGTATTGGTGAAATAACTCACATCTTCGGTTCAGGTAACAAAATTTCTCTAGCAATCAAGTTTCCCAGTCTTGGACAGAAAATCATTGATCCCAAAATTGCCCAACTAGAACGAGTAAAATAATCCAACTAAATTAGAAAAATAATAGAGATACGTAAACTATTTTAGTAACAAATTTTGTATTTCTACGGAGGCTCAGGTACTATTTAGAGTATAGATAGGTTCAGCCTAAGCATAAAACTTTGCTGAACCAAAAATTAACAGATGAAAAAGTAATATGAGAAAGCAGCTTCGGACAATAATGCTAATTACAGCCTTAGTCGGGTCAGTATCAAATTTTGCTACAAAAGCAGCAGCACAGTATGTAAACCCATATACAGGAAATACTTTTAACAATCCTGTTTCATCGTATTTAGATACAGTGATTCAAGGAAATATGCAAACGCAGAATCTATTAATTCAGCAGAGTATAAACAGAAGCATTTTAGAGCGTTCTATTCAACAGCAACAAGGCACAACTGAGCAAAATCCATCAACATCTGAACCTAGTTCTAGTGAGGAACCTACTGCTGTTGATGATAGCAATCTAGCCGCAGCAACTTCTTTTAAACCTGTTGCGCGTTCAGTAGTACCGCAAAAAATTGCGGCTCAAATTGGTAAGACTCCGCAAGAGCAGCAAGAATATGAAAGCGATATTAATCAACTTTTGGAGTTTTATGAAAGCTACGTGCAGGACTCAAAATGGCAACTGAATGATGTTGCTCATGCGATGAGCTATTACATTGGAGCTAATTATTACGTATACACAGACGGAAAGGAAATAGGCGATCGCGAACGTTCAGCGCTATATCAGACAGTATCAAAATTCCTGGCTACAAACAAGGATTATCAGGCGTTGAGTGATGCCGACAAGCAGGAAATGTACGAGGCAATGGCGATTCAGGGTTCACTACCCCTGTTAGGCTATAAAAGTGCGATCGCCGAAGGTAATAAAGAAGCAACTCAGGGGTTCCGTCAGAATGCTCAACAAAATTTGGAGAGTTTATTTGGTGTCCCAGTGGCAAAAGTCAAGTTTACAGATGACGGTATTGTATTTCAAAAATAATTTGTGCAAGGTTTCCTAAATTTAAACAAGCCAGTTGGATTTACTTCTCATGACTGCGTAGCGCGGGTACGGCGATTGACGCAGCTTAAGCGTGTGGGACATGGGGGAACTTTAGATCCGGCTGCTACAGGCGTTTTACCGATCGCTTTGGGTAAGGCAACACGGCTATTGCAATTTCTCCAGCCAGACAAAGCTTATAAAGCAACAATTCAATTAGGTATTACAACTACAACTGATGACTTAGAAGGAGAAATTATTACTTCTCAGCCTGTATCTGAATTAAGCCTAGAAGCAGTGAAAGCAGCGCTTAAATCCTTTGAGGGAACAATTGAGCAGATCCCACCTAGTTATAGTGCAATTCAGGTACAAGGTAAACGTTTGTACGATTTGGCGCGAAGTGGTAAAAAAATTGAAGTTCCAGCGCGTATAGTTGAAGTATTTAAAATAGAAGTTTTAGATTGGCAACCGGGGGATTTCCCTAAGCTAGATGTAGCGATCGCCTGTGGTGCTGGTACTTATATTAGAGCGATCGCGCGTGACTTAGGCGCAGCTTTAAAAATTGGTGGCACTCTCGCCGCTTTGACACGCACTACAAGCAGTGGTTTTCAATTAGCAGATAGTCTCACTCTAGAGCAATTAGAAGCTGATCTACAACAAGGAATATTTAATCCTATTCCACCAGCAGCCACTTTAGAGCATCTTCCAATTGTTACTTTATCAGCCACGATTGCTCAAAGATGGTGTCAAGGTCAGCGCATTCCCTGGAATGATACTTTAGATAATTCTCCAAATACTCCCTTACAAATTTATCAAGAAGGCGGGATCTTTTTAGGCATTGGTCATCTAGTTAATTCTGATACAGAGCAAATACTTATTCCCCAAATGGTTTTTGAACCAATGTAATAATTACATCACTTCCTGTTTCCAAGCTATTAACACTTGCAAATGCTGTATAAAGCCGCTTCTTGACAATTGATCTAGCAAAGCGGCTCAATAGTGACTGGATAATTATTTAGCTTGGCGATAGTCAAGTAGCAGGGTTGCCGCCTTTTGATAACACGATAATGCTGGAATATTTGCAACGGGGGGTAGCAGATTACATCCAAATAATAGAAAAGAAGCGTCCCTGTAGTTGTTTACGAAGACTGTATTAATTGACAATTGTATATAAAATAATGTGGTTAATCATTAATTTAACTCAATGACGGAAGAACAAAATTGGCATAATGAAGCAGCGCAGTTGCTTACTCAGTTTTCTAGTAGTTCTGTACGAATGTACTCTACTTTTGACTTTGGTAGACAAAAGAACTTTGGCTGTATCTCTGTAATTGTTCCTCATAATACAGCTAATGCACTTCTTCTAAATATCAGAAAAAATTTACAACCTGGGTTAATTGCATTTACTGGAACTACTTAATGGCTATTAGATGAAAAACATGATGGAGTAGAGCTTGTTATTGGTACTGGAGATTCACAATTTGATATTTTGCGTATAGCACAGTCTGATGCCGCAAATTATGGCATGGATACTAAAGATTTGATAGAAAAGCTGCAACAGTATGATGAAGATTTTGGAATAAATATTGTTCATGCACAGACAGATACTGTGGGATTTGAAATATTGAATATGCCTTCTAATTTATTAACGTTTGCAGAGGATATTTCTAAATTTTGCCCTGATATCGTAAATCAAGGCTGTGGTTCAATATCTAACTTAATAGAAATCATAGATATAACTGGACAAATTTTACTTTGGTGGGATTAGTTTTATTAGTTATATGAATAATTCTCGCTTAGTTAAAATTAGTAAATATCTTAGTAAACATCTGCGACATCAACCCGATCGCCTTGGCATTAAACTTGCTCTTGGTGGCTGGATTTCTGTAGATGAACTTCTAAATGCGTGTGCAGAACATTCTTTTCCTATTTCCCGTAGTGAATTAGATCAAGTAGTTGCACAAAATGACAAACAACGCTTTTCCTTCGACTCTACAGGCACTTTAATTCGTGCCAATCAAGGGCATAGTGTAGAAATTGACTTACAGTTAGAACCAGCGATTCCCCCCAATGTGCTTTATCACGGTACGGGACACGGTGCAGTTCAATTAATTATTCAAAATGGTTTGTCAAAAATGTCGCGCCATCATGTCCACTTATCAAAGGATATAGAGACAGCACAAAAAGTAGGCGCACGGCATGGAAAACCTGTTGTTCTTGCCATAGATGCAGCTGCGATGTATAAAGCAGGTTATACGTTCTACTGTTCGGATAATGGAGTTTGGCTAGTAGATTGTGTTCCACCTGAATATTTACGGCAGATTTGACTCAATAGCCTTACCTCTACTTTGAATCACTGATTGAGAGAATATAAACACAAAGAGAGTATCTCTCCTCTTTGTTGAGTTTTTAGATGATTGACATATTTATGTCATTTTTGTCCATGAAACTAAAAGTTTAGGAGTTTTTGAAGTGCGAGAGTACAAATGCTGATGTTTCTTATCTAAATTGTGAATGATATGTCAGACAAAGTGGCAGCACCCAAGCCAGCACTAACATTTGTAGATGCGGTAGCTATAACCGTAGGTATTGTTATCGGTGCAGGCATTTTTGAGACACCATCCCTTGTTGCCGCTAGTGTAGGCAGTGGAAGAGTCGCACTCCTGGCTTGGTTCTTGGGCGGCGGTATGTCATTAATAGGCGCTCTGTGCTATGCAGAGCTAGCAACAGCATATCCACATACTGGCGGTAGTTACCATTACTTGCAGCGCGCCTTTGGTAAAGACGTCTCCTTTTTGTTTGCTTGGGCAAGAATGATGGTAATTCAAACCGGCTCAATTGCGCTCCTAGCGTTTGTGTTTGGAGACTATGCTTCGCAGTTATTTCGTCTAGGTGATTATTCACCTTCTCTGTATGCAGCTTTTGCTGTTGCAACCTTGACGGGTTTGAACATCATTGGTATTCAGCAAGGAAAGTGGACACAGGTTTTGTTTACAGCCGCCGAAGTCCTCGGTTTGCTAATAGTTGCCGTCATTGGTCTTACTTCTACCTGGAACTCTCCACTTACGGTAACGGTTGAGCCTACGACTCAAGCAGGTTTGGGATCAGCGATGATTTTCGTACTGTTATCTTTTGGCGGCTGGAACGAAGCAGCTTATATCTCGGCAGAGTTGCGTAACGTCAGGCGCAACATGGCGCGATCGCTATTCTGGAGCATTGGCATCATCACGGTGAGCTACTTGCTAATTAATTGGGCATATATCCAAGGGCTAGGGATTTCAGGAATGGCAGAATCAAAGGCTGTGGCAGCTGATTTGATGCGCCGCGCTGTTGGTGAGCCTGGCGCTGTATTTATCAGCTTGCTGATCGCTATTTGTAGTTTTGGTTCCATAAACGCCACAATTTTCACAGGCGCTCGCACTAACTACGCACTCGGTCAAGATTTTTCGCTGTTCGCATTCCTCGGACGTTGGCGCGATCGCACCAACACCCCGACGAATGCATTGTTGGTGCAGGGTGCGATCACTTTATCACTGATATTGCTTGGTACGCTGACGCGCGATGGCTTTAAGACAATGGTAGACTACACAGCCCCTGTGTTCTGGTTGTTTTTTCTGCTAAGTGGTCTGTCTCTATTTGTATTACGGATGCGGGAACCAGAAGTTCCTCGTCCATTTCGGGTTCCCTTCTATCCCCTCACACCACTGCTATTTTGTGCAATTTGCATCTATATGCTGCAATCCAGCACAGCTTACACAGGAGTCGGGGCATTAGTGGGCGTAGCAGTGTTGTTATTAGGAATGCCATTGCTATTAGTATCGCGACGGATACGTAGTTGAAATTTTGCAAGGAGAAAAAAAGATGCAGTTCCGACAAACACTATTATTAATTGTCACAACTATGAGTATTGCCAGTTTGGGAGTAGCAGGCTGCACTCCACAAACTCAGACAAATGCTCAAAGCACACAACCTGTAACTTCTGTTCAGACACCGCAACGTGAACCTGACGTTGTTTATGTACCAACGCCTCAAGAAGTTGTTGATAAAATGCTGGCACTCGCTAAAGTAACGAAAGATGATGTCATCTACGACCTTGGCAGTGGTGATGGGCGGATTCCAATTACGGCAGCGCAAAAGTTTGGTACGAAGGGTGTCGGCATAGATATTAATCCAGAACGCATCCAAGAGGCTAACGCCAACGCTCAAAAGGCAGGAGTAAGCGATCGCGTGAAGTTTCTCAACCAAGACCTGTTTAGCAGCAACTTCAGTGAAGCAACAGTAGTAACCCTTTACCTACTACCTGAGCTGAATGTGAAATTGCGACCTCAGCTATTCAAGCAACTTAAGCCTGGGACTCGCGTCGTATCCCACGACTTTGATATGGGTGATTGGAAACCAGATCAAGTTGTGCAAACGCAGGATGGTTCCAACATTTACTTATGGACTATCCCCGAGAAGGTTCCAGCAAATTTACGTTAAGCATGAGCCAAGTCTACTGGCTGAGAATTATCACACTAGCTACACGATTAATTGTACCCAAGTAACTGGTAAAGCACTTACATAATACTATCCAGGACTTACGCAGCCACCGCTCCCCCAACAGAGTTAATCTCCCTCCTGTCCCCCTTTTTAAGGGGGAAGCCAGAGGAGGCTACGCCATTAAAACCACGGGGGCTATCATATTTTCCCCCTTCTCAATGGGGATTAGGGGGAACTATGATTTTGACTTTAAGTGCATAACTTCTAATTTAAAAATACGTATATTTACTTAGTGATTGCAGTAAAAATTAGCAACTAAGTCTATAAATAATTATACTCAAATCACCTTAACAAACTTTTCGCTCTTAAGCCTAGGACTTAAGGGTGGTACTGGTGCTTGATCAAACAGTCGGCAATGCGAGGCGCGGCTCCTGGTTTACCCATCCGTCGCCAGCCATTGTCAGCAATTAGCTTTAGTCTATCTGGATCGCCTAGTAGAGATTGCACTGCATCAGTAACTTGCGTCGGTTGATCTACCAAAATTAGAGATGCACCTAGTAAACGACTTTGAGCTTCAGCAAAAGCGTAAGTAAATTGGGGTCCTTTGCCTGGAAATGCGATCGCAGGTTTACCCAATCCCGCAAATTGTTCTGTTGCTGTCCCAGCCATCGCGATCGCCATGTCTCCAAGCTGTAAGCAGTCGTTATAAGCGTGTTGCGTCAGAATTAACGAAGCATTTTTATACTTAAATGTGATGTCCGAAACCGGTGATTCACTATTTACTTGTTGGAAACCAGCTTTTACCAGAGTTTGGCATAGAGGTTCTAAGCTTAAACTGGGGGCGATCGCGCCGAGAAATAATAGTGAGCGATCGCTAATTGTTTCAACTAAATCTGTCACCGCTATGATCATTTGTTCCCAATTGGCGTAAGCTTCAGGAGGTCTAGAACCAGGAAACAGAGTGATATTGAGCGATCGCTTTTGTTCCGTATCCGAGGTATAGAATTGTGGTATCACTGCATCTAGCTGATCCATCATCGGATTACCCAAATCAAAAGCTGGAATATCCCACTTTTGTAGAGTCTTTGTTGTCAGTGAGTCTCTGGGAAAAACTGCCTTACATTTTTGACGACTCATTAACCAGCGTTCCCAAGGAAGGTAAACTGAACCTGACCAGCCTTCTAAAGAATTAAAGAGCGATCGCCTGGGTAATGTCCCGTGTTCATCCCGCAAATAATATTCTGATTTCGCCGTACCAACAAAAGCATAATTAGTACCACTTGCCCAGGCAAACAACAAAGGTACAATATCTCCTACAGCTAAGATTACTCCACCTTGTTTTGCCCAAGTACGTACTGCTTTAATTTGAGCGAAAGTTAATTGAATTAAACCACCGCGTACATCGCGTACTAACTGTCGCCCATCCATGTATATAAAACCACCAGAAGGCATAGTTTGTACTGACCCAATTAAGGGAATACCTAGCTGAGTATAAGCTCGTCCTTCACCAACTAGCGGTAGAGCGGTAATATTAATCTGCGTTGACTGCCTTAGTTCCTGCAAAATACGCACAGCAATAATATCTTCTCCATGACCATTACTAAGGCAAAGTAATCGTAATTTAGGAGTATTGGAGGTTGAGGAAGCTGATAATATCATGCAGAGGCAAAAGAGTGAGTAGTGAGCAGTGAGTAGTGCAGAAAGTACAATACTCATCTTTGATTGATGAAAATAGCTAAAAACTGTGACAAGAAAGGTGCGAAAGCGGAGCCGAAACTGCTTTGGTCGATCTTCAAGCTCTAGACTACCATTACTCACTCTCCACTACTCACTACTCACTTCTATTGAAACGGTGTGTAAGTTTGTAATTGGAGTTAGGATTATTGCCATCTGCTAACGCCTAAAACATATTTTCTAATTGATATCGCTCAGGCTGATTTTATGCGTGTTTCTTGTGCTGCAATTTTTACTTTGGCTACCCTTACTTCGTTGGATTTAAACCATAGAGTGAGCGCTAGTCCTATGCAAATACCTGAGCAAAGATTAAACAGCAGTAACTTGGTGCTTCAGGCGCAGCAGGAAGTAGGGATAGGCCAACAATCTCAATCGGCTGTGCAAGCCAGTAACACGCTCAACGATGCCCAGTATTATCAAGACTACCAAAAAGCAGTTGTAGTGCCAACAGAGGATGCCGCTAATAACGTATTAAATCAAACACAGCTATCAACTAACTCGCAACCACCAATTCTCAATCAGTCTTCATCAGTATCAATCCCCGTCCCCCCTGCAAACGATTTAGTTGTAACTGCAACTGATGTCCAGATTGTAGGCGCGAGTGAGGAGTTAGAGCAGAATATTCGTAAAGTAATTCAAACTCGTGCTGGTGAAGAAACGAGTGCAGGAAAGCTACAACAGGATGCCTTGGCAATTTTGAATACAGGTTTAGTAGCTGATGCGCGGGTAGATAGCCGCAGTACACCATCAGGGTTGAGCGTAGTGTATCAAGTTGAGCCTGTAATAGTGCGATCGCTACAACTTTCTGGAGCCAAGGCGCTACCTCTAGACGTAGCACTTGACCGCTTCAAACCACAGCTAGGTAATCCCATTAGTCCAACTACTATTAGCCAAAGTGTAGATCAAATTAATCTGTGGTACGCCCAAAATAACTATCAGCTTGCACGGGTATTAGCGGTACGACCAAGCTCAGATGGGGTGCTGAGGCTTGAAGTAGCTGAAGGCGTTGTCGATGATGTAAAATTTCGCTTTTTCAACGAAGACGGTAAGGCAATTGATCACGAAGGAAAACCGATTCAAGGTCGCACTCAGCAAAATTTTTTACGCCGCGAATTAAAAATTAAACCAGGTCAAGTGTTCCGTGAGGATTTAGTGCAACAAGACTTGCAGCAGCTTTACCAAATGGGATTATTTCAAAGTGTCAATGTAGCGTTAGAAGGAAATGCCAAATCTGTTGATGTTATTTACAAATTGACAGAGATTCCTACAAATGCAGTCAATCTAGGTGGTGGTTATAACCAAGACAGTGGAATTTTTGGCACTGTAAGCTATAAAGACCACAATGTAGGCGGAATCAATCAACAACTAGGCGTAGATATCCAAGCAAGCCCACGAGATTTGCAATTTGGCGCTAGTTTTACCAGTGCTTATCGTCCCACTAACCCCGATCGCCTTGGCTATCAAATTAGGGCGTTTAGTAACAGAGGAATTTCTGAAACATTTAACGACGATATCAACCTTCCGAATGATGACAAAGTTCGGGAACGTCAATTTGGCGGTAGTATTACATTGCAGCGACCAATTGATGACTGGCAAACATCGTTAGGGTTGAATTATACGCGCACAAGTATTCGCGATCGCGATGGCAAAATTTCCCCCGTTGATGAATTGGGAAATCCTCTTTCTTTCAGTGGGACTGGTATTGACGACTTGGCAACAGTATCTTTTACTGCAATGAAAGATCAGCGAGATAACCTCATAAATCCCACTCAGGGTTCGGTACTTAGTTTCAGCACAGAACAATCAATTCCAATTGGTCTAGGCAACATTTCGATGAATCGACTACAGGCGAACTATAGCCACTATTTCCCTGTCGACTTGCTAGGTAAAACAGAGTCAGTATTAGCCTTTAATATCCAGGGAGGAACAACAATTGGCGATTTACCGCCTTACGAAGCGTTTAACTTGGGCGGTGTTAATTCGGTGCGCGGCTACGGCTTAGGTGATATTGGTAGTGGTCGCTCTTTTGTATTAGCCTCTGCGGAGTACCGCTTCCCGATTTTCAATTTAGTAAGCGGTACAGTTTTTGCAGACTTCGGCTCAGACTTAGGTTCTGGAGATACAGTTTTAGGAGAACCAGGGGTTGTACGCGGGAAGCCAGGAAATGGTTTTGGCTACGGTGTTGGTTTGCGGCTAGATTCACCGATTGGATTAATCCGCGCTGACTTTGGAATTAATGACCAGGGAGACAGCAGACTACAATTAGGCATCGGTCAACGGTTTTGAAGAGGCAAGATATCTGGTTAACTAACAAAAGTTTTAGGGAGGCGATCGCACTATTTGTTTTCGTCTAACTCAATTAGGATTGGTTGCCACTCATGCTCAGACTTGAATACTTCTTGAACACGCTTTTGAAATGCTGATAGTCCTCCTTGGTTATCCCACTGTTGTTTAAAATCTTGTATATTTTCCAACTCAATAACTTTTCCATCGGGAGGAAAATGAATTGGACAATCAAACACTTTTTTATTAGCTGGAGGGTTATCCCAATCTTTTGTCATCCAAACTACTTGGACAAGGCGACAAATATTAAAGTCCGGTTTAGAGCCTTCACTATAAAGAGTGTTGTTCAGAAGTTTGACGATATGTGTTACCTTTGCATACTGCCTTAGAATGATTAGTTCACCTTCCTTTGGTTTGTAAGCATTCTCCTTATAACTATCTCTCCAATGCAAGCGAAAAATCCTTAAATCGGAGTCAATATTGTCATAAGCCCAGTCTTTATCGTTAGGCTTTACATTCTTCGTCCACTTTAATCCTGCCAAATCCATATTTTTATTTTTGTTTTTGTGTCAAAAAGCGATTGAGTAGTGAATTTAGAAGCTTCTATTTATAAAGTTCCCTGGAATCCTGCCAAACTAACAGTTGCGGATTTAAAGTATAAATTCCCACAAAAGACTTACTGGGTAATAGTCTCAGTATTTTTATCAGTCAATCGGGGTAAGAGGCAGTATTAAAATTAAAACTTCTGACCAATGCAATCGGTTGTGGGGTGGATATGCTAGTTGGGAAAATGTTGCAGCGTGGAAAATATACCATAGAGCAGGAACTAGGGCGGGGTGGCTTTGGGATAACGTTTAAAGCCACTCATCAGTATCTAGGTCAGCCAGTAGTGATTAAAACGCTCAATGAGTCGTTACAACAAGATCCTGAGTTTGTCAAGTTCCAGCGCTCCTTTCAAGATGAGGCGCGACGATTGGCTTTGTGTGTCCATCCCAATATTGTGAGAGTCAGCGACTTTTTCATTGAAGATCAGTTGCCATACATGGTTATGGATTATATTCCTGGTCAAACTTTGGATATGGTTGTGTTTCCTGATAGTCCCTTGTCAGAGGAAACTGCAATTCACTATATTCGGCAGATTGGGGCAGCGTTGCAAGTAGTACATCAAAATAACTTACTACATCGAGATGTAAAGCCGCAAAATATCATTTTGCGTCAAGGCACTCAGGAAGTAGTGCTGATTGATTTTGGCATTGCACGAGAGTTTACCCCAGGTTCAACGCAGACTCACACTGGCATGGTTTCAGATGGCTATGCACCGATTGAACAATATCTCTCTCAAGCACCCCGGACACCTGCAACTGATGTCTATGGTTTGGCGGCAACACTTTATACATTGTTGACAGCAAAAGTTCCCATTGCCGCAAGTTTACGCGATCGTGTCCCAATGCCAGCCCCCCGCGATTTACAACCTCAATTGACTGTTGCTATTAATCAAGCAGTGATGCGAGGAATGGCAGTAGAAGCTCGTTTTCGACCAAATGCGATCGCTGATTGGCTATCGCTGTTACCTATTCAATCACCACAAACAAAGCCGATACCGCAACATACAGTAGCAACGGTAGCTTTTATGCCGCCACAGCATAAACCTGTTGTAGCAGCGTCTCAACGACCTGTTGTTAAGTCATCAGCAAAAAGCCCTCTATTGCGTGGTCTTTTAATTGGGGGAGGAGTGGCGCTTGTCGGTGCTGTAGGCGCTGTAGCTTTTAGTAGCGTTTTCTCTAACTCGAATCAGCAACAACCCACACCAGCTATTGTTCAGCCTAGCAGTGACCCCTCACCTGATGTTGTTAACACTGAGTCCACATCGCCTCCAACAATTGAACGTAATACTGCGCCGCCAGTTCAAACGACGCAACCATCTCGGCGTAGGCGATCGCGTTTAAGAGAAGTGCAACCAAAACCAGTGCAAACACCGTCTCCATCACCAATCGTTTCCGAGTCCCCGATTCCAGTCCAGTCACCTACGCCTACTGACACCCCAGCACCTGTTGAGACACCGCCGCCTACTGAGTCGCAAGAAGTACTAATACAGCCTGCTCCTGCAACCGAAACACCACCACCTGTTGTTGTAGAAACTCAGCCAGCTCCTCCAGATGTGATCGTTGAACCCAAATCAAGTAGTGAAGCCAATCGAGGCGAAGCTAACGATGATTCAAAGCGTCAGCGCCGTGATCAACCGGATAAGGACGACAAGCAAGAAGAGAAGCAGCAACGCGGAAAAGAGGATTAATTAATTTTGAGCTGATTTTTCGATAGCCCCTATTATTTAGTCTGTCAGCCACCGCAAAAGAGCCATTTGTTATAGCTGCTCCTGTCTTTCAGACGAAACCGCGCTGGCGTAAGAATCTGTCTTAGGTCTTAGTCTGTTTGGGCATGATGGCGTTGTCCTATTAACCAACTCTACGAGCTTGCGATCGCTCTTGCCAAGTTGCGCCTGTGCGGCGATCGCATCCAAGCGGGCTGCACTAGCCTCAACAGCTAGCGGGAACATCTCACTTTTGCAGTAAGTAATAATAATTAAATAGATAGTAGACAAAAATTTTTTAAAATGCCCTGACAACGATAAAAAAAGCGTCTGGTACTCTAGAAAAATAACGTAACAAAAAGGAGTAAAGACGAGATGGACGGTATTGAGACGTTAGAAAAGGATCATGACAGAATTAGAAGCCTCTTCTGTGAGCTTGAAGGTACTGCTGATCCTCAGAAACTACAGGATTCTTTCGACAAACTCGGCAACATTCTAACCATACACGCTGAAGCCGAAGAGCAAGTTCTCTACCCAGAAGCGCGCAATTGCGAAGGTATTACCGAACTGATTGATCAAGGTTATCAAGAGCATGACAAAGGCGATCAAATGGTTCTGGCAATTAAATCTATCAGCCCTAATGAATCTGAATTCAAAGAAAAAGTTAGGGAATTACAGGAGTTTATGCTGAGTCATTTGGATGAAGAAGAAAACGAGCTTTTTCCCAGAGTACGCCAGTCTATGAACGATAAAAAATTGGAGCAACTTGGTACTCAACTTAAGGAGACTAAAGCTGATGTTGCACACAAAGTAATAGATTAATTCTTATTAACTGCCCAGCAAAAAAGTAGCACTTAGTAAAACAACTAGATTAACAGGGTATCCCATTAATTTAGTTGTTTGTCACTGACTTTATAGGGCAAATTTATTCGTTTAGCTGCTAGTAAGGTTTGCAACTAGGTTCGTTCAACACGCGCCGATTATTTTTTTAGCTACTTCGCCTCAAACTGATCTTTTGTAGCTCCGCAAACAGGACATACCCAGTCTTCAGGTATGTCTTTAAAAGGCGTACCTGGTTCTATTCCAGAGTCTGGATCTCCTTGCTCTGGATCATACGCATATCCGCAGACTGTGCATATACAATCCTCCATACTTGATATCTCCTGATTGATGACCTACTTGCATAGTACAAGTATTCAGAACAGAGCTTCAACTTCTAACCCAGTGCTGCACAATCAAGTCATGATTTAGGGAGGCCGAGGGGTAATCCAATACTTTAGGTAATGAAGTAGCAAGCTACTGGATGCCTTCAATATCTCAGTAGACTTTGAATAATATAAACTATACGCGATTTAAGCAAGTTAAATAATGCCTTGTGGTCAATGTCATCAATTGGTTGGTTCATCAACATACTTTTGGGCATATTCCTAAAAATCGCTTAATTTACACATTTTCTAAATACCCATCATCATCTGAAACTGTTGGTAATCTTTTGGTGTGTCAATGTCTATTTCACCTTCTGGAAAGGGGACAGAAAAGACTTGCTCAGAGTGTCTTCTAATTAGATGTTTTGCGCCTTCGGTAGCATTTAGAGTCATCAGTTCTGGAAAAAAAGCGCGGCTGAAAAAGGCTGGTACGCCTAATGTAGCTGCATACTCTGAAGCAACAATAGATTTACCTGTGAAACGGTATGCTGCAATTAATTGGTCGATGATTTGGGTAGAAACAAAAGGCTGATCGCAAAGAGTAATCGCAACTCCCTCGATGTTCTGGTTCACCAACGCTTGCATACCAACTACAATTGAGGAACTCATCCCTTCAGTCCACCGCGTATTTTCTATTACTGGGACTCTACAGCTGACTTCAGATTTAAGTCGTTCCGCATTTGCTCCAAGTACAACCACTATCGGGTGACACATTGAAGCGATCGCAGCCTCGACAATATACGATAGAAAACTGCGCCCTCGTCGATGAAGTAACAGTTGCTTGGGCGTACCCATCCGCCTTGATGCTCCCGCAGCAAGGATAATTATCCCAATATTTGGTATCACTACCTTTTCACTACTCATGCAATAATGCTCCGTCGAGCTTAAATACATATTTTAGGTTTATTGTCAATATCAAGCGGCTCGTGAATCGACCCTTTGCGGTTTCTCAACAACCCGCCGGAACGGTTAGCAAGAACGGCGCGAATTTCAGCTATGATCGCGAGGGCAATTTCTTCTGGGTTATCAGCCCCGATATCAACACCGATGGGAGCATACAATCGGCTCAGGTTGTTTTCAGTCAATGGTACTCCCTGTTCCAGCAGTTCTCGCAGCAATCGTTCAGTTCTACTTTTTGGACCGAGAATGCCTAAGTAGCGTACAGCAGAGGGTAAGAGCGTTTTCAGAAGTTCTTGGTCTTGCAGGTAGTTGTGCGTCATCACAACTGTTACAGTACGGGGGTCTATAGTGATGTGTTCACGTATGTGTTCTGGACGAGAAACAACTAAGACATCAGCCGAGGGAAATCGCTCTGATGTTCCATAGGCAGGGCGACTATCAACTACAGTTACGTGCCAGCCTAGCTCTTTGGCAAAGCGTACTACAGGCTTCGCATCATCACCAGCCCCGAAAATTATCAGTGGTACTGGTGGTTGGATGATTTCGATGAAAACTTCTGCATTGCCTACAGGCAGTTGGTATTGCTTGAGTATAGATTGGTTATTACTCAGCGCTGCACGAGCATCATTAAGAATGATCGCACCTAAAGCAGTATTGATTTTACTAAGCGTACTTCCATCTTGTTGCAGCATCAGATATGTTCCGACTTGGGAGTGGTAGTCACCCTCTGCACAAAGAACAGTTGCAAGTACGCCCGTCTGCCGCCGACGGTAGCAATCGGCAATAAAGGTAATGGGATTGAATTGGCTTTGTGGCATCAAACGTTCAATGAAAACACGAACTAAACCATTGCAACCAAGCCCTAGTCCCCAGATAATGTCATCAGGCGATGTTGTGTCATACTGCACTAGCATCGGTTCTCCTGATGCGATAACCTGCTGCGATCGCATGGCTACATCTGCTTCCAGGCAACCACCACTGATTGACCCGATGCAACCATTTTGAGTGATCAGCATCCGCGCCCCAGGGCGGCGGTAAGTGGAACCGCGAACTTCAACTACGGTAGCGAGGGCAGCTATCTGACCGCATTCGACTTTCTCGAAGGCAGCGACAATATCCTGTAACTCTTTCATAGTTCTAGACAGTTGCGTACAAGATGTTTACAGTAGTTTTCTATGTGTATCCGAGATACGCTGTGCTGTTTGCTGTAAGTTCTCCAATTAGGTTTAGAACTCGAAGTGTCAAGCTTAGAACTTCAACTATCAAGCGACAAGCTTCAAGGGTGAGGTTTGAAACGCGAAACTCCGAGATCAGAACTTGAAACTTCAAGCTAGGAACTCGAAGCGTCAGGCTCAAAACATGAAACTCCAAGTTTGGAACTTGAACTTCCGAGCTTTAAACTCAAAGCGTCAGGCATGGAACTTGATGTGTAGAGTAAAGAACTCATGCGTTTCAATGCGATCGCGGCTTGTGCAGTTATAAGCAATGTCCGCCCTACTCGTTGTCTCTACAACAACTTGTCTGGCGTAATAGGTAGATCGCGGATGCGCTTACCCGTAGCATGGTAAACAGCGTTAGCTACTGCTGCTGCGACACCAACAATGCCAATTTCACCTACTCCTTTAATACCAAGGGGGTTGACGTGCGGGTCGTTTTCCTTAACAAAAAAGGCTTCAATTGCTGGAATGTCTGCATGAACTGGTACGTGGTATTCGCCAAGATTGTGATTAACGAAGTGTCCGTAGCGATCGTCTACAACAGTTTCTTCATGTAGCGCCATACCAATGCCCATAATGATGCCACCAATCATTTGCGATCGCGCTGTTTTCGGATTCAGGATACGCCCTGCACCATAAGTACCCAAAAACCTTGTCACCCGTACCATGCCTAAATCGGGATCAACTCGCACTTGAGCGAATTGCGCCCCAAATGCGTGCATCGAGTATTTCTTTGCCGCTTCATCCGGTGTTGATTCCACCTCTGCTTCAGTGACTTTTAAATTGTTTCTAGCGAGGATTTCCTGATAAGTTTCGCCACGCGATGAATCACGCTTTGAAAAAATGCGTCCCTCACGGATATCCATGCCTACATTGCTTAAACCTTTAAGGGGCGATCGCGGATCAAGTCTTGCCATGCCTAAAATTTTGGCACGAACAGCGACACAAGCGGATTGTACTGCCGATCCATAACTTGCCGCTCCCCACGAACCACCAGAACCAGGAGTTCTCGGCATCTTCGTGTCACCAATTTCTACACGCACTCGTTCAGTTGGGATACCCAGCGCATCAGCAGCAATTTGGGTTAGCATCGTATACGTGCCTGTACCGATGTCAGTCGCCGCCAGATATACTTGAGCGCTACCATCAGCAAGCAGCCGCACTTTAGCTGAAGATGGCATTCTATTTGTGGGATAAGTAGCGGTTGCGGTTCCCATCCCAATTAGATAACGTCCATCACGCATTGAGCGTGGCTCAGGATTGCGTCGCTCCCAGCCGAAACTCTTTGCACCTTGGCGGAAAGACTCAACTAAAGAACGACTTGACCAAGGTAAGCCTTTTTCTAGATCGCGTTCTGGCTCATTACGCAAGCGCAGTTCAATCGGATCTAACTTCAGCGCGTAAGCTAGCTCGTCCATTGCTGACTCGAACGCAAACATTCCTGGCGATTCGCCTGGTGCGCGCATAATTGTAGGTGTAGGCAGGTTAAGACGCACACCCCGATGTGTGACAAGCAGATTTTGAGTGTCATACAGCATCGGTGTTGCTACGCCAACGTGTTCAATGAACTCCTCAAAGACAGAAGTTTGGGTATGAATTTCGTGGGATATAGCGGTAAGTTTGCCGTCTTTTTTCGCACCTAGACGAATGCGCTGTGACGAGTGGGAGCGAAAGCCGACAGAGGTAAACATTTGCTCTCGCGTGACAACGAGTTTTACTGGACGTTTAACTTGTTGGGCAGCGATCGCAGCTAAAATTGTATGTCCACGAACAGGATACTTAGAGCCGAACCCACCACCAACAAAACTAGCGATTACACGGATATTTTCTGGCGGGATACGCAGCGTATTGGCAACAGTTTTTTGTACGCCGTTGACGTTTTGGGAGGAGTCGTAAAGTGTCAATTGTCCACCATCCCACACGGCAGTCGTGGCGTGAGCTTCCATCGGTTGGTGGTGTTCGTTAGGCGTTGTGTAGGTGTGATCAACCTGCACATCTGCTGCTTTTAACCCGCCCTGGATATCGCCGCGCTGGGTATCTGGTTTTAATGGTATAAGTAAACTTTGCGGCTTATAGGCATTGGCGAGATTTGCTGCCATTACCGTCGCTGGACGCTCTTCGCGGTAGGTGACGCGAAGTAAAGTTGCGGCGTGTCTCGCTTGCTCTAAGGTTTCCGCTACTACGACACCAATATGCTGCCCGTAAAAATTGATTTGGTCAGATTGCAGTACAGGAACAGGCTTTTCAAAAGGATTTTCACCACCAGCACTGCCGCTTTCACCAGACTGAGCATTTGCCGCAGTCACTTGGGCATCACCGCCCGAACTGTCACCGCCACCAGACTGAGGAGAAGCAAGCTTGGGCGCGTTTAGATGAGTGATGACGGCAAGTACACCAGGAGACTTTTGGGCGGCGCTGGTATCAATGTTTGTAATGCGTCCTTTGGCGATCGCACTTTGCACTAACACAGCATGAGCCATGTTTTTCAGGGGAAATTCTGCGGCATAACGCGCTGCACCTGTAACTTTTAGCCGTCCATCGACGCGATCAAGGGGTTTACCAATTGCTTTATTAGTTGGATCGTTCATGCCATTTCTCCTACTTCTGTAAGCGATCGCATAATTGCCCGTTTTGCCATTTCAACCTTAAATTTGTTGTGCTTTTGGGGTTTCGCTTCTTTGACAGTCGCCTCTGCCGCAGCGCGAAATGTCTCTTGATTGACTTTTGCACCAACCAAAATTTCCTCGGCTGCTACCGCCCGCCAAGGCTTGTGTGCTACTCCACCCATTGCCACTCGCGCCGCCCGAATAATACCGTTTTCAATATCAAGCGCAGTTGCAACTGAAACTAGGGCAAAGGCATAAGAAGCGCGATCGCGTACCTTGAGATAATGTGATCGCTTAGCAAATGGTAAATTCGGCAAATCAACTGCTGTAATTAACTCGCCGTGTTGCAATACTGTATCAATCTGCGGTGTGTCACCTGGTAAGCGGTGAAAGTCAGTAATTGGGATCTGGCGATCGCCTTTTGGTCCTTGGACTTGAACTACGGCATCAAGCGCTGCAAGAGCAACGCACATATCAGAAGGATGTGTGGCAATACATTGATCGCTTGCCCCGAAGATCGCGTGAATTCGGTTAAATCCTTCAATAGCTGCACAGCCTGAACCTGGCTCCCGCTTGTTACACGGCATCGCTGTGTCGTAGAAGTAATAGCAGCGAGTTCTTTGCATCAAGTTTCCGCCAACTGTTGCCATGTTCCGCAGCTGTGGGGATGCTCCAGCGAGTAATGCTTGAGAAAGTAAGGGATAGCGTTCTTGAATAATTGCGTTGTAAGCTACGTCGCTATTACGTGCCATAGCTCCAATTCGGACACCATTGCGCGTCACTTCAATTTTTGACAGGGGCAATGAATTGATGTCAATAAGTTGATTCGGTTGCTCAACATTTTCTTTCATCAAATCGAGTAAATTAGTACCGCCGCCGATAAACTTCGCGCTTTGGTTCCGCGAGACGGTATTAACAGCTACATCCTGCTCTGTAGCGCGTGTATAAGCAAATAATTTCATGAGTATTTCTCGTTTTCCCTAGAAATCCGAGCAGTTAAAAGGCGATCGCTTAGACTAATGCCCATCTGCAAAGCTTAAGTCTGCTGGCTACGAGCTTCTTGGATGGCGTTAACAATATTTGGGTAAGCACCGCAACGGCAGATATTACCGCTCATTAGTTCCCGCACTTCGTCATCAGTTTTGGCGTGTCCTTCGTTGAGTAAACCGACAGCAGAGCAAATTTGACCCGGAGTACAGTAGCCGCATTGAAAACCATCATGCTTGATAAAGGCAGCTTGCATTGGATGAAGTTTGTCACCTTGAGCAAGTCCCTCAATTGTGGTTATAGCTGCCCCTTCCTGCATCACGGCAAGGGTTAAACACGAGTTAATCCGCCGCCCGTCTACTAGCACAGTGCAAGCGCCACACTGCCCATGATCGCAACCTTTCTTGGTTCCCGTAAGACCAATTCGTTCGCGCAGCGCGTCTAGCAAGGTGACTCGTGGATCAATTTCTAAAGCGTGTTCCGCACCGTTGACACGCAATTTTACAGGAACAGAACTAGCCTCCATTGAACTTGGTGGAGTGGGGGATAATAATTTCTTTTGGGCAAAAGTCCTCTGGGGAAAGTTGGCGATCGCGGTAACTAAGGTGCTAGCAATCATTAATTGCCCAAATCGTCGGCGTTTGATCCTCAGCTTCATTAAGCTTCTCCTGAAGTCCGCCTAATTTACATGAGCTTAGTTTATGCAGTGACTGAGTTTTTGTCTACTGGTACAGGAAAAGTTTTGTACCTAGCAAAAAGTTCAGCAAATTTCGCTAACTTTCGCTCAGGTGTCATTAAGAAGACAAGGAGGATAGTTGTACTTAGTTCCTGCTCAAATTTTTGTGATCGCTAACATCAACGGTAGCTTTTATTCTCCATTAGTCAATCGTTTTCATAGGCGATCGCTAATTTACCTTAATCTCAAATTTTGCATCAGTCCTATCATCCGCCAGGAAATTCATTTCCGCAGCTTTTAGCTAAAGTAAGCTTTAGCTTACTAGATATAAATTGTAGTCCGTTAAAACGGACTTAAGCTTTGAGCCTGAACTTTAGTTCAAGGCGCTTGTGCAAAATGTCAGCCTTTGACTAGCGCCGCTACGCGCTAGTAACAGATGAAAGAAACACAGGCACAATCGAGTTTTATTGCCGATAGATTTTACACTCTTATTAGTGCCATGACAGTCAAAACCGTCTTAACAATGGTGCGAATTACGCCCGAATGTAAGCCTGGTTCTGGGTGCTGTTGGCGACAATATTGGTGAAGTGATGAAAGTTACTATCCCGTTTAAGAGATTAGTTTTATTTGCCCCACCCAGGCATGGTACGCCCTCTAAAAAACACTACGTAATCTTTACCTATGGGAAAAGCCAAAAACTTTAGAAAACAAAATGCGGGCGCAGATTTCTCACTGATTAACCTGAATGCGGCAGGAATTGATATTGGCGCAGATAGACATTGGGTGAGTGTCCCTGTGGATAGAGATAGTGAGAGTGTACGTAGCGAGAGCTTGTTTCACTGCCGAACTATATGCAATGGCTGATTGGTTAAAGCAATGTAGAATCGAAACCGTAGCAATGGAATCAACAGGAGTTTACTGGATACCTGTGTTCCAAGTTTTGGAAAGTCGGGGCTTTGAGGTCAAGCTTGTGTTTTTGCCCATTACGTCAAAACCGTACCTGGTCGCAAAACAGATATTTTAGATTGCCAATGGCTGCAAAAGTTACATAGCTATGGCTTATTATCTGGTTCATTCCGTCCAGACGACCAAGTCTGTGTTCTACGTAGTTACATTCGACAACGGGATAACTTAATCAAGAGTGCTTGTGTTCACGTACAACGAATGCAAAAAGCTTTGACCGAGATGAGAGATTGCCGGAAGAATTATTCTCCCGGCAACTCTCTCATGAACTTACAGTTGCACAGGGTAATTAGTGACATTACAGATACTACTGGCAAGGCAATTATTAAAGCAATTGTCTCTGGAGAGCGCAACCCACTCACTCTAGCGGCACTCAAGGATGGGCGTATTAAAGCAAGTAATGAGGAAATAGCTGCGTCTCTAACTGGAGACTATCGTTCAGAACAGCTTTTCATCTTGCAACAGGAATTGCAACTATACGAGTTTTATCAAGCACAAATCGCTGCCTGTGATCTGCAAATCGAGCAGTGTTTAGCTTCATTCGCTGACAAAGTTGATGTTACAAAAAAGCCTTTAGCCAAACCGAAACGTCGGGGTACAAAACAACCAGGAAATGCACCCCAATTTGATTTACGTACTCATTTGTATCGCGTTTTTGGTGTGGACTTCACTCAAGTTGATGGCTTTGGTGCTTTGACTGTATTGATATTATTGTCCAAGTTGGGATTAGATCCATCTCGTTTCCCAACTGTTAAGCACTTTAGCTCATGGCTAGGTTTATGCCCTGGTAGCCGCGTTACTGGTGGTAAAGTTAAAAGTTCTCAAACTCGAACTGTTGTTAATCGCGCTGAAGAAATGCTTTCCGTATGGCTGCTCAAACTTTGTGTCGCAGATCCTCTGCTTTGGGAGCTTATTACCGCCGTATGCAAGCGCGTCTAGGTGCACCCAAGGCGGGTGTGACTTTAATTTGATGTATAATAGAAAAGGAGTAAACAAATCAAAAAAAACACTACCCCCTCAGAAAGTTAAAACATGACTGCCACAATTGTCCACGAAAGTGCAGATAGTTTGACCATC
>JAESFL010000464.1_pt1 | contig 27841 bp, 24 predicted proteins | sample 9269401 | NCBI WGS metagenome assembly JAESFL01 (sample SAMN14506025, study PRJNA617098) | algae metagenome | isolation source: Gloeocapsa sp. UFS-A4-WI-NPMV-4B04 and co-occurring heterotrophs from desert... | place: USA: Utah | collected 2006-10-01 | reverse complement strand
GCGGCCTGTCGATGAACCGCACCGCCAAGCTGCTTGGCGTCTCCACACCGACGGTTCAGGCCTGGTTGGAGCAGTTCGCAGCCGCCTATGCCCAGAAGCCCGATCCGGAAGGGCGGGCAGTGGTGATTGAGCTGGATGAGATGTGGCACTACCTGAAAAAAAGTCGCAGCCGCTCTGGATCTGGAAAGCTTGGGATCGTGCTTCAGGGCAGCTGGTGGACTGGGAATGCGGCGGTCGTGACAAGGCCACCTGCGAGCGCTTGATCGAGCGGCTCAAATGCTGGCGCACCCGGCTCTACTGCACGGATGAATACGCCGTCTACGATGTGCTGCCCGTGGGGCAACGCTACGCGGGCAAGAACGAGACCCACGGCATCGAGCGAGACAACGCCCGGCAGCGACATTGGCTGGCGCGCTTCCGGCGGCGCTCGATTGTGGTCTCGAAGGCCAAGCGCATGGTGGATGTCAGCGTCGCTCTCTTCGCCAGCTTCGCTGGAAACGACAAAATCAGCGAGCTCATATCTATGCTGACCTAAAACCCTCCGCGTGTGACCCACCGGGTCGCCGACATGATCCGGGCTCGCATCTTTGCCATTGCCTGCGGGTACGAAGACGCGAACGACTTCGCCACCCTGCGCTGCGACCCAGCCTTCAAGCTCGCCTGTGGGCGCCTGCCCGATACCGATCCTGACCTCGCCTCGCAGCCCACCCTCTCCCGGCTTGAGAATGCGGCGGGCCTGCGCGATGTGATCCGGCTCACCTACGCTCTCGTTGACCAGTGGATGGCAAGTTATGCCGCACCACCAGTGAGCGTCACGCTCGACATTGACGACACCTGCGACGAAGTCCACGGCCACCAGCAGCTCTCGCTCTTCAACGCCCACTACGACACCTATTGCTTCCTGCCGATCCACGTCTACGACACGGCGACCGGTCGGCCTGTGGCGGTCGTGCTCCGGCCCGGCAAGACGCCCTCGGGCCGGGAGGTCCGGGGTCACATCCGCCGGCTCGTGAGGCACATCCGCCAGTCCTGGCCTGCCACCCGCATTCTGCTGCGCGGCGACAGCCACTATGCCCGACCTGAGGCCATGGACTGGTGCGAGGAGAACGGCGTCACCTATTTCTTCGGCCTCGCCGGATCAAAGCCGCTGGTCGCCAAGGTGCAGGAGACCGCGGATGCGGTGCGCACGCGCCGTGCCGTTGAGAATGCTGAGGTCGTACGCGACTTCGCTCAGACCAGCCACAGGGCCAAGGGATGGAGCCGTGAGCGCCGCGCCATTGCCTGCATCGAGGCGACACGGCTCGGGCTCGACGTCCGCTTTGTCGTGACCAATCTGCCTCTCCAGAGCCCGCGGCTCGTCTATGAGACGTTCTATTGTGCCCGCGGCAAGGCCGAGAACCTGATCAAGGCCCACAAGGTTCACCTCGCCTCGGACCGCACCTCGTGCCGCCGGCCGCAGGCCAACCAGGTGCGCCTTGTCCTGCACACGGCCGCGGACGGGCTGTTGCCCACCCTGCGCGACGCTGTCCCGGGTGTCCGTGATCTGGCCAAGGCCGAGTTCACGACGATCCGTCTGCGCCTGCTCAAGATCGCGGTGCGGGTTCAGGAAACCGTAAGCCGCGTGCGCCTGGCGTACGCTGCGGCTTGCCCAGAGGCCGACCTCGTCCGCGGTCTCATCGGTGCCCTTGCCCCTCGACCACTCGGCGCATCACCGTAACCCGCGGGGCCGCGTGAGCCCCGTCAAGCCCCAGGTCATCCCTCCAGCGCGTTCCCACGTTCCGATCCAAACCGCGTCAGGAGTGCAGATGATCACGCACGCCTCTCGCATCCCGTCCAATCACCAAGGGTCGTGATGAATAGGAAGGGCTAGAACATCGTTCTCGACTGCGGTCCCTTCTACCAACAGCCACTGATCAAGAGTGCATGAAGGATCATGGTATCAGCTACAGTTTGCCGCCGGACCGGCAGTCGGCCACCCGACCATAGCCTCTTCCATGTGGGCGCTTCCCGGTAAGCACGAAGCCGGTTCATCAAGTCGCAGGCTTCCGGCTGCAAGAGGCGGGCATTCTGCTGCAACACCCTCATGCTTCTATCCACATACTGCTTTGTTCTGCCGCGCCGCAGGCGCATCCAGCCACGGTGGTAGCGCTGAAACACGGACGGTGATCCAATGGTCGAATTGCTGTGTTGGCGGTACAAGATATGTGCCTCGTGATCGAAGATGATCACTCCTCCACTGCCGGCAACAAGCTGGTAGGCCAACCAGTCATGGTGCGTTGCCCCAGCCCAATCGGCCCTTCCAATCAAGGTTGCGGCAGCGGGGTTCAACACCGCGGTACAACCTGTCACAACGTTCTGTACGAGCGCATTCGCGAAATCAAACGGTCCAGCATAATCCGGCGAGAGCCGCCCGGGACGAGCATCCGCATCACAGATGTATTGGCGAGAGGCGTACAACCCAGGCAAACCAGCCGGAACATCGGCGAGTGCCGCCAATGCTCGGCTCAACTTTTCAGGCAGCCAGATATCATCCTGATCCGAGAATGCGATTGCGCTCTCGCCGTCGGCAGCAGAAGACAGACCGTTCAGGAAATTCTCTGCGAAGCCACGACGCAATCGATTGACCGTTAGCTCGAGGTATGGCTCGCGCTTTGATCGCGCCTGCACAATCGTCTGCGTCTCATCAGTAGATCGATCATCGAATACCAAGAGCCGACTCGGTCGGACTGACTGCGCGGCGATACTATCGAGCTGAGCCTCGATGTGCTTCGCCCCGTTGTATGAGGCCAGCACCACAACAATCGGAGGATTCACGCTTGTCCTAGCTTGCATGGCGACGCCGCGGAGAACCGCGCGACACCCGTCGCAGCCACAAGAGAGATAGGAATAGGCGTCCATTCAGAGCGGCAAGTGCTGTCCACCGCCGTTCTGTGCAGACGTGGTCACAGATCGCAAACCAATGCAGTATTGCCTGAGACAACCGCAACCGGATCGACTTTTTCACACGATCAAACCTATCTTTCCGTTGAATCAGATCCGACGCAATCATTGGCTCAAGGTCGGGAGCTCGAACTCTAACGAGCTTTGACCATCGATAGGTGCCTGGGATGCCTGCAGGATTGTCCCGCAACAGCTCCACTTTGATGAATGGCACGCGGCCAGACACGAGTAGGTAACGCCAAAAGGAGTGGGTGGGATTGAGATGAAATCGGCTCCCGATGGGACCAGCTTTCGAAGCTCTATACGAGGCATGATAACGAAAGCCAGTCTGCGTCAGGGCCGCTGTCAGACCTAGCTCTCCCCATTTAATAATCTCGGCTTTCGACATCATGTGAAATGGCTGGTGCAAGACCTCTTGAAACGCGGTGCTCCTATACACGTGAGGCCGAAACAGCATAAACCAGCTCTGTAGGTGCGGGCGTCCCTGTAGGCTCTCCACCAAACCGTAGAAATCAGCGTCTTGGCTGGTTAGATCCTCAATGCTTGCTGTTAGGTCACCGATGGGACCATACACACTGTCGTTGGCGAGCAGCAGGTTCCCTTCCAAGCGGGATAGATGTTTGGTGAAACCGAGTGCCCATGATGCGAAATCAAGACCCTGATTCTCCCGCGTGATGACGTCCGAGCAAACAGGTTGCAAGGCTTCAATGGTCTGCCGTGAGAGTGGTGCAGTGCTGACAAAAATTATGCTGAAACCAGCGCTTCTGAGCTCAGTTAAATAACGCCGAACATACGCTGCAACAGCATCGGCTGGGTCAAAATGGGCGAAAATACATGTATTTCGAACGGGCAACTTGGTGTTTTTGGATCGTCCAGCTCCGATTGGCTCGCGCCCTTCTGCCTGAGTAGCCAACTTATCAGTATTGTCCTGCAGCGATCGATCCAGCATGGTGAACTCACCTGTGTAAGAATCTAGATCTGTCCGCTCGCCACTCGTCTCAAATACCATCCATATGTACTTTTCTCGAGCTCCGCCGCCAACCTTTCGAGCTCCGCTCCGCTGATCCAACCGGACGTGTAGGCGATCTCCTCAGGGCTAGCAATCCGGTAGCCCTGCCGCTTCTCGAGCGTGCGCACAAACTCACCTGCTTCAATCAGACTGTCCGGTGTCCCCGTGTCCAACCATGCGAAGCCTCGACCCATCTTCTCCACCTGCAACTCACCACGATCCAAATAAGTGCGATTGACGTCCGTGATCTCGAGTTCCCCGCGAGCCGAGGGTTTCAAGTTTGCGGCGATCTCCACCACCTGAGCATCGTAAAAGTACAAGCCTGTCACGGCCCAGTTCGACTTCGGCTGCTTCGGTTTCTCCTCAACTGAGGTCGCTCGGCCGGCGTGGTCGAAGGCGACCACCCCGTACCGCTCCGGATCCTGAACGTGGTAGGCAAATACCGATGCTCCCCTCGGACGTGCCGCGGCCGAGCGCATCAGGTCAGGGAGCCCATGACCGTAGAATACGTTGTCGCCTAGGATCAGAACTGAGGGCTGGCCCGCCACGAAGTCGGCTCCAATGATGTAGGCCTGCGCCAAGCCCTCGGGACGGGGCTGATCAGCATAAGAGAGGCTCAAGCCCCACTTGGATCCGTCGCCTAACAGCCGCTGGAAGTGTGGCAAGTCCTGCGGTGTCGAGATGATCAGGATGTCCCGAATGCCTGCCAGCATGAGCGTCGTCAGGGGATAGTAGATCATCGGCTTGTCGTAGACAGGCAGAAGCTGCTTCGACATCGCGTATGTCATCGGGTGCAGACGTGTGCCGCTGCCGCCGGCCAAGATGATGCCCTTCATGATCAGGTCCTTTGCTCATGCACCTACGCCAAGAAGCCGAGCCACACAGCTGCACGTTGACGCCGGCCAATGTGGAAGCCGTACCCCATAGACTGTCTCGAGGCTCGAGCTGTCTAGGCGCGAATTCACCGGCCGACTCGCGGGCGTCGGGTACTCGGCCGTCGTGATCGCCTCAACGCGGACGGGCGGACGGCCATGCCGCTCTGCTTCCTGGAACAGGGTTCGCGCGAGTTCAGCCCAGGTGGCCTCTCCGCTTCCTGTCATGTGAAAGACGCCGAGCAGATGTTCATTGGTGGGCTCATCGATCAGACGCCGAGCGATAGTCAGGAGTGCATCAGCAATATCGACGGCGCTTGTGGGCGAGCCCCGCTGATCTGCTACCACCCGCACGTGATCACGCGTTTCGCCAAGACGCAGCATAGTTTTGACGAAGTTTTTGCCAAAAGGGCTGTAGACCCAAGCAGTCCGCAGGATGACGTAGTTGTCCGTCGCGGCGCTAACGGCCCTCTCGCCTCCCAGTTTCGTGTGACCGTAGACGCCGAGCGGCGCTACGGGATCGGTCTCCTTATACGGCCGCTCAAGCGAGCCGTCGAATACGTAATCGGTGGAGATATGGAGAAGGGGTACGCCTAGGCGTCCGGCGGCCGCCGCAACTCGGCCTGGCGCCTCGCTGTTAATCAATTGTGCGAGCTCTGGCTCGCTCTCAGCCTGATCAACGGCCGTGTAAGCGGCTGCATTGATGATGGTGTCAGGCCGTGCTGCTGCCAGAGTAGGCTCAATCCGATCCAGCTCCGTAAGGTCGAGTTCTGGACGGCCGACTGGCACGATTGTGACATCGGTTTGACCTTCCGCCCGCTCGACGAGCGATTGGACCACTTGACCCTGTGTGCCGGTGACCACGATGCGCATAATCTGCTGCCCGTTTAGTCGAAGTTGACCGGCAGGTCGACTAAGCGGGGATGCCGTCGATCCTTATCCGAAAGAAGAGCCTCCTCAGACGCAACCGGCCAGCCGATGCCAAGCGCCGGATCATCCCAAGCCAATCCATGGTCATGCGCGGGCGCGTAGTAAGCCGTCACCTTGTAGAGCACCTCGGTGTTGGGCTCGAGGGTGCAAAAGCCATGCGCAAAGCCCATCGGCACCAGGAGCTGGTGCCCGTTCTCGGCCGAGAGTTCGATAGCCACATGCTGGCCGTATGTTGACGAGGAGCGCCTGATGTCGACTGCCACATCGAGAATGCGCCCGCGCACCACACGGATCAGCTTGTCTTGGGCAAATGGGGGCGACTGGAAGTGAAGGCCCCGCACGGTTCCCACAGCGCCAGACAGCGAATGGTTGTCCTGCACGAAGTCAAGGGCCAAGCCCGCTTCTTCGAAGGCGAGGCGCGAGTACACCTCGGAGAAGAAGCCCCGCGCATCACAAAAGCGTTTTGGCGTGATGATCTTCACCGCCGGAACGGCGGTGTCTTCAATTGAGAGCATATCAGCTGTCCCTACACCCTATAGCCACTACTTCAGGCTGCTGCCGTCCCTGGAGCTTCGCCAGCGCCAAGTCGCTGCCCTTGGTAGACGCCGGAGCGGATCGCCTCCCACCAGGATTGGTTAGCCAGGTACCACTCCACCGTTTTGCGCAGGCCCGTCTCGAAGCTCTCCTTCGGCGTCCAACCAAGCTCCCGCTCTATCTTTCCGGCATCGATGGCGTAGCGCAGATCATGCCCCGGCCGGTCGGCGACGTAGGTAATCAGGCTCTGCCGAGGGCCAATCGCTGGATCAGGAGCGATCTCATCGAGAATGGCGCATACCGCCCGCACAACAGCGATGTTGGTGTGCTCGTTGCGCCCGCCGATGTTATAGCTCTCGCCGACCGCGCCCCGCTCAGCCACGAGCAGGAGGGCCTCAGCGTGATCATCCACGTAGAGCCAGTCGCGGACGTTCTCACCCCGGCCGTAGACCGGCAGGGGCTTGCCCTCGAGCGCGTTGAGGATCATGAGGGGGATGAGCTTTTCAGGGAAGTGATAAGGCCCGTAATTGTTGGAGCAGTTCGTCAAGACTGTCGGGAGACCGTAGGTGTGGTGCCAAGCGCGCACGAGGTGGTCCGAGGCCGCCTTCGAGGCTGAGTAGGGCGAGCGAGGATCATAGGGGGTCACCTCCGTGAAGAGGCCTTCCGACCCCAGCGATCCGAACACCTCATCGGTCGAGATATGATGGAAGCGGAAGGTGCTCTTGCGCTCACCAGACATCTCGCGCCAGTAACCGAGAGCCTCCTGCAGGAGGGTGTAAGTGCCGACCACGTTCGTGTGGATGAACTCGCCCGGTCCGTCGATGGAGCGGTCGACATGACTCTCGGCGGCCAGATGCATGATCACGTCTGGTTCGAAGTCTGAGATGATCTGGCGCATAGGGGTCGCGTCAGCGACATCAGCCTGGACGAAAGCGTAGCGGGGGTCCTGGGCTATGGAAGCCAGTGAGGCAACATTGCCCGCGTATGTAAGTTTGTCGACCACGAGGACGGAATGAGGCGTCCCGCGGATGAGCTTGCGCACCACAGCGGAACCGATGAACCCAGCTCCGCCGGTCACAAGAAAGCGTAATGACATGTTACCCCACCTGTCTCATGTAGGCAGCCGCGACCCCTAGCGGTCGCACGATGCGTGGGTTAATTGGCTAACGCGAAAGATGCAACGCACCTCGGCAATTTACCACTCACCTCGGCGGTTCTGCCTGATTCGGACGCAATCGGCGAAGCAAATTTCACCCTACTCTCAGTTCAAGAGGTCATAACCCAGGTAAGCAAGCGAATGGCTCCCAACGAAAATCTTATTATAGCCAAGTATTACCTGAAGCGACTACTATTATATGGTTTATACCCTAGTGACAAATCAAATCGGCAGCCTCTTACGAGACTTCGGTGATGCAGAACAGTTCGATCCGCATAGCATTTTTGCTCATGATTGCTGCGTTTAGCCTATGGCTGAAGGCTGGTATGCCTGCTTTCGCCATCTCAAATGCCGGACACGACGATCTCTTGTTCGTGCGTCAAGCCTACGCCTTGGGGAGTGGGAATTGGCTCGGCCCCTACAACAACCTCACCCATGCCAAGGGTATGTTCTATCCCCTCTTTGTCCTGTTAGCTTTCGCGACGAACTTGCCGCTGAAGATCGCCGAGCAGGCTCTCTATCTCGGTGCATCTGGTTTGACCAGTTGGATGATAGCTCGGTTGTCACGATCCCATCGTCTGGGGCTTGTCTGCTTTGTCGCCCTCGCTCTCAATCCCGTGCTCTGGCATCCTCAGTTGGCGCGTGTGATCCGTGAAGGAATTTACATCAGCGAGACACTTGCGATTGTGTCACTATCAATCGCCTTGGTAGCGCTCAACCGGCCCCTGGGCCCAAGATCTTCACTTGCCTCCATCGTCCTGCCGTTCACCTTAGGTCTACTTGGAGGTGCCTTCTGGCTCACGCGCGAGGAGGGTATCTGGCTTCTACCGGTTCTCGGTTTAGCCGTCGCGATTTTGGCTGCATACCGCATCATCGGCTGCAAGACGCAGGCACTGCGGCCCCGCGTGTTGTCGTCCGTTGGAACTTGGGGTCTCCTCAGCAGTCTCGTCCTCATCGGCTTCCTCCTGCCGATAGGGACAGTGTCCTTTCTCAATTGGATAACTTACGGGGTCTATCGCACGAACGATTTTCGGTCTGATGATTTCCTGGCCGCTTATGGCGCCCTTACACGTATTCAGCATGATGAATGGCGCCCCTACGTGGTTTGGCCGAAGGATGCGCGTGAGCGTGCTTACTCTGTCAGCCCGGCGGCGCGCGAACTTGCCGCAGCCTTCGAAGGCCCCATCGGCGAGGGGTGGCGTCAAGCGGGCTGTCAGCAAACGCGAACGGAGCCCTGCCCTGAAATCCTTGCCGGCTGGTTCATGTGGGCACTGCGCGACGCGACCGCCCAGGCGGGGCACTATCGATCGGCCCCTGCAGCACGCTTGTACTATCTGCGTTTGGCGCAGGAGGTGAACGAGGCCTGCGATAGGGCAGAGATCCCGTGCCTGGCAGCGCGGGCGACACTCGTGCCTCCCCTCCGCGTGGAATACGTGGTGCCCACACTCGAGGCTGCCGCGAAGCTTGTCGCCATTGCGATCACCATGGGTAGAGGAGAGATCGGCTCCCCCCCGAGTTCCGGCCCCGCCCACCTGATCTCCTACTTCGAAAGCCTCGTCGGGGTAGTGTCACCCCCGATTGGTCTCCGCAATATACGAATTCGCGGATGGGTTGCAGCGCATGGGGATGCCCCCCGTGTGCTCGTCCAAACATCGGAAGGAACTGCGATTGCTGCACCGGCCACCACCGAACCTGCACCCGATGCAGAGGCGGTCAACGCCGGGATGAAGGCGCTGCGGTTCACGATCGAAGCGATCTGCCCATCACAAAATTGCTCCCTCGTCCTGAAGCCGTTGCGTCAGGCCGAGATTGCGATCCCCATTCACGACCTAAAGGTCGGCGCTCTCACGTCGAAGTCGGACATTGCAGCGTTCATCGAAGCCGTAGGCGAGGATTCCGGCACAGTCGCGCTGAAACGGCGGCAAGCGCTCCAAACTGCAATCGCGCGGATCATTGCCTTTGGTTATGCAGTCCTGACGCCTGTGCTCTTTGTTGCCGGGCTTGTCGGCGTGCTCATCGCAGTAGTCCGGGGCACGCTTCTCGCGGCCCCCGCCGGCCTCGTCGCACTCACTGCGGCGTCGCTGGCGGCCGTGACTATCCGGATCGCTCTTCTCGCCTTTCTCGAGGCGACCGCCATCCCGTCGGTTAACGTGCTTTACTTCTCCCCTGCCAGCCCATTCGTTCTCCTGTTCGGCCTTCTGGGGAGCTATCTTGGTTGGAAGGGCCACATCCACCGACGTGTTCCGTGAGCCGTAGGTTGGTGGCCCGGCCCGCGGCCTCTACCCCACTCAGCGTTCGGAACGCCTTGACCCTTTAGGAAGTTGCGCCGTGCTTAGCGGACGCCGTTGGATTAGAACGCGAGAAAACCGCCCGATCATAGGACACGAAGTTGATCAGCAGGCCGCTGACCGTCCCAGCAACAACCGCCCACCCGGGTGTGACTGAGATGACCGGCATCGAAGCCAAGAGACCAGTGTACACCAGCAGATTGGCGGTGCCTGCGCCTGCACTCGCAACAAGGTAGCGGCCAAACTCCGCTGGGATCGTTCCGCGCGACCGGTCAGCAAAAGTCCAGTGACGGTTCAGCATCCAGGTAACCGCCACCGCACAAAGAAACGACAGCGACCGACCAACGTATGGATTGATGCCAAACGACCCCATAGCGAGGTGCAAAACGCCGAGGTCGATGACAAAACCAGTCAGGCCTACACATCCGAAACGCGTGAAGCGTGCAAGCGGCGCCCGGGTACCGCGAGGTTCCAAGACTTGACGCCGACCCCAAGGAGGAAATTCGCGTGGCGTCACCTGATTGAGGTCGTCAGACATCACGCAACCCGCCGGTGACGGCGCTCTTGCTCCTCGGCTCTCGCCCCTTCGACTGCTGTAACAACACTCGGATGCGCCAAATACGCGAAGCGGCGGACCTCCCGGCGACTGAGTGAGACAGAGTCTAAGATGATCCCCGACATGAGGGAGAGAAAGCCCAAGATCACGAGGCCCGTTGCAAGAATTGCAGACGGGAACCGCGGAACCAACCCCGTTTCAATCCATCCAGCAACAATCGGAATGCCGATGATGAGCGCGACTCCTACGAGGACGGCCCAAAGCGTGGAGAAGAACACAACGGGTCGCTCCTCCTTGATGAGAAAGAGGACCATCCGCAGGATGCGCGCTCCGTCTCGATAGGTCGACAATTTACTGTGGGAACCCTCCGGCCGAGCAAAGTAGGGTGTTTTGATCTCCGATGTCGGCATGCGAAGCTCAAGCGCGTGAACCGTTAATTCCGTCTCGGTCTCAAAGCCTCGTGCCATAGCCGGAAACGACTTCGCGAACCGGCGCGATAGCACGCGATAGCCAGACAGCATATCTTCGACGCGATCCCCAAAGATTGTCGAGACAAGACCCGTAAGCAGTCGATTCCCGAACCGATGACCACGCCGATAGGCTGCCTTCTCATCAGTAACCCGCGTCGCTGTCACCATGTCGAGGTTCTCACGGATTAACTCACGGATCATCTCCGGTGCGCTCGAAGCGTCGTACGTCGCGTCGCCATCAACCAAAACATAGATGTCCGCCTCGATATCAGCGAACATGCGACGGACGACATAGCCTTTCCCTTGCAGACGCTCGCGACGCACGATTGCCCCGTGCGCATGGGCAACCTCTGAGGTTCGATCCAATGAGTTGTTGTCGAACACGTAAATCGCAGCTGACGGCAGACATCGCCGGAAGTCCTGGATGACTCGTCCAATCGCGTGCTCCTCGTTGTAACAAGGAACGAGAACTGCAATCCGCAAGCCGGGTAGATCGAACGCGTTCATGGGCTCCACTTCTCCTCAACGCTGACAGGATCGAAAGCTACGGCGATGCACTCCCCATCTGGCCAATGTCCGGTCTTCGCCTCCAATTGGATCCGCGGCCGGGAAAACCCCGTTGATCTGTCCACACGACCCCGTTTCGCAGAAAATAACCCGTACTCAAGCATCGCGAATTCGGAAATCCTCAGATCTTCGTGTGAGCTCAGGTGAGTAGAACGGGTCTTCCTCTAGGACACGTCCCCACCGCCGCAACATGTACAGCACTTCTCGATTGAAGCGCTCGCGCTTGTCCGGAGCTTCATCAGCTCCACGGCTTATTGACTCATGATGATAGAGTTCGGCCACAGGCGAGAACACATTGAGATATCCTCGATCTCTGATCCGCAAACAAAAGTCAACGTCGTTAAAAGCAACTGCCAAATTATCAGCATCGAGACCGCCCACGTCGTCGAAAACGTCCCGACGCACGACTAGGCATGCTCCGGTAACAGCGGACACGTTCTGGCATACCTTCAAGCGCGAGAAATAACCAAAGCTGTCACGAGGAAAATGTTTATGGGAGTGGCCGGCAACACCACCGATCCCAAGTATGATGCCGGCATGTTGGATCGTATCATCTGGGTAATAGAGCTTGGCGCCAACGCACCCGACTTCAGGCCGAACGGCGTGGCTGACCAACTCGGTCAGCCAGCTTGGCGTGATCACTTCAATATCGTTATTGACTAGACCTAGAATTGAGCCTCTCGCCTCTTGGGCGGCGAAATTGTTGATGGCGGAGTAATTGAATGGGTGCCGGTAGGGCAGCACGCGGACACGCGGATCCTGCTTCATCGTCTCGAGTAGCGCGAACGTTTCATCCTCGGTCGAATTGTTGTCGATGACGAGGATCTCGAAATTCGGGTAAGCCGTCTTCGTCAGAATGGAGTCAAGACAGAGCCGCAGGATGTCGGCCTTGTCCTTGGTCGGAATGATCAGGCTGACCAGCGGTTCCGGTGTCGGGAGGGTCCGCACCACGCGATAGAAGGTGACGCCCTCCGCAGGTTCCACGCGCGCCCCAAGTCCAACCCGCTCGACGTGCTCCTGGAGCGCTCTCAAGCCCGCGTCATAGGCGTAGTTCTTTTCGGATCCCGAAGAGGCTGTGGATCCTGTAGTCGCTCGCCAGTGATACAGGACCTTTGGAATATGCACGATGGACGTCCGGTCGATCGACTCGAGAATGCGCAGGCTGAGGTCGTAATCCTGGCTCCCCTCGAACCCCTTGCGCCATCCCCCAACACGGCGAATGTTGGCTGCGCGGTGTACTGTCAGATGATTTAAGTAATTTTGCGCCAGGAACAGATCGGGCGAGAAGTCCGGTTTGAAGAAAGGGTCGAACCGCTGTCCCTCATCATCGATCTTGTCTTCGTCGCTATAGAGAATTTCGATGTTTGGGCGGTCGCTAACAGCAATAGCAACTTCGGCGAGTGCATGCTCGCGCAGCACATCGTCGTGGTCGAGAAGCGCGACAAACGTCCCTGAAGCCAGGCTGAACGCCGCGTTGGTCGCCTCGGAGATATGGCCGTTGACGTCACGGCGCATGAACTTGATGCGAGGCTCCTCCGTCAGATGTCGCTGCACCACCTCGCGGACGGTACGCTGAGGTGACGCGTCGTCGCAAATGCACAGCTCCCAATGCGGGTAGATCTGGTTGCGAACCGACCGGATTGCAACGTCGAGATGCGCCGCATCGCTGTTATAGGCCGGCATGATGACAGAGATCAGAGGCTGATCAGCGAGGATTGCGATCTGCCGCTCGTAGAGGGCACGATGCGCCTCTGGTTGATAATCGAACTGATCGATCCATCGGGCATAGGCCTCACTCGCGTTAAGCCTGACCTCCGTGCCAGCCCCTTCCCGTCCTCGCCGGAACAACCCCCATTCGCGGCACAGGTCGATCCCCCGCCGCAGGGGTCCGGTCAGCCGCCAAGATGTGCTTCCGAGAAGGGCGTCAAGTCGTCTTTGAAGTTCCGTCGCCTCGCGTTGTGCTGCAGCTGTTGCCACCATCTGCAGGCGCAGAGCCTCACGGGCATGCCGGAGCTGCTCGCGCAATCGCGGTACCCCAACTGAATCCGCGATTTGCACTTGAGGTGTCGAATCCTGGCCCCGCTGGTCTGTGCCACGAGGGCTGTTCTGCGTGTTCGGCTGCCCCGGCCGCACTGACAAAAAGTCCATCTCCCCGTTCCTCTGGCCCTGAGTTGGCTGGCGCGAAAAGGTACGTATGGACCAGCTTCGAACGTACGGCTCAGCGCCCGTCTCGCTAAACTGCCACCTGAAGTCAAGTCGCGTGGCCGACGACCAGTCACCGCACGACAGTAACGTCTCCGTCGGGGGCTCTATGCGCCTTCGCAATGGGCAATAAGCGTCACGGGTTACTTGAATTTGGCCCTGCTATTTCATCCAATGGTTGTGATCAATGAATGAAGGAGGCATAGCTGGTTTGCCGCGACCGCCAAGCGCCGCCGGTCGCATCGCTCCACGGTTTGAAGACGATTGGGGTGTGTACAACAACCGCAACATTGCACGTCTGCGGTGCGTGAATCAGGTTAGGCGAGATCGACGTAGTAGGCGATGCCCTCGTACTTGTAGTGCTTGAGACTGGCCATGATGCTGTCGCGCTCGGTCTCGGACGTGGTGTAGAAGTGCGTGCCGTTGCTGGTGTTGAAGAAGCGGTAGAGCTCCTCGTGTGCCCCGCCCACATTGGTCTCGTAGGCGTAGTAAGCGGCCCCCTCGTACTTGTAGTGCGGCAGACGGGCGATGATGCTGTCCCGCTCGGCCTCCGAGATGGTGTAGAAGTGGGTGCTGTTGCTGGTGTTGAAGAAGCGGAACACCTCGTCACCCGTGGCGGCGGTGGCGGTGGTGTCGAAGGCGTTGCCCTCGTAGCGATACTGCGGCAACTTGCTGATGATGCTGTCCCGCTCTGCCGCATTCGCCGTGTAGAAGTGCGAGCCATTTGACGTGTTGAAAAACCGGAATATGTCGGGTCCAGCCGTCGCCGCCGCACCCGGACTTGGCTTTTCTGCCACATTCAAATTAGAGAAATTCACCGCGAAGGTCTCCGGCGAGGCCTCGCGGTAGACACCCTGCTTCCAGTAGCCCCCGACCTGGTCGTTGTAGCCGATCGCGCCCGCATAGGAGACGATCTTCTGCCCGTCGCGCCACACGTTGAGCAGCCCGCCCCCGAACGGGTCGAAGCGCATCTCTAGGGTCATGTCATACCAGCGCCCGCGTTCAAGCGCGGCGCTGTCGCTCCACAGGGTCTTGGTCGAGGTGGTGGCTGAGGATGAGATGGCCTCGGCACTAGAGCGCGCCACGATCCGCAGGCGCTCGCCGGCCATCTCGATGGCGAGCGGCGGCGACAGGCCGGGCTCGCCCGGGTCCTCGGTCTGGTGCACCTGACCGATCAGCAGCCAGTCGGCGCTGTTCGTCTGGCCCGGCTCGACCATGAACTTGTAGCTGATCGTGTAGGTCTGACCGAAGGCCAGCTTCTTGTAGGAGGCGATCTCTGAGCGCTCCTTGGCGGTGCCGTCCCAGGTCCAGTTGTCGCCCGAGCGCACCTCGAAGCGCTGGTTCATCCCGTCCGTGCCATAGCTCCACGGCTGGTTCTCGCTCTGAAGCTCATATGTCTTCGGTGCGAAGTAAGTCATCGAAAGTGCCCCCTTTATCGTATCCGCCAGTGGCCCTTCGGGCCTTCTTAGCGAGGATGCTTTTCGGGCAGCCGAACGCATTCGGCCGCCAGCACGGTCGTCAGATGCCACGCAGATCGACGCGGAAACTCAAACTTGATGGCCGCATTGCCCGATGGCTTCAGCGTATCGGTTCAGCGAAGAACTTCGCCGAATGTGTACCAGTTAACACAGGATGGCTTGTGACAGCTGAAGGTGAACCGCTCAACCAATCCGAATAGCTTAGTCCATTGAGAAGGAGATCACCTCATCGGCTTCGATTCACTACGGCTATCATCTGGGATCTGGGCCACAATGTGGCATGTACTTTTCCTGTCTTCTGCCCAGTACAGAGGCATACAAATTCAATTATTATACTTAAGGCTTGCCTGTGGCAGCTCGGCCACATCACTTGTGTCACCTGCTGACGGTTCCGATGTCCTGCGGCGAGCTGCGGCATAGGCGAGTTGGCGTTGGCAGAACCGGCCGAGGCTTGTACTACCCAGTGGTCACAACCATTGGGCCTAGGCTGTTCGGCCCCGAAGCAGCAGGGTGTCCTACGCGAGAAACATTGGCTATCACGACTCCGGGAAGAGACCGAGCACTTGAGGAGGCAGTACGATTGAGGACAGACCCCAACATGGCTCCAGGCGGTTTGACCCCGCCGGCCCATGCGGACCACGTTAACTAAGCCCGAAAACCTGCGTAAGTGCTGGACTATGAACCGAGTTCTGACCCCGATTGTTCAGCCAGCGTGGGAGGCTCTCATGTTTATCGATCAGAAGATTGCCAAAGGTGGCTCTATGCTTGCTCGTCGGCTCAAGCAGGACTGGCAGTTACTGATTGTAATCTCCGTCCTCGGTCCACTGCTTGGGTGGCTCATAGCCGGGTTCGCGCAGATGCTATGAACGATCGAGAATGGGAGTACTTCCGTTGAAACCATTGCCTGTACTTGCTAGCACCACTTCGGCACTCCTATCATCAAACCCAGAGTGAAGCGGGCGCGGCAGAATGGACATCGCAGGCGCATGGCGTGCGCCAGATGGCCGGCAGGGTCGGGTGTGGTGGGGACCAACTTCACGTCCGCAGGTCAAAGCTGCTGACATCCACGAGCCTGCCGCCAATCGCTGCTTCCGCAATGCACCGAAAAGAGCTGCCGCGCCGACGCTAGCGATTCGTCGCACGCTCGTACTAAGGTTGGTAGTTGTACGGCCAGCGTTCGCCAAACTAACTGCAAGCCGCACCCCGACAGAGCCGAGGCCAACGCCTTCGATAGCAATCCCGTCGACTTCAAACAACCTTCCATGCCTGGGGGGTCAAGGACCATCCGAGTTTCACCAACTTCGGAGGAATCGCTCCGAAAACCCTCCATTCGCCGCAGGGAGCGAGCCGCTGTTTACAGACAACTGCCCGTCAGCGCACCACCGCCGTCGCCTCGATCTCCAACCGCGCCGCGCGCTCCACGAGCCTCACCACCTGCACGAGGGCCATGGCGGGGTAATGCGGGCCCAGCACCTCGCGGTAGGCGCGGCCGAGGTCCTTGAGGTTGGCGAGGTATTCCTCCATGTCGACCACATACCAGGTGAGCCGCACGAGATGCTGGGGTCCCGCCCCGCCCGCGGCGAGGATCGCGCGGATGTTCTCCAGCGTCTGCCGCGCTTGGGCCACGAAACCCTCGGGGAAGACCCCCTGCTCGTTCCAGCCCACGACCCCTCCCGTCACGACGATGCGGCCTTCGGCCATCATGCCGTTGGCATAGCCCTTCGGGGTGGGCCAGCCGCTGGGCTGGAGGGTGACGGGGCCCTCGGCCTCGTCGGCGGCAGGGGCCGGCTTCGATTGCATGCTCATGATCGATCCCGTTATGCCGCCACGGTGGATGAAGCTGCGGCCTGTTCGGCTGCCATGCGGCGCAATTCGAAGCGCTGAAGCTTGCCGGTCTGTGTCTGGGGAAGGTTCTCGACGAATTCGATGGCGCGCGGATACTTATAGGGCGCGATCTCGGCTTTCACGTGGTCCTGAAGGGCCTTCGTGAGCTCGGTGCCGGGCGAGTGGCCCGCGTGCAGCACCACATAGGCCTTCACGATCATGCCCCGCTCGGGACATGGGGCGCCCACGACCCCGCAGGCCGCCACCGCCGGATGGGTGAGGAGCGCCGCCTCGACCTCGGGCCCCGCGATGTTGTAGCCCGCCGAAACGATCATGTCGTCGGAGCGCGCCTGGTACCAGAAGTAGCCATCCTCATCCATCAGGTAGGTATCGCCGGTCACGTTCCAGCCGTTCTGGACGTATTTCCGCTGCCGCTCGTCGGCGTGGTAGCGGCACCCCGTGGGTCCACGCACGGCGAGGCGCCCCACCGTGCCGGGCGGCAGCTCGCGGCCTTCGTCGTCGACGATCCTGGCCTCGTAGCCCGGCACGGGCTTTCCCGTGGCGCCGGGGCGGATCTCGTCCTCGCGGGCCGCGATGAAGATGTGGAGCATCTCGGTCGCGCCGATGCCGTCCATGAGCTTGAGGCCCGTGGCCTCGTACCAGGCCTGGAAGGTGCCCTTCGGCAGCGCCTCCCCGGCCGAGACGCATTTGCGCAGGGTCGAGATGTCGTGGTCGTGAAGCTTGCCCAGCATGGCCCGGTAGGCCGTCGGAGCCGTGAAGCACACCGTGGCGCCGTAGCGCTCGAAGGCCGCGAGGAGGTCGTCCGGGCCGGCCTTCTCGAGAAGCACCGTCGAGGCCCCGATGCGCATCGGGAACAGCACGATCCCGCCGAGCCCGAAGGTGAAGGCGAGCGGGGGCGATCCGATGAAGCGGTCACTGGGCTCGGCGCAGAGCACGTTGCGGGCGTAGGCATCGCAGATCGCGAGCATGTCGCGATGGAAATGCATGGTTCCCTTGGGCTCCCCCGTCGTGCCCGAGGTGAAGCCGATGAGGCAGACATCGTCCGCAGCCGTATCGACGGCGGTGAAGGCAGGCGAGGCCTCGCTCATCAGGGTTTCGAGGGAATCCGCTCCGCCGCCCCAATAGACGACGTGGCGAAGATCGGGGCTCAGTGGGCGCGCCTTCTCGATCTCCTCCGCGAGGCGGTGATCGCACAGCGCGATGGCGATCCGGGCTTTGTTGAGCGGATACGCGATCTCCCGCGCGCGCAGCATCGGCATCGTGGCGACCACGACGCCGCCGGCCTTCAGCACCGCCAGGTAGGCCGCCACCATCATGGGGGTATTGGGCGAGCGCAGGAGAACGCGGGTGCCGGGGACGAGGCCGAGCCGCTCCACGAGCACATTCGCGATGCGGTTCACCCGCTCCTGAAGGTCCGCGTAGGTCAGCGTCTCGGCGGGGCCGATGAGGCAGGGCGCGTCGCCCCTACCCTCCTCGACCCACCGGTCCAGAAACGCCGTGCAGCAGTTCAGGCGCTCCGGATATTGCAGTTCCGGCCGGGTGAAGAGAAAGGTGGGCCATTCCGCCTCGGGCGGGAGATTGTCTCGGGCGAAGGTGTCGATATGGGCCGACGGTGTCATCACGAACCCTCCTCATGATCCCTCTCCCATCGCGAGTCGGGTGTTCCCGACTCGCGCCTCCAAAGACCGGATCTCGGGTGAGCCCGAGATCCGCGGGAGAGGCAAATCCTTACTCCGCGGCCCGCGGCAGGCGCGCGGCCTCCGCGCCCTTCAGCATCTCGCGAGCGATGACGATCTTCTGGACTTCAGTGGCGCCCTCGTAGATCCGCAACGCCCGGATCTCGCGATAGAGTTCCTCGACCTTGACCCCCTTGGTCACGCCGAGGCCGCCGAAGATCTGCATCGCCTTGTCGATCACGGACTGCGCGGTTTCCGTCGCGTGCATCTTGGCCATCGCGGCCTCGCGCGTGACCCGCGGTGCGCCGCCATCCTTGGTCCAGGCGGCGCGGTAAACGAGAAGCGCCGAGGTATCGACATCCGTGGCCATCTCGGCCAGCGCCGCTTGCGTCATCTGCAGGTGGCCCAACGGGGCGCCGAAGAGCTGCCTCTGCGAGGCGCGGGCGAGCGCTTCGTCGAGCGCCCTGCGCGCAAAGCCGAGGGCCGCGGCCCCGACCGTGGAGCGGAACACGTCGAGCGTCGCCATCGCGACCTTGAAGCCCTCCCCCGGCCCGCCGATGCGCTGCGACAACGGCACGCGGCAGCCCTCGAAGCGCAGCGTGGCGAGGGGATGCGGCGCGATCACGTCGATCCGCTCGGCGATCGTGAGGCCCGGCGCGTCGGCATCGACCACGAAGGCCGAGAGACCCCGGGCGCCGGGCGCCTCGCCGGTGCGGGCGAAGACGACGTAATGGTCGGCGATCCCGCCGTTCGAGATCCAGGTTTTCACTCCGTCGAGACGCACATGCGCCGGCCCGTCGGGGGACGCCGTCGTGGCCATGGCGGCGACGTCCGACCCGGCCTCGGGCTCCGAGAGCGCGAATGCCGCAATGGCGTCGCCCCGCGCGACGGCGGGCAGGTAACGGGCCCTCAGTTCATCGGACCCCGCGAGCGTGATCGAGCCCGTGCCCAGGCCCTGCATCGCGAAGGCGAAATCGGCGAGCCCGTCCTCGTAGGCGAGGGTCTCGCGGGCAAGGCACAGCGAGCGCACATCGAAGCTGGGGAAGAGGCCGCCATAGGCCGCGGGAATCGCGGCCCGCAGCCAGCCGCCCTCGCCCAGCGCCCGCACGAGCCGGCGGCAGGAGCCGTCGACATCCGCGTGGTCCACGAGCGGGTGAATCTCGCGCGACGCCCAGTCGCGCAGATCCGCGGCGAACCGGCGGTGATGGGCCTCGAAGAAAGGCCAGTGCAGGAAGGTTTGATCGGGCACCTCAATCTCCCTGAAATACCGGCTTCTCCTTCGCCGCGAAGGCGCGATAGGCGCGGGCGAAGTCTTCCGTGGTCATGCACAGCGCCTGGGCGACGGCCTCGGCCTCGATGGCCTCTTCCACCGACATTGCCCATTCCATGGCGAGCATGCGCTTCGTCATGGTGTTGGCGAAGGTCGGGCCGGCGGCGATCTCCGCCGCGAGACGCTGAGCCTGGCCCAAGACGTCCCCCTCGACGATGCGGCTGAAGAAGCCCCACCGCTCCCCCTCCTCCGCGCTCATGAAGCGACCGGTATAGAGGAGCTCGGAGGCTCGGCCCTGCCCGATGATGCGGGGGAGGATCGCGCAGGCCCCCATGTCGCAGCCGGCTAAGCCCACCTTGTTGAACAGGAACGCCACCTTGGCGCGGGGCGTGGCCAGGCGCAGGTCGCAGGCCATGGCCATGATGGCGCCCGCCCCCGCGCAGATCCCCTCCACGGCGGCCACGACCGGCTGCGGGCAAGCGCGCATGGCTTTCACGAGTTCGCCCGTCATGCGGGTGAAGGCGGTCAGATCCCGGGTGCTCATGGCGACGAGCGGCCTGATGATCTCGAACACGTCGCCGCCGGACGAGAAGTTGCCGCCGGCGCCTGCGATCACCACGACCTTGACGTCGTCATCCTTCTGGCAGGCCCAGAAGAAATCGGTGAGCTCGCGATAGCTCTCGAAGGTGAGCGGGTTCTTCTTCTCCGGGCGGTCGAGGGTCACGGTCGCGACCGAGCCCTCCACCGCAAGGCGGAAATGCTGCGGGGCGTAGCCGGCAAGCGGCAGGGTCACGCCGTTCGCGGGGCGCGATGCCGATGCGGCAGGATGAAGGGGCGCGGCTGCACTCATGTCGAGCGTTCCTCTGCGGTGGCCCAGCGGCCCGGCAACTCGATCGCGGTCATGACGCGCGCTCCTCTAGGGTGGCCCGGCGGAGAGATGAAGTCGTCCTCACGATGAGCGTTCCTCTGCGATGGCCCGGCGGACCGACATCTTCGTCTTGGCGAGAAGCCGCATCAGATCCGCCTGCTCGCGGCGCGAGAGATCGCCGAACATCGCGGCTATCCAGCCCTCGTGCTCGGCCGCCATGGCGCGGAATTGCGCCCGGCCGATTGCCGTGAGGGAGATGACCTGCGCGCGGCGGTCCGTCTCGGAGGTCCGCCGGTCCAGGTGACCCGAGCCCACGAGGCGCTCCACGAGCCCGGTGAGATTGCCGTTCGATACCATCATGCGCTTCGAGAGGTCGGAGAGCGTCATGCCGTCCGGCGCCTTGTCGAGCTGCGCCATGAGGTCGAAGCGGGGGAGCGTGACATCGAAGCATTCCCGCAGCCGCTGCCGGACCTCCCCTTCGATCATCGTCGTGCAGGTGAGAAGGCGCAGCCACAATCGCAGCTCGTCCCGGTGATCCTCCGGGCTCGAAACCGCGTGGGTTTCGGCATCGAGGGGAATGGCATGCTCGCTCATTGCGCGGGTCCATGCCGACCATGGCAGCGGAGGGAAGCTGCGGGGACGCTCATGCTCAAACCTCACCGCCCGCGACCGCGATGGCCTGCCCGGTCACGGAACGGGCGCCCTCGCCGCAGAGCCAGAGCACGGCATCCGCGACCTCCCGGGGGTCGATGAGGCGCCCCTGCGGATTGTGCTTTACGAACTCCGCCAGGGCGTTGTCGCGGCTGCGACCGGTCTTGGCGACGATCTGGTCGAGGCTCTCGGCCACGAGGTCGGTGTCGGTGAAGCCGGGGCAGACGGCATTCACGGTGACGCCAGTGGTCGCGGTCTCCAGCGCGAGCGCCCGCACGAAGCCGACCACCGCGTGCTTTGCGGCGCAATAGGCGCTCACATAGGGGTAGCCCTTCAAGCCGGCTGTCGAGGCCACCGCCACGATGCGCCCGAAGCCCCGCTCCCGCATGGGCCCGAGCACGGCTTGCGCGGCATTCACCACGCCCATCACGTTCACGTCGAACATGCGCTGGAACAGCGCCCCGTCAGATTTCAGGAACGGCGCCGAGACGGCGCTGCCCGCATTGGCGATGAGGAGGTCGACGGGCGCGCGCTCCGCAGCCCGGCTCAAGGCCAGACGGAGGGCGGCGGCATCCGTGACATCCGCCACGGCTGCCGCATCAGCAGCCCCTTCGGCCACGGCCCGGTCGAGGGCCGCCCCGTCGCGCCCGAGAATCGTTACCGTCGCGCCGACCCCCGCGAGGGCGGCCGCGATGGCGCGGCCGATCCCCCGGCTTCCGCCGGTCACGAGCGCGTGCTTGCCATCCAGTCTTCCGGACATCCGGCGGCGCCTCACGGAATCCGCTTGTCGAACCTTGACGACTTATTTTAAGCTTCAAATATTCACTGGCAATCCCGAAAAGCGGGATCCGCGTTCACGATCCGCTGGAGAAGCCGGCACGGGGCTTCCGGACAGGGAAAAAGGACGCCAAGGTAAAAGGCGGCGAAGGCCGGCATTCCCGGTTCGACACGAAAGCGGCACGGCACAATCGCCGTGCAGGGAACGAGAACGAAGTCCGCACGGCAACGCCGCTGTGTAGGGGACAAGCACGACACCCGCACGACCAAACCGCCGTGCGGGGAACGAGAACGAAATCCGCACGGCCGGAACGTGCGAAAGGAACAGCCTTTTGGGAGAGATCACATGAACCACCTCGTTAAGAGCCTCGGCCTCGCTGCTACGGTGAGCCTTGTCGCCTTCGGCGCGCAGGCGCAGGAGAAGCTGAAGATCGGCCTCCTCCTCACCCTCTCGGGCCCCTCCGCGGTGCTCGGCCAGCAGGCCCGCGACGGCTTTCAGCTCGCCGTGAAGGAGATGGGCGGCAAGCTCGGGGGCCGCGACGTCGAGGTGTTCGTCACCGACGACGAATTGAAGCCCGACGTGGCGGTCACGAAGGTCAAGGGCTTGCTCGAGCGGGACAAGGTGGACTTCGTGGTCGGCCCGATCTTCTCCAACGTCGCGGTGGCCGTGCACAAGCCGATCGTGGATGCCAACACCTTCTACATCTCAACCAATGCGGGCCCGTCGAACTTCGCCGGCAAGAGCTGCAATCCATACTTCTTCGCGACCTCCTACCAGAACGATCAGAACCACGAGGTTCTCGGCAAGGTCGCGCAGAACCGCGGGTACAAGAAGGTCTATCTCCTGGCCCCGAACTACCAGGCCGGCAAGGACGCGCTCGCGGGCTTCAAGCGGCACTACAAGGGCGAGATCGTCGAGGAATCCTACGTCCCTCTCAACACGCTCGACTTCCAGTCGGAACTCGCCAAGATCGCGTCCATGAGCCCGGATGCGATCTTCACCTTCATGCCGGGCGGCATGGGCGTGAACCTCGTCAAGCAGTACAAGGGCGCGGGGCTCATGGAGAAGATCCCGTTCCTCTCCGCCTTCACGGTGGACGAATCGACGCTGCCCGCGCAGCAGGACGCGGCGATCGGCGCCTGGGGCGGCTCCAACTGGGCCCCGAACCTCGACACGCCGCAGAACAAGAAGTTCGTGCAGGCCTACGAGGCCGCCTACAACACGGTGCCGGGCTCCTACGCGATGCACGCCTACGACGCAGCGCTCCTGATCGATTCCGCGCTCAAGGTCACGGGCGGCAAGACCGACAACAAGGACGCTCTGCGCTCGGCGCTCCGCAAGGCCGAGTTCAAGTCGCTGCGCGGCGACTTCAAGTTCGCCAATAACGGCTTCCCGGTGCAGGATTTCTACCTCGTGAAGGTCGCGAAGCGCCAGGACGGCAAGTTCCAGACCGAGGTCGCCGAAAAGGTGTTCGACGACTACACGGATGCCTATGCCAAGGAATGCGCGGCGACGAATTGATCCCACGTCCCTCTCCCCCGGAGGGAGAGGGACAGCTTGCCGAAGGCAAGCAGGGAGAGGGAGAGTTGGAGCCACAATGCCTGCAATGCCAGGGCCGTGCTCATTGAAATATGATCGGACGCAAGGAGGGGTTCTGGGTCGTGGCTCGACTCCCCCCTCTCCCTGCGTTGCTGCGCAACGCTGTCCCTCTCCGTCCCAGGGAGAGGGACGGTGAACACCACCCTCCTCCTCGTCCAGACGCTGAACGGCTTGCAATTCGGGTTGATTCTGTTCCTCATCGCCGCGGGGCTGACCCTCGTGTTCGGCGTGATGGACTTCATCAATCTCGCCCACGGCGTGCAGTACATGGTCGGGGCCTATCTCGCGGCCGCGTTCGCGGCCTATACGGGCAGCTTCTGGCTTGCCCTTCTGCTTGCCCTGCCGACAGCCCTCGCCTTCGGGCTTCTTCTCGAGGTGCTGGTGTTCCGGCATCTCTACGATCGGGATCATCTCGATCAGGTGCTTGCCACCTTCGGGCTCATCCTCTTTCTGAACCAGGGCGTGAAGTTCGTCTGGGGCGCAGCGCCCCTCTCGGTCCCGATGCCCGATCTCCTCTCCGGCTCCATCACGCTCCCCGGAGGCCTGCTGTACCCGACGTTCCGGATCGGCATCATCGCGGCGGGGCTTGCCGTCGCTCTGCTGCTCTACATCCTCGTCAACCACACGCGCGCCGGCATGCTCGTGCGCGCCGGAGCCTCCAATGCCGCCATGGTCTCGGCGCTCGGCGTCAACATCCGCCGTCTCTTCATGATGGTCTTCGGCTTCGGGGCGATGCTCGCGGGCTTTGCCGGCGCCATGGTGGCGCCGATCCTGTCCGTCGAGCCCGGAATGGGCGACAACATCCTCATTCTCGCCTTCGTGGTGATCGTCATCGGCGGCATCGGCTCGGTGCGGGGGGCCTTTCTCGCCGCCCTCCTGATCGGCCTCGTCGATACGGTCGGGCGCTCCTTCGCGCCGAACCTCCTGCGCCTCTTCCTCGATCCCTCGATGGCGAGCCAGACGGGGCGGGCGATCGCCCCGATGTTGATCTACATCCTGATGGCCGCAGTGCTGTTCTTCCGCCCCTCCGGCCTTTTTCCGGTGAAGCGATGAGCGCAAGCGCGCCCGTGCCGTACTTGCGCCCCTCCGGCCTCTTCCCGGTGACGCGATGAGCGCAAGCGCGCCCGTGCCATCCTCACGTCCCTTCGGCCTCGTTTCGGTGAGGCGATGACAGGAAGCGCGCCCGTCGCGGCAACGCCGCCGACCACGCGGCCCGGCGCTCCGGGCCTCGGGCGCCATGCCGTTCCGGTCCTCCTCTTTCTGGCGCTCGCCGCCGCGCCCCTGCTGGCTGCGCTCGGGGCCGAAGGCTACATCCTCTCGCTCCTGTCCCGGGTGATGATCTTCGCGATCGCCGCCATCGCCCTCGATCTCATCCTCGGCTACGGCGCCATGGTGAGCTTCGGCCACGCGGCCTTCCTCGGCATCGGGGCCTATTGCGTCGGCATCCTGTCGAGCCACGGCATCGAGGACGCCTTCGTTCAGCTCGGCGCCACGCTCGTGGTCTCGGGGTTGTTCGCCCTGGTGACGGGCGCGATTTCGCTTCGCACCAAGGGCGTCTACTTTATCATGATCACCCTGGCTTTCGGCCAGATGCTGTTCTTCCTCGCGACGTCGCTGGCGGCCTATGGTGGCGACGACGGGCTGACCCTCGAGAACAAGAGCCTGGTCTTCGGGCAGAAGCTCATCGAGGGCGACCGCGTGTTCTACTACGTGGTTCTGGGCTGCCTGCTCGGCGTCTACCTCCTCGGGCGCTCCATCGTGGCCTCGCGGTTCGGGCGCGTTCTGCGCGGCACCCGCGAGAACGCTACCCGGATGCAGGCGATCGGCTACCATCCCTTCCGCTATCAGCTCACGGCCTATGTGATCTCCGGGATGATGGCGGGAATCGCGGGCTTCCTCCTCGCCAACCAGGCCGAATTCGTGAGCCCCGCCTACATGACGTGGCAGCGCTCCGGCGAGCTCATCTTCATGGTGATTCTCGGCGGGCTCGCCTCGCTCCACGGAGCGGTGCTCGGGGCCGGGGCCTTCCTGCTCCTGGAGGAGTATCTCGCGGGCTGGACCGAGCACTGGAAGATGATCTTCGGGCCGCTCCTCATCCTCGTGGTGCTGTTCGTGCGCGGCGGCATCATGGGCCTCCTGAGCCGAGGCCGCGATGGTTAAGCGCCCGTCGAGTGCCAGCCCGTATTGCGCCTTTTGGCGGGCGCCGTCGGGTGATGTAGGCCACGATGCATGAGCGCACGGAACGCGGTCACGGGGGCCGCAATGGTTGAACCCCTGCTCGAACTCGATCACCTGCGCAAAGCCTACGGCGCCCTCGTGGTCACGGACGACGTGACCCTCGACGTGGTGCCGGGCGAGCTCCATGCCATCATCGGTCCGAACGGCGCCGGCAAGACGACCTTGATCCACCAGATATCCGGCCTCGCGCGTCCGGATTCCGGCCGCATCCTCTTCGACGGGCAGGAGATCACACGTCTGCCCATGCACGGCCGGGTGCGACGGGGGCTTGCGCGCTCGTTCCAGATCACCTCCATCCTGCCGGCTTTCTCGGCGCTCGAGAACGTGGCGCTTGCCGTGCAGGCCCGCACGGGATCGAGCTTCCGCCTCTTCGGCGACGCCGCCCGCGAGGATGCCCTGAACGAGCCCGCCCTTGCGGCGCTCACGCTCGTGAACCTCGCCCATCGGGCCCATGTTCCGGCGGGCCTGCTCTCCCACGGCGAGAAGCGCCAGCTCGAACTCGCGGTGGCGCTCGCCACAGAACCGAAGCTCCTGCTCCTCGACGAGCCGCTCGCGGGAACGGGCCACGAGGAATCCGAGCGGGTCGTCGAGATCCTGCGCGGCCTGAAGGGGCGCTACACGATCGTCCTCATCGAACACGACATGGAGGCCGTCTTCGCCCTGGCCGACCGCGTGAGCGTGCTGGTCTACGGCCGCGTGATCGCGACGGACACGCCCGTGCGCGTGCGCGCCAATGCGGAGGTGCGCGCCGCCTATCTCGGCGAGGAGGCCGCGTGATGACGGCACATCCTGCCCGTCGCCGTCCGCTACCCGAATTCGGTGCGGCTTGATGACGGCACATCCTGTCCACCCCCGTCGGACACCCGAATCCGGTCCCGCACCATGCTAAGCGTCTCGAACCTTCAGGCCGCCTACGGCGCCGCGCAGGTGCTGTTCGACATCACCTTCGAGGTCAGGGCCGGCGAGGTCGTGACGCTTCTCGGCCGCAACGGCATGGGCAAGACCACTACGGTGAACACCGTGATGGGCCTCCTGCGCCCCCGTGGCGGCGCCATCCATTTCGACGGCAAGGCCGTGGCGGGCCTCGCGCCCTACCGCGTCGCGCAAGCCGGCATCGGGCTCGTGCCGGAGGGGCGGCAGATCTTCCCGAACCTCACCGTGGAGGAGAACCTCGTCGCAACCGCCGCCGCCCGCTTCGGTTCGCGCTGGAGCCTTGATCGCGTCTACGAGCTTTTTCCTCGTCTGAAGGAGCGGCGCGGCAACATGGGCACGCAGCTCTCGGGTGGCGAGCAGCAGATGCTCGCCATCGGCAGGGCCCTCATGACGAACCCCAAGCTCCTCATTCTGGACGAGGCCACGGAAGGCCTCGCGCCGCTGATCCGAACCGAGATCTGGTCCTGCCTCAAGCGCCTCAAGGCGGAGCATCAGGCCATCCTCGTCATCGACAAGAACGTCGATGCTCTGTGCACCTTCGCGGATCGCCATGCGATCATCGAGAAGGGACGTGTCGCCTGGAGCGGCACGAGCGCCGAACTCTCCGCGGACGAAAGCCTCAAGGACCGATTCCTGCACGTGTGAGGCCGGTACGCGCAACGAAGCGGGGGAGCCTGACCGAGGAACCCGTGCACTTCCCTCTCCCTCCGGGGGAGAGGAGTGGGCACTTGACAACTATCCTATTTTACGCATAGATGCGTGTGTCCGCTGCTCCTGAGGCGCGCTCATGAGGCGTCGGGGTGCGAGCAGCGGAGACAAGGCTCGGGCTTGTGCGGGACACGCATCCCGCACAAGCCCGGCGATCTGCCCGGACCCCTCCGACTGAGAGGGGGACGTCGCGGGGCTCGCTCCTCTGCAGAGGGGAGCCGTGCCGGGGAGCACCGTAAGGGGCAACCTCGTGAACCCTCGGGTTTGCTGATG
>JAESFL010000463.1_pt1 | contig 27887 bp, 56 predicted proteins | sample 9269401 | NCBI WGS metagenome assembly JAESFL01 (sample SAMN14506025, study PRJNA617098) | algae metagenome | isolation source: Gloeocapsa sp. UFS-A4-WI-NPMV-4B04 and co-occurring heterotrophs from desert... | place: USA: Utah | collected 2006-10-01 | reverse complement strand
AGGCGCGGACGTTCGACGCGCTTTGGCGAGCGGTCGGTGACATCTGCGATTTGTTTGAGCCGCAAGAATGTTGGACCTACCTCAAAGCTGCCGGCTATGCGTCCGTTTAACCGTCCGATGCTCTAGCGCCGCCTGAACCAATCATCCAAGCCACGCTCCTGAAACCGCCTAGCTTGGCCTTGACCCTGCTCCTCTTCCAGCAATTCGCTTTCTGGCTCGCGGGCCGGTCCCTTTGAGCCCCTCCAGGTGAGACCGAGACCCGGGAGGGGCTTTTCTTTGCTGGCCGAGCCGTAACGGACTGGTTACCACAGCTTAGAAAGATCCCAGAACTCCAGAGGCTTAGCTGGAACGATGCTGGAGATGGCGGGTTCAGCCGTTAATCAACGTTAACGAAGCACCGCAGGTGGAGCTGATGTCTCTTCGTTCCTCTGTTCTGCCTGCCAACAGCATCAGCTATCACCTGAGTATCCTCAACGCGAAGCTCGATGAAGTCGCGGAGCGGGCGGGTGTTGGACTCACCTCCCGCATCGACCTAGAAAGCTGCTTGGCGGCCCTGCCCTGGCGCGAGCGGCGGCGGCTCACACTTCTGCTGGAAAGTGTGCGTGTTCACGCCAACTCGCCGGGTCTGCAAGATGCCGTGCGCTTGATGCAGAAGCTGGCGGCAGAGGTGTGGTCTCAGGAGCCCCCGCCCGACATGAGCCGGTTTCAGCCGCCCTCCTACCGCGAATAGAGGGGCGCACTCTGCGCCTCCTGGGAGCCTCCTTCTCGGGCTCTTGCAGGGCCTGAGCGAGACCACCGTCTAAGCCGATGTTGGTCTCTACTCAGAGACGCTTATTGCCAAGGAGACAGCAATGGCAGCGGGCAACAACACCTCAAAGCGCGGGTTCGCATCCATGAGCCCTGACAAGCAACGCGAGATCGCCAGCAAGGGTGGCAAGAGCGTTCCGTCTGAGAAGCGGTCCTTCTCGCAGAACCGTGACCTTGCCTCAAACGCGGGCCGGAAAGGTGGACAGCTATCGCGCTCCAGCCGCGACTGAGGAAGACGGAGGCTATCTTTATGGCACGGGCGCTTCTTTCAGAGAGGTGCCCACTTTTGACGGCATACCTTGAACGCCTTTATCTCCGCATACCCCATCCGAGTTCAGCCAGCCCTTAGGCCGAGTCGAAGTCGATGGCGACGACGGTGGAAGTCGAACTCGCGTCGCCGTTCGTGCCCATTTGCTCGGACGCCGCAGGCTCGGCTGCGGCATAGCCTTCTGGCAGCTTCTCCTCGTCAGCAATGGCGCGGTCGATAGCCTCGATAGAAGCCTGTAGATCCGCGAAGGCAGGGGCAAAGTGCTGGGCGGCAGCCCCGGCTGGGATCATCTGCTCGGCCATTGTGCGGCGCTTGCGCACGAAGCTCTCGCGAGCTTGCTTCAACGTCTCAATAGGGTCCACAGGCACGGGTTGCCTCCTCGCAAAGGAATAGGTCCCCGCAAAGGAGGCCCGATGAGGTGCTCTGGCCTTTGATGCGAGCTATAGCAGGCCGGGCATAAACCATGTCGCTGACGATGTCCGCTGCCTCAGCGTGGCTGTATCGAGCGTGCCAGCTTAGCCGTTCCGCCCGATGGCCCATCCCGGCAAGCTTAGCCATTAGGCTTGTAGGACTTGACAATAAGATTATAATCCTATATAATGAGCCTTGTCAGCTTGAAGCGAACCCGCCCGAGCGGCCCGTGATAGGAAACTTGGACGATGACCTACCTACCCTTGCGCGGCCCCTCATGGCCGCCACCACACCTGCGCATCGCTGCACGATCACAAAGGGGCCTTCGGGGCCTCTTTTTCGTAGGAGGGCTCGCATGACAGCAGAGGCGAAGCACGACCTCTCCGACACGCGCAAATCCACTGGCAAGCCCAAGCAGCCCCTTGGTTGGGCCGACATTCAGCCCGGTGCCATCGTGCTGACTTCGGACCCGCCCAACCACCTCGATTGGTATCGATGCGAGGTCGTTGCCGCCGAAGGCCAGGAGCTCTTCCACCTGCGTTGGTGTTCATGGCCGAACATGCCGCCCTTCACCCGACGGCGGGTGCAGCTTGGGTTGATGCATCCGGCCTCGCCCCCAGACCTCCCGCCCGATTTGACCTGACCTGCCGCCTGGGGGCACGTCGGCCTCATTCGCCCGTCCATCACAGGAGATCCTTCGATGCGACACCCACCATTGCGCGGCCCTCGCTGGCTGCAATTACACCCGCACATGACGACACCACCACAAAGGGGCCTTCCGGGCCTCTTTTCAGTCGGAGAGGAGCCATGACCATGAAAGCGGTCAAACGTCGGTCCAGGAAGGCCCGAGGCCCCGTCGTGCCGCAGCCTGCGAGCTGGATGGACATTCAGGTCGGGTCCATCGTGCTTGCCTCGATTGCGCCTCGGCCTACCGAATGGTTCGAGGTTGTCGTGACCGAGATCGAAGGTGAGGAGTTCACCGTGCGATATTGTGACTGGCCAGATGAGCCCACTTTCACCCGGTCACGGGATCAGCTCGCCCTTTTGCACCCGACCCACAAGCCCCATCCGCCACTTGAGCCAACCAAGGCCGAGGCCCCGCCGGTGACTGAAGCCACATAGGCTGTCGCCGCCGGTCTAGAGATTGTTCGGGCCGCACCTCACAGGCCCGAGCCCCACCCTCGCCCCAGCATCCTCATCGTCAGGAGCCTCCGATGGCTGCATCAGCCACTGTGTCATGCCTGCCTCTGAGCCCGGCGGAGGGTTCAGATTTCATGAGACTGCCTTACAGCAAGATGCCTACCCTGGAACCCTGAGGAGTCCGCCCAGTGGGTCAGGGTCAGCCTTACCGCCTGATGCGTAACCAAGGCCATCGTCGGGTCCAAGTCCCGCGTGTGGTCTCGGTAGAGCGCCTTGGGCTCATCAATGTTATACTCGGGGTATGACGGTCCATCGCTTCAAAGTCGGGGACCTTGTTCGCACTCAGCCGAGTGTCAGTACCCACTTCGGTGAGGCGTTCATTGACTTGGTAAGCTCACGACGCCCCTCGGGTATCTACGAGGTGACGCGCGTCCTCCCCGAACTCGTCAATGGGGAGCCGCAGTACCGCATCGCGTGTGAAGGTTAGCCGGAGCGTGTCGTGCGAGAGGGGCAACTTGTGTCGGCCACCACAGTCCCTGAGGCCCACCGCTGACCTATCAGGCGAACCGAGGGGTGGCACCGGGGAACAACCTCTAACCCCCTTAGTGTATGGGTGACGCGGTTTTTCACCCTTTTGTACTGCGCGCCGATGGCTAATCCCATGCGGCTCCTGATCTGGGTCTGAGCAGCATTCCCAGGGCGAAGGCAAGTTCGAGGGTGATTAGTAACGCCACTGCGCGACGGATGCCAAACGATAGCCCCAGGTCAAACATGTAGACGCCATACGCGACCTCTGCGGCGACGATGGGAACAAACAGCAGCATAGACCAGGCCGACAAGAAGCGGCCCATGCAGATGCCGATGAGCACGTTGAGAACGAGTGCCTTCATCAGCGACCCATAATGCCAAGCCTCGGGTATGCTGGACCCATGCCTTCCACGCGTTCCACGGCCTCAATCACGCATCGGGCCATGCTCTCAGCTCTCCAGGGTTTTGGTATGAACACCACACCCTGTGGCACCTCGTCATTGCTGGGCCTCACCCGCCCTGACGTGACAATCACCTGAACAAAGGGCCATCTCTGGCGGACCTCGGCTGCGAGGTCCAGGCCGGACGGTCCGGGCGGCATTTCGATATCTGTGATCAGCACAGAAACGTCTGCTCGGGCCTCCAGGACCCGCAAGGCTTCCAAGGCGTCGGCTGCCTCGATGACCTTGAACCCTGCGTCCTGCACCACATCCGCGATCATCATCCGGACCAGAACTTCGTCCTCAGCGATCAGGATAACAGGCCGGTCGAGAGCAGCGTCAGGCATCGGCGTGGGCTCACTTATACGCGCAACATGGAACTGATCCCGATCCCAACCATGGTCACCTCCCTCGTGCGTGGACGACGCGCTCACATACCCATTGCTGCGCTTCATCGGGGGTCCCGAAGCTGGGGCGGGAGGCTCCCGCGATCTCGCAAGGGCCAAACCCAGACTCCAACTGCCATAGACCTCGGTATTCCTTGCTGACTGACTGGTGCAGGTGGATCACCACAGCCATCAAGGTGTCGTCCGCGAAGATCAGCAATCCCCTCTCCACGATCTCAGAACGGTTCACGGCGATCAGGATCGCTTGACAGGTGAGGCACGGCTTCAAATCAGAAGGGACTGCTGGTGTACGCGACATGGGAAAGTGGTCTTGCAATGGGAGGGTATAGGGTTGTTCATGCTGCCGTGATCAACTATGCCCCGCCTGCCCTACATCCCGTAGGGGCTACAGGTTCAATAGGGCAAATGCAGAAACTGACGATTGGCCGTCTCGCGGAGGCGACCGGGGTTCATCTGGAGACGATCCGGTACTACGAGCGTATCGGGCTCATTCAGGAGCCTGAACGGACGGCGGGAGGGCACCGTTCGTATGGGAGCCAAGACCTGGAGCGCCTGCGCTTTATCCGCTGCTCGCGAGACCTAGGCTTCGGGCTCGATGCGATCCGTGACCTGTTGCAACTCACCCACAGCAGTGAAGGAGCCTGTGAATCGGTCCAGGCTCTGACGCGGGAGCATCTGGCTGCCATTGACCGAAAGATGGCGGAGATGGCCCGTATGAAGGAGACACTGACGCGAATGCTTGAAAGCTGTCCCTCTGATCCGCTGTCCGCAGATCCTTGTCCAATATTGGAGGGCATCAGCGACTGCGGGTCGAAGAGCGGCGGAACGTGCTGTCTGTAGAACCGGGCCATGCCGTACTCTGGATCAACGCGGCGCAGCACGAGGGTGCGGTGGATCGTGGAGGCGGGACTTAAGAGCAGTTTTCACCTGTGAGGGACCCTCAGCTACCCTGGGGCGTAGCTCACATCTGAACAGAAGGGCAGAGCCGAACATCCGAGGTGATCGATGGCCACTGGCACTCAGTCCCGGAGACGTCTGGCGCAGGTGCCACGACTTGGCGGCTCGCAGGTCCTCTCTTGTCCAAGCGGCAACGCGCCTGCTCCTCCGAAGGCACTGAGCCCGGCGGAGGCAGCGGTCTGACGAAGGGTGATTGCCAGCATGCCAGCCGGATGGCTCTCGACTGTGCCAGCCCTGGTTCTGGTGGCGTACTGTCGGCATGTGGTCCGGGTTGAAGTGCTGATCCAGGAAGCCGCCGCCCTCGATCCAGACGAGTTCCGCAAGCCCGGTGGGCTGAAGCGCCTTGGATTGCTGCTGGGGAAAGCAGAACGGGCGCGGCGAGCTGAGACCAACTGTGCGCATGCTCTGCGCCTTCGCTCACGACCAACGCCTAGTGTCGCTCACATGGGGTGGCACCGTCGCGGGTTGGGCTTCGAGTTCGTCCGCTCTGGCGTCTAGCGCCGCCGCAGCCTCAAGCAGCTTGAGACGTTGCTCTCTAACAGAGACCTGGCGCGCGACCTGGCGGTAGTCGGCAGCAGTCAGAGGCGGGATGTTCACGAGGGCACTCCCAGCGTGAGCGTGGCTTGAGGAACTCAGATCTCATGACAGTCGATCAACCTGGAAGGCGTCTGTATGGAAGCTACAATCTGAGATCTTCATGAGGGAGCAATACTCGGCCTTTGCTGTTGTGAGGGCCTCGATCTCACTTTGAGCCTCAACCTCAAACTGCCTCTGGAGCACCTTCGCCTCATGGCCAATGTCGTTGCTGAGCGTCTTGAACAGGCTCACTCGATATATCGTCATGGCCGGACCTCCCCTACGACTGGCATCACAGTGTTCTACCGCAAGAAGACCCCACTCCCTATTGAGGGATTTCCCTTAGGGAGAGGAGCCGATGGCGCGGCACTGGGCAGAATGGTTCTGGACGAAGACCCGCCCTCGCTGCACGGCTCCGTCATGAGCAAGAGCCGTCCCTACTCATCCTCCACATCCTCCTCATCCTCGGCTTCTTCGATCTGGGCCTTGACCGACGACCAATATCCGAGGCGGGTATCGTCGCTCGCAACCGCTTGCTGCCAATCATCGACGGGGAAGTCTGGGTGCTCACCCCATTCCCCACCGTGTTGGGATTGCAGGTTGGCAATCGTCACGGCCATCTGTGTGGTCTCCCCTCAGAATCTCGGTTTCCCGCGCTCTAGAAGCGCCTCGGCTTGCCGAAAACCCTTAGCGCGGTGTCCGACAGGCGCGGTAGCGGGGTGAGATTCTGAGTGGGTTCTAGTGCTGCTTCTCTTATCTTACCCATAATCACCCTTCTTTCCGCTTCGCTTTTGTTTTTGGGCGAGTTAGTGCGATGAGCCACGGAGAAGCCCGCTGGCAGGCGTGCGCCGTTCGCTGGTCCAATTGGCCGCCTTGCCCGCAAATCGCTGCCACGGGCCGCCCTGGCCCGCTTGTTGGCTGCGATGAAGGCTGGGGCGAACTCAGTCCCAAACACGAACAGGATCGGCTTGCGGCGCAGGCCCTCCTCTGTCGCTTTGTAGGGGGAGCCGGAGACTGGGATTGCCCGCTCCAGGAACCCCACGGTGTGAGCCACCTCGGTGAGGCTCACTGACTTGTCTCTTCCAAGCCCTTACCCCATCGCTTGTCGCCCAGTTCACTCCTTAGCCACCCAGCCTTTCCTAACTAGCAGGTCATGGAGTTCCTCGGCACTCAAACCTGTCACAGCAACGGCTCGCCGAGCGAACGAACGGGATGAGTTTGCAACGTTCTCGGTTGAGTGTTCGACTGGGAGACCAGCTAGGTCGCGTAGCCCCTTGCCCAACATCGCCCAGCTGCTGTGGGTCGTTTTCTTCAAGGCTTTAAGAACCTCGTCAGGTGGAACAGGCGAGCGGCTCTCCTGAGTTGCGGAGTTCGCACTGTCCATAGGGTGACGGGGCATCTCTGGTGCAATCCTGCTGGCCGCCTCCATCAGCACCCCTGCAATGCCTTGCATCATCTCAGCCAGGGTAAGGCGGAGTTCGTCCTCAGTCATGAGCAGCATCCTTGCTAGTGATCACCTAATGTGCCTAAACTCCTCGTTATAAGATCTCAAGCCCACCCCTCCAACAGACCTTGGCTAGCCTAAAAAGGAGGAGCGAAAGATGTACCATGAGAGGTTCATAGTTGGCGGAGAGTACAAGCGCGCAGATATCGCCAAACTCGCTGAGTACCCGCTTGACGATAAATATCCTGAAGGAATTGAAATTATAACAGAGGGAAAAACACTATCAAAAGCAGCTATTTTGCTAGTTACACTGGACAAGAACACTATAGACGCAGATTACAATGACTACTTTAACATGAGAGGAGAAAGATTCCGCTGGGAGTCGCAAAATCGAGATAACAGAGACTCCCCTAGGCTCAAACTGATCAAGGACGGGTTGGAAACACTGCTTTTCTGCCGCCTTACTCAGTTTATCAGACCAAACATCACACGCCCGCATACGTATTGTGGCCGCCTTAAGTGGCTCAAGGCATTTGATGAGCACCCAGTCAAGATAGATTTTAGATGCCTTGACCATGTTGCCAACCCTCAGAACTCTCTAGCTGATTTGTATTCCTGGGAACCTCCATATCGCATTGATCATGATGATAGTTGAACAATTAAGACAAATACTTAGATCCTGTTCTATATTTCGCTAGGCAGGATCCACGTCAGAGAAGAATGGTTCGCTTAAAGCGAATGCTAGATCTGGGCCTCACTATGAGCGGATCTAAGCCAACCGAGGCTAATAATCCGCGTTCCTTATCCGATGCTGAGAGCACCCGCGCTGTACGAACGTTATGGAACGTATGTAGAAGCTCGGACCTGTGCGCTCGCGTGCGCGTGAGCACATCCTGCCTCCCCTCCAAGGGCTCTATGAGCTTTGGCGCTCTAGGGCCCGTGCGTTGAAGAGGGCAGGGATGAGGACGGTTGCTTATTTTAAACGGCAAGCTGCGGAGTGTCGCGCGTTAGCCGAGCAGGCAGACTTCACTGAGCATCGCGACCGGCTCCTTCAGGTGGCAGAGGATTGGGAGGCTCTCGCGGCTGAGCGTGAGGCCCTGTTGCCCAAGCAAGTCGAGGTTATGGCTAAGGGGGAGGCGCAGGACCCCTAGTGTTCCCGCCGGCGCCGAGGCCCTCGCGCGTGATGACCTTAGGCCGGATGGACGGGTACCGCAGTCCAGGGTTTCCGGTACGCTCCAAAAGTGAAGGGCCCCGCGTGGGGTTGCAGGGCCCTTCCCCCTCTCTGACCAAAGGAAGGGGGCGGCGTGCGGACACCGCGAGGTCGAACGTGCACCGCCCCCCGGCCGGTGTCCAGCGAAGCGCTGATCGACAGACGCGAAAAGCCCCGCGCGGCCTGGGCACCGACGCGGGGCTAGATGAGAGGGGGCTCTCAGCGGACCTGATACGCAACGCGGCCCGTAAGGTGACGCTAGGGCAGAGCAGTTAAGGGAGGGTTTCAGGTGCGCTCCGGAAATGATGGGCCTGCAGGACCATGATCGTTGCACCTCCGTCTTGTCTCGCCTGACCACAGAAGAACTCCCGGCCTCATCCGGCTCACCTACATGAGCCGGCCCACCAGCCTGGGCGAGCACCCGAGCCCCTGGGAGGCCATGGTGCGCCTGCGCCATCAGGCACAGCAGCTCAACCGGCTCTACGGCATCACCGGCGCCCTCCTCGTGAGCCCGCACTGGTTTCTCCAGACCCTGGAAGGGGAGCCCGCGTCCGTCTACGCGACGCTCGCCCGGATCAACCTCGATCTGCGTCACCAGGACCTGCGGATCTTCGAGACCAGCCCTATGCCTCACCGGCTCTTCGCCACTTCGGCCATGCACGTCAGGCCTGCCGATGAGGTGAACCCAAACCTCATCGAGCAATGCACCGAGGTGTTCCTTGGCTCCCGCCCATACGGGGCTTGGTTCCTGCTCCGAGCCCTCCAGGAGAGCGTCGAGGCGGCGTGAGCGACGGTGACTGCCTTGGCCGGGCTTCCCATCCGGGGTCTCTCAGCACCAGATCAGCGAGGCATCACGCGCAAAGTCTCCCACGAAAAGGAGCCCCACACGAGGTGGGGCTGAGTTTCGGGAGGAGTGACGGCGCAGGAGAACAGCGAAGAACGCCGTCGATAAGCCAATGCGCGGCACGAGGGCTTGTTGCTCACCATCCTCGGCATCGCTTCTGGTATAGTGAGCGAACCCTTTTCATAGGTCCTTGTACCCCCGTCGTCGCTTGGCCTGTGCGACGGCCTCCAGGGCCTTGGCGGCTTCCGTCTCGGTCTCGAACTCCTCAGCCAGTTCGCGGCCCCGTGTGCCGATGCGACCCCAGCAGCGCACGAGGCGGATGGTGCCGAACAGGTCTCGTTCGATGGTGAGCATGTAGAACCGGGCCATGCGGTGGTCGGGATCAACTCGCCGCAGGACGAGCGTGCGCTGGATCGTGGAGGCGGGATCAGGGATCATCAGATGTTCCCCGTTCGCTACTTGTCTGAGAAGTTCAATGGTTGTCCTTGACGGTTCCAGGACTGCGCTTAACGTTCGATCAAGGATGCTTGATTGTGAGGGTCCTCATGCGCCGTCCTCGAAAAGAGTCCCTCCGAGAGAGGGAAGCACGGGAAGAGGTTGAGCGCGAGGAGAGAGAGGCTCAGGCTTTCCTCAACCGCCCTCGGGTGCGTGCTGCACGGGTGCTGAACGACGTTAACGAGCCACCTCGTCCCGAACTGGAGCCGGTTGAGGTGGTGAAGGCCCGGTTCGAGCAGCAGCGTAATTTGGTTCTGGAGGAGAAGATCCTGAGGTTCGCCATTGCCATGGCCGAGGAGGATCGCGAGGCTGCTATTATGGATGGGAAGATTCCCATTGACGCTTCCGATGAGGAGGTCCGGCGCGTTCAGAACAAGCGCCCGCTGGGGGCATTACGCCCTATCGACGAGCCTCGATTAGTCCACTCTAAATCTCCAATGCTCCCCTGGAAGCGAAAGCTCCGTCCTTAAGTCTTTACCTCCGCCTACCCGAGGCTCGGCTTGCCGAAAACCCTTCACCAAGCCTTTGCAAGGCGAGTTCCAGGGGTGTGGGGCAGAGAGTGAGAAGCAGGTTCCGTAATTTCGAATTATGCGAAAAATTTCGCTCCCAGGATGCGTAAGTTGCGTAAGTGTCGAACCAGGCGTCATTCTCCGCTCGGTGGCCCCTTTTTACCTGATGCGGTTATCACCCCACTTTCGGGGCACACCTTCGGCTTCCTTAAAGCCTTTCTGGATGGGGCTGGCGGAGACAGTTCGTTGCGCACTTCCGCGTCATACCCTCTCCGATACAGCAGGTTTCTGACCTGTCGCGGTGACAGACCCATGGCTGTAGCAATAACAGGGATCGGACAGGGGTTGGCCTCAAAGGCTTCGACGGCTCGGTCAGCGATGGAGGGCACAGCCTTGATCTGCCCTCGCCGATAGCGGGAGAACATCACCCTCAGAGTTCCCTCGGATCGGCCCATGCGGGCTGAGATCACGGACCATTTCAGCCCCTGACCGCGCAGGGTGGTCATCTGCTCGTAATCCGAGCGCGTCAAATCCCAAGCTGGCATGGCCCTTATTCCCGACGGTCCACGCAGCCCGGCATTCCGGTACATTCCCCACCACTGCACACCGGGCAGCTCCCTCTTTGCAGGATGGTTGCGAGCCAAGCCGGGCTGATCCGGAATGCCTCGACGCGGGCCTGCGTTGGGCCACGGGATGGCTTGGGCCTTGCTGATGGCTTCCGGTGAGCCCGGCGCTTGGGTGGTTTCTTCATCTCAGATGTCGCCATTTATCCATGTCCGATCTGACCACCATCCTTCTCAAGAACCTGCATAACAGCCTCGGTCAGAGCCTGGAGCTTTTCAGCGCCAGAGGGTGTCGAGGGTGCGCAGGATCTGGACCACCAGGAGGCCGAGCACCACCAGCGCGCCGGTCACGATCCACCCGATCCGCTTGGCCTGGGGCTGGCGCAAGAGCATCGTCGCCCCGAGAGAGACGAGCACCAGGACGATGAAAGCCTTCAGGATCATGCCGCCTCGTCAGAATCTCACTTTTGCAAGCGTTCGCCAAAACGGTCGATCCGCGTCGATGTCATGAGGATGGCGCATAGCTCTAGCCGTTCCCGATTCTCACTCGTCACTCTCTCTCTAGAAGCCCCTCGGCTTGCCGATAGCCTCTTTGAGCCGCTGCAGGGCGCGCTCTAGGGCAGAGTCCTGAGAGGGTTCTGCGGGAAGGCCGCTTTCTTTTCTTAGCGGGCCCATAAGCACCTTGGTTTCGCTTCGCTCTCTGCTTTTGGGCCCGTTAGTGAAAGTCTCCAGAATGGCCGCAGACGGGCGCGTTGTGGCAGATGGGCTTGGCATCCGGCGAGCTCCAGAAACCCTGCCACGGGCCGCCTGTGCCCGCTTATTGGCCAAGACAAATGCCGAACCATATTCGGAGCCGAAGACATACAAGACCGGCTTGCGCTGCAGCCCCTCCTCCGTCGCCCGGTACTTCGATCCAGACGGCGTAAGAGCCCGTTCGAGGAACCCGACGGCCTCAAGCGTGGTGATCGCGCTCCGCACCCGCTTTTCCGTCAGCCCGAGGTCGGGACGATCAGCAAGCTCGCGGCGATCTATCGGGAATGATCCCGCCACCCGGCCAGGGACGCTCCAGAACCGCGCCAGGAACGTCGCCAGAGCGAAAGCTGACTCCCGGTTGCGGAAGGGCACCAGGGCGACCGTGAGACGGTCGCGCACGTCATGCGGCAGGCGGTAAGCCCCCTCCCCTGCAGATGGACGGAAAGGACGGCGAACGCTCCGAACCCGAGCCTGAAGAGGCCGGGCAAAAGCGAGTTGATGTTGAACAATGGGCACGGCTTCCCCTTCGGGCTCAAGGCCCGTCTCAGGGGACGGTGCGCGTCATGCGGCCAAAGCTCCGCCGCTGCGAGAAATGTCATTTCCCGCTTGACGAGGGGGCAGGTTGTCGGGGAAAATCATCGTCGCCAAACAGATGACTGTCCCCGGCCCTGCCGGATGAGCGACCCGCCCCAAAGGCGGGTTGTTTCGTTTCTAGGCTCGACTCTCCTGGCGCAAATCACCTGCGCAACGTGGCATTCCGCCCTGTGAAGTTGGGGAAGTCAATTAGGGCAACGCTTTTGCCGGAACGACCTCTCAGGCCCCACCCGCAGCAGGTCTGCGCTTGATCAACCCCAATGGGATGCTGATTGAATTCTATTTGAATTCAGTCGGTCGCCAGGTTCCAGTCTGAAGCCCGATAGCTGTCTGTCAGCTTCCAGTCTGAAGCCTATTGGCTGTCTGTCAGCTTCCAGAATTCTTTTTGGAAGCGGTCGGTCGTCCGTTATCCATTTGGTAACTGTTTGTCTTCCAATCTCCGCCCTGGAGATTTTCACATGCCATCAATCGTTTTTGCCTCCCCAAAGGGGGGGGTCGGCAAATCTACGTCTGCAGTCCTCCTAGCTACCGAGCTGGCGAGGAAAGGCGCTGGTGTCACCCTAATCGACGCTGACCCAAACCGCCCATTGAGCCGTTGGGCGAAGCTCCCCGGAAAGCCCGAAAGCCTCACTGTCGTTTCTGACGTGACTGAGGACACACTGATCCCAGCTATCGACACAGCTGCACAGAAAATGCCGTTCGTGATCGTAGATCTCGAAGGCACCGCCTCACAGATGATCCCTTACGCGATGAGCAGGGCCGACCTCGTCATTATCCCGACGCAAGGCAGCCAGCTTGACGCAGCGGAGGCTGTGAAAGCTATCCGCGTGGTGAAGAACCAGGAGCTTGCGTTTCGCCGACAAATCCCAGCCGCGATCCTATTCACCCGCACCAATGCAGCCATTCGGCCGCGCACCCTCAAGAGCATCGAGGCCGAATTTCGGAATAACGGCCTGACCATCTTTGACGTGCAGTTGCACGAGCGGGATGCATTCCGGGCGATCTTCGCTTTTGGTGGCACCCTGTCCGACCTGCCTCTGTCAGACGTTAGCAACATCCCAGCTGCAATCAGCAATGCACGCGCTTTCGCAGGCGAGGTTGTCGCTATTTTGAAGAGAAACAAGCCGCAGTCCGAGCAGAGACGGGAGGTTGCATAAGTGAATAGGACTCGCAGCAGCGTCTTTGACACTGAGGAAAGCGATCTGGACCTGTCCGCTTTCATACCGAAAGCGGCACCCGACGCTATGGCGCCCCCGGCGGAGCAGGTGAAGGCCTTTGCCGAGGCTGTCAATTTTCCGAGTAGGGAAGCTCGGCCGAGCAAAGCGGCAATACCCAAGCAGGGCCCCAAGCCCCGAGAACAGCGCGAGCCACGCCGGCATCGCACAGGGCGAAATATCCAATTCAACTGCAAGGCCACGCAGGAAACGATTGACGCTTTTTATGCGCTTGCCGACCAGAACGGCTGGTTGGTGGGTGAAACTCTTGAGCGCGCCATTGCGGCCTTGCAGCGCGAGGTAGCTGCGCAAACGTAGGCTGACTTGGTCCAACGATACCGTTCTTAATGCCGATCCGTTCTGAGTACCGCTGGCTCTATCCCATCGACTGGAAGCAGTTCTCCGTCGTGATCCGCTTCGAGCGCGCCAAGGGACAGTGCCAGGGCTGCGGCCGCCCACATGGGCGCATGGTCTGTCACCTGGGCGACGGCCGCTGGTGGGATCCAGAGCGTCAGGCCTGGCGAGACGGGGAGGGGAGGCGGGTTGGTCGTGTGCTCGAGGTCGAGGGCCTCCAGGAGCAGCTCCGGACCACGCGCGTGGTGCTCGCGACGGCTCACCGGGATCACGACCCCACGAACAACCGCCCGCGCAATCTGATGGCGTTGTGCCAGAGGTGCCATCTCCAGCACGACCGCGAGGAGCACAGGCGTCGGCGCTGGCTCACTCTGTTCAGACGCAAGGCTCTCGGAGACCTGTTCCTTGGCCGATACCATTGAGAGAGGAAACGGCGGCAGCGCGTCCAGGCGAGGTCAGTGGGATCTGCCGCTGCCTGAGCGCACAGCTTCTGCATGGGACCGCAGCCGGAGCCTCTCAGGCTGCTTGAGCTCGCATCTCCTGGGGGTCAGCGTCGCCGATCTCCTGAATGGGAACCCTGAGGACCACCTGACCTCTCTCGTCAGCGATCTCGAACTCCATCCCGCTTAAGCCCGGAGCGTCTGCCATGACCTCCCGGATGCAGCGCAGGGCCTCTGCAAAAGCAGCATGGAGGCTGGGAAGGACGACACCCTCTTCATCTTCCAGCAGACCGGAGGCATCACGAACATGAAAGCGGTAGAGGCCCAAGGGGATCTCCATAGGTCAGCGACTGGTGAGGGGAGGGGCGGCACTGCTGGTTAACGCGGGGTTAATGCACGCGTGAGGAGGTCATTTGTGAACGAGCACCAGGAGGGCTGCTGTTAACGCAGCTCCAGACTCGGCGTTCCAGCCTCAGCGGGACTGAGGAACAGGCGTGACGATTGCGCCACATCTCTGTCAGCTCCTCGTTCCGAGATCACACCCTGTCTTTGAGGTGGCAGCGCCAGCGCGCTAGACCGCCGCTGTGAGACGCCGCACCTCCGCAAAGAGGTGTGATACGGTGCGCCGTCAGTTGCGAGACTCCTAGGGTTCGCAGGTGACAGGGCGCGCGATGGGTCTTACCCCCGTCGGCGCCCGCTCTTCTCAGGGCTCGCGGTATGGGCTCGGCCTAGAGCAGAGGGCTAGCAATCGCGTGTCCGATTGCCATCGGGACGGCTGCGGTGCCCCTGTAACAACCGCGCGCTTCAAGATATCTCTACGGGTAGCCTGTGCCATAGGTTTGCTCCTGGTGGCGTGGGTCAGGTCCCGTCGAGGCGCAGCACACGCCCCCGGGGCCGCTCTTCTCCTCGCGAGGAGAAGAGTGGGGCAGGGGCGGCAATCGCCGCAGCATCGGCCAAAGGGGAAGGCAGCGCCCCTGTAAGAGCCGTCTGTTTCAAGATACGCTTCCGTGTGTCGTGACGGTGAAGACCGCGGTCACACGATGACAAAAATCATGGCCAGGCCCACCAGCACTAGCAGTCCGGCTGCAATCAGCATGATGACTAAGCGTCTGCCGCCGTTCCTATCGGGAGGACGGTTGTTGTTGTTAAATCGGTGGCCTGGATCGCCAAACATGGCAGAGCGCCCGCTTTCAGGTCGGATACTAGCCCTCGCCCACGTCGAAACGAGGGCAGCCAGAGCAATCGCTGCTCCAAGGGGAAAGGTCAGAAAAGTGGGCAATGGGGCGCCGCACCGACGTGGTGGTCGCTTACGCGGCAAGCAGCATTCGTGCCGGTGCGGCGGCTGTCCTAGTCTGGTCCGTCGGCTGCGGTAAACCAGTCCAAGGACTTAAGCATCAAAGGCGGGTGGGTCCCGATTGGACGCCGATGCACACTGAAGAGGTCTGCCGTGGTCCTGATGGAGTTTGGACGCCGGAGGTGCCAACAGCTTTCGTGGAGCTGCACCTCAGCTCCAAGGCCTCGACCGCTTGGAGTAGAGCCTCTGGCTAGCTGTGCGGATGTGAGCGGGCAGCCAATGCTGAGCCCGGGTCGACGTGGCTGCCTGTTTCGTTGTGTGTCGACCTAAACTGCAGCCCTGGCACCGTTCTCCTGCCATTGTGGGTGCCAGGGCTCCTTTTTCGGCCTGCCGGTGCAAGGGTTGTCGTAAGTATTGCCCACCTCACCGGCGGGTGCTTTTCGGCTTCGTGATGATCCCTCTGGTGTGGTCGCAAGTAGACGGCTTTGTTGACAGCGCCAAAGCTCTTGGCCGCTTGGTTTGGCTGGATGCCACGGGCGAGATCCTGTGCCTGGACAGCGACGATCAGGACAATGAGCAGTACGCCAAGGCGGAAGCCATCACGCGCCCCTTGATGGAGGACAGCCAGCTGCGCAGCATTCTTGAGGCGGTGCTCTTGAGACGTCGACTCAACCTCGGTCTGAGCTTGCCAATTCCTCAGCTGGATGGCGAGGATGAGCGGTCTGTCACCCCATAAGCCCCTGACTTTCCGGTCATGACGGCAACCGCGAGGGCAGGGTGTGAACCGCGCCTTCCTGACTGAGAGGCTACCTCTCACCTTTTTGGTCGTGTGACCACATAGGCCCGCTGACAGCACTCGGGGCAGTAGGGCCGAAGCGCCAGGGCAGGCTTGCCGCAGAAGAAACGTGCCGGCTCCAAAGGACCGCCGAGTGGAAAGCGACACTGACCTGAGCGCAGTTTGAACAGTGTTGGCTGGTGAGACCTCGCCTCGCTCGGATCGTCTGGCCCGATTGGATCGTGCGAGCTGTCGCTCAGGCGGGTCAAAGCCGGGGCTTCGTCTCGATCGTGACAGTAAGGCCGGTTCTCGGGTCCAGAATGGTCATTGCGATACGCCTTCAGAAGCATGAGGGGAACGCGCGACCGCAGGGTTCGGACCCGGCTCTGAGGCATGATGCTGCAGACGTGGTTAGGGCTTCGTTACTGGCCCGATCGTCAACTCCGGTGTAACCGACCCGAGCAGGAGATCAGAGGCCATGACCTACCGCCTGACCAAACTGGCCCCGGGCAGCTACGACGTGTGGCTCACTGGGGAGATTGTCGCAAGCCTGGTTCGCAACGGCTCAACCAGCGATGCGCCCTGGACGGCAGAACTTCTCGGGGACTTCGAGCCTGGAGAGATGCCGGAGCCCTTCACGGCACCTGAGCACACGTTTGCCAGTCTGGAGGAGGCTCGCGATTGGCTTGGCGCACCCGCTGCAGGCTCGGGGGCACGCACAGAGGGGCAGGGGGCCTTGCACACCTGAAGGGCGGGTTGCCCCTCGGGTGGCGTCCCAACCTGAATGGGGTGGGCCGATCCACAGCGCGTGGACCCCTTTCACTGTGCAAGCTCCCTTCCTGTATGCTCACCGCCAAACACCGGGGGACACCATGAGCAGCCGTAACTATGTCTGCCTGTTCCAAGCCATCAAGGTTCCCTACAAGGACGAGCCGCTCCGGGTTCTGGAGCAATTCTTCCTTCCGGCGAGCGAGTGCGCCTTAGACGCTGCCAAGGCCATGTTTATGATGCGCTTCGAGGATAAGAGCTATTCGCGCAAGCACGGCGCCTTGTGGCCTGATGCGGTGCGCTTTCTTGACGAGCGCGGGGAGGAGCTCCTGAGGTACACCTGTTGGAACTACCTCAGGGAGGTGACCACAAGAGAAAGCGATCACCACCAAGCCGCCTAGGTGCGAGTAGCCCTCTACCCAGTTGAACATTGGGGGCGCATCTTCACCTCTGAAGACCTGACGAGGAGGTTCTCGCCTGGTACGACGGCCTCATAAAACAGGGGAGGGGGTGCGAGAGGTCGCAGGATCTATCTTCTGGCCCAGGCCCACAACACCCACATGGTGCTCGCGACCGCTCACTGAGACCACGACCCGACCCACAGTCGATCTCCTTTGCCTCGGTCAGGATCTGCTGTCAGGGAAAGGCCGCCTTGATCTCCGCCTCTCGTACAAGGCGCTGCAGCCCCCTCAATCGACAGCGGATCAGGTACTGTGGCTCGCCTCGGGAGCAGGGCGGCATCAGGCGTACAACCTGATACGTCAGAGAACGATCCAGGTCCCGGAAGGCCTGAACAACGGCTTGTCCCACTTTGAGCTGATGGCTCATGCCGCCTCGACAGGAGCTGATACACCAAGCCAATCCTGGAGTTCGTTCAGGCTGGCGAAGCGGTGACTCCCGGCTTCGAAGGGTGCGAGCCGCCGAGAGGCTGAGTGCGGGTGATGTTCATGCAGGACAGCCACCCAGGGCTGCGGGTGATCGTCATCCGTAGAGAACACTGCTCCAATGTCCTCACCCTTGAACACTAGGGTGAAGCACCCCAGTCCCACATCTCGCAACGTGAATGGCATGACTTCTCCCTTGTTCTGACTTGCCGCCCGGCTGATCGGATCCTCTACCGGGCCTGTGTAGAAGCGAGGCTGATCCCCTCTGGGGCCCTGTGAGCCTCGCCACGGGACTGGGATGCGAGAGCTCGCTGACGCTCACGCTCAGCCCGCACGCCTGGCACAAACACCCAATGCGCAATCCTGATCTCGCAGCAGTTCGCGGGATGAGGGAAGACGGCACGCTTCCTGTCGTTCTGGTCTGGCCAGCTAAAAATAACAATAATCAAGCAAGTAGTGAACGCAACAGCTGCACAAATGCGATGTAATACTCGAGTTTGACGAAGATCGTGCTGGCTATTCGTCAAGCGTTTTATCTCCATGACGCACGCTGCCAGCGCTGTTTAGACCAGCCGGATACATACAATGATTAAGGGCAGGAGGACACAACGCGCAGCAAATCAATGCCAAGCGTGACTGTTAATGTGGCTACTTTGAGGCGCGCTTCGCTCTCGTGGCTGAGCGAGAATTCCTGGTGGGTGGGAGCTTAGGGCATCATCAACGGGTACCTGCGACACCATTCCAGATGCCGATCCGTTCTGAGTACCGCTGGCTCTACCCCATTGACTGGAAGCAGCTCTCCGCCGTGATCCGCTTCGAGCGCGCCAAGGGACAGTGCCAGGGCTGTGCCGCTCCTCCCACATCATTGCGCTTGCTCATTCAGCAGGTGTTCAAACCCATCGTGTTAGAGATCGGTTTACCACCTCGTCGCACCATCAGGGCGTCATCGCTCTAGGCTCCAAACCATGTCCCAGGAACGTCAGATCCAGTGGAAGCGCCGGTTCGACCGCCTGCACACGCTCAGAGAGCGCTTGGCCGCCCGCGGTCACTATGATCGTGCTCAAAAAGCCTATCTGTTGATCCAGGCAGGCATCGACCGCTGGGCAAGTGAGGTGTTCTCGGAGAGGCGGGCCTAGCCAGGCCGGCGAACACCGGGTGCGGGTTTGCTCCCCCACACACTTCGCTCTTGCCCATCATCGCCGCCCCTGAGCCGGTCTGATGCCTCGGAAAGGTGGGCGAGACGCTCAATCCGATGCTGTACCCGCTGGACGGCTTCCTCGGCTTGCAGCCGAGCGAGCCGAGCTTCTTCGATCAGAGGATGATGCTGTTCTGCAGGGCCTCATCGAAGGGTGGCGAGCACGGGGCCACCGCATCGGCTTTGGGGTGGGGCTTGCGATGGGCAGGCCACGGTGGGCCGGATCGGGAACGAGAGCCGCTCCGAGTACACGGCGATCGGCAGCGTCGTGAACCTCGCCTCCCGGCTCTGCTCCTCGGCGGCCGATGGCGAGATCCTTGTCGACGCAACGGCTGCAGAGGCTATTGGAGCGAAGCGCCACCTCGTCTCTCTCGGGCGACGAGCGATCAAGGGCTACGACGACGAGCTGCCGGTGTTCAGTGTCGTACGAGACAACCAGACCCGTGCCGCCCAAACGCCGGCTCATATCCAGTAATTCTGGTAGGGGTCGTCCCGTCCGGAGCCGATTTCACTCTGAACGAAGCATCTTGCGTAGGGCCTCGCCCACGCGCGGGATTGAGCCGGATTGAGCCTGCTTAATTCCAGAAGGCCCTGTATGGAACGGGCTCAGCGGCAAGAGTGGTGATCGTGGCCGCCGGTCTATTCGATCTTCTCATCTTGACCATAAGGCGCAGTATGGATCCATCATTGTCTACAACGAGAGTAGAAGATCGCCTTTGCCTGTTCGGAACTGAGGCCAGAGTCTTCGATCGTCACCCGCAACGTGATTTCGCCGACGATCTCAATGTCCTGTGAGCCTCGGGCGTTGAGCGGTCCCCGAACCTGATCGCCTTCGAATACGGTGTAATAGCTATCTTGGCGCAATAACGAGAAGCCCGGGCCGGTCCGAACCACGAACAAGGTGCATTGTGGGGCTGACAAAGCGATCTCACCCTCCACGCGGTCGGAGACTAGGGCTGAGAACGCACAGCATGGAACTACCACTGACAGGAGCAGGCACCGCATAGCGAGCCCTCCTAAGGGTCGGAGGTAGTTTACGCCTGTTCACCTGCTTTCGCCGCATAATTCGCATAACCCGCAGTTGCAGCGCGAGCACTGGCGGGGGTTAGGCGGAGGTAGACCAGAGGCACCCCTCGGACTTGTGTAGGGGTGGCGGAAACAAAGGCGGTCCACAGCAGCGACAGCTCTGATAACTTTTCCTTGTGTGGACCAACAAAGGCCGATGCACCTTGAACATCCAGGGAGGATCAGATGACCTGTTATAATATCGTGCGCGTCCTTGCCCCTATGGCACTGTTAACTCTCAGCCTCGGCGCACAGGCTCAGACGGCCCCGAGCGGCGGGGCGAACATGACGTTCTTCATTACGAGTGTCGGCTCCGGCAAGGGCGCGGATCTCGGCGGCCTCGAAGGCGCCGACCGTCACTGCCAGTCTCTCGCGAGTGCGGCCGGAGCTGGGAACAAGCAGTGGCGAGCCTATCTCAGCACTCAGGGTCAGGGTGCCGTCAACGCGCGGGACCGCATCGGGCGAGGCCCATGGCAGAACGCCAAAGGCGACGTCATCGCTAAGGATGTCGAGGAACTGCACGGGACGAACAACCTCACGAAGCAGACGGCGTTGACTGAGAAGGGTGAGGTCGTCAAGGGCCGCGGTGACACTCCGAACATGCACGATATCCTCACGGGCTCGCAGACCGACGGACGCGCATACGCCGAGGGCGAGGACATGACCTGCGGGAACTGGACGAAGAGCGGCGCGGACGGAGGCGCGATGCTGGGCCACCACGACCGTGTAGGGCCAAATGACGAGGCGTGGGCCAAATCCTGGAACACCTCCCATCGCTCGCGGGGCGGGTGCAGCCAGGATGCGCTCAGAGGCACAGGTGGCGCTGGACTGCTCTACTGCTTCGCCGCGAACTGACCCTGCAGATGAGTCAGCGTCGGCCCACCTCAAGGCGGGCCGACGCTCACGCGAGCGCACCAAAAAGGCACTCGCTGCCGCAAAGGCGAGGGGTGTGAAGCTTGGATCACCCGCCAACCTGAAGGGCCAGGCGCTTGGGGGCGCGAGAGGCCGCGTCTCAATCTCCAGGAGGGCCGCCCGCCGTGCTGCCGACCTCGCGCCCGTCATCGCCAGCGTCCAAGCGGCCGGCGCGATGTCACTCCGAGAGATTGCCAGCGGCTTGAACGCCAGGGGCATCAAGACGGCCCGCGGAGGAGAGTGGAGTGCTGTTCAGGTCAAGAGGGTGTTGGAACGAGCGGGCGCCTGATCATCATTGAACAGCTCTGAGGAGGGGCGGGATGGAGAACACTGACGACCGCCTAAGCCCCTCCGAGAGGCGGACCCTGCAGCATCTGGCAGGGGGCGATCACCACGCCAGCGAGCTCGATTGGGTTGCCCTCCAGCGCCTCAAGCGTCTCGGTCTTGCGGAGGTGCGGGGTACAGGCATCGCCATCACCCAGGAAGGCCTCCGCGTCTTGCAGAGCCTCCAATCCTGAGCCTGACCTTCTGCAGGGGCGTACCTTCCCCCGCAGAAATCGGAGCCTCCTGTTGGGCGGCATTCACCATCGGCTGTGCAACGGACCTTCGCAGACCCACGTTCCAGCAGAGGACATCAGGCGACACCCGGCCACTGAACCGATCCCGAACAGCCCGCGTTCTCGCTAGGTAGTCTTTGATCAAGAGGTGGATTGTGGCAACGCTCATCAAGGCTGCGCCTTGCATCGCTCTGGTGCTCGGCCTGGCAACAGCGCCGGCTATTGCAGTGCCGGCTCATCCTCTTAACCTGCCGCAGGAGAATGCCTACCAGCTTATGGCAGCGGAGAAGACGTCCTCCAAAGTCGAAGCGACGAAGACGTGGCTGAAGACGAAGAAAGCTCAGACGACCCGCTGGATGGGGCGCCAGAAACGGAAGCTGAAGCAGCTAGCGGACTGAGCCGCAGAGATCGGTCACTCGGTTCCGGTGTTAGCGGCTGAAGGGCAGCCAGCTTGACGGCTGATAGTCCGCCATCAAAGTCGCAATGAGAGTAGTGATGATTGAGCCGGGAGGTCAGGCATGACCTCCGCTGCAGGTGCGGGCCGTTTCTCGTCTGGGTCGGCTGCAGCCTGTGTTGTTTCGAGGTCGAGGAGCAGTTCCCAATGCCGCAGCGGCAGAGGACTATGCATGAAAGAGGCATACTCAGGCCGAAGGCGGGAGCCGAGATGAGACATGAACAGTCGGTCGAACCGATATGGCTCGCTGAAATATCGGCTCATGGGCTGACGCTCCCCTTCTGGAGAGTTCAATAGGAACGAGCGCGGATTGGTTTCAGCGTAACAGCAACTCGAAGCAGCCTGACAACCTTGTTCGCAGTCATGGCGTCACGGCGCAAATCAAAGTGGGATAACGCGTCACCCTGCTAATGCGAATTATCGGTGTGCGGTTTGCGTACGGGCTAGGTTCCTCTTAGCTCTGTCTGAGAGTGTATGCTTTGGACCTCTAGGTACTCGCGAGGGGCAGCCTCATGAGGCGGCGTGATGTGATACTTCTTTTCGGGGGTGCGGCAGCGACATGGCCGTTGGCTGCTCCTGCCCAGCAGAGGACCTATCGGATCGGGCTTCTGGAGGCGATACCTGCATCGCGCAATGACACCAACCTCAGTGCTCTTCGCAGAGGGTTGCAGGACCTTGGCTTCATCGAAGGCCAGAACCTTGTCATCGAGTATCGGTCCGCTGATGGTCGCCCAGAGCGGTTCCCGGACCTCGTCGCCGAACTGGTTCACCTCAAAGTCGATCTGATCGTCGCAAGAGGCACCCCGGCCACCATGGCGGCTAAGAACGCGCCCGGAACCATTCCCGTCGTCATGGCCACGATGGGCGGCCCCGGCTCCATTGTGGCGAGCTTCGCGGGGCCCGGGGGGCATGTCACGGGTGTGATCACCTTCAGCACCGAGCTGACCGGAAAGCGGATTGAACTTCTCAAGGAGCTGGTTCCAAGCCTCTCGCGCATTGCATTGCTCCACAACATGAGCAATCCGGCTGTCCCACCGGAGTGGGAAGAGACCAAGGCGGCTGCACGCCATCTGGGCCTCAGTGCTGAACTTCTCGACGTTCGCAGCCAAGGCGACCTTGACCATGCCTTCGATGCGGCTGTTCAACAGCGTGTCGATGGGCTCGTGGTTGGTGCAGACAGTCTGACGCAAATGCATTTGCGGCGTGTCGTCGATTTCGCAGACCGTCATAAGGTGCCGACTGTCTATCCCGCCCGCGAGTTCATTGAGGCGGGTGGCTTGATCTCGTACGCGGTCAACTATCCTGACCTTTATCTCAGGCTGGCGAGCTTTGTCGGTAAGATCCTCAAGGGTGCAAAGCCCGGCGAGCTTCCTGTCGAGCAGCCCACGCAGTTCGAGCTGGTCGTCAACCTCAAGACCGCAAGCGCACTTGGTCTGACGATCCCACCCTTGATCCTCGCCCGAGCCGATGAAGTCATGGAGTGAGAGCAGGAAGGGTTCGCCCGTTCCGTAAATGACTTTACGCGAAATCGGATGGCGCTTCTCGTGTGCGCATAGGCCTACTCGATGATCTCGTCAGCTCCGGCAAGGAGTAAATCAGGTACCTCAAGTCCGAGTGCCCTTGCAGTCCTTAGATTGACGATAGTCTCGAACTTCACAGGTGTTTGTATGGGAAGGTCTGCAGCCCTCTCACCTTTCAGAATACGGTCAATGTAGCTTGCCGCTCGCGCCCACAGATCAACGAAATCGGCCCCATAGGAGACTAGACCGCCACTTAGCGCGTGGGCACGGAGGGGATAAACAGCAGGTATCCGATGTTGTGCCGCCAGGTCGGCGATCAACTGGCGGTGAAACCACAAGAAGGAGTCCGGTAGCGAGACCATCCTGAGGAAGAGCAGGCTAAGGACAAACGGATCGACGCGGCTCCTTCGCCGTCAACTATTATATACGATAAAGGACATTATCATATATAGGTGAAGCATGAGGGTGACCTTCGACACCAATGTTTGGGAGCATCTCGTGCGTCCCTATGAACATCCGAACAGCCCGGAGCACGCCAGCCTCCAGGCGGTTCACGAGGCCATTCGGTCCGGTCGCATAAGCGGCTTCATGTCTGAGACTTTCGCCACGGTCGAGGCGGTCAAACGCAGAGCCCGCTTCGAGTATATCGAAGCACGCCCGTCACCCATTCACGTTGAGTCGGAAGCCGGATCCGACGGGACTATCCACGGGCAGATCAAGATTGCGGCCAACCCAGAGGATCATCCGGGCCTACACCCAAAACAGCGCAGCCTCCTAGCCGAAGCACTTGCGCTCGGGTTCAAGGTCCTGCCATCGAGCCGCCTTGGCACCTTGCGCCCACCTGAGCTCCAACGTGCAGAAGTCTATATCGCACTCACTGAGGAGCAGAACGCCAACGTCTGGCCTCTGGTCGATTACATCAACGAGGTCACCACCGCGATTGAGGCTCGCGGCGTAGGCATGGCCCCGCTGATTGCGATTGCCCAACGGATACAGCGTCGGCTCGGAATGACGGATCCCGCTTGGTACGGTGGCTTGGATCAAGCGAACGAAGCCGAGAGGAGGGAAATCGTCGCTGCGTTCTCCGAGTGGGCAGATGGCGACAGCATCGCCCTTCACGTTGGGTACGGCCTCGACGTTTTCTGTACAAACGACCGCGCACAAACCGCACGCTCGTCCGTCTTTGCAGCTCAGGACGGCCCCCTAGGGCTGCGGCGAGGTTGGTCAGCGGGCCAAGGACCAGAATGGTCAGCGGTCCCGCCTCCAACGCTGCTTGCAGGGCAGCAGCCCCTGGCGCTTGTCGCGCGCCAGGGGCTAGAGGCGCGCCATAGCCCCGGAACACGGGAGGAACGGGAAGGCCATTAAGCGCCATCTGCGCCATGAGGGCCGCCACCCGATCTGCCACGACATCGCCGGATGCGTTCCCGAAACTGGTGGACAGCCCTGCAATGTAGGCCCCACGGGACACCATCCAGAGGATCGCCAGACAGTCATCCGGATCGGTGCGAGCCGTGACGAGCGCACAAATCTCCAGTCCCCGACTTAGAGCATCTAATAAAACGGAGTTTAGAGCGTGAGAGGCGTCTGGGCCTGCTGTGCCTTGCCAGTCCTAATCGAACAGGCTCGACACCGAGCTTTCCGTCGCGGTACGGCCTATGGCTTCGCCGATGAGCGGGGCAATAGCCAGCGCGCGGATGTTGGATGTGACCCGCACGACTGCGGTCGGCATGATGGAGTCCGTTATCACAAGCTCCTTCAGCTTCGAGGACGCGATACGCGATACTGCCTCAGTGGAGAGCACCCCATGGGTGATGTAGGCGTAAACCTCCTTGGCCCCGTTCGCGAGGAGCGCCTCGGCTGCGTTGCACAGGGTGCCACCCGAGTCCACGATATCGTCGAGGAGGATGCAGGAATACCCCTCCACGTCGCCTATGATGTTCATGATCTCGGACGCGCCCGGCCGCTCGCGGCGCTTGTCCACGATGGCGAGCGGAGCGTCGATGCGCTTGGCAAGCCAGCGGGCGCGGACCACACCGCCGACATCCGGCGAGACCACCACGCGCTGGCCGCCATCGAGGCGCTCCTTGATGTCGCGTGCCATCAGGGGTGCGGCGAAGAGGTTGTCGACCGGAATGTCGAAGAAGCCCTGGATCTGGTCGGCATGGAGGTCGAGGGTCATGACTCGGTCGACCCCGGCCCGGGTGATGAGGTTCGCGACGAGCTTCGCCGAAATCGGCGTGCGCGGCCCGGGCTTCCGGTCCTGGCGGGCATAGCCGAAATAGGGCAGCACGGCCGTGATGCGGCGCGCCGAAGCGCGGCGGAGCGCATCCACGATGATGAGAAGCTCCATGAGGTGGTCGTTGGCCGGGAACGAGGTCGACTGGACCACGAACACGTCCTCGCCGCGCACGTTCTCTTGGATCTCGACGAACACCTCCATGTCCGCGAAGCGCTTCACCTGACACTTGGCCACGGAGATGCTGAGATAGGCGGCAATCGCCTCCGCGAGCGGACGGTTGGAATTACCCGCGACGAGCTTCATACGGCTCTCTTCGACTGGACCGCGACGGCCTCGGAAGTTCGCTCCGCCGAGCGGAAGACCCGGTGCGGAAGGCGCACGGCTCTTAGCAGCGATGCGAAACCGTCACAATACGGGACGAAAGGATAGAGCGTCGGACGGGAAGTAGGATCCGATGAGTTCTGCACCTCAGCAATCCTGAAGCCGCCGACGGTGCGCCCGGTTAACGGTCCGACGCTCTAGGCCGCACGCAACTTGCGCGCAATCCGTCTGCGGATGCCGAACGCGAGCAGGTGGAGCCGGAGCGAGACGAAGAGGGTCAGGCGGCGCAGAGTACGCCCGTCTATTCGCGGTAGGAGGGCGGCTGAAACCGGCTCAGGTCGGGCGGGGGTTCTTGAGCCCACACCTCTGCCGCCAGCTTCTGCATCAGGCGCACGGCATCCTGCAGACCCGGCGAGTTGGCGTGAACACGCACGCTCTCCAGCAGAAGTGTAAGCCGCCGCCGCTCGCGCCAGGGCAGGGCCGCCAAGCAGGTTTCCAGATCGAGGCGGGAGGTGAGTGCCACACCCGCCCGCTCCGCGACTTCATCAAGCTTCGCGTTGAGGACACTCAGGTGATAGCTGATGCTGTGGGCGGGCAGATCAGAGGAATGAAGAGACATCAGCCCCACACGCGGTGCTTCGTTAACGTTGATTAACGGCTGAACCCGCCATCTCCAGCATCGTTCCAGCTAAGCCTCTGGAGTTCTGGGATCTTTCTAAGCTGTGGTAACCAGTCCGTTACGGCTCGGCCAGCAAAGAAAAGCCCCTCCCGGGTCTCGACCTGGAGGGGCTCAAAGGGACCGGCCCGTGGGGGCAGAAGAGGGCCGGAGATGACGCGTCAACGCGCAGAGCGCGTTGCGGGTTCCCATCCGGGTTCAAGGATTTTCTGAGACATGCGGGAAGGTAGGCTTGTGCCCTGCTCTCCCCACGGCCCATGCCCCCACAGGCGGTGTCGGCTAAGCGAACAGCAAATCGAGGGGCAACTCGGCGCTTGGCCCAACTCGTATGTCGCTTAGGGTGTGGTCAGAAGCCCTTTGCCTCACCGGCAGCGCGATCTTGTGCTCCAGTATGCCGTGGCAGAAGCCATCAGTGACCCCGCTGAGACTGGGCGCCCTCGCCCCGCCGAGGTGGTGCCGCACCTGCCCTCCTGATCGGAGCCCCGTTGAGGGGGCTCAGGGTTGAGCCGGCGGGTTAGTCGTTCCCGCAGTTGTCGCGCTGGATGGGCGGCTCTGAGTGGACGGTCACCACAGCCTTCAGGAACAGGTAAAGGGCCTCTCTGACCCGCTTCCGAGCCCTGGCCCTTGCGAGTTCGTCCCCACCCTTGATCCAGACCTGAACCTCAGGCGCGGAACCTACGACGCGCACGCTCTCAAAGTTCGTCTCAAATCGCGTGATCACCCGCTCCAGCACCAGCCGGTTCAGTACCGCTGCCGCATTGCTCGTGGCGCTAAAGTCCTTCGGCACTCATCCTCCCACCGCGTCCTCCTCATCCCGTCATCTTGCAGGCTTTCTCCCGCGCCATTCGGTTTACAGATCCCGGTATCCACGTCGGCGCTTGGCTGCGGCGAGGGTTTCCAGAACCTCGGCGGCCTCTGCCTCGGTGTCGAACTCCTCAGTCAACTCGCAGCCACGGGTGCCGATCCGGCCCCAGCCGCGCACGAGGCGGATCGTGCCGAACAGGTCTCGCTCGAGGGCGAGCATGTAGAAGCGGACAATGCGCTGGTCGGGATCAACCCGGCGCAGCACCAGGGTGCGCTGGATCGTGGAGGCGGGGTCAGGCATGCGGCCTTACGGCTCCTCTGGTTCGGCCGCTTATCCTTCAACCTTCTCTCTGAACCGGACCATGGGCAGGGAGTTGTCAGCGTGACCTTGGCTATTCTGGCCACGGTTCTATCCTGAGGAGGAGTCTATGGGCCAGCTCACAACCCTCATCACCGTCCTGTTCCTGGC
>JAESFL010000462.1_pt1 | contig 27899 bp, 23 predicted proteins | sample 9269401 | NCBI WGS metagenome assembly JAESFL01 (sample SAMN14506025, study PRJNA617098) | algae metagenome | isolation source: Gloeocapsa sp. UFS-A4-WI-NPMV-4B04 and co-occurring heterotrophs from desert... | place: USA: Utah | collected 2006-10-01 | reverse complement strand
GAGCAATCTTAAGTAGTGCTACTGCAATGTCAATTCCGAGCACAGAGCCGTTTGCGCCAACTTTTTTAGCGGCTTCTATCGCAATATTTCCAGTTCCTGTTGCGACGTCCAAAACGAATTGTCCAGACTATAAAGCTGTGTAGTCAAAAAGTGCGATCGCGCGATTACGAGTGGCATCATTATCGTAATCCGTCCTGGCGTTATAGAAATTGGTAACTTCCTGTTTGTACATCATAATGACATGAGTTAGGGATAAGAAAGAGGCAAAATCGATAGGCTGAAAGTGTTAAATTCTCATCCTTGGCTTACCTCGTGCTTAGTCTACAAAAACTATGAATGCTGTATCGATGACTTTTGCCAAGCGTTTGAACCACGGTGGGAGCGCCAACTGTTGGAGAACGGGTTGCAACGACGCAGGCGAGCGCGCAGCTTATGTTTGAGCAAGATCATGACGAAACAGTTTTAGTCATGGAACAACTTCTATGGCAGAACTCAATTTGCGCTCGTGTTGACCTCTCCTCCATCAAGGCGATCGCTCATGATGGCTCTTGCCTTCAAGTTTTACTCGAAACTGCTAACGGTTACTCTATTGAATCTCTCAGTGCTCCTGAGCAAGCTTTTCAAGGTCAACAGAAGGCTTGCTCGTTTTGCTTCCCTTACCCAATCAACTCTCAACAGTGAGAGCGCTAGAACTGCGTTCCTTGATGAAATTCGCATGATTCCTGTTGACTCTAGCAATATTGCTGCTATTGGCTACAGTGATGTTTGTCGTGTTTTGCAAGTTGATTTCTTGATTGGTAAGCGCTATCGCTACCAAGACGTTCCCTCTCAGGTCTTTGATCGCTTTTTAGCCGCTCCCTCTAAAGGTCGCTTTCTTAACAGCGTTATTAAATCTGAAGGGATGTTAATTATTTGCGACACAACCCTGCTGTAACGTACTTGTCGGGAAATTATAATGTCTTCTATAGTTTGAGGTATGCCACATCATACCCATCCAGAGAGGCTGTATGATTGCTTTACCTAGTATTGCTATCCAAGACAAGATCTACGAAAGTTCCGCATCTCTGGTGTATCGGGGCATCAGAGAAGAAGATGATCAGGCAATCGTCATTAAACTGCTCAAGCAGGATTATCCTTCTCCCCAGGAATTAACGCGTTACAGGCAGGAATATGCCATTACCCGGTCTCTGGATGTAGAAGGGGTAATTAGAGCATACAGCCAACAGGACTATCAGCGCACACTCGTCATTCTTCTAGAAGATTTTGGGGGGGAGTCCCTAGAGTATTGGATACAGCAGCGCCCAGAGACTTTCTGCCCCATGCCTGTATCTAATTTTCTTCCTCTTGCCATTAATCTCAGCAAAATTTTAGGCAGAATCCATGCTGCTAATATCATTCACAAGGATATTAATCCTGGTAACATCGTTCTCAATCCAAATACTGACGTTGTCAAAATCATCGACTTTGGGATTGCAACTCGATTCAGCCGCACCAATCCCACGTTTAAAAGTCCGCATATATTGGAAGGTACCCTCGCTTATCTCTCTCCAGAGCAGACCGGGCGGATGAATCGTTTGATCGATTATCGCACCGATTTTTACTCGCTCGGAGTGACATTCTACGAATTACTTACCGGACAAGTGCCGTTTCCGACAACGGATGTCCTTGAACTTGTCCACTGTCATCTTGCCAAACCCCCTATTCCACCGTATGAATTGAATGCTAAAATTCCCGAGCCAGTTTCAGATATTATCTTGAAATTGATGGCGAAGAATGTCGAGGATCGCTATCAAAGTGGTTGGGGTATCAAAGCGGATTTAGAGGATTGTGCTTATCAACTAGAAACAAGTGGTCAAATTAATCCCTTTCAACTAGGTCTGCAAGATGTTTCCGATCAATTGCAGATTCCACAAAAACTGTATTGTCGGGAGGAGGAACTCTCAAAATTATTAGAAGCGTTTGAAAGAGTAGCAGGGAGAGAGGACGCGCAGAGGAGGAGAGAGGGAGACGCGGAGAGAGACGATATTTGCGCGTCCCCGTATCTTCGTGTACCCACGTCTTGTGAAATGATGTTAATCTCCGGCTATGCTGGCGTGGGCAAATCAGCGTTAGTACAAGAACTTTATAAACCGATTACAGCAAGGCGCGGGTATTTTACCTCAGGTAAGTTTGACCAGTTGCAGAGTAACATCCCCTACAGTGCAATTGTGGATGCCTTAAGAAAACTGGTGCAGCAACTACTGTGCGAACCGGATAAGCAATTGCAACAGTGGCGATCACGCCTTTTAGAAGCTTTAGGAAGTAACGGGCAACTAATCATTGATGTCATCCCTGAAGTTGAGTTAATCATTGACAACCAGCCACCCATACCTGAAGTTGGGGCAACCCAAGCGCAAAATCGCTTTAATCGAGTCTTTCAGCAGTTTATTCGGGTATTTTGTGCTAAAGATCATCCGCTTGTCATCTTCCTAGATGATTTGCAGTGGATTGACTCCGCCACCATTCAGTTAATCAATCTGATGTTGCTCGATGAGCAAACCCAATCGCTGTTTCTGATTGGAGCCTATCGAGACAATGAAGTGAGTCCAACTCATCCATTAGCACTAGCGCTGGAGAGACTTCGGCAACAAGAAGCTGTGCTTGAGGAAATTGTCCTGGCGCCCTTAACCTTAGAACCACTGGCTCAGCTAATTGCCGAGACGTTGCATCAGGATACGAATACCGTTCGTCGCCTGGCTGAATTGGTGCTGCGTAAAACAGGGGGCAATCCCTTCTTTGTGGGTGAATTTTTGCAATTATTATACAGTGAAAATTTGCTGAGCTTTAATACGGAACACTTAAGCTGGCAGTGGAACATCGCTCAAATTGAGGCTCAGAATATCACTGACAATGTAGTGGAGTTACTGCTTTTCAAGTTGAAGAAACTGCCAGAAAACACTCAGCAGCTTCTTCAATTAGCCGCCTGCATCGGGGCTGAATTTGATTTGGAGACGTTAGCGCTCGTCTTTAAGCAGTCGCCTAAAATAGTTTCTCAGGATTTGCTAGCAGCCATCCAAGCTGGACTCATTCAACCTCCCTCTGAGTTAGACGAGAACTTGTTAGTTCAAGAGTATAAGTTCTTGCATGATCGCGTACAGCAAGCTGCCTATGCTCTAATCGATGAGTCACAGAAACAAGGGGTACATCTGCAAATCGGTCGCAATTTACTTGAAAAGACTTCGCTAGAGCAGCTAGCAGAGCGGTTGTTTGAAATTGTTGACCATCTGAATTATGGAACCGAGTTAATCAGTGAGCAATCTGAACGGAATGAGATTGTTAAACTGAATTTGCAAGCAGGTCAGAAAGCGCTGGCAGCGACGGCTTATGAAGCGGCTTTTAAGTATTTCAATACAGGTCTTAAACTCCTTGATATGGAGAGTTGGCAGCGTGAGTATGACCTGACTTTGGCATTGCACTCAGAGGCAGCAGAGGCAGCATACCTCAGTGGTTGCTTCGACGGAATGGAGCGGCTTGTAGAAGAAGTGCTCAACCGTGCAAAGACGGTGCTCGATAAAGTAAAAGCTTACGATAGCAGAATTCAAGCATGGCTGTCGCGGGGATATCCTAAAGAAGCACTTAAAACTGGCTTGGAAGTGCTGCAACTCTTGGGAATTAGTTTAGTGGAAGCTCCAAGTCAGTTAGATGTTCAAGCAGGGTTAGAGGAAACAGCCTCGCGATTCGCTGGGCGGGAAATCGAAGATTTGATTGATCTGCCAGAGATGACTGAACCTGTACCACTGGCAGCAATCTTTATTTTAGCAAGCACAGTGGGTGCGGCTTTTATGGTGTCACCCGCTCTGATGGTGCTGATTGTGTGCAAGATGGTGAATTTGTCGATCGCCAATGGAAACGCTATCTGGTCGCTTCTCGGTTATGCTACCTATGGCATGATGCTCTGTGGAGTTTTCCAAAACATTGAACTGGGCTATCGATTTGGCAAACTATCCTTAAGTTTAGCGGAAAGATTAAGTAACAAGAAAGGTAACTGCAAAGCATTGCTGGTGGTGGGTTTCCATATAATTCACTGGAAAGACCACCTTAAAGAGACGTTCCCCATTTTAGCTCATGGTTATCAAAGCGGTGTAGAAAGTGGAGACTTTGAATTTGCGGGTTATTGTGCATTCAGCCTATGTTATTGCCCCTTTTTTGCAGGACAAAAACTGACAGAACTGGAACAACAAACAGCGGTTTATCGTAAAGCTACCAGTCAAATTAGACGAGAGACTCCTTCCACTTGGCTAGCAATGTTGCAGCAGACGATCCTTAACCTGCGAGGTCAATCTGAAAACCCAAGTTGCTTAGTGGGTTGTATCTATGACGAAGAGCAAGCACTATCACAAGCGATCGCTGTCAAGGATGGAACTAGCCTTCACTACTTTTACTTAAATAAGCTGATTTTATGCTATCTGTTCGGGGAGTATGAACAAGCTGCAAAAACAGCTACTTTGGCAGAACAGTATCTAGGCACAGCTACAGCATTAATCTCTGTATCTCTATTTCATTTCTATGACTCCCTAATATTTCTGAGCTTGTTGGCGGATGCTTCAAACTCTGAAAAAGAAGCTTGGTTGAATCGCGTTAACGCTAACCAGGAGAAGATGCAGAAATGGGCACACCATGCTCCCATGAATTTTTTGCATAAATTTCAGTTAGTTGAGGCAGAGAAAGCGCGAGTTTTGGGTCAGTTATTTGAGGCAGAGGAGTTTTACGAACAAGCCATTCAAGGTGCTAAAGAAAATGAGTATCTTCAAGAAGAAGCCTTAGGCTATGAGTTAGCCGCTAAGCATTACTTGGCTCGTGGTCGAGAAAAGTTTGCTCAACTCTATATGAAAGAAGCCCATTACTGCTATGAACGATGGGGAGCAATGGCAAAGGTCAAAGATTTAGAGACCCGCTATCCTCCATTCTTTCCTCAGTCACAGAATATAACTTTCATACCAATCCGCACCACTTCTGGAACTACTTCTAATACTCCATATGTTGCTATCGATTTAGCAGCGGTGATAAAAGCATCTCAAGCAATTTCAAGTGAGATTGAACTAGAACAGTTACTTCGTTTTTTGATGCAGATTCTAATTGAAAATGCTGGGGCACAAACCGGATGTCTGCTTTTGGAAAATGCAGGAGAATGGACGATCAAAGCGGCTTGTGAATTCAGTGAGGATGCACAGGTTTGTGCGACACGAGTGCTGCAGTCGGCTCCGATAGCAAACCGCTTACCTGAATCGATTATTCAATATGTGATTCGGACTCATGAATCAGTCATTCTCAACGATGCTATTCGTGAAGGTAATTTTATCAATGATCCCTATATTCAACACCACCAGACTCAATCGGTCTTTTGTTTGCCGTTGCTCAATCAAAGCAATCTTGTTGGTGTGCTGTATCTAGAAAACCGATTAATAACTGGGGCATTCACAGTAGAACGATCGCAACTTCTAAATCTACTATCTACTCAGGCAGCAATTGCGATCAAAAATGCAAAATTGTACTCAGAGCAACGCGCAAGCAAAAGTCAGATGATGCAATTCTTAGAAGCGATTCCAGTGGGAATTGGCATAATCGATGCGGCGGGTCGCCCTTATTACGCAAATCAACGGGGTATCCAGCTAATGGGTAAAGCGATTGATCCTTCCGTACGACCCGATCAAATCGCTGAGGTTTATCAGTTCTATGTGGCCGGAACGAATCAAATTTATCCAACAGAGAGGCTGCCAGTCATCCGGGCGTTGAGCGGCGAACGTACCACGGTTGATGATGTAGATATCCGGCAGAACAATGCAACCATTCCAATTGAGGTATGGGGTACTCCTGTCTTTGATGAGCAGGGCAATGTAGTTTATGGGATTGTTGCGTTTGAGGACATCACTGAGCGCAGACAAGCTGAGCAATTATTAGCCGATTACAACCGCATCTTGGAGCAACAGGTTGCAGAACGGACAATAGCTTTACAGCAAAGTGAAGCAGAACTGCGCCATCGAGAACAGGAACTACGGTTAATCACCAACGCTCTACCGGCTTTAGTCGGCTATGTAAATGCCAATCGGTGCTATCAATTTATCAACCGTACCTATGAAGTCTGGTTCAACCGTAGCCGTGATGAAATTTTGGGCAACCCTGTTTGCCAACTTCTAGGTGAGGCGGTTTATCAACGGGTTGAGCCGTATATTAATCAGGTGTTTGAAGGGCAAACTGTACCCCTAGAAGCAGAAATCCTTTTTCCGATTGGCAAACGGTACATCAGCGCGACATTGATCCCTGATTTTGATGCCAATGCTCAGGTGAGAGGATTCTACAGTCTCATCACAGATATTAGTGATCGTAGACGCGCCGAACAAGCCTCGATTCTGGAAGAACGCAACCGCATGGCACGAGAAATTCACGATACGTTAGCGCAGGCTTTTACAGGCATTTTGCTCCATGTAGGATCTGTAACACAAATGCTGGTAGATGATTCGGGTTCTGCTCAGATATATCTGGAAAAGCTGGAAAAGATTGATGAATTAGCTCGAACCGGACTTGCTGAGGCTCGTCGTTCAGTGGTAGCGCTCCGTCCCCAGTTCTTAGAAGAGAGTACTTTACAGAGTGCTCTACATCGCCTCGTGACTCAAATGCGGTCAACTACCAAGACCACTTTAATCTACGAAAGCAAGGGTGTAATTTACTCCCTACCGACCGAAGTGGAAAATCACTTACTTCGCATTGGACAGGAAGCTTTAACAAATGCCATCAAATACGCCAATGCTAGTAAAATTCTGATTGAGCTAGTGTACGACGATGCTCAATGTCTTCTGCGCATTAAGGATGATGGACAGGGCTTTGGGGTTGGGAGCATTTCATCACTTGGTGGCTTTGGTTTGTTGGGAATGAGCGAGCGAGCAGAACAGATTGGCGCACACCTGGCGATTCAAAGCCAACCTGGGCAAGGGACAGAAATTATGGTCACTGTTAATCGGGAGCGAGAATCACCATGAGTCAACCCACTAAAATTCGAGTTCTGATTGTTGATGATCACTCCCTCGTTGCAGAAGGATTGGCAAACATCATTAACTATGATCCAGAAATGACAGTGGTTGCTCAAGCGGAGGATGGACAACAAGCGATCTACCGTTATCGTGAACACCAGCCTGATGTCACCCTCATGGATTTACGAATGCCGAGAATGGGAGGGGTTGAAGCCATTACTGCGATTTGTACTGAATTTAAGTCAGCTCGAATTATTGTGCTTACTACCTACGATGGCGATGAAGATATTTATCGAGGATTGCGAGTAGGTGCTCAGGGCTATCTGCTTAAAGATGCAAAACCAAATGAACTTTTAAATGCGATCCGCATCATTCATAGTGGTCAGCATTATGTTTCTCCGACCGTGGCAAGAAAACTGGTAGAACGGATGAACAACCCAGTACTCAGTGAACGAGAGCTAGAAGTGCTGCGTTTAATGGCGCAGGGATTGAGTAATCAAGACATCGGAACTGCTCTAAATATTGGTGAAAGTACTGTTAAATCGCATGTGACTCGTATTTTGAGCAAGCTGGGAGTTAATGATCGCACGCAAGCCGTCATTGTTGCTGTTAAACGTGGGTTTGTTAGTTTATAGGTTTCAATTTAGTTAAGGCTTGGATTCCGACTTTAGTCGGAGACAAGCTACTACTTTTGATGGATTACTTCATCCATCCTTATATTGTGCAAAATTATGGACTTTCAGTGGACGACATATAGGAATCAACTACCTATATTGAATTTATGCAAACGCTAACAGCATTTAGTTGTAGGGTTTAAGTTTGCTTGACAGGTCTGAAAGATGGCTGACGATCACGAGCATCATTCCTTGTTTGTCCCGCCTTTAATTCAGGATCACATTCAAGGTGTGCTAAGTGCCAGTGTTGTACTCATCATGTATGGAGATTATGAATGTTTTCAAAGTGCAAATGCCTATCGGTTGATTAAAGTTGCTCAACAGCAGTTAGGTCCTTCTTTCAAGGAGGATGTGTGTTTTATCTTTCGTCATTTTCCCCAGGTACAGATTCATCCTTATGCTCAACGGGCAGCGGAAGCAGCGGAAGCAGCAGCAATGCAAGGTCAGTTTTGGCAGATGCATGAGATGCTCTTTATCCATCAACAAACGTTAGAGAACGGATACCTTGTGGAATATGCGAATCATCTAGGACTTGACATTCCTCGATTTTTGCAAGATTTATCCAAAGGAGTTTATGTCGCTCACATCATTGCAGACATCCAAAGTGGATATCGAAGTGGAGTAGAAGCTACACCAGCTTTATTTGTTAATGAGATTCGTTATCGCGAACGTTGGACTATTAAGCAATTGATAGCAGCCATTGTGGCGGCAACTAATTAAGGTTTTTGATGTTTATCCCAACGAAGGTTTCCATGAAAAGTATTTCATGACTTTAACTTCAAATCAGATTGATTAGAAGTATCAGTTCGATTCACCCCACCCTTTGGTAGACCGAAGCTAAATTCACTTGAATGCTGAAAGTCCAGGAGGACATACATCAGAATATATTCACATTACAGTGCCGCTCAATCGGTGAATGATGCGATCTTTACCTGAAGCATATCAGGTCTAACTATTTCCGGCTCACTTCCTGCTGCTTTCCTCCAATATCGAACGATTAAGCCGCGTTTTAACTCAAAGAACTTGAGTGGTGTGCATTGGGCGATCACAGAAGAATGAAAACTAACCAATCTGAACATCAAATCCACCAACCTAAAGGAGATTAAGATGACCAGCAATCCTGTAAACAGCGAAAACATGAAACTCGAAGTTGTGGTATTGCCCGTTGCCGATGTCGATCGCTCCAAAGACTTCTATAAGACGTTGGGGTGGCGGTTAGATGCCGACTTTGTCGTCAGCGAGAACTTCCGAGTGGTGCAGTTCACCCCCCCTGGCTCGGAAGCCTCGATCATCTTCGGTCAAAGAACTTCGTCAGCCGCACCAGGTTCAGTTCAAGGTCTGTACCTCATCGTTTATGACATTGAGGCAGCCCGCGCAGAACTCGTTGATCGCGGTGTCGAGGTGAGTGAAGTGTTCCATGCCATTAATGGGGTCTTCCCCTATGCCGGAACCGAGGGACGGGTACCAGGTTCCGATCCGGAACGCCGCGACTATGCTTCCTATGCGTCGTTCAGTGATCCAGACGGTAACGGTTGGGTGCTTCAAGAGGTGAAGACGCGGCTTCCCGGACGGTAACAGGACATCAATTGCTTAAAGATATCAAAAGGAGCCAACAGTAAGAGGTTTTTCGCTCCTTTTAATCCTCACCATCAGTGCGACAATCACGAACTAATCGAAACAGCTAAAGCCAGCATACTAGACAACCCCTAAAACGAGGACACAAAGATGAAAACGCAGAAAGTATGGTTCATTACCGGAGCCTCCAGGGGCTTTGGGTTAGAAATTGCCAGAGCAGCCCTGGCAGCAGGCGACCAAGTCATAGCCACGGTTCGCAGCCAACCTGCACAACTCGCCACTACCCTACACAACCACCCGGATTTGTACGTTGTGCAGATGGATGTTACCCAGGAAGACCAGGTACAAGAGGCTGTCAAGCAAGGTATTGCCCGTTTCGACCGGGTTGATGTCTTAGTTAACAATGCCGGATATGGCATGGTCACTGCAATCGAAGAAGCCACGGATGCCGAAGTTCACAAACAGTATGATACCAACGTGTTTGGGTTACTGAACGTGACTCGTGCCGTGTTGCCCTACCTGCGCCAGCAGAAATCCGGGCACGTCATCAATATCTCGTCTTTGTTTGGCTACGATGCGGTTCCGGGCTGGGGATTGTACGGGTCCACTAAATTTGCGGTCGAAGGTCTCTCGAAAGGGCTAGCAGTGGAACTGGCACCGCTTGGTATCCATGTCACCTCGGTGGCTCCCGGTCTTTTTACGACAGACTTCCTAAGCACTGAATCCTATGTTGCCGCCAAGACCATCATCGCCGATTACCAAGGAACGGTAGGACTGGTGCGTAAAGGAGCCGATACGCTACACGGGCAACAGCCTGGTGATCCGAAAAAGTTTGCTCAGGTGATTATTCAACTCGCCAATACAGAACGTCCGCCGCTACATTTGCCCGTGGGGAAGGACACGATCGCGATGTACCAGAGCAACGCCGCAAAAATGGCACAGGAAATCGAAGCATGGCTGCCAGTCGCTACCAGCACCGACCATGACCAGCGCATCACGGCTTCGACCATAGCCTGACCTACAACATGCACACATTATTTCCAAAGGAGTTTTACATGAGCACTGAACAGAGAGTCGCTGTGATCACCGGCGCGTCGCAGGGCATCGGTGCAGCCCTTGTTAAGGCATACCGTGATCGCAACTATCGGGTGGTTGCGATCTCACGCTCAATTAAACCATCGGACGATGATGCAATTCTCGCAGTGTCAGGCGACATCGCTAATCGAAAAACTGCCGAGCGTGCGATCATCGAAGGCGTGACCCGATTTGGGCACATTGACACACTCATCAACAACGCTGGGATCTTCATCGCCAAGCCGTTTACCGAATACACCGAGGCAGACTACGTAGCGTATCTAGGCACCAACGTCACTGGCTTCTTTCACATGACACAACTCGCGATCGCTGAGATGGAGAAGCAGGGTAGCGGTCACGTTGTGCAGATCTCAACGAGTCTGGTTGATAACGCGATCGCTGGCGTACCCTCTGTGCTCGCATCGCTGACAAAGGGCGGACTGAATGCGGCAACCAAATCACTGGCAATCGAGTATGCCAAGCGCGGGATTCGGGTGAACGCAGTGGCGCTAGGTACCATCAAATCGCCGATGCATCCGGTTGAGACCCATGCCCAGCTCGATGCCCTGCACCCAATCGGACATATGGGTGAGATCTCTGACGTTATTGATGCCATCCTCTACCTGGAATCTGCCAACTTTGTAACGGGCGAAATCCTGCATGTCGATGGCGGTCAGAGTGCGGGGCAATGAACTACCCCGCCGCAAGCGGACGGGGTATCAGAATCAAAACAGAGTTAATTGCTCATTTCTGTGTAACTTGAGATAGTCGTGGCCTTGGTTTTTCACATAGTTCGCGCTCATCCCTTCGTCTCCATGTTTGCCAACTGTACTTGCAAAATAACCGTCGCTCCAAAACTCTCCACCCCATAACTTTTGTTTCACATGAGGGCACCGTTTGAATACAAGAGCGTGCGGTTAGGCTCTTCAGCATCGTCACCAGTTTCGTCACACTGTAAGTAGGCACTGACTGCACTAGAAAATGAACATGATCTTTGTCTACTCCAATTTCCACAAACTTGACCTCGTAGCGCTTCTCTATGTCTAAGCACACTTCTTTCAAAACCGCATCGACTTGTTCATCGAACACAGCCCGTCGATACTTCGCTCTTAACACCAAATGGTAAAGCAAAACCGTTACGTTATGGCTTTTGTGAATGTACTCACTCATGACCACATCTTACGCCACAAGCGGCGGGGAATTCACCCTTGGAAGATTAAAGGCATGATCTACGAATTACGCATTTATCACGCCATGCCCGGACGACTACCCGCGCTGCTGTCGCGCTTCCAGAACCACACCTTACAGATTTGGGAAAAGCATGGCATCCGTCAGGCTGGATTCTGGACAACGCTAATCGGCGAGAGCGAGAGTAACCAGCTCACCTACCTGCTTGCCTGGGACAGCGTGGCTGAGCGTGAGGAGCGCTGGAACGCATTCCTCGCCGACCCTGAATGGATCGCGACCAAAACCGAAAGCGAGAAGAACGGTCTACTCGTGCAGAACATCCGCAATGAGTTGCTGGCACCGACCGCCTTTTCCTCGGTGAAGTGAGTGGTGGGGCGAATGACGAGCAAGCTCATCAATCTAAAAAGAGAATGCGCCATTTTTTCTGCTCACTTACATCATCAGGTGAGAACCCAATCATGACACTGAACCCAGATTCAACTCAACACACCATTGCCGATATAGGCTTTTCTAATGCCTCTGCAAACCCGTATCAAGCGGTTAGCTGTAGTTTTTACGACGAGCTAGAAGCACTCGCTACCTTACATCGGATTTGTACGATCCGCTATCGCACAGAAACTGGTGCAGCAACCAGTATAGAGAGTAAAATTATCGACCTCTATACTGCCAACAAAAGCGAATTCCTGAAGTTGCAAGATGAAACTGAAATTCGCCTCGATCACTTGATTTCAGTAGATGGTAAGCCCACCCGCTTTACAAACGACTAAATAATCTCGTTGTCCATCAATGACAACCAAGGCATTGTTGTACTCTCTAGCAAGTTTCTGGAGGTTCCTATGCAACTGGCAAGGCACGTGGGAGATATTTATGTGGCCTAAGACGAAACTGATAGATCTACTCAAGATCACGCATCCAATCATTCAGGCTCCAATGGCTGGCGCTTCCACACCTGAATTAGTTGCGGCTGTTTCTAATGCAGGAGGTCTGGGTTCCTATGGCGGGGCAGCTACCCCACCAGCTAACCTTCGTTCCATTATCAGGCAAATTCGAGAGCTGACCGATCGACCCTTTGGAGTTAATTTGTTTGCCCCAGCCGTTGAAGCATATCAACTGACGCCTGAGCAGCAAACCCCGGTGTCTGAGCTATTCACAAAATGGCACAACGAATTAAACGCCGGACCTGTGCCTGAACCAATCCCAATACTCGGACCATTTGGAGATCAATTTGCTGTCCTGCTTGAGGAGAAGGTACCTGTTTTTAGTTTCCACTTTGGTCCTGCGCCGATTGAGGCAATTCGTGAGATCCACGAGATCGGCTCAATTGTATTAGCAACCGCCACGACCGTCCGTGAAGCAAAAGCGCTCGTCGAAGCAGGAGTCGATGTCATCATTGCTCAGGGATTTGAAGCCGGAGGTCATCGCGGCACCTTTGCCGTACCTTATGAACACGGATTGATTGGAACAGCTGCATTAGTGCCACAGATCGCTGATGCGGTATCGGTTCCGGTCGTGGCGGCGGGTGGAATTATGGATGCTCGTGGAATTGTTGCTGCGTTTGCACTGGGGGCAAGCGGGGTACAGATGGGAACCGCTTTTCTCACTTCCTCTGAGAACAATATCCCAGAAGTCTATCGGCAGGCGGTACTCCAGTCTAAGGATGAAGACACCGTGATTACTGAAGTATTTTCTGGCAAACCCGCTAGAGCCATCCGAAATCGGTTTATCCGTGAAATGGAAAATAACAGGGATAAGATATTGCCCTTCCCAGCTCAGATGGCTATAGGGCGAGTTTTATATCAGGCTTCTGCTCAACAATCAAATCCAGATTTTGTCAGTATGTGGGCAGGACAGGGAGCCGCATTAGCTGAAGCTCTCTCAGCACGTGATCTGATCGAAAAGATGGTGCAAGAATTTCAATCCATCACTGCTTCTTTACAACTCAATTAATCAGTTAACAGTTCAGACCAAAGTTTATCTCTACAACCGTTTGCGATAACCGCCAATTACGTTTAAAAGCGAGATAGGCATGATGAAGACGAATTTTGAGAACATGTCCTTTGAGGATGAACATGAGAACTATCAACATGAAACTGATGACCGCGATAGTTTCGCTGAACGTGGCCGCAGCAACCAGCGCCAGCTCACCTCTGAGCTAAGGAACCAGTACGATTTTATTGTTTGCGGATCTGGATCGTCTGGCTCTGTGGTTGCCTGCAGACTGGCCGAGAATCCTGATGTTAGCGTGCTGCTGCTAGAAGCTGGAGGCAGCGATGATGTGCCCAGTGTTATAGAAGCAAATCAATGGCCGCTGAACCTTGGCAGCGATCACGACTGGAGCTTCCAGGGTCAGCCGAATCGACATGTGAACGGTCCTTCAATTCCGTTCTCGATGGGCAAGGTCCTTGGCGGTGGATCGAGCATCAACATCATGGTTTGGGCCCGCGGACACCAGCAGGATTGGGACTTCTTCGCCGCCGAAGCCAACGATCCGGCCTGGAGTTATGAATCCGTCTTGCAGATTTATCGCCGCCTGGAAGATTGGCATGGTGCGCCGGACCCAATGTATCGTGGCACGGGAGGTCCAGTATTTGTCCAGCCCGCGCCGAATCCAAACCCGATCGCACCCGCAACGGTCGAAGCAGCGCGATCGGTCGGGATTCCGACGTTTGAAAATCCGAACGGACGCATGATGGAAGCGGCGAAGAGCGCGTCTATCAGCGATGTGCGAGTCCGCGATGGCAAGCGCCAATCGATATTCCGCTCCTACGTCTACCCGTATATGGATCGACCAAACCTGACGGTTCTCAGTCATACACTGGTTACACGACTAACGTTCCAGGGCAAGCGGGTCACTGGCGTGGAGATCGCTTATCGGGACGCGATCTATCGCATTGGTGCGGCAGTCGAAGTCGTGCTATCGCTGGGTGCCATTCATACGCCGAAAGTGCTGATGCAGTCGGGTATTGGTGATGCGGCAGACTTGCGGCGATTTGGAATTCCTGTCATGCAGCACCTTCCTGGTGTGGGACAGAATTTTCAGGACCACGTTGCATTTGATTGTGTTTGGGAATATGAGACCGCTCTCGAACCCAGAAACAACTTCTCCGAGGCAATCTTTTTCTCGACGAGCCAGTCCGGGCTGGACAGTCCAGATTTATTTGCCTGTCAGGCTGAGGTGCCAAAAACCACTGCTGAGAATGCCGCCCGGTTCGGGCTGCCTGATGCAGGCTGGACGTTATTTGGGGCGCTCTCTCACCCCAAAAGCCGAGGACGTTTGCGCCTGACAGGAGCCGACCCATCCGACCCGATTCTAATTGATGCCAACACGCTGTCTGATCCGGAGGATCTCAAAACCGCGATCGCCTGTGTCGAACTCTGCCGCGAAATTGGTAATTCCGCTCCGCTGCGTCCGTTTGCCAAGCGTGAAGTCATGCCCGGTAATTTGAAAGGATCTGAACTCGAACGCTTTATTCGAGATGCGGCGACGAGTTTCTGGCACGAAACCTGCACCGCAAAGATGGGTCGAGATGCCATGTCAGTAGTAGATAGCAACCTGAGAGTTTATGGAATCGACAATCTCCGGATCGCGGATGGCTCGATTATGCCGCGCATCACGACCGCTAACACGATGGCTCCCTGCGTAGTCATTGGGGAGCGGGCAGCGGAAATTTTACATCTCGAACATCAGTTGCAAACAACCGCAAAAACGGTTTCAGTCGTGCAATAAAATCACCGCGCTTTTCATTGACAGACGCCCATCTACGTTGCGGTTTAACTCAACGAACTTGTGTGGTGTGGGGGGCGAAGAATGAAAAGCAACCAACTTCATCAAACTTACCAACCAAAAGGAGATCAAGATGAATAGCAACCGTCCAAACATGAAACTCGAAGTTGTGGTGTTCACCGTTTCCGACGTTGATCGCACAAAGGCATTCTACGAGAAGCTCGGCTGGCGACTCGATATCGACCTCGCGGCGGGCGGCTACCGCAACGTGCATGTGACGCCACCCCACTCAGATGCCTCGATCATTTTCGGCAAGGGAGTCACTCCAGCCAATTCTGGCTCGGTGCAAAACCTGGTCCTTGCCGTTGACGACCTCGACGCTGCCCGCAAAGACTTGCTCGATCGTGGTGTCAACGTCAGCGAAATCTTCCACTACGCTGGCGGTCCCTTCAACAACGCCGTGGAAAACCCGCGCGTCAGCGGTCGTGACCCGGAAGGTCGTTCCTACTTCTCATTTGCCTCGTTCGAAGATCCGGACGGCAACCTCTGGTTGCTCCAGGAAATCACAACGCGGCTTCCCGGTCGCCTGTGGGACTCTCCCCAAGCAGACGTTGCAACCTTGGCAACCCTTCTGCGTGAGACGGCAGAACACCACGACTCCTATGAGAAGACGCACGGCGAGCATAACTGGTGGGACTGGTACGCGCCCTATCTGAGTACACGTCAGAACGGTAGCAGTCCGGAAGAGTCCGCCGCCGCCGCTGACCGTTACATGGAGACGATTTTGCCTGTCCTTGCCAAATGATGCGGTTAGATTAGCACCCGCCAGGGCGGGTTCTGGACAACTCCACAACTCGCCCCTCTATTACATCTGAGTTATGCGGATAGACAATACGCAACTTCAGTTCAATCCAACTAAGAAAGATCAATGTTTGACAAAATTAACTATCACCGCCGCCGTTTTCTGGGGATTGCGGGCATGGTGATCGCGGCTACACAGCTCGGTCGATTCGGTTCTGCCAATGCCCAATCGAGCCAAACAAAACCCGAGACCACCACGACTCAACCCGGAACCGCGCAGACCATCGACCCAACCGCGATTCGCCCCTTTCGCATCAACATGCCGGAAAAGGCACTCGTCGATCTCCGTCGCCGCATCATAGCAACGCAATGGCCTGAAAAGGAGACTGTCACTGACCTGTCGCAGGGACTACCGCTCGCGACGATGCAAAAACTCGCGCGCTATTGGGCAACCGATTACGATTGGCGCAAGGTCGAGACGAAACTGAACGCCTTGCCGCACTTCATCACTGCGATCAATGGGTTAGATATTCATTTCATCCACGTTCGATCGAAGCATGAGAACGCGTTGCCACTGATCGTCACGCACGGTTGGCCTGGCTCAATCATCGAGCAGCTAAAGATCATCGATCCACTGACTAATCCCACGGCACATGGTGGAAGCGCATCGGATGCTTTTCATGTGGTGATCCCGTCGATGCCAGGTTACGGCTTCTCCGGCAAGCCAACCACGATGGGCTGGGGTCCTGAGCGCATGGGTCGAGCCTGGGACGTGTTGATGAAGCGTCTCGGTTACACCCGCTACGTTGCTCAAGGTGGCGACTGGGGTGCGTTTGTCGTTGACCAAATGGGCTTGCAGGCTCCCGCGGGATTGCTTGCCATCCACACTAATATGCCTGCCACCGTTCCAGAGGATGTCGATAGGGCGCTCCAAACAGGTAGCCCAGCGCCCTCTAGTCTCTCAGATGAAGAACGGTGTGCCTATAAGCAGCTGGTCAGAACGTTCAAGCAAGTTGACTACGCCAAGCTGATGGCGTCACGCCCGCAGACCTTGTACGGCATTGCGGATTCACCCGTCGGACTCGCTGCCTGGCTTCTGGACCACAATGATGGTGGCGGTCAACCAGCGGCGGCAGTCGTCGAGGCTCTGAATCGGACGACCAGCGCTACGGGCGAACTGACGCGCGACGAGCTCCTTGACAACATCACGCTCTACTGGCTGACCAACACAGGGGTCTCTGCATCCCGTCTTTATTGGGAATACAAAGGCGGCTTTTTCAACACCAAGGGCGTCTCCATTCCAGTAGCGGTGAGCGTCTTCCCCGGTGAGCAATATGAGGCTCCGCGAAGCTGGACCGAGCGGGCGTATCCCAAGCTCATTTATTACAACCAGCTTGACAAAGGTGGACACTTCGCAGCCTGGGAGCAGCCAATGATTTTTGCTCAGGAACTTAGGGCGGGATTCCGATCGCTGCGTTAATTATGAAAAATATCCTTATCAGTGCAAGTGTCGAGGCTCTCTAATTCCACTGGACCTATCCGAACGCAACGACAGGGAGGTCAGTGCATGTTAAAAAAAATCAATCATAATCGCCGCTACTTTTTAACAACCATGCTTAAAACTATTGCTGCCACTCAGCTTGGCACGATCGGCTGCACCACACAGCATGCTACGTCAGCAACGGCTGAGTTACCGATTGAAGGCGACCTGCCTTCTCTTGGCGGTGCGACGACATGGCTCAATTCGCAACCATTAACCGTTGACGAACTGCGCGGAAAAGCCGTACTCATCAACTTCTGCACTTATACCTGCATCAATTGGCTGCGCCAACTCCCTTATGTGCGTGCGTGGAGTGAGAAGTATCAGGATCAGGGACTCGTAGTCATCGGCGTACATACACCGGAGTTTGAGTTCGAGAAGAATATTGATAATGTCCGCCGAGCGTTGACGGATATGAAAATTGACTATCCGATCGCCGTAGATAACGATTATGCAGTATGGCGCGCCTTTGGGAACCATTATTGGCCCGCCCTCTATTTTGTAGATACGCAAGGGACCATTCGTCATCACCAATTCGGCGAGGGCGATTACGAGCGATCAGAACAGGTCATTCAGCAGCTCCTATCTGAGGCTGGAACTAACCGTGTGGCTCAGGAAATAGCTGAAGTCGAGGCTCGCGGTTTTGAAGTTGCCGCCGATTGGAACAGTCTCCGATCGCCTGAAAACTACCTCGGTGCCGACAGAACGCAGAATTTTGCGTCTCCCGGTGCGGTATTAAACAAGCCTCACTCCTACGCCGTCCCTGCACAATTGAGACTTAATCAATGGGCACTTTCAGGCGATTGGACGATAGGCAGACAAGCCATTGCACTAAACCAGTCCGGCGGGCGGATCGTGTACCGTTTCCATGCCCGTGACCTTCATCTCGTTATGGGTCCGACCGAGCGAGGAACATCTGTGCGGTTTCGCGTGCTCGTAAACGGGCAGCCAGCAGTCGCGGTTCGCGGACTTGACGTTGATGAGCAAGGCGAAGGCATAGTGACCGAACAGCGGTTGTACCAACTGATCCGACAGCCACAGCCCATCCGCGATCGCCAGTTCGAGATCGAGTTTCTGGATTCCGGGGTGGAAGCGTTTGCGTTCACCTTCGGTTGATCACGCAAACAGATACGTCTTCAACGAGCGACAAGAAGGTAAATGATATGACGATGAAATTCACGCAGGACAGCCCAATTCTCGTGACTGGAGCGGCTGGCGATATCGGCGCGATCGGTCGCAACCTCACTGCAATGCTGCTCGCCAAAGGGCATCAAGTACGTGCCTTGGTCCGGCGGGAAGATGAACGCGCTGAAGCTCTACGCCAACTCGGAGCTGAAGTAGTGCAGGGAGATCTGACCGATTTAGACTTAATGCACCGGGCGATCGCAGGTATTAAGCGCATCTATTTCAGCATGTCGGTCTCGGCGGTTTATCTCGAAGCTACGGTTAACACTGCTGCGGTGGCGAAGCATCACGGGGTTGAGGCTTTCGTGAATATGTCGCAGATGACGGTGACGCAGATGAGCATCACCGAAACCACTGATAGCCCACAGCACAAGCTGCACTGGCTGGCAGAACAGGCGTTGGCGTGGTCTGGGTTGCCAGTCGTCACGGTGCGGTCAACGGTCTTCCTCGAAGGCTTCTTTCTGCGTCTCGCTGCTGCTAGCATCCGGGATAACGACGAACTAGCGCTGCCACTGGGTAACGGCAAAACCTCGCCGATTTCGGCGGTTGATGTAGCACGTGCCGTTTCCGTGATCCTTGACGACCCTGCCCTGCACATTGGTCATGTTTACAATCTGACCGGATTTGAGTCAACCGATTTAGACCACTACGCCCGCGTCTTTTCTGAGGCACTCGGTCGAACGATCCGCTATCGTAACGTGCCGCTCTCCGAATGGACTGATACGTTGCGTGAGTTTGGAGTGCCAACACACCTCGTCAACCACCTCGCGGTAATGGCCGAACTTCACGTGCAGGGGCGGTATGACCGCATGACGGATGACCTGTTTCAGCTCACTAGAAAGATGCCGACGAGTATGTATGACTTCGTAAAATTGCACGCTGCTGAATTCACACCGAGTAAAGTCACGGCTTGAGGGGCAGTCCGCTACAGCAAGTTAAGTAAACCCCCATCGGAAAAGATTAATGTCTGAAAAAATCAACCGTCAGCGTCGCCGCTTTTTGGGTATTGCAGCTATGACTGTTGCGACTACGCAGCTAGATCGATTCAGTTCTGCGATCGCCCAATTGAGCCAAACAAAACCAGCCGTTCTGCCCATGATGAGGTCGGGGACAAACACGTCATTCGGCCCCTTGAGGCAGATCCATACTGGTGTCTTGAATGTTAGATACGCTGAGGTTGGTCCAACGAATGGTCGTCCGGTTATCCTTCTGCACGGATGGCCCTACGACATTCACAGCTATGTCGATGTCGCTCCTTTGTTAGCGTCAGCGGGGTACCGAGTGATCGTCCCGTATCTGCGTGGCTATGGTACAACGCGCTTTCTTTCGAGTGAGACACCTCGAAATGGGCAGCAGTCAGTGATCGCAGTCGATATCATCGCTTTCATGGATGCACTCAAGATCGAGCAGGCGATCATCGGCGGGTTTGATTGGGGAGCGCGAACCGCTAACATCATGGCGGCACTCTGGCCCAAACGCTGTAAGGCACTTGTTTCTGTGAGTGGCTATTTGATTGGCAACCCTGAAGTCAACCAGATGCCGCTGCTGCCGCAAGCCGAACTTCAATGGTGGTATCAATTTTATTTCGCAACAGAGCGGGGGCGGGCGGGCTACGAAAAATACAGACATGACTTTAATAAGCTAATCTGGAAGCTTGCTTCGCCACAATGGCAATTCGATGACGTGACATTTGATCGCAGCGCCGAGTCCTTTGATAACCCAGATCACGTTCAAATTGTCATCCATAACTATCGCTGGCGACTCGGTCTGGCTGAAGGTGAGTCGAAGTATGACGAGCTTGAGAAGCAACTCGCCGCATTCCCCGCGATCACCGTACCTACCATCACGCTGGAGAGTGATGCCAACGGTGCGCCACACCCAGATCCCAGTTCCTACGCCAAGAAATTCTCAGGCAAATATTCGCACCGCACGATCAAAGGTGGCATCGGGCACAACCTGCCGCAAGAAGCGCCACGGGAGTTTGCTAAAGCTGTGGTCGAAGTTGACGGTTACTGATCATGTTTGAGCTGAGTCGTGGAACGAACAATTTGCAGCAAAGAGAAACCAGCATGACCAAACTGAAAAAAGTACGTTACAAAACCAAAGCCCGCACCTTAGGTGCCTTCTTGCTCGCGCGATTCCTCGTCGGGTTCCTAGTAGCAACGGTATTTCTGGCACTGCCCGTTCGTCTGCTGGCGCTGCAACCCGTCCAGGCCAGTGCACAAGCTCAGATTGTGGACAAGGCGAGCGCAGACAAAGCCATCCGCCCCTTCGGCATCCACGTCCCACAGGAGGCGATCATTGATCTCCGCAAGCGCATCGCGGCAACCCGCTGGCCTGACCAGGAGACTGTTGCTGACCAGTCCCAGGGTGTGCAACTGGCGACAATGAAGGATCTCGTCCGTTATTGGGGGACAAAGTACGACTGGCGGAAAGCCGAGGCGAAGCTGAATGCCTTACCGCAGTTCGTCACGAACATTGACGGACTGGACATTCACTTTATCCACGTCCGCTCCAAAAATCCGAACGCTTTGCCGTTGCTCGTCACACACGGTTGGCCCGGATCGGTGATTGAACAACTAAAGATCATCGATCCGCTGACCGACCCGATGGCCTATGGCGGACGCGCTGAAGACTCATTCGATGTTGTGATTCCATCGATTCCAGGTTATGGTTTCTCCGAGCGCCCCAAAGATATCGGCTGGGACCCTGAGCGCATCGCGCGAGCCTGGGCGGAGCTGATGAAGCGCCTCGAATACACCCGCTACGTTGCTCAGGGCGGCGACTGGGGGTCTCCCATTTCTAGCGCGATGGCGCGCCAGGCACCGACAGAATTACTCGGCATCCACATCAACTTGCCAGCGGCGATACCGCCCGACATAGCCTTAGTGCTCGCCAGCGGCAGTCCCGCGCCACCAGGACTCTCTCAGAAGGAACGCGCGGCATTCGACTCACTCGATACGTTCAATAAGAAGGACCGAGCCTACGCTTTGATCATGGGCACGCGGCCGCAGACGATCGGGTATGGTCTGATGGACTCGCCAGTTGGACTCGCAGCTTGGCTACTTGGGCATCCAGGCTTCGCCCAGTGGACAACCAGCAGCAATTCCGAAAAGTCCCCCACAAAAGACGAGGTGCTGGACGACATTACGCTGTACTGGTTGACGAACAGCGCAGTCTCGTCAGCTCAGTTGTATTGGGAGAACAAAGCTAGCCTCTTGAATGCGATCGCGCAGAAGACCGACGAAATCTCGCTCCCGGTGGCCATCACGGTATTTCCAGGGGAGATCTATCGAGCTCCAGAGACGTGGGCTCGGCGCGCCTACCGCAACTTGAGCTACTTCCATGAGGTTGATAAAGGTGGACACTTCGCGGCATGGGAGCAGCCGCAACTCTTCTCGGAGGAGCTCCGTGCCGCCTTCAGGTCACTGCGTTAGCGATCGTGGCTCTGGATCAATCAAGGCATTCCTAACTCTGAGTTGAAACTCTCTGAAGTAGCGATTGGCGGCAGACATCTCATATTCATTGGAAATCCAGAAACGTTCATTAATCGGAGCAATCTCATGACACAATCTTTCTGGCTTTTTGGTTCTCGCCTCAATATCATTGCCGATCACATAACCACTGGAGGTCAGTATGATCTGATCGAAGGCTACTCCCCACCTAGTACACAAACACCTCTCCATCGTCACACACGCTATTCGGAACAACTCTATGTGCTAGAAGGAGAATTCACGATCTGGGCAGGTGAAAACAAGTTTGTACTCAGTGCTGGTGAAAGCTTTTTGATTTCTCCTTGCACACCACATGTGATCGGCGTATTCAGCGATCAATCTGCTCGTGGATTAGTGATTGCTGCGCCCAGTAGCTTTGCTCGGCTAATTGCAGCAGTCGGCACACTTGATGAAACAACAGCACCGGATATGGCACTATTTGAACGTATTTCTGCCGAGATTGGTGATGAAATTTTGGGTCTACCCGGAGCCTTCCCCGCAGCACAAGGTGTAGGAATATAGCTTCTGCGCCTCAAGTGGATGTCAATCAAATAAAAATTGTAACTGAAATAGAATTTAACGAAATTTGGCAGCATTTACGCACTGCAATTGCTCACTTATCTACAGAGGTAGTTATGGAAACAGCAGATGTCATTGTGATTGGCAGTGGTCAGGGTGGAGTTCCACTCGCGGCTGACTTTGCCAAAGCAGAAAAGAACGTCGTTTTATTTGAGCGCGATGCTTTGGGTGGTAGTTGCATCAACTATGGCTGTACACCTTCTAAAGCCTTTTTAGCTGCTGCCCATGCCGCAGGTCGCGCTCGACTAGCTGCAAAGCTCGGCATACACGCGCAAGTTGAAGTCGATTTTCCAGCGGTGATGGAGCGAACGCGCAGCATTCGTAGCCAGTTTAATCAGGGCACTAAACGTCGATTAGACAGTTCCGGGGTTCGAGTTGTCTGTGCTGAAGCTGCTTTTACCGGAGAGCGAACAGTCAGCGGTGGTGGGGTGACGGTGCAGGCTCCGATCGTCGTCATTAACACAGGCACATCCTCTACCATTCCTGATATTCCTGGATTAGCAGAAACGCCCTATCTCACCAACCGAAATTTCTTTGATTTGCAGCAGATGCCATCCCGATTGCTTGTAGTCGGCGGGGGCTATATTGCCCTGGAGTTAGGGCAGGGGATGGCACGTCTAGGGAGCCAAACTAAATTGATTGTGCGGAGTGATCGCTTACTGGCTCAAGAAGAATCCGATGTCAGTGCTGTGCTTTTGGATGCATTCAAGCAAGACGGAATTGGACTGCATTTGAACACGATGGTTAAGGAGGTTGCTTATACCAACGGTGTGTTTACCCTAACGCTGGACAATGGTGAAGTAATAGATGGAGAAGCCTTGCTGATTGCAACTGGACGCAAACCAAATACTGGAGCATTAAATTCTGCGGTGACAGGCGTTGAATTAGATGCACAGGGTTTTATTAAAATCGATGATCAGTTTCAGACGACTTGCCCTGGGATTTATGCGATCGGAGACGTTGCCAAGCAACCTGCGTTTACCCATGTTTCCTGGGAGGACTACCGTCGCTTGAAAGCGATTCTGTGCTGCGAACAGCGAACCCGCAATGATCGCGTGTTAGGTTATGCAGTCTATACAGATCCGCAAGTGGGTCGAGTGGGAATGACGCTAGAGCAGGCTCAGGAACAGAGTATTGCTGCCCGTGAAGTTACCCTACCAATGGCACATATCGCCCGTAGCATTGAGTGGGGGCACGATCTGGGTTTCTACCGCATGGTCATCGACACCCAGACAAATTTGATTTTAGGCGCAACGCTGGTCGGATACGAAGCGGCGGAACTGGTACATGTCTTTTTATCGCTAATGGAAGCGAAAGCAACGTGGCAACTCCTCGAACAATCAGTTCACATTCACCCAACCTACGGCGAGGCATTGCCTAGCCTGGCAAGACTGCTGATTGGAGAGGATATGCCAACCTGTCCTAATATGTAAGCGAGGAGCAACCCCTAACGACTAACTTGAATGTAGGCGAGCGCGCATATATTTCAGCTATGTATAAACATCGGTGGTGTTTTAGATCTGGTGTTTAGCTCTCAAAGTAATAAGCCAAATTCATAGCGGTTAATGAACAAGCCAATTACTATGTCGTGCATCTCGTGTGTCTTAGAAAAGCAAATTGTCTTACCCACCAATCTTTTGATTCGCGTTCTCAGTCTTAAATGTTTCTGCTCAATCCTCTGAGTCTTTTGCTTACCTATCTCGTAGCGTTCTGCTGGTAGATGTCGTTCATAAGCACCCCAACCATCCGTATAAGCTAATCGTAATTCATTTTTCTTGAGGAAAAGCTTTGCTGCAAGGGCTTCAGCGCCAGTTTAATGCAACTTGGATGCACATTAGGGTGGTGTTCTCAATCTGTTATTTAACTTTAGATTGCTAGGCCAAACTCGTAACGGTTAATGAATAAGCCAATGACTAGATCGTGCATCTCTTCTATTTTGGAAAAGCAGATTGTCTTCCTGGCTAATCGCTTAATCCTCGTCCTTAAGTTTAGATGCTTACGCTCAATTCTCTGTGTCTTTCTCTTACTAACTTCATGCTGGGATTCTGGTAAGTTGCGCTTCCTAGCTCCCCAACCATCTGTACAATATCTCTTAATACCAAATGGCTCTAGCAGTTCTTTCAGCTTGAGAAAAACCTCATCTCTTCGTCTGCCGAAAACGTACGCTAGAACCAGTCCTGTACTGCGGTCAATTCCGTGCCACAGCCAGCGCGGATTTTTCTTATTACCTACAAAACTCCACATATAATCTAACTCGGATGACTCAATGCTTACATCAGTCTCCTCTTCTACTTCCTCTTCCTCTGCAACCTGGTGAATTTCTACTTCTACCTGCGGGAGCTGGGAGCGTTGCTAGCAATTTCTGATTAACCACTTGCAGGTGAGGCTTCTTTTTCTTTAATTCTCGAATTACCGTGGAGGGACTGACATGAAGCACTCGCGCGATATCTCTAACTCCACTGCCATTGAGGCTCATCTCCACAATTTGGTGTTTGACGCTTCGCTTTCGTCCCGGATGACTGTTGTCGAGAATGAAGGTGCGCCGTAGACATTCAGAATTGTTACAGTAGTAGCGCTTTTTGCCTTCAGCAGACTTGCCATGTTTAGAGACATCAGTAGAGTGACAATCAGGACATTGAACAGCGAGCCAAACAGTCATGTAACCTCATAGAACGCTCAATCTCTTTTTTAGCATTTTGTCTCCCTTGCTAACAAAGCTTCTACAGATTGAGAACACGACCAGGGAAAAGAAGAAGGTTAAAAACCTGAGAAATAAATCCCGACAAACCATAGCCAATAGACAAGACCACCGATGTCCAATGTGTGGTGAATCCCTGTACAACGGGGAAGAACTACACTTGCATCACGTCAAACCCAAAAGTGAGGGAGGTAAGGACACATACAATAACCTTCGCCTACTCCACTTACAGCAATTTGAGATCAAACCAACTACAAAAAGAGCTATCTAATAGGCTCAAAGAAAAGCCCACAATGATTAAACCAATTGAGAGCATTTTCATCCGTAATCGCATTTACAGCCATAGTAATTGCTTGATCGAGGGCATCAGGGGTACGGGCTTTAGTAGAACGAAGAATTTCTTTTAACTTAGACCAACATAATTCTATGGGAGATAAATCAGGGGAGTATGGAGGTAAAAACTTCACCTTAGCGCCAACCGATTCAATCAGAGCAATGGCAGTTTCAGCATAATGTACAGGTAAATTATCCATAGCTACAATTGCACCCTCCCACAATTTGGGTAGTAAGATTTCTGCCAGGAAGACTAAAAAACTAGCGGTGTTGAGGCTACCAGGAAAAGTCATAGTAGCAATCAAACCTTCATCACTCCGAAGCGCCAATTAAAGTAATATTTTTGCCTTTATTATGAGGGCGCTCTGCGTAAACTCTTCCTCCACCTTCACCTCTACCATAGAGTCTTGTTAAGGCAAGATTTATACCTGTCTCATCAATAAATACTAAGTTTTTGACATCAATAGTATCTAGCCAACGCCGAAATTCATCGCGCAATTTTTTTACCCGTTCACTAAAGAGCTCAGTAGCAACTAAAGTTTTTTTTTCGTTTTAATTTTAAGCGATTCAGAGTACGAGACAAACTTGATATGCTTACTTCTATGCCTTTGCGCTCTTTGATTACTTCTTGAATTTCTCGTAAATATAGAACCCATTTGGGATCTATTCATTAGCCAGCCGCTTGAGCATGAGTCGGATGAAGCAAAGATTGAGTTTGGCTGTGGCATTAGTAAGCGTTCGTTCAAAGTTTTTGACCAAACTTTTACAGCGTTCCATCCAGGAATTTGACCGCTCGCTTCCCCCAACGGGTTGCCACTGGGACAAATCCAAATTGACCTTGCTTGGGCTGCTTTTTCGGCTTTGGATGGCTTGGGTGCAAGTTCAAAGCGGATCTTGGTCATGATTTGAGGATAGACCTTTTGTAGTTCGGCCGTGAGTCAGGGCAAACGCATCTAAATTCTGAATGCCTTATGCAGTAAGGATTTCAAGGAGCGATAACCATAAACACTAAATGCCTAAAACCCTTGCCCAGTCTGCCTTTCAAAAATAAGATGCGTTTGCCCTGGGTTGTGATTACCTTACTCCATCCCAGCAAAAGATGTTAAATGGGTTCTATAGAACCTATTTGGGATCTCTGGAGAGAAGATAAGATCAGGAGGAAACTTTGTACGCTAGCCAATGCCATACTCTAGTAGCCTCAGTGACAAAGAGTGGGAAATCATTGAGCCATTGTTGCCCAACAAGAAGAAGACCAGACCGCCTCGTTGGAGCAAACGACAAATCCTCGACGGCATCTTCTATCAACTGAAGAATGGTTGCAATTGGTGCGACCTACCTAAAGACTTGCCGCCTTACTCAACAGTATTTTGGCATTATAAGCAGTGGCGCTCAGATGGAGTTCTAGAGCAGATTATGACTACCTTGCATTCAAGGGCAGGGATAATTCGTTGACTAAGGAAATATTAGAATGATTAAAACAAACAAGGGTGGGAAACAGAAATGGGGGCGAACTTAATTACTTCACTTCAGGAAATTAGAGATTTCCGCGCATCTCGTGGTAGACGTTATCCAATGCAGGTTGATTTTGCTATTAATTGTGATGGGAACTATCAGTGGATGCCGAAGTTACTATGCACTCGAAGACTTTGGGGCGCGACACTACAGGGCAGTCAGCGAGCAACTAGGATTAGAAGTAACTCGCCTGCCATCGGATACTACTTTTCGTCGCATCTTACAGAAGCTCGATTTTCAAACTTTGGCTATTCAGTTTGAGCAATGGGTTAACAGTACATTCACTCTCGAAACTGGTGAGTGGGTGGCGATAGACGGCGCATTGCATTAAAGGAACGGTGAAAGAACCGGGGAGCGCTTACCAGAACTTTGTTTCTTTAGTCTCCGTCTATAGCCCTGTTGTGTCACTTTAGGCAGAGGAAAAATAAAATTCAGGGTGAGTTAGGAAGATAAAAATTGGGGAAGTGAGCCTATAAACGATGGCTTGAAGCTTAGAAAAACCCAAAGACAGTTGAGGA
>JAESFL010000461.1_pt1 | contig 28038 bp, 22 predicted proteins | sample 9269401 | NCBI WGS metagenome assembly JAESFL01 (sample SAMN14506025, study PRJNA617098) | algae metagenome | isolation source: Gloeocapsa sp. UFS-A4-WI-NPMV-4B04 and co-occurring heterotrophs from desert... | place: USA: Utah | collected 2006-10-01 | reverse complement strand
CAATAGTATTGGCAGTATTCTCCCCATGCTTTCCTTCTTGCGAAGCAGATTCCTTTTGCCCAAAGGTACTGTTGTTCCAATCAATTCCTAACACCTTCATGCCCTTTTTTAAGATATTAATCGCCGCGTTTGTATCACGACAAATCTCAACTCCACAGAGCGTGCATGAATGAGTCCTAGTGCTGAGGGATTTCTTCACCCGATGTCCACACTTCGAGCAATCAGTAGATGTGTAAGCGGGCGTTACTGCGACCACCACTTTATCCCAGATTTTCCCGTAGTAATCTAACCATTGGGTGAATTGATACCAACTAGCGTCCGTTATCGACTTTGCTAGGTGGTGATTTTTAACCATGTTGGCGATTTTCAAATCCTCGTAGACAACCACATCGTTAGAGTGGACTACGCACCGAGCTTGTTTTATTGCCCAGTCTTTACGCTGTCTAGTGATTTTTAAATGAACTTTGCCTAGCCTAATACGAGCCTTATGATAGTTATTTGATTGGCGTTTTTTCGGACAGAGTATCTGCCCGAAAACAACGCCATGCGGAATATAACCTTTAACAAATTTCTTGCTTAGTCGCCTTTGAGCCTTTTTCAGTCTACGTTCAGACTTTCTCAAAAATTGCGGGTAGATAACTGCATTGTCGTTTTGGTCTTTAGTGAAATGTTTTAACCCTAAGTCTAAGCCAACAACAGAACCCGTAAAGTTCCCTTCTTCCTTTCGGTCAGCATCAAAGCAAAATTGGACATAGTACCCGTCTGCCTTACGTACTACACGAACTCGGTTTATCTTAAGTCTAAATAAATCCTCTCTCGTTTGAGCATTGCAGTATATAGATATTGAACCAATGCCGAATCCATCAGTGAAAGCAATGCTTTTGCAATCGGTCGATAGTTTCCAGCCAGATACCTTGTATTCCACTGAACGACAATGCTTTTTAAACTTGGGATATCCCTTTTTCCTCTCCTGCTTCTTGCAACGGTTATAAAAACTAGATATAGATGCCCAAGCTCTTTCGGCACTGGCTTGACGTGCTGCGGAGTTTAACTTTAATGCAAAAGCAAATGCGCGTGCTAAGTCCTTGCACAGTTTATATAAGTCAACTTTGCCAACATTTCGATTATCCATCCAATAGCGAACTGCTTTATTTCTAATGAACTGAGCAGTACGAATGGCATCGTCAAAAAGTTGGTATTGTTCCTTAGTCCCGTTTATTAGCTTGGCTTCTCTTACTATCATACATACATTTTATCACACAATATTGCAGATAAAACAATATAATATTAATATAAAGCCGCGCTGAAGCGACGGGGCTTTAGACCCTTTAATTCCGGTAACCAAGTGTTGCTAGCAATGGACGCATGGTGGCGAATTTTAGAGCAGGTGGATGATACTGTCCTCTAGACAACCTCGATTTGTCCAGAGGACACACTCTATCATGAGCGATGCACAGTTAGATAGCTTTCCAGTTAGCGAGTTACAGCATCGGTACAAGATTGTGCGGTCTGCCGTCTACACCCGCTTGGAAGCGCTCAACATTAAGCCAGAGAAACAGGGCGGAAGGGCATACGTTAATGGTGAGCAGTTAAAGCTGTTAGATGCCCTGCATGATCACATCGAGAAAGGCGGTACTACAGCCGAGTTTGTGGCATCAAGAGCTGACTCAGTCCAATTAGAGAAGTCCTCTGGACAACTGGAAAAATCCACTGGACAACAGCACTTGTCCTCTGGACAACTCCAAAAATCCTCCAGACAACTGGATTTGTCCAGTGGACAAGTTGGACAATTCACAATCACAGAACAACATTCAGCGTTAGCTGGGTTGATTGAGGCGATCGCCTCTAGGCTGATACCAATGATTGCCTCACAGTTAAAGCCAGCCTCTGACCCCTTTGCTAGTTTAAGGGGATTGGAAGAGGCATACCGCAACCAATGGCTGCTGTCCACATCAGAAGTTGCCCAATTGCTCAAGCTCTCCCCCAAGACTGTGCGCGGTTACGGTGAGCAGTTTAAGGACGCAGGTTTTGTCTTTACCAGGGCTGGAACCAGAAAGCGGGGAGAGGTGGCTTGGAAAATCGGTAAGGTGTAGGAGTGATTAAACCGTAGTAGATATCGATGAGAGAAGAGTTTATTTAATCCTGCACTTGTGACGGTGCGATTTCTGACGGATGGACAACAGTGATTTGAGAGAAGCGCCTAAAGTCAGCAGTGTTGAACGTCAAGATGTGAGTCAAACCATGCACAAGCATTGCAGCGACAAGTCGGGCATCGTGAACGTTGACTCCCATGACAGCATGAGCAATGACAAGACGTTCCCACTCTCCATAAATCCCAGGGAGATCAAGCAACAGAGGGAAAATTTCTTTTAATCGGTTAACCTCTGTTTCAGCTTCGGTTACGGTATGTCCCAACCCATTCCTCTCCACAGGGCGCGTGTAGACGTTCCAAAACTCAATCAAATTCTGCGGGGCGAGCCAAAGTTCTTCGCCGCGCCCCAATAAAGTGTTTGTTGCATTTACAGCTTCCTCATACATCGGATGACTAGGCTCGGCGCTCCGCAACAGCACATTGGTGTCTACAAGGAACGTCACAAGCGCTCGTCGTCGTACATACTCTCACGACTCACGGCATAGTCAGACAGAAGCGGTGTGTTCCGCTCGTGGCTATCCGCCCATTCACGAAAAGCGCGCGCACGTTCTTCTGGGGTCGCGGTCTCATAAAAGGGGCGTTTTTTGGGGGGTTCTACCAAGTGTTCAAGCATTGCATCAAGATAAGGCTTAATCTGCTCAGGAGTGCGGCAAGTGATTTTCACCAAAACCTGAAGGATTGCCTCTAAATCTTCCTTGTGAGCTGACTCAAAATTATGCAGAAGTTGAGTAATTTGACCTGGATTTTTATCCTGAAAAAATGGGGTTGTATTCATAGCACACCATCCAAAATTCATTCACGCCCGATCAAGCCATCCCTGCTCACTCTGAAGAAGCGGTTTTAAATCAAGAGTAGCCGATTATAGCCCAAAGCGGTGGTAGCGCTGAAGTCATAAGCAAAAATCATCTAAATTGCTGTAACCCTTATTCTGTCGTGAGGCGATTGATAAGTAATGGTTTAAGTAGACTTGGCAGATTTGACCAGGCAACGAGAAATCAATACTTTGAGCCGGATGTTCCACGAAATGCGTATTTCGTGTAATCTGCGGGGTCGACGAGCAAGAGTTTGCCAATGAACTGCCGAGTGGACTCGGCAATGGGCTACCGCGCTGGGTCCAGAACAAACTGCTGTCCGCAGTCCTGGCACAAATATCGCTGTTTGCCGTAGCGTGTGTCCATATTTAATAATCTGAGCTGACTGGCACCTGGGACAATTTATGAAATTAGCAGAAGAGCTAGCAACGTTTCTAGTCTACTGATTTACCATTACTATTCATCACTACCCAATTCCACGCTTCCTGACGCATGAGCGATGTTTGTTGCAACTACTGTGCTGTAGAATCGTAGAAAACAAATAGTTTACCGTAAATAATATCTCGAACTCTTACATTAATAACACTTTCAGGCTTAACGTTTAAATTCAAAAGCGCCTGTTTTAATTTCATTATCTTATTAGTGTTTGGCACCATAACACTAATATTATTTAAACTGTCTTCTAATATGAGATGTTCGGCTTTAGTATGCTTGGCATGTAGCTGCTGAAAAGCTTGGACGTTTTGACCTTTCAATACTTCATTAATATCGACAACCTCAATTCTGTCAAATTCAACGACATTGTTTGCTATATCTTGAAGTGCATTCAGTCTACTAAATTGAACCCCTCTACTCTTGCAGGCTTCCATCAAGTCTTCATAAGTAGCTTTAGCAGTACGCGCCTGCAATATGCGCCTAGCTACCTGTGAATTAGGTACTGTCGTTACTGTAGAGGGATTGGAATTAATATCGCTTAAAGGGCTATTTTCATGCACTATGCCACTAATTTGCATATTAACTGGAACACCAGGCAATCGCTGTAGCTTTTTTAACTGAGCTGCAAACTCTGGTTGAATTGGAATAGTTCTAACTTGACCACTTGTTAACATTACAGTTAACTGATTATTCTTGATGTCTGTAATGCGTCCTTTAAAAGCGTAAATAGGCTTTTCTTGCGTTGAAAGTATCAAGTCAGTATCAGCATCAAAAAGAATAACTGTACCTTCATTCAGGCTCAATGAGTCGAATATCTGCCTAGATACCGGATAGGTTTTTACACTACCGTCCGACAGTCGCACCTTCATTTGTATGCCACTAAAAGATTCAATTACACCAGTAATTGGTTTAGCACTTCTGCGCGCTTGTTGTACATTCGTTACATTTTGAGTAAGATGTGTTATTTGTGCTAAGGCAGCAGATGGAATACCTAGCATTAAAAATCCAGCAACTAAAGAAGCTAAATGTACCTGCTTTTTCTGCATAATAAAATTCCTCGTCTTACTGCCAAAGTTTAATTAAGGTACGAACAATCGGTTCAAAGTGGATTGTAAATATTACATAAGTTGATATTAATAGAGAGTTATACAGCCTTTTATCGATTTGCAATGCAGACAATGGCTCGAACCATATATCGAGTTTAACTATTAACTATCCGTAAGAGGATGTCTAAAAAGCTTTTGTTATTAATCTTGAGAATTGAAGTTCAACGAAAAAATCAGATTTGCAGCTCCCTAATCAACAGTTGTCAGGTCAGCTGTGAGTGCCTAGAGATACTTCTCAGACATCGTATTAGACGCAGATATCTCTCTGCAAAAACAGATAAACAAGACGGTCTATCTGGTAAAGATTACAAGATAGACCGTCTTGCGACTGTTGATCCAATGCAAGGGGTCTCAAGGGTCAATTATCCACTAGAATTTTTACTACAAACGCTATAGGAGACCTTAATAGTAAAACTTTAACACTCCCTAACCTCCCACCCTCACTTGATACGGATACTTGTACTGCGTTCGCCTAGCGCTGCAAAATTTAGCTTTTTCCCCTGCTCCAGAGCTTCCCTGATTGCGGTATAGAGTCATAAATTAAAGCAGTAATCAACAACTAAATCAGTAATCAAAACCGCCCCCAAAAGCCAGGTTATAATTTATGCTCTACCTCACACAGCGCATGAAAAAAGAAAAAGTTAGATTCACACTTTCTTCAAAGAATTTAAGCCAATATTCATCTGTTCTTCACCTGAAAGTTAGATTCGCTAATTAAGCTATGAATATATACAGGCAATGACTATACTGAACTCTTATAAATTAACTGCAAAAACGTCTCTAAAGATAATTCTTTAGGGGCATTTTTGTATGGAAGTCCTGGAGCCGAATATTCAACAACTATAAAATTTAGTCAGCCCCTGTAACAGAACTAAAATGATTAGACTCCTTTGTTTTTTTGAAAAACATTTCTTACTCGTAGGGGTCATCATCAACAATTTCTTTGCGAATCCATTCTTGTAAGTTGTCCTTAATAAAACTTATTACAGGAATTTTTGGGAGTGAGGGCTGTTTGAAGATTTGGATAGAAATCATGAGAAGCACTGGAGAGAACTAATTTAGGAACTCTTTAAATAACCATCTACACAATTTAAGTCTTGGCGGGTATCTGTTTCTTCTAGCAACAGACGTACCTCTTAAGGTGAAAATTAGCTTGGTGCAATACGACTGCCGATGTGAGGAGCAAGCGCTACAGTAAAGTTGCCTAACTCTTAGAGAGAAATTGAACACTAGAATTTCGGTAATCGCACCCAAGCACCATCCTGTTACCTCTGGCAAGATAGGAAGCATAAGTTAAATCAGTATTTCATTACCTAAATTGTTATTCGACACCGCCTCCTTCTAGGGGGCTTATAATTTACTGTTAACTTTTCGTAAATCACACGGCTACAAAAACCTTAAACTAACGCTATTTTTATAAAAATTAAGCTTATCTTCATACCTTCTTCACCCTGAAATTGAACTTACTAAATAAGATATATATATACGGCAATAACTATAAAAAACACTATAAATTAACTGCTATTACGTCTCTAAAAAGCTATATTTAGAGGCGTTTTAGCATTTATTAGTATCTAACGAAAGCTTACTCGAATACTATCGCTTTAAGATGTACCAATTTGCTAATGCTCGGATAGTTCGGCGCTTTATTTGCCGATGTGAGGAGCGAGCGGTCTTTCACAATTCTTGTCTTACGTAGACCACAAGTCATGCATTTAGTTTTTCTAAATAAGTAAGTAATTACCAACTCTTCACGTAATTCTTCATCATTGGCTTACCTGGCTCCTGCTGTGGTCGGTGCAACAGAACAACGCGATTGTTACGTCGCTCAATTAGTCCCTTTCACGTTGGATTGCGTGGGCTATTTCTACAAGTCCGGCTCTAGCTGCTTGCAGATGTGCGAGTACATCATCGAGCTTGTTGTCATAAAAAGTTTGTTTTTCCGACGATGGTAGTTCGCGCAGCTCGTGACTGATGCGCTTCACATCTTTAAGCCAACTTTTTAGCTGTTCAATGGCAATATCTTCACCATTCATTTCAACCCACTACTCTCCCTAAAGAATGCTAACTTCGCCTTCCTTGCGCTTAGAGGTGGTGGCGTTCGCGCTGATTTTTTGCTGCCATTCTTAGGGAACCCTAGCCCCGACCATTGGCGACTCTGGCATCCCTGCTAACTCTGAAGAAGCGGTGACTCATCAAGGCTAGCCAATTATAACTGAAATCGGTCTAGCCGCAGCAAGCATAAGCAAAAATCATCAAACCTGGCTGCAACCCTTATTCTGTCGTGGAACGGGGTATAAGTAAATGTTAATCAGGAGAAATTCCGCTCTCTTGCTGCATGAGATAACAATGCTTTGGGCGCTCTACACCGGAATGCTTGCATTTGTCGGTGTAAGATTTATTAATGAAAATTGACCGTCACGATCAAGCTAAGATTCTATCACCCGATGAGCTTTCTCGGTTATTCACCGTTGGGTTGAAAACAACACGCGATCGCGCTTTGTTTGGTATCTGTCTCTATACTGGCACTCGTATTGCTGAGGCTTGCTCGTTGCACACCAAAGATGTGTATGCGATAGATGGCAGTGTCCGACCCCGCGTAACTATCCGTAAGGGAACAACAAAAGGTAAGATAGAAACTCGCTCTGTCCCGGTCAATCAAAATCTTAGGGCGTTGCTAGAGGAATACAATTCATCTAAGGTCTATTTGTTTCCTGGTCGTCACGGGTTAAGACACATTCACCCCGATTCAGCCGATAAAATCCTCCGAGCCGCATTCATCGATCTGGGGATTGAGGGGGCTAGTACCCACAGCTTTCGCCGCACTTGTTTAACTCAAATGCACAGATCCGGCGTGCCATTAAAGGTTATTCAGAAGATTTCAGGACACAAAACATTGTCTGCCCTGCAAAAATACCTGGAGGTGCTGGATGAAGATTTGGAGTCAGCGATCTCTACACTCAACTTTTGATGTCATAGCAGCTTCGCCACGAGCAGCGCTTATCGTGCCTCTCACAATCATTGGCGGTGAAGCGAACTTTCCTCAGTCTTGCCTTTTGGGTAAGAACCTCAAACAGCACTGGCGGCAATAGCTGCAACTCTATAGAAGCGCCAGTATAAATGACATCTGGAAAGTCTTGTGGATTGAAAACTCCATGAGGAACACCGAAATAACAAAAATGGGTTGCCCCGCTTCTTATTACCATTTTTGGTTCCGTTACCTGTCATGACCCTATAGGTCTGCTTATCGTATAGCCTCAAGAGGCTATAAGTCTAAGACCGTTGTTAACTCCTTCCGATAACCCAATTTCAAAACCAAGTTCATCAATGAAAGTATCTATTTTTTGTTTGTCTATATTTTGCATTACTACCATATGAGCCCAATTTTTCTGAGTTGCTAACTGCCATTTTTTAACAAGTAGTTCAGAGGGCTTCTGAAACACTACAGTATTTGAGAAATCGTTAAGCAGACATGGGTAGTTCATCAACGTAAGCCGCTGGAAAAGATATTGAGCATTTTGAATACAAAAAGCAGCTTCCTCAGCTAATCCCTCATTGCCCCTTGTTTTGATGGCATACCAAAGAATTAGAGGAGAGTGACCATTTCTAGAACCTAAAATAGTTGTGTCTTTTGAACCAATGTATTCTATGGACGTTTCTATCTTCTCCAAAAAAGCTTTCCTCGTTAGTAAGACACCACATGGAAGCGGAGAACCAATAAATTTATGACCAGAAACAGAGACACTGCCTATCGGTTTATTAAAGTTCACTTGGGGAGCATCCTGTAGGAATGGTAACATCGCCCCTGAAAGAGCTGCATCACAATGGATGTAGTAATCTTTGATATTATTTCTTTCTAAAATATCTAGAACCACATCTAGATTATCAATTGCACCTTTCATGGTGGTTCCGATATTCAAATTGATAATTGCGGGATAATTACGGTTTTCACTAATTAATTCTTCAAAATGCTCATATTCCATCTCTCCATTGCTTTGTGAACGTGTAGTTAAGTGTTTGATTCTAAATAGTCTTGCTGCTTTTGCAACCGAATAATGAGAATCTTCTGATGAGTACAGTATTCCATCGGGGTAGACCTCCCTCCCCATAAAAATTCCATACAAGTTGCCTTCTGTACCGCAGGAAGTAACATAACCCCAGGAATCATCTTCTGCAATCTTGTAGAGTTTAGCAAAAAAGGATATGACTTCTTGTTCAAATTTGCGTGAGTTGACACCATAGTTCGATTCAACAAATGGATCTCCTAGATTATTTAAGGAGAATTTGAAAAAGTCTAATAGACAACTATAGTCATAGCTTAAATTGTAAGGATATCCACTATGGCGCTCTGTTCGCTGCTCTACTTGCTTTAAAAAAGCTGATAGCTCTTCAGTAAGATTATCTGACATATTTTTTTTAATTAAATTAAGGCACTTATATTTCTTACTCAAGTTTATTTAACCGTTCTGTATTTGGCTTGAAAAAATAAGTAGTTTAATCAAAAATTCATCCTAATTTAACAACCATAAACACTTAAATATAAAGCAAGTGTATATTTACTGAATTAATTTTCCTTTGAATCACAAACGGGCTAGTATTCTCAGTGAAATTACCCTTGGACAGAGAGTAGAGGTAGCGTTAAATTCTTTGTTAAGCTTATTTTCTAAGACTATCGACGTTTTTTAGCCAGAAAGCGGAACCTTAATACGACATAGATATTTTATGCGTTTCAACAGATAACTGAACAAAGTTCAGCGTCAAACTTTTACTGGTAGCTTTTCTGGGCAAACTACTAGGTAGAACTGCTTTCTTAAAATTTAGCTTTATCCTCAGTTTTTGCTTTTTAAAGTTGATTCATTTATATAATTTTATTGTTTCTAACACATCGGACAAAATTCATTTTTGCCTTCGTCAAAATCTCTTGTTTTTAGTTTGAAAACAATAAAACTGGCTCGGACAGTTCTATAAATGCTTAACTATATGATTTCACTTCAAGTGGTTTAGCAAAGGCAAAGCTCGTTCAGTATTTTGTAAATTAGTGTAGGGAAGGGCTGTATGTCTGAACAAAGTTTTGAAGAATTCATCCACTACGAAAGTGTTAATGACAGATATTTCAGTCGGCGACGATTGCGAAAAAGCGCTGGTGCGCCGCTGCTGTGGGCCTTGGGTGTTGGTGCTGTCATCTCCGGTGACTTCTCTGGTTGGAACTTAGGTCTTGCAGTAGGTGGCTTCTGGGGTCTAGCAATCGCCACCTTCCTAATGGCGATCATGTATATCTGCATGGTTTACTGTGTTGCTGAAATGTCGACGGCGCTACCTCATGCAGGTGGTTTCTATTCCTTTACTCGCAATGCTTTTGGTCCGTTTGCTGGCTTCCTCTGTGGCGCAACCATGACTATAGAGTATGTGCTGACTCCAGCCGTGATCGTCTTCTTTATTGGTAGCTACCTCAATACTTTGCTCCCCAATGTACCTGTCGCCCTTTGGTGGCTCTTGTTCTATGGAGTCTTTGTAGCTATTAACATCCACAGTACAAGACTGACGTTGAAGGTGGGTTTTTTCATCACGCTGATAGCGGCTATAATACTGCTGATTTTCTATTATCATGCGTTCATAAACGTATTCAAACCAGAACTACTGTTTAATATTCCTCCTGACCCAGGGCAATCAGCCACTTGGCTGCCCAAGGGCTGGTCTGGTGTCTTTAAAGCTTTTCCCTATGCCATCTGGTTTTACCTAGCGATTGAGGAACTGCCGTTGGCAGCAGAGGAGGCTCGTGAGCCATCCCAGGATCTACCCGATGCCTTGGCTTGGGGTATGTACACCCTCATCTTTTTTTCGCTATTCACGCTTGTAGTCAATTCTGGTGTAGCAGGTGGTGCTGTTGCAATCGGTAAATCATCAGCACCGATGGTGGACGGACTCAAGGCTGCTTTTGGAGAGGGACCTTTAACTGTAGCTCTGACGGTAGCTGCACTAGCAGGTCTGATTGCTAGCTTCCACACCGTTATGTATGGTTACGGACGCGTACTCTTTTCCCTTTCTCGTGCCGGGTACTTCCCACGCTGGATTTCTGTTACTAGCAAAAGTCATACACCTGCCAGAGCCTTGATTCTCGGTGCTGTAGTCGGATTAGCCTGTACAGCAACAATTCAAATTGCAGGTCAAGGCGTAGTCGGGGCAGCGCTGCTAAACATGGCTGTCTTCGGGGCTGTGATCTCTTATGCCTTAGTAATGAGCAGCTACATTAAGCTAAAAATTAGCCGTCCTGATTTACAGCGTCCATACAAAAGCCCGCTGGGAATTTGGGGCGCTGCTGTGGGTACTGCGTTGGCTATCCTGGCCCTTTTTGCTTGCTTCTCTGATCCTGCGTATCAGCCAGGTATCTGGGGTGTTGCTATCTTCCTATTTGCGGCGATTCTCTACTTCTTGTTCTACAGCAGGTCACATTTAGTGGCACAGGCTCCAGAGGAAGAGGCGGCACTGCTAGCTGGGGTAGTCTTACGGTAGCTGTCACGAAGGGCAAAGTAATTAGAGAAAGTGCCGAATCTATATAGATTCGGGCTACCCCGACGCACCCGACACTAAAGTTACTTTCTTTGTTCTGGTGGCACAACCCAGATAGTGCATTTGGGATTGTTGTCTTCTCGGCACTTGAAAATTCGGTCCGCGTTCCAATTTACTAAATCGCGTCCTATAACATTAAGAGAATCATTGTACTTAAGCGACATCGCCCACCAGCTACCGCCAGCACCAATCGCTAATACGATGACCAACGCAGCTAGCGGCGAAAACCACTCAGTAAATTTAATCCATGTAGTATTTTGCTGAAGCCTGGTAATAGCCGTATTTGCACCATTGATCTGTGAGATCGCCGTCTCCAGTCCCTTAGTTGACTTCCCTAGCCGCCCTAACACAACTTCCAAGACATTTATATTCGTTTGTCTATCCGCTTCTACACTGGTACGAAGGGTCATTACTTCATTTTTCAATTCCTCTACCCTTTGTATTGCAAGTCTTGCTTGCGCCAAGGTTTCGCTATTAGCTTCTGCGATCGCCCCCGTCGCTGCCATTCCTACCTCTTTAATATCCTCTACGCAATCATTCGTGACGATCTCAAGAGTCTGCCTGATCCTACCAGCCTGTTGCTGTTGCGTTACTTCAACTTGTGCTATCGCCCGTTGGATTGACTCTAAGCTACGATTTGACTGTGACTGCCAATCATTTAAAAGCTTCGATAAATCAGCCGGAGCAGCCTCCAGCAGCACTCGCATCTGTCCCGTCAGAGCAAGTATCAAAAACATCGGGTCATCTGGCTCCAACCCACTCACATCTACAAGCTCATACACCTTAGCTCTAACCTCCGGGGACTCTGCCGACAAACAAGCATCCAATACTTCCTTGGCTTTCCCATTCAGCTTGCTCATGCTCACACTCCCACAGAGTCAAAAGCTGCATAAGCAGCCTTCAAGAAGTTTGCTACACGCTGCTTACTTATTACTCCAAACTCTTTATACTGAACTGCTTCTGCAAAAGTTAGTCTACTCCGGTCTATGATATTTCTTTCTCTATAAGCAAATTTTGGAAAGTCTATTACCTTAACTTTATATTTCTTGATTAACTTCTGTAGTTGCTCATCCCCATCAACGTGTTCCCAATCATCACACATCCCCCAATTCCTTACTAGAATATGCCGCATTCTAGAGTCATAGCTAGTTAATGACTGAGTAAATAAGTTAAGACTGTCATAACCTCCACTACACACAAACCATTTACAAAACGATACCCCATGCTCACTACCTAAATCTAATAACTGATTCCTCTCAATCCAGTCAAATACCGCTCTATGAGATTGAGCCGCTAGATTTACAATTACTGGATTTTCTATTGCCATCTCAAAGATTCTATCTGCCCTATCTGCGTGTTTTTCATTTTCGGTTAACACAGCATACTGACATAGCCCTTTATATACCCCAGCTACATCAGGGTTCGATCTATCTGTTTCCACTGCGACGAAAGGCTTTTTTTTATCCAAATGGTATTGAATCTTTGTTCTTACTACCAGAGACTTGCCTACACCACCCTTCTCGCCATCTCCTAAATGAATTATTGCCATAAAACCTTACCTAATACTGGTTAAACTCACTTGATAAATCTGTATTTGAGCTTCCTAGTTTTTTCTGTTTTGCTCTCCTAGTTTGTTTAGTATCTTGCTGGCTTTCTCCTCCTTTTAAGTCTCTGTTTTTCTCAGATAAGTTTACCTCATCTTTATTTTAACTTTCTACATCTTCGTCTGCTTTATTTTTCTTGTGACTTTCTTCTAGCTCACTCTTTTCTCCTTTTTGCTTTGACTCATTCTTAATTTCTATTTTATCTGTAACTCTTATCTCAGCTCCTTTTTGCTGAACTTGCTTTACTTGTCCTGACTTAGCAGAGCGCCTACTCTTAGTCGCTTCTTTACTACTCTCTATTAAATATTGCTTTAAAGTTGCCGCCGAAATTATTATCTCTTGTTCTTCAAGTATTTCCGACAAGTCTTGATAACTGTATCCCTTCTTCAAAGCTGACCAAAGCTTATCCCGTAGAAAGTAGATACTCTCCCGTACTGATAGTTCTTCTTTAGGCTTCTGTTCTAACTGCTCTAGCTTAACTAACGTTGCTTGCAGTTTATCAATGTGAACTTTCTGTATATTTTAGAACTTGCCATAGTGCATCATCCCACCGCTACTTTTAATCCACTGCCATAGTGCCATAAATAGCAGTTTTTGCCGTAAAATTTCTCCACTAATTATTCAAACTTTTTTTAATCACGATTCGACTAGGTTCAGTCACGTCCCCTTTCCTTTTTCCCAGTAGCTCTTCAATTCGTGACATCCCCCAGAGCTACTGCTAGACTTTGAGTAATTGACGCAACACAAGGACTCACTCCACAATTTTGCCCCTAAAGGGGTCGCTGCGCTCAAAATTGCTCTGTTCGCCCGCTGGGGGCAGTCCCTATTCCTTCGTGTGTGGCATAGTTTAGTCTAGCTACTGGGAAAGAGAGAAGCATGGCATACGGGATTTGTCGCATCCAAAAACTCAAGGCTGGCTCGGTTGGTCGCTCTGCTCTACATACTAGCCGCAAACGTGACACACCCAATGCTGACCCAGAGAAACAGCACATCCGTATTATAGGCTCACCCGATAGCCCAAGCACCCCAGACCTAGAAACTCTAGTGCGGCAGCGCATTGGCGAACAGACTATTCGTAAGAATGCTGTTCTCGCCGTTGAGTTTCTGCTAACTGCCAGCCCCGAATACTTCCGCCCCGATGACCCAGGTAAAGCCGGACATTACGAACAACAGCAACTAGAGGACTTTCAGCATACTGCTTGTGAATGGCTGCTCAATAGATATGGCGACCGTATTGTTAGAGCCGAACTCCACCTGGACGAATCCACTCCACACATTCACGCTTACATGGTTCCCCTGGACGAGAAAGGGAAGCTTAACTGTAGAGCCTTACTTGGTGGTAGTCGCTATCGGCTGTCCGAACTGCAAGATGATTTTGCCGCAGCTATGAAACCATTAGGGCTGGAACGTGGCATCAAGGGTAGCAGAGCTAAACACACCGAAGTCAGAAAGTATTATGCGGCTGTCAATTCTTCACCCGATGCCTTTTTGGATATGCAGACGATGCAGCACCAATTAGCAGACCGCCAACGGGCAATACTAGATAGCGCTACTATGGAGCGTACCAATAAAGCTCTTTCACTGGAGAATCAGCAACTAAAGCAAAGACTAGCTAAGGCATCAACCGAAGCTTACACCTACTCAGAACAAGCTCTTGAGTGGCAGAAAAAATATGAGGATTTAGCGAATAAAGTACGAGATGTCCCGCTAGAAAAAGTTGTATATGAATTAGGTCTAGACCCTGACCCAAAAGATAAGCATAAGTGGCAGCATGAAAACCACATTATCAATATCACTGGTAGCAAGTTTTATGACTGGCAGTATCTCAAAGGAGGTGGGGGTGCAATTGACTTAGTGATGCACGTCAATGGTTGCAACTTTAAACAAGCAGTAGCATGGTTAAATGACCGATGTGGAGAATCAGCTACCCTTGAAGCTGTTACTTATAAAGCTAGAGAAATTATCCAAACCGAACAGCCTCATCCCTTCATTGCCCCAACGCCGAACGCAGATAAGTGGCAGCAAGTAAAAACCTATCTCACCCGCGAACGCAGACTTCCTAGCAGCCTGGTAGATAATCTGCATGACTTGGAGTTAGTTTATGCAGATAACAAGCAAAATGCTGTATTTATTCGCCGCGATTTGGATGAACAAACCATCACTGGCGCATCGCTTAGGGGTACAGCCGGAACTGAAAATACATTTAAAGGGTTAGCACTTGGTTCTAAGCGCAGTAAGGGCTGGTTTCACTTCAAATTTGGAGGACAATCAGATGACCAAATTCAACGAGCAGTATTGGTAGAATCGCCCATTGATGCCATGTCATTTGCTGTGTTAGACCGCACCGACTCACGTAAGACGATTTACTTATCTACTGATGGAGCAGGGCAAGTTCCTCTAGAATTTTTACGACAGCTACCAAATAAATCAGTCATTGTTGCTTACGACAATGACAATTCAGGTAATTTAATGACACTTAATGTAATGGAGCAGTTACCCAACTGTGTCCGCAAACTTCCCCAGGCTACTGATTGGAATGAGGAGCTAAAAAATATGTTTAATCTTACGCAGCAACAACAGCGAGCAGCCGAAGGAAAACAGAGCAAAGGATTTAGTCGGTAGAACTCGTTCTTAACTCTGTCAGTTGCCCAAATTGTCTAGCCCACTAGAATAATGCTCTGACTACGACTAAGAAAATTAGTTGCACCTATCTCGATTGGAGAAAAATTATGAGTCTTGACGTTTATCTGAAGCGATTTGAGAACTACGCTGCATCACAACGGCTCAAAGCCGAGTACGAACGACAAATGGAGCGAACTTGGGAGCAAATGGCTAATCGCCGAAATGATGAGCAAATTTCCGAACATGAGGAAAAAATTTATTGGCAGCAATGTCAAAAAATTGCTCACACAATTGGACTAGATTCAAATGGAGAAGACCCACTTGTTCAAACAATAAAACTTCCTTCGCGCAAGTACCCCGACCACTACTTTAAAATTGGCTACTTCTACAGCTCCAACAATGATTCTGGAATCAATCGTGTCTTAAGTGATTCCATTGGCTTAGATTTACACAGCATATTCAACCCGCTAGATGAAGATTATTTCCAACCGGATTGGAACTTGGCGCGTAATATCTGTAGCAAAGCGATTCGAGACTTTACCCGCCATATCAAGCAGAATCCCTATAGTGTGACCCCAGTAAAATTCGACCCTGATATTTCCCCATCTCAAGCTGAGATTGGCAGCAAAGCTTTGGCACTGCAAAAGTTTGCCGAGGTTAAGGAACAAACAGCCAGAGAGACGAACAGTTGGGCAAGCTGGGATGGAGATTTTTTCTTGAAAGAACCCTTAGAGGTTGTAGCATTTCTACCTGGAACTGCCGAGTTTATGGATGAGCCGGACACCCCTTGTCTCTATGTAATTTTTCAGCACGAACACCTAGATTTCTATTTACAAGCTTTAGAAATAGTATTGGAAACAATTGAATATGTCCTAGGACAACCAGATGTTGGTAAGTATTATTTGGATTGGTCTAGCTGATGTTATGCTGCTGGAGTAGAGAGAGCGAGCGCGTGACCAAATGGAGGTTAGGGTTGGGGATTAGTGCCAATCTATGTAGTTTTTCTAATGAAGAGTGCGACCAAACAACCCCATAACAGGAGTTATCAATAACATAACTTCGACCATTAACAAATGTGCAAAGACCGCTATTAATCATTGGCAGTGCGAGCGCCCTCTTAAATTTCTCTCTACCAGCGACAGATGCACCTAAATGGCGTTAGGAAATTTACTGCTACTTCTCCAGCAGCAGTAACTATACTTCTTAGTGTTCTTAGCTTCCAAGACTCCCAGCACGGTCAGAACAGGAGACAGGCTAGAATAAGCGTCAAACTCTTGAGCATATTCATTTTCCTCCCATCGCTCTCTAACTTCAAAATCATCCTATGACGGGTAAGATGAAGTAAGGAAACGACGTACATAATGTCACAACTACCTGACTATCAAGTCGATGCTTCTACCCATCTCAGCGATAGGCAGGCTCTTATTGCGCTTGAGCAAGAGGACAGATTACTCTCAGCAGTTTACTACAGCCTCGGTTCCCTTCTAGCTGCTGGTACTGTGTTCTTTAGCCCATCAGGAGTGCTGACACTTCCTCCAATGTGGCTGCTATTGAGGCGGATTCACAAGGTTAATCAAATCCGCCGCAGCATGACAGCACTTTTAGATACTTTTAAAGACCAGGGGATAGATATAATTCCTCGGCTGGAGATACCTGGACAGAGTTCATTAGACTTGTTCGCTAGGTTTCCATCCAAACACTTATTTGCAATCGCCCTACGTTCGCAGGGTAAATCGACTATTTTCTACAACGAAGCTGAAGAAGCTCTCTACATCCGTCGTCAGCAGGGGGGGAGGGGTCTGAATCTGTGGACACCTGACCATGTTCAACAACTTAGCGATCAAGAATTCTGGCTGCGAGGGAACCAAAGTGACTTATTTGGCAAATCATCCAGGGATAAGCGTCGTCCATTGGTAAAACTGCTAGTATTGACTGGACAAACCCGATTAGGGAAGCATTCAGAACATTTATATGCAATGATTGGAAATCAAAAGATTCTGTTACTTCGCAAACGAGCTAGTGTTTATGTTATGGAGGAAGAGCAGCTAACAGATTTTGTCAAGGCTTGGTTAGCCCAATAGCCTCAATAATGCCCAAACGCCCCGTGTCGAGATTTCGACAGCAGGACGTTCAGAAAAAACGGAATCGGGAAGGTTTTAATCACGCCTAACAGCCCATTCCTATATCAAGTGTATGCTACTACAAAGTAGTGTGACATCAGGGGAAATCTAAATTCAGTTTATAGTAATGCTTCTCAGCTATTCTATTGATTTATATGTTCCCAAATGCCCAAAGCTTGATTTAGATCTGGATTGACCCGGTTCCTCAACCGCTACAGAGGAACTACAAATGTCGCAATTGCAACTATTTAAGCTATTACATCCTGAACCACAAAAGCAATCTCATCAGCAATCCAAATCGTCTATAATCACAAACTGGATTGCGTCCTCTCAACTAAATACCCATTTCTCTCCTGACTGTGCTTGGAGCGTCCGGCTGGGAGGTGGGCAATGAGCAAGTTTATCACTACCACCAAACGCAATGGAGCTTGTGAAGTCTGCGGCGATCAGTCTGGCAAATGCCGCCGACCCCAACAGGGAGAAATTCACCTGTGCATGACCTATGGAGATGTCCGCATTGGTCAGCTTGAGAATGGCTACAAGTGCATTGGTAACAAAAATAGAGGTTGGGCAACCTTCAAGCTTGATAACGCTCAGGACTGGGCAGATCAACAACGCTTCAACTGGCAAGCTGATAATGCTCTTCTACGGCAACAGCAACAAGTAGAAGCCGAAACTCGAAAGCGGCGCTCGCTTAGTGCATATGAGCGAGATCGGCAATACCGCCAACTGCTGGCAGAGTTGACCCTACATTCTGAAGATCGCGCTGACTTGATTGAGCGTGGCTTTACCACCGAGGAGATTAAACTGTGCGGGTTCAAGTCAGTTGAGCATTACCAGCAACTTCAAGCCAGGTATAGCAAACTGCTACCCGGTATCGGGGCAGGTCAAACCCTGACCAACTATCATGCAGGCTATCTCTGCCCCGTCCGTAACAAGGATGGGCTGATTGTTGCCTGCCAAATTAGACTAAGGGCATTACCCCAAGGGGATAAAACCCGCTATCGCTGGCTAACCTGCCCAAAGCAAGGTCACGTCCTCCACTTCTTTCCCAAATCCAGCAATCCAGAGGGAGAGCTACCGCTAGCGGTGCAGCGTCCAATGGGCGAACCTAAAGGAATTGCCCTGGCAGAAGGAATCGGGGCAAAACCCTTTTTGGTCAGTCAACGGCTAAATCTGCTAGTCATTGGTGCAGCTGGTGGTCAGTGGGCAAGTTCTCCCGCCACGTTTCAAGAAACCCTTAACAGCCTCTCAGCCCAATTGTCCGGGCTGAAGATTATTCGCCTCTACCCCGATGCCGGGGATGTGCAAAACCATCAGGTGATGCACCGCTGGCAACGGGTAATTGCCTTGCTAACCAAGTGGGGCTGGACAGTTCAAGTTGGCTGGTGGGGGCAAATCGAAAAATCCCAACCCGACATTGACGAGCTAGACGATTTTAACCAGATCCGTTACCTTTCCCCAGCAGAATTTTTTACCCTTGCTAATCCCAAATCCGACCAAACTACTAGCCAAAAATCCGAGCGAGCTTGGGAATTGTGGCGGCAAGCCCGGAACTTCACCCCCACCAAAACGCTGGACGAACAGTTTTTTGATGCTCCTGTACCAGAGCCAGGATCGCTTACCGCTGTGAAATCAGGACTTGGAACCGGAAAGACGGAATGGTTGAGGCGAGTCGTGCAAGCCCTAGACGACGAAGGTTGGGTCGCATTAGGCTATCGCAATAGCTTACTAATCCAATCCTCTGCTCGATGGGGGTTTTATCACCTGCATCAGGATGAAGCCCATCGCCTGCTAGCAGATCCCTTCCTCAAGGTTGCCTGTTGCGTCGATAGTCTGCCCCACTTCGAGCCAAATTATTTTGACAACAAGAACATCATTCTTGATGAAGCCTGTTCCATTATTCCCCACCTACTGTTTGCTCGCACTGCTGTCGGCAGACAACGGCGGGAATGCAAGGCGAAATTTACTGAAGCGCTACGGCGAGCCAAGCGGATTTTTGTCCTGGACGGGTTGCTGTCTGACAAAGACGTAGCCTACCTGCAACAGTTAATCGGGGAACCCAGAAAGGTTGTCAAAATTAGTAACGTCTACCAGGGCAACGCCAAGAAAATTTTCATCCTCAAAGGAGCATCGGATTCTGAGCGAGTAAAGGTCAACGACCGTTCGCCCTTAGTCAACGCAATTAAGACCAGTCGCTGTTGCGCGATCGCTACCGATAGCCAGCTTGAGGCAGAAGCTTTAGACCAGGTGCTAACCGGAATGGGCAAAAAGGTGGTTCGGCTGGACTCTAAAACCTCTTGCCAACCGTGGGTGTCCGTTTTTCTGAACCAACCCTCCGATTGGCTAAAACTTAATCAACCAGAAGTTTTTATCTTCACTCCATCAGCAGAGAGCGGGGTGGACATTCCAATTGTCAACTACTTCGAGCATTTCTTCTGCCTGTTTTTTGGGGCAGTTTTAACCAATGCTCAACAGCAAATGATTGGCAGAATTCGAGATGTGAACTGCCCCGTTTTTGTTTACTGTCGCACTACAGGAATTCCCGGAGATAAGGTATCTCGTGCTACTTTACCCGATCAAGTTGCCAAAGCTGTTGAAGAATTTGTAATCGCCGATGGATGGGCAACTTTATCTGGCATTCCACACGAACAAGCTGTTAGGCAACTTTCTCAACGAATTATAGAACTAGCGAAGGACGACGAGCATTATGATCATGAATGCCAGTTGTTAGCCCTCCAAAACCACGAGGAAAACAACTTGAGAAAATGTCTGATTGCAGCCTTGACCGAAGCCGGGCATACACTACAAGAAATTGTTTTAGAGACAAGTAATATTGATGCTCTGCGCTTTGCTAAAGACGAGGTAAAAGAACGCAATGCTCAAGATATTTTCAACGCCGAAACGATCCCAATTGAGGAAGCAAATAATATTGCCAGTAAGACTGGACTAGATTGGCAGACTCAATGCCAAATTCAGAAAGCAAAACTCCTAGACCGTCTGCCAGGAATTGACCAATCCGAACAGTGGTCAGCGGCATTTGTGCGGCGGGTTTTCTATGACGACCGAGATTTGCTAACTCGCTGTGAACTGTTCTTTTTCGTTCATCATCCAGATATCGCCAAACAGTTACAGCAGTCCCGTTGGTTTAGTTTGCTTAAAGTCGGACAGGTCGATCTAGCTCACCACAGTAGCCGCTACCTAAAGATCAAAGCCATGCAGGAGGTTGGGCTGATGCAGTTCTTAGAGCCTGGATTCACTTGGTCTAAGGAGTCGCCATTCGTTCATACCCTCTACAAGCGCTGCCAGTCCTCTCGCCAGCAGCAGACCCACCTGGGGCTGATGGTTGGCAAGCTGAAGCCTGTGGACGTAGTAGGACGGCTACTGGGTAAGCTAGGGGTTCCGACGACAAGCGAATTGGTCAGCACTCAAACTGGCAGGATTCGTGTGTATCGGGTAAATACAGAGGCATTATTAGATCCTGACAAGGTTGCCATCATGGAAGCGCTCGACATCCGTTATAGGGCATTTCTAGAGGAGACAAACGAGAGGAGCGATTGGGCTGCTTTGTTTATGGGGCAGGAAATGCCCAAAATCCAGCTAGTGCAAGCCGTTAATACTGATCACCTTTCGCAAGTTATTTATAACAACCAGAAGGAAGGTGATCAGCATTTAGTCTCTCAATCACTGGGTATTGCCCCTGGGAGCGTTGCTGTGGCGACGAGGGGAGATTCCCCTGTGGATGAGATTCCCACCACGTCGGAGACAATTCAAGACGTAGCTGAGATGATGAATTATTGTGAGAATTATCAAATGCTTGCTGTTGTCCGGTGTCTACCAGGGATGACTCGAAAACTTTGGCAGGCGGCGGGACAGATCCTAAGCCAGCAAAAACGCCAAGAATTAGCTGAATGGATGCAGCAGTTGTTTAACTCAGGGCATTTGCATCTGTCCTCTGCCTAAATCTGGGGCATAGCTCAGGGGCGCTCACCCTTTACCCGTTGGAAGATCTGACTGCCGGACAAACTGACGCAGCGCTCAATGAGCCAACACCGTCCCAGATTGAGCTGGAAGCGTATTACCAAGTAAGCGAAAACTACGAACCAGACCCGGAGATCTGGCGATTGATTCAGGAGAGTTTGGGACAGTAAGGGAGCTAGGGACAGATATAGTGAAAGTGATATCAGGGGATACAAAGCAGTCAACTTCCTGATTCGGAGTTGTCTTAGCTAAGACAATGCCGTTTAACCAACTTTACCCAGCCTAGACCACGAAGAAAAGCTTTGGAGAAGTTCTGCTAAGACGCTGGTAATCACCTAGCAATCCCTAGACCAAAACCACGTCCTCTCAGAATCTAGGGGTGTAGTCTTTCAAAGACGGCGAGCGGTGGCTTGACACCGCAGTGAGCCTGCGTTGAGAGAGGTTTCTCGCTACTCGACTACTTCTCTACCCAAATTGCTGGGGAGATAATTTTGGCTTCTTTATCATCTAAATAGAAGTTGTAAACAGGTTCTCCCGATAGTTCACAGCGCAATGGCTCAATAATTTTTGTAAACGGATTCCACACAACTGTCACTGTCCGTTTTGCTTTCTTTCTGACCAGTTCACATTGAATATGTACCGTGGGCAGATGGAGAACCATTGCACTGTGTAAAGAAGCCTCTACAGAAAGAGCATAACGCTCTTTGAGATCCGCCAATTTCCTCTCTAGCTCCCTATTGGTAGCATCAAGGCGTGCTAACTCTTTGTCTTTGTCTTCACCCATCAGGCGGCGCGACTCAATTTTAGAGACAATTTCAGAGCTGATAGTGCCGTAATAAGTATGAAGTCGTTCTTCATCCCTAGCCCTAGCTCTGGTTAACTTGGCGTGCCAATTCGACACCTCGGAGCTAATCAATTTCGCGCTCTGCTTTTCGATTAACCGAGACAACTCCTCAAAAGGCATCGAGGGTGGCATCTGTTGATTATCCACAGAAATTCGGTCGGCTTCCCAGAACAAGGCATCTCCAATTTCTACTTCAGTCACTCCTGTTAGCGAATTGACGATAAAAGAAACCATGCCAATTCTTTTTTCATCCGCTTCGGCTGTATAAGCTACATGACACCAGATGTAGCGGGTGATTTCTGGCTTGGCATCAAGGAAACGAATTAGACCATTTTGAGGTATTAGCTTTTGCAGCACCAGCTTCTCAAACCCTGTAGTTTTCAGATAGCCATCAAATTTGACCCCCAAGGCGGTCACGAGTCCTCTATCTGTCAGAAGTTCAAAAAACTTATTCAGCAGTTCCGAATGATAGGTGACAAAAAAGCTATTGGGGATATCCGCTCTCGTGGTCAGGGTAACTTCCGAGGGAATGTTCAGAGCAAGAGCAATGTTTTCTGTCAACAGCACATTGAGAGTATGCTCACCATCGGCTGAAGCTACCCCATCGTGCAGTGAGATAAGTTTTTCCAGAGTAGAAAGAATTGGATCTGATGTCATCAGAAAAATTGGGTCTGAAACCCCGTCTTTCTAGGACGGCTTTACAAAGTATTCAATTCGCTATATATTTTAAATATAGCGAATTTAATTGAGTATGTACGCCACTCAAAAGAACCAACTTAGAAGACTTAGCAAACAGGAGTTTAATGCTCTGTCTGCTTTGTGTCGTTTGAGTAAGAATCTTTTTAACGTGGCATTGTACGAGTGCAGACAATATTTCTTTAGAGAAAGAAAACGTCTGACTTATGAATCTAACTACCATCTTTGCAAGTCGAATGAGAACTATCGGATGCTTAATACAGATATTGCTCAACAGACGATGAAAGTAGTAGATAGAAGTATGAGGTCTTTCTTGGGTCTTTTTAAGGCTATTAGCATTGGGCGATGTGACCAAAAACCACAGTTACCAAAATACTTGTCCAAAGAAGGATATTTTCCCCTGATTATTCCTCGAATTAGGCTCAAAGATGGAATGTTTGATATTCCAATGTCTAGAGAGTTTAAAAAAGAATATGGCGAGGTTAAAATCAAATTTCCAGAGCGACTGAAAGACAAGAAAATTAAGGAGGTACGAATACATCCAAAATATCAAGCTCGATGGTTTGAAATCGAGTATATATATGAGGATGAAAAAATAGAAACATCGGTCGCTTCCAGTAAAGCTATTGCTATCGATTTGGGAGTAGATAATCTTTGTGCTTGTATCGATACTGACGGGCATCAATTTTTGATTGATGGAAAAAGACTTAAAAGTATTAATCAGTGGTACAACAAGCGTAACGCTCAACTTCAATCTCAAAAAGAAAAGCAGGGCATTAAATCTTTCACAAACAAACAATCCCGGCTTTACCAATGGCGTAATAACTGTGTTAGGGACTATTTGAATAAAGCTGTAAGATTGATAATTAGCCATTGTCTTAAACACGAAATCGGCAAATTGATAATTGGCTACAACCCAGGTATTAAGCAAGAAATTAATATTGGGAAATCAAATAATCAAAACTTCGTTCAAATACCTTTTTGGCAGTTGAGACGCAAGCTTGAAGCTCTCTGTTCTAGGTATGGAATTGAATATCAAGAACAAGAAGAGTCGTATTCGTCGAAGGCGAGTTTTTACGACCGAGATGAGATCCCTGTCTACAATGCCGATAACCCAAGCCTGCAAAAGTTCTCTGGCAGAAGAGTTAAGCGTGGATTGTATAGAACAAAGGATAAACATCTAGTCTCGGCAGATATAAATGGCAGCGCCAATATTTTGGTTAAAAGTAAGCACAGACTCAGTTTTGAGCGAGTGTCTAGCGGGTTTTTGGCTAACCCCTTAAGAATTTTTGTCTCTTAAGAATCCCCGCTGTTCTACGGCGCGGGAGTGTCAATTAACACCATTCACCTAATAACAAATTCAGGCTTCAAAATCTGCCCCAAAAATCTGTGACTCCAGTTCTTGGGTTGACTGGTATTTATCTTTTGCTTTCAGCAAATCATCCGCCAGTTGGTCAAAAGCTGCGGAAACGGATGGGAGAGATTGATGTTTTAACCAGATGGACATCACCAATTCACTGAAGTCAAAGTCATCATCCACATTACCCAAGATTGTCTCTATCTCTCCCACCACCAGTTCAAACATATTGATTTTATCGTGGAGGATTCTGAGGATATATTCTTCAATGCTGTCCTTCAGACAGAAATTGAAGATGAAGACATCCTGGGTTTGTCCAATCCGGTGGATTCGACCAATGCGTTGCTCAATCTTCATTGGGTTCCAGGGCAAGTCATAGTTGACTATTGAGTTGGCAAATTGGATATTACGTCCTTCCCCACCCGTCTCGGATGCCAAGAGGACAGAAACCCGCTCTCGGAAAGCGTCAATTGCAGCATCTTTCTGTTTTAAGGACATATCCCCCAGAAATTCGGCAAAAGGTATCCCCTCATCCAATAGAGTTTCGGCTAAATAGGCACTGGTTGCTTTATGGGTGGTAAAGACAATTGTTTTCTGGCTGGATTGTTTTAACAAGTCCACCAGAGCCTTAGCTTTCTCTACTTGTTTAATTTTCGCGGCCCGTCGGGTCAAGGTTTTAAGTTCATCACTGGGTAATCTTTTAGCTAGGTTTTTGAGAGATTCTGTTAAAGCGCGGCTACTTGACCCTGCCCGCATCAAGAGATTAGTGCGGGAAAACTTGTCGAGATTCTCATCTTGGTCGCGCAAGAACTGAGTTAAATCCTGATACAGTTTCTGCTCACTGGGGGAAGGCGTGACAGTGATTGTGGTGGCGAAGCGTTTGGGCAATTGGACATCCACAAGAGAGCGCGTATTGCGTACCATCACTTCCCGCATTAACTGGCGTAGTTTCTCTGGGTTTTTGGGAACTCTCCCATTGGAGGAAGAAACATACTCTTTTTTGAACGCCGCTTCTGTTTTCAATAGCCCTGGCTTTAAAAGGGTTAAGAGATTAAATAGTTCCACCAGTGAGTTTTGGACGGGGGTGGCGGTGAGCATTAAGATGAATCGTTTGTTAAGGGCGTTGACGAGTTTCCAGTTGAGGGTACTGCGGTTTTTCAGGTGGTGCGCTTCATCGACGATGACTAAATCCCAACTGCGGGCGGTGACGTGGGGATAGTGTTTGGGGGATTTAGCTGTGTTGAGTGATGCAATAATTCGGGGGTGCTCTGTCCAGAATTCTTCAGTGTTTTGTTGTCGTGCGTCCGAGTCGGTGGTAATAGTGTCTATGTTGAATTTTTCGGATAACTCCAGTTGCCATTGAGAGACGAGGGAAGCTGGGGTAAGAACCAATATTGATTGGATCATGCCTCTTGCTAAATACTCACTCAAGATGAGTCCGGCTTCGATTGTTTTTCCCAGTCCAACTTCATCGGCGAGAAGAGCACGTCCTCCCAGTTGTCTAAGGACTTTTCTAGCTGTTTCGATTTGATACCAGTGTTTGTCAATCGCGGTGAGGGTGGCAAGACACACGAGTTGGTCGTAATCCGCCATCAATGATAAGTTGAACAGCTCTGTTCGGGCATAGTAGTAGTCAATAGAGTCAGATTGCCCGTCAATGAGTGCTTGTAAAGCTGGGGTGTGGTTGAATTTAAAGGTGTAGAAGTTGTCCATTGACCAAAAATAATGGGATACAAGCCTCGTCCTCCGCTACGCTAAAGAACGGCTTTGATTCTTAATGTATTCCTTCAATACTTCAAGAGGCGCTCCTCCCACTGATACTGCAAAATAGCTAGGACTCCATAAAGCTTCATCATGAGGTTTTTTGTATCCCGCCTGTCCGTATCGCCTGCTAGAAACCCCCTTCAGTGCATTAACTATCTGAGATAAGGAAAGTTTAGGTGGGTATTCGATTAAGACGTGTATGTGGTTGTCTTCCCCATTAAATTCCAAGACATTAAAGTTCATCTTGGCTGCCACTTCCCCGAAAGATTTTTCGATTAAATTAAGTCCTACCTCATCAAACACAGGCTGACGGTATTTGGTCACGCAAACCAAATGAACTTTTAAGTCTGTAACCGAGTGTCTCTCCCTTCTATACACGCTTGCCATTTAGGGCAGACCAACTTATCATACAACTACAGACCAATTATAGCAATGTCGTGAAAGCTCGTTATCAGTACAGAATCTACCCTACCAACCAACAGCAAAAGTTTTTAGCAAAAGTCTTCGGTTGTTGCAGAGTGGTGTGGAATGATGCGCTGATGCTATGCAAGCAATCGGATTCGCTACCATCTAGCGCAGACCTACAAAAAATTTGCATTACCCAAGCAAAGAGAACAGAGGGGCGAGAGTGGCTGACTGAAGTTTCTAACATTCCTCTCCAACAATCTATCGCTGATTTAGGTGTAGCATTCAAAAACTTTTTTGAGTCCCATAACGGTAAGAGGAAAGGAGAAAAATTAGGCTATCCTAAATTCAAAAAGAAGACAGGAAAACAGACAGCACGGTTTAGGAAAGGTGGATTTAGCATCAAAGGGAATAAAGTATTCCTGGCTAAAATTGGCTATATCAAAACTAAGTGGTCGCGTTCTTTGCCATCAGAACCAAGCTCGGTAACGGCTATTAAAGACAAGGCAGGACGATACTTTCTAAGTTTTGTGGTAGAAATAATACCCGAAATCAAACCTACTCAAAACCAGTCGGTAGGTATTGATTTAGGGATAAAAACCTTTGCTGTTTTGAGTTCAGGCGAGAAAATTTCTAGTCCAGATTACTCGAAGTTAGACCGCAAGATCTTACGCAATCAGCGCAGATTCTCACGTCGAGCTAAAGGTTCTAAGCGCCAAGAATTGATGCGATTAAAAGTAGCAAAACTCAAAGCAAAACAGAGGGACATCCGTAAAGACTTCTTGCATAAACTTTCAACTAGAGTAGTTATCAATAACCAAGTAATTGCTCTAGAAGATTTGAACGTGGGAGGAATGCTCAAAAATCGCCGTCTATCACGAGCTATCAGTCAGGCTGGATGGCGAGAATTTAGAACGATGTGTGAGGCTAAATCCAACAAATTTGAGCGCGAATTTGTGGCGATTAGTCGTTGGGAGCCGACTAGCCAGGTTTGTTCAGAATGTGGCTACCGTTGGGGCAAGTTGGACTTGGAGGTTCGAGAGATAGTCTGCTTGGGCTGCTCTACTCCCCACTGTAGAGACGGAAACGCTTCCAAAAATATAGAAAAAGTCGGGATAGGGCATATCCACGACTCTAAACGGGCAGGGAGGGAATGTAAGACCCCGATTGGGGCAGTTCTCGTTGAGCTGTCAACCTGTCAGGAATATAAACAATTAACATTGTTTGATTGCCTGGGAATCACTGCGGCTTTAGCCGAGTGAGGATGTCAAGTTTCCCTAATCACCAGCAATAAGGTTTAACGCACTCAATGGGTCTATTGGGGCTAGTCCCCTTGAGTGCATGAGATGACCTCTCTATGTACCCTAATAACTTACTGCCCTACGTGACCATAAGCCGGACATCCGTTTTAAAGGCAAGAATATGGTTTTGACATACTCCCTGACCTGAAGGTACAGGGATTCTAATTCATGGTTCACAGAAGTCCGCTTGCTATTTCAGGTTGCCCATCAATAGTATTGGCAGTATTCTCCCCATGCTTTCCTTCTTGCGAAGCAGATTCCTTTTGCCCAAA
>JAESFL010000460.1_pt1 | contig 28104 bp, 30 predicted proteins | sample 9269401 | NCBI WGS metagenome assembly JAESFL01 (sample SAMN14506025, study PRJNA617098) | algae metagenome | isolation source: Gloeocapsa sp. UFS-A4-WI-NPMV-4B04 and co-occurring heterotrophs from desert... | place: USA: Utah | collected 2006-10-01 | reverse complement strand
CTGCCGCTGTTGTGATGGTGTTGAGCAGCATCGCGGCTGTCGCTACGCCGCTGTCCACACCGAAGGACAAGCCCATTCTGGAGATTGCCGGCAGCATCGGGAACTCGAACAAGGACAACATGGCCGTGTTCGACCGCGAGATGCTGGAGAGCATCGGCATGGAAACCGTCACGACCACCACGCCGTGGCACAAAGGTCCTGTGACGTTCGAGGGCGTGCCGATGGCTAAGGTCCTGCAGCTCGTCGAGGCCAAAGGGAAGACCGTGAGAGCGTTCGCTCTCAACGACTACGTCACACAGATCCCGATGGAGGATTTCTCGAACTTCAAGGTCATCTTGGCCCTTAAGCGCGACGGCGAGTACATGCCGGTGCGCGACAAGGGCCCATTGTTCATCGTGTATCCCTACGACAGCGATCCTGCGCTGAAAAGCCAGACCTATTACGGCCGCTCCGCCTGGCAGCTCAAAAGGCTGGAAATTCTCCAGTAGGACAGTTCCGCCACCAGGAGACGATTGCGCGTCATGGCTGAAGTCATTTCCGTTTTGGTCAAGAGGAATGCCGAGCGGCGGGGTGTGCCAGCAAGCGAGCAAGCACTTGCGGCGGATGCGGCCCTGGGGGATGTCGCACAGGTCTTGTGCGCGATCATGGAATGTGAGGCGGACCGGCACGCGTTGGCTCAGCTGAGCACCAGCCTCCTTGCTCTCGTCCCTCTTGTCGAACGCGAGCCGAACGGCACGCGGGCCTTGGATGAACTCTATGAGGCGGCCCGCCATCTCGTCCATGCCCCAATGGCGAACCCACGGCTTGTGAGCGAGCGCAAGCAGAACCTGTACGCGACCTACGGGTCGTTCCGCGCCCATGTTGCGGCGGCGTCTGCGAGGACAGGGCCACTCGCCGCAACGGATTGAAGTCGCCGCTTTCTGGATCTTTCCGCCTAGACCGGATCGGGTCATTGCCCTCACCGGTGAGCTATCTTGCCGCTAGAATAGCGGTCCGATCGCTGCAAGGAGACGGGGATCGAGAGCATGCCCGATCCCCTGCACGCCTGCTGCGTGCAGTTGAACCTTGTCGCCCTCCGCGAAGACGCTTATCGCCCGCGGGAACGAGAGCTCCTGATCCGCCTCGACCACGGAGCACCAGCAAAACAGTGCATCGGTGAGGACAATCCCCCTTGATCGGCTCAGGCCTTGAGGGGTCGTGCTCATGACCTGCTAGGGCAACAGGCGCACCGCCCAGGAGAGAAATGGCCACGAGTACCGATCGGTGGGCCATGCATGACCTCCATCTCGGACGGCGGGCGGCTAAGGCAAGCCTATCCCATACAGAGCTCGGTCACATTCCCTGTCCGGAGGGGAACACGTGTCAGGCCACGGTCCGCTTTGAAGACAACGGAACACCGCGTAAGCTTCGGTTCAGCTCAGCCCAGATCGGGGCATCAGCTTTGGGGAGATCGCGATATGATCCGCTCACTTGTTGTGTGTGCCAGTGCGCTCCTTGCAGGCAGTGCGGTTCTGGCCCAGACCGACGTCATCGCAGAGCGCAAGGGCATCATGCGGGGCAATGGGGCTGCGGCTCGGACAGGAACGCAGATCGTTCGAGGCGAGGTGCCCTATGATCAGGCGAGAGCCAGGCAGGTGTTCGATGGCATCGCTGCGGGGATGACGCGCTTTCCCGACCTGTTCCCGGAGACGAGCAAGACAGGCGGAGAGACGAAGGCGAGCCCGCGGATCTGGGAGGACATGGCGGGCTTCCGCGCCGTCGCAGCCAAGATCGTGACGGAGGCCCGGGAGGCCTCGGCGGCGACAACCGATCAGGCTTCGTTCCAGGCCAACTTCCAGAAGGTCTCGGCCAACTGCCAGACCTGCCACCAAACCTACCGCCTGCCTTGATTGCGGAGGGGCGCTCCGCCGGGGCACCGGAAGGGCAGTCGTTCTACGCAGATCCGGGCGAGCGTTGGGGCTGCCCCAGCGCGCCGCAACCTTGACCAAGGCATGAGCGGTGTTCCCGCGAAACAAGCGGGTGCTTTATGCCGGACGTCGTGGCGAACGACGTCCTCGTCCCCACCGTGGAGGATGACGGCCGGCAGTTCGTCGTGCGGGTCTACAATACGGGCCAGGAGCGGGTCGCACGTTGCGTCGCCACCAACTCGCCGGCCGAGCGCTGCGTTTTCCCGGTTCGCCGATCCGGCCCACGTCAAGAAAATGCGACCGTCGAGAAGAACGAGAGCTGATTCCACCTGAGTGGAAACAGCTCTAAGGGCCACATCACGCCTTTGGTCGTGTATGACTGCTCCCCATGTCCCTACTGGTCACACTGGTGGAGCTGGCTGCTCTCGCATCGGCGATCCTGGCCGCTTGGCTCTGGTTTCAGGCCAGCCGCCGGAAGGTGCGTCGCATCAGCTACCGCGAAACCCTCGACGCCGCTGACTTCAACCGCATCATCACGGCACTCAATCGCGCCCAGCTCTTGAACAGCCGTGCTGCCGTTGCAACAGGCGTCTCTGCACTCTGTGTCGCTCTGCGTCTTACCCTGAATCTTCTGACCCGCTGAGGTTGGGGAAAGGCGAGCGTCACCCCGAACCGAAACCCCCCGGGGTGCGTTTCGCGCTTGGCTTTCCGGACCGGAGTGGTCTGACAGGCGCTTGGCAAGCCAGACGACAAACGCTTCTGGCCCACGGAAAGGGCTCGTCGCTGCACAGTTGGATCCGTTGAGGACGGCAGCCTAGAGCTGTTTCCTCTTGCGCGGAATCAGCTCTTGCCTTTGGTTTGACGCGTTTTCTTCACGTGAGCCGGGTCCACCTCACTCAGATCAACGCTTTGTTTGTGAGTGGTCGCGTTTTCTTCACGTGAGCCGGGTCCACCTCACTCGAAAACGCTCTAACGAGGACGGTAGCCTAGCGATGTCTGCCCTGAGCGCTTTGCCCGCTTTTCGGGCTTCGCAGGAGACGGTGATCCTGCCTGCGCAGCTCTGCCAATCGCTTCACGTACATTTTCACGGCCCTTTGCCGTGCTCTGTGGGCCAGTTCACTTGCACGCTCCTCCCCATAAAGAGAAACGGCAAATCTCCTACACACCTTTCGACCATTCTCATCCCAGTAAGCAAACCAGTAGGCGCCCCGGTCCTTGGCCGGCTGGTACCGAGCAACTCCCGGGGTGCCAGACCGCGAATTCCTACGCGGCTTGAGGCGGCGCAACAATGCCTGGAACTCGCTCCCCTTCCCAAGTTGCGCCGCAAACGCGCGAGCCGCACGCAAGGCCGGCCGCTTACCCCCGTATTGTGCATCCGAGAAGAACCGCTGGATACGGTGGCCTTCATGCTGAGCCTGCACATGAAATCCAAGGAGCTGTTTCTCCCAAAAATCGACGCGCTTGATAGCGGCAGGTCCGAGGCTGGGCTTCTTCATGACACCTTCTCCTCCAACCCCTGTCGCACTCGTTTGAGTTCTTCCTCTCCTGGTGCTGCCAAAGTCGTTGGCTACGGGGCACCAGCGAAGCGGTGACACGCGTCCCAACCACCTCCGCCAACTGTCCAGAGCTGTCCGACAAAGTATCCGCAAGCCTCGAAGCAGCAAACCGATCCCTCTGCGCTAAGACAGTCAGCAGATTTCAACCTTGGATCGCTCTCCGTCGAGCCGGCAGATGATGCGTTCCACCAAGCGGCGTTGGCGGACCGTGGCTCGGTGAGGTTCGCGGGACAGGCTTGACGGGCGGTCGGAGGTCTCCGGGATCTCGGCGACGATTGAATGCGGGCGCGGGGCGTGGTTGGCTGCAACCCGAGCGGAGAGCCCGGAATGACCGCAAAGATCCTCGGCGCATTGATCCTCGTTCTATCCGTCGCAGCGGCGTCGGCAGCGGATTATCAGGTCTCGCGCCAGCCGGACGGGCCCTTCGCCTTCACGACCTCCTTCGGGACCCTCAACCAGGGGTCCACGCTGCAGCGCGAGGCCGTCATCCTCAACGACCCCGACTGCCCGGTTCAGCTCAAAGGCGCGAGCACGGGCTTTGCGCTCACCCGGTCGAACTTCGCCCTGGCCTCCACCACGGATTTCGAGGCCCGGGGCCCCGTCCAGGCGGTCTCCATCCGGCACATGGCCTTCGACGCGTTCGGGCGGCACCTGGAGTCCTTCGTGAGCACCGAGGTTCTCGACCGCACGGCCGGACCGCACCGCCGAGAGGCGAACTGGGCGGAGGCCGGCGATCTCGTGCCCGAACTTCTCACCACGGTGACTTACGTGTCCCGGGTCCGGCTGAGCGACGGCACCCAATGGGCGTTCGACGAGCGCAAGCTCCTTGCCGCCTTGCGGCAGGCACGGCTCGAGGCGGTGCTCGGAGACAGGCACCGGACCGACGGCAACCGACCGCAATGAGGTCGAAGGCGGCCTCGCGGCCCCGTCGGGCTCCTGCCCTGCCTCACTGCCCGCCGTCCCCTGTTGCGGCGTCGCGGCTCCGGCCCCTTGAGCGTTTTCGAGTGAGGTGGATCCGGCTCACGTCAAGAAAACGCGACCACTCAGAAACCAGAGTTGATTCCACCTGAGTGGAAACAGCTCTAGCCCGGTATCGCGACGGTAACGGGGCGTTCATCTTTACAAAGCCTTAACCATAAAGGCCGCAGGATGGCGATAACAGAGCCGCGGCATCGCCCGCTCTTGCCGCCGACCGAACCCGCCAACCGAACCCCTGCGCCCGGAGATGGCACCCATGCCGTCCTACTCGACTCTCGATCCCGCCCATCCGCTTCCCGACTCCCCCCGAGAGGCCATCCGCGTTCTGAGCGAGCGCCTGAAGGGGCTCGCGGCCCGGCCGGAGCCCTCCGGGCCTGCGCACACGGGACCGTCGCTCGACCAGGCGGATCTCACGCGGGTGCTGAGCCTCGTCCGCCATGCCTCGCAGGCCCTGCAGCAGCTCGACGAGCGGCGGCGGGAGGCGGAGGAGCGGCTCGCGGGGTTGAGCGAACGCGCCGCCGCCGAACTCCGCGACATGGATGCCCGCCTTCTCTCCGCGGAGAGCCGCGCCCGGGATGCGGAGGCTCGGGCGCGGGTTGCGGAAGAGCGCGCCCGAGCCGCCGAAGCGCAGGTGCAGGCCGCGGAGGCGGATGCCGCGGAGGCCAGGGCCTGGCTCGCCAAGTTTCGAGAGGCGATCACCGACGCCTTCGCGGGGCATGAGGCGCGGGATTAGGGGTGTTTGCCAGGCATCCACTCTCCCTGAGCTGACGCTAGACGCCGGCCCGTGAGCCGGAATCACTTCACCCGGCGCGGGAAGCAAGTCCATCCGAGCCCCAACCTCCCCTCCCATTCCGGCGGAGTTTGGCAGCGACTTTCCAAGCCCACACTGCCTTTCCGGCAAACCCGATCCGCGCTTAGGAAAACTTTAAGTCGTCGGCCCTAAGGTCACACTCGACTAGGTCAGTCTGAGTGTGAGCGTATCCATGACCGAACCCCACCGCCCGAGGGTCAAATATGTCATCGGGCCCGACGGATCCCCGCTGACGATCGCGGACCTTCCCCCCACCAACACCCGCCGCTGGGTCATCCGCCGCAAGGCCGAAGTGGTCGCGGCCGTGCGCGGGGGCCTGTTGAGCCTCGACGAGGCCTGCCAGCGCTATACGCTGACGACGGAGGAGTTCCTGTCCTGGCAGCTCTCCATCGACCAGCATGGGCTTGCCGGCCTGCGGACGACCCGCATCCAGCATTACCGGCAATAGGGCACCTGGCCGGCCGGTCCCAGGATCGGCCGGACGTACTCGCACCGGACACCGCGAACGGCCCTCGACCCGCATCCGGCAGCACCCGCGGTCGGGCGCCCTGCCGACCGGTCTCGTGATCGGCGGTGCGAAGCTCGCATGAGAACGGCCTTGCCTCAGGGGCTTTTGCCCTTGCGCAGCCATAGGCTGGTTTCGGGCACGCCGGGTTCGAGGGGAATACCCTTGAGGGCGCCGGCCTGCATGCGTTCGGGCCATCGCTGCGCCGCGTAATGGCTCGCGAAGACGAGGCTGTAGCCTCCTCCCTGCAAGAGGGTTCCGACGACGAGCTGCTCGTTGTAGCCGCGCCACGACCATGCTACCGGATAGGCGTCCGGCAGTGTGATGTCGTGAACATGCACGAGCACGCCGTCTACCAGGCGCGGCAGGACGTCGAGAAAGAGCCGGTCCACATCCGTACCCGGCATCGCGACGTGGCTCGAGTCGACGAACAGCACGTCGCCCGCCTGGAGATCTTCGAAAAGCGCCGGATCCGCATCCTGGAACAGCACCGGACGGTGCTCCACCGGAAGCTCGCCGATCGTTGCGCGCGGCGCCGGATCGATGCAGGTGATCCGGGTCGCGAGAGCCCCGTCCGAAGCGGCGCGCGCGAGGAAGCGGGTGGAATGGCCGGATCCGATCTCCACGATCCGCCGCGGCCGCTCGCGGCGCACGATCGCGTAGGTCGACGCCGCATCGAGCCGCGGAAACCAGCTCTGGTCGAAGCGGGCGGGGCCGCTCCCCGCGCCGATGGCCTGAAGGCTCTCGCCGAAGCCGTCGATGGCGTCGAGCACGGAGAGGAAGCGCGGCTCGGCCGCCTCGAAGAGCGGATTCAGGGCCGGGTAGTCCCGCGGCACGGCGCCAGCCGCATAGCGATAGGGGATGAAGAAGCCCCGGGCCCGTCCGCCGAGAAGGGTCGTGGCGCCGAAGCTCAGGCGGCGCCAAGCTTCGCGCAGCGCCATTCTCAAACCTCGCCGGATGTCATGCTCAGGTCAGAGGCGTGGCCGGTGGCGCGCCGCCGACGCTCATCCGTTCCCGCCAGGCCTGCGCGAGGCGGGCGCGCTCGAAGAGCAGCACCACCACGATCGAGATCGCGAACGGAATGAGGAGGTAAAACAGGCGGAAGATGATGAGCACCGCGAGCACGTCCACCTTGGGGATGTCGGGCATCGCCGTGATGAACACCAGTTCGAACACTCCGAGCCCTCCGGGCGCGTGGCTCACGAGAGCCGCCGAGAAGGACGCGAGAAACACCGCGAGGACGACGATGAAGCCGGGCTCGAGATCCGACGGCAGGGCGAAGTAGATGATGCCTGCCGCACCGAGGAGCTCCAGCGGAGCAGCGATCAGCTGGCGCACCATCACGGCCGGACGCGGATACTCGAGCTTGAACTTGCGGATCACGAGCGGCCGCATGTGCAGCACGGACCCGAAGACATAGAGGAGCACGAAGCCGAGAAGCAGAAGGCCGATGACCCTGGCCGTGGTCGGGTTCGTGAGCGCATCCGGGAGCAGGCCTTCGAGGCGCTGAAGAAGGGTCGGATCGATCGTCAGCACCACGCCGCCGAGCAGGATCGTGCCGAGCCCGAATGTGAAGGAACAGAGCGCCACGAGCACGGCGATCTGCGGCGCGCTTAGGCCCTTCGAGCTGTAGGCGCGGTAGCGCACGAGCGCGCCGGAGAACACGGACGCCCCGATATTGTGCGAGAGCGCATAGGTCGTGAAGGAGCTCACCGACACGAAGAGCCAGGAGATGTGCCGGACGCCGAGATGGAGCAGCGCGATGCGGTCGTACCAGGCGAGCGCCGCATAGGCCACGAGCGTCGAGAGGCCCGCGAAAACGTATCGGTGCACCGGGATCGCCAACAGGCTCGCCCAGACGGCCTCCAGGGACAACCCTCGAAGCTCGCGGTAAAGAAGCCAACCGGACACAGCGACCGCTGCGAGCCCGATCAAGGGCCACAAGAACTCACTCGCTTTTTTCATTGAACGGGTCGGCTCCTCCCCCGAATTCCTCTCTGCCCCACAAGCCCATGAGGGGCAAGGGGTCCGGCGACGCGGCAGGGCGCCCCAAGCCTAAGGTCGAAGCCGCATTGTCGGGCGGCTCAGTTCCCGGCGACGCGGCGCAAGCGTGGCCGCAAGCCCATGTCAGAGGGCCTCGATCCAGTCGAGCACCTGCCGCGCAACGTCCTCGGCGCCGACGTCGAGGGGGAAGAAATGGCCCATGGCGGCATCGGTCCGGTACTCGGCTCCGTGAAAGAAGGCCGTGCGCAAGCTCGAGGCGCGCCCGACGAGACGGTCCTTATCGCCGCTGTAGACAAGGGTTCTCAAGCCGACGAGCAGCGCCGGTACGATGGGCCCGGGAAGGTGGGCCTCCAAGAGCGCGCGAGCCGATTCCGGCTGCATGCGGCTCGCGTAACGCTCGACCCGTTCCGAGGGCAGCCCCTCCGAGAAGAGCACCTGATATCCCGCGACTGCGATGGGCAGGCGCGTGTTCGTGGTCGATCCCAGAACGGCCTCGGCCCAGATGTGGGGATCCGTGATCGCGAGACGAGGGCTCTCGAAGAAGAGCCCGTCCGGCGGGAGCGAGGCGAGAAGCACGAGCGCGCGCATCGAGATCCGCCCGACGAGCATCTGAGCGAGCAACCCGCCAAGCGAATGCCCCACCACGATCGGGGGCACGGGGAATTCCCGGATGGCCCGCTCCACATCCTCCCGGTAATCGGCGAGTGCATATCGCTGCAGCCGATCGCCGCCGCCGCTGCGCCCATGGGCTCTGAGGCTCACGGCCGCCACATGGCGACCCCGCCGCGCGAAGAAGGGGAGATAGACTTCATTCCACATCCAGGCGCCGCCAAATGCGCCATGAAGGAAGAGGATCGGGGGCCCGATCGCGGCTCCAAGGGGATGCGCCTCGATCCATTCGAGCGCGGGCCCTTGCCCCTGCGCCGGCAGGAGGTGGGTCTCGCTCGTGAAGCCTGGGTCGGTCTCCGATCCGACGACGCGAAGATGCGGCTTGCTGGTCATCCCTTCCCTTCCACGCGGGAGCGCGCCGGGAAGGCGCACGGCCCCATTCGAATCGTCATTGGCCGCGCTTTTTGGGTCAGGCCCGGATGAGCGCGATCTCCTTTTCCCGATCGGCGAAGATCGTCTCGGCGAGCTTTCTCATCTCGGGATCCCGGCCGTGCTCAAGCATGATCCGGGCCATATCGATCGCGCCCTGGTGGTCGGGCACCATGCTGCGGGCGAAGTCCAGATCGGGACCGCCCGTAATGGACATGGCCATGTCCTTGTGCATGCGGGCATTCGCGACCGCGAAGGCGGCCGTGGCCGGGCTCGACCCTGCGACGCTCGGCGAGGAGGTGGCCGGGCTCGACCCTGCAGTACTCGGCGAGGAGGAAGCCGCTGGCCCCGCCTGACGCCCCTGCCGATCACCGTGGTGGCCGGCCTGCCGGTCCTGGATGGCCTGAGGATTGGCCGGAGCGGCGCCGGAATGGCCGGCATGAGGGTTCTGCTGCGCAGCCGCGACGCTGCCGAATGCGAGGGTGGCCAAGAGGGCAAGGTCGAGGGTGACGCCGAGAGCCCGGCCGGATGCCTTCATGGGGTCGTTCTCTCTCGATCGCGACGGGAACCAGCGGCTCAACGCCGGTCCCGGCCCTTTGATCCTTTAGTGCAAGATCCGATCCGGTTGACTCGGATCGTGCTCGCAAGTCTTCGCTATTTCGCATGATCTTCATCCGAACAGTCTCCAACTTTTCGGGATCATGCTCCAGCCGGGCCACAGCTCGAGCCATGCCGGCTCGGCCGCGATTGCTCCTGCGGCCGGCTCGTGACAGACGAAGACCTTCTTCCCGCTTTGGCGGCCCGACCGATGATTCCAGACGCCCCCGTGCTCAACCTCAACGGCTACACCAGCCTGCCGCCCGGCAAGATCGCGGCGGTCGTGACCTATTTGGAAATGAGCGCGCGCCCTCGCCTCAAGACCGTGCCGCGCCGGGACGACTGGATCCTCGAGCGGATCCGGAGCGACCTGCCCCGTTATCGAGCCCTTTTCCGGCGGGTCGGCGAACCCTGGCTATGGTTCAGCCGTGCCGTGATGCCGGAAGCGGCGCTCGCCGCGATCCTCGCCAATCCCGACGTCGAGGCGCTGATCCTCCGGGACTCCTCGGGCGATATCGGCCTCCTGGAACTCGACTTCCGGGATGCCGGACAGTGCAAGCTGCAGTTCTTCGGCGTCGTGCCCGAGGCGGTCGGCATCGGGGCTGGCCGGCATCTGATCAGGGAGGGCATCCGGCGGGCGTTCAGGAGACGCGGGACGGCCAAGTCCGTCGCCCGGTTCGTGCTCCACACCTGCTCCCTCGACCACCCTGCCGCCCTGCCCTTCTATCTGAAGGCGGGCTTCAAGGCGGTGCGCCGTGCGATCGAAGTCGCGGACGACCCACGCATCACGGGCCATCTCGCCCCGACGGCAGCCCCGCACATTCCGGTGATCCAGCCAAAGGCCATTCGGCCGCGACGGGCTCCTTCGGCCCGCGGCGGCGTTCATCGGTGAAGTACGCCGAGCGCGGTGGAACGAAGTCGACACGGTTCGCGTGAAGACAACGCAGCCGCCGGGAAACGAGACCTGAATCCCAGGCGCGCAGAATCCGTTCGAGTCGCTCAGGCCGAGGCGCGATAACCGCGGGCGCCGATCGCGGGTTCGCGCACCGCCTCGACGGCTTTCTCGGCAGAGCGTTCGCGGTCGTCGAGGCTCTCGGCGCGCTTCAGATCCTCGAAGGCGACACCGAGATCCGCTTTGGCATCATCGAGCTGCCCCTGCAGTTCCTGCGCCGAACGACGCAGGTTGTCGCGGCGCTGCGTCGCTGCGCGGGCGTAGGTCGGATAAGCGAAGTGGTTGGGATCGCTGATCCCGCTCTTCTGCTCCTCCATCGCGATCTCGCGATCGAGGTCCGCCGCCATGCGGCCGAAATCCGCAATCATCATTTCGATCTGAGCCACCCGCCGACGCTTCTCGTCGACCTGATAGCGCTTCAGGCGGATGAGGGAATCCCGCGACTTCATCATGACACTCCACACGTCGTTCGCAGAGAAGGCCTTCGGGGGCTCAGACCCGTCGGACAGAGCGTCACCATGAACGATGCCGGTTAGCCGTTCCTTACCTCACCCGCGGGCGGCTTAATCCTTTTGCCCGAATGATGGCCGCGGCGCGCCGATCCCCTCCCGGAGGCAACTTTAAATTTGCGGCCGACCTCGCCGGTGCGGAGGTTTCGACGCTCGCGTCAACCTTTCGTTTACCCGCCTCGTTAACACTGCGACGGCCGAGGTTCTGCTGGCGCAAACCTGCGAAACCAAGGTGCGAGTCGCGAGAGTCGCTTAACGCAGTTTCTTCATGTGCAGCGTGAGCCGTGCGGATGGTGCCGAATCCTCGTGGCAGCAAGAATTTAGGGCCGGACTCGAAGCTGGAACCGTTAAAGACTTGCGTGCAGGAATCAGGGTTTGTTAACCATTCGTCATTAACGTTGCGAGTCGGATCAAACGGGACATTCGCCACAGGGCCGGTGGTGGGTGGACGGCGCTGCGCTGTCCGATCGTCCAGGGGCTAGGCTGGGGACCACACATGCGCGTACTTCTGATCGAGGATGACAGCGCCACCGCGCAATCCATAGAGCTGATGCTCAAATCCGAGAACTTTAACGCCTACACGACGGATCTCGGCGAAGAGGGCATCGACCTCGGCAAGCTCTACGACTACGACATCATCCTCCTCGACCTGAACCTGCCCGACATGTCGGGCTACGAGGTTCTGCGGACTCTGCGCGTCGCCAAGGTGAAGACGCCGATCCTGATCCTCTCCGGCATGGCTGGCATCGAGGACAAGGTGAAGGGGCTCGGCTTCGGGGCCGACGATTATCTCACCAAGCCCTTCCACAAGGACGAGCTCGTCGCCCGCATCCAGGCGATCGTGCGCCGCTCCAAGGGCCATGCCCAATCTGTGATCACGACCGGCGATCTCGTCGTCAATCTCGACACCAAGACGGTCGAAGTCGGCGGCGCGCGCGTGCATCTCACGGGCAAGGAATACCAGATGCTGGAGCTGCTCTCGCTCCGCAAAGGCACCACCCTCACGAAAGAGATGTTCCTCAACCATCTCTACGGCGGCATGGACGAGCCGGAACTCAAGATCATCGACGTGTTCATCTGCAAGCTCCGCAAGAAGCTCGCCAATGCCTCGCAGGGCAAGAACTACATCGAAACGGTCTGGGGCCGCGGCTACGTGCTGCGCGAACCGGCCGAGAGCGACGAGCGCATCGCGGTCTGATCCCCATACGAGAGAGCGACGAGCGCATCGCACTCCGATCGTCCCTGAGGTCGATCCTGCAAAAGAAAGCCCCGCATCGAGCGGGGCTTTTTTCGTCGATGCGGGTGGCTTGTGGTTGTCAGGCGGTCGCGGCCGTGATCGTCACCTCGTCGCCTTCGATCGCCATCTTCACGCTCATGCCGGCGGCGCGCGCCACCATGCCGGCATAGAAGGCTTGGATGCCGTGCGCATCGACGGTGCCGCTGTCGGGCGAGCCTGCGAGTAGGGCCTCCGCATGGGGCGGGATGCGGGCATTGAGACCCTTGGACCGCAGCACGAAAGTGCAGGCTTCCGCATCGCCCGTCACGGTCGCCGACACGGTGCCCCCGCGCGGCACTGCATTGATGGCGATCACGATAAGGTTGAGGAGCAGCTTCACCCGATTCTTCGGGAAGAGCGCGCGCGGGGCGCTCCACGAAAAGGCGAGCTTGTCGTCCTGGAACATGCCGCGCGCCACGCTCTCGGCGTCGCCGAGATCGATGGAGGCTCCGGCGGAGCCGGCGGCCCCGAAGGCGAGACGGGCGAATTGGAGCCGGGCCGAGGCCTGCTTGGCGCTCTTGCGGATGAGATCGAAAGCGAAGTCGCGCATGGAGGCGTCGTTCTCGTCCTCCAGCACCTCGAGCCCGTTCACGATCGCGCCCACGGGCGAGATCACGTCGTGGCAGACCCGCGAGCACAGGAGCGAAGCGAGATCGAGGGAATCCAGGGTCACGGTGGCCATGCGGTCTCCGGCAGGAATGAGAAGGCCGCCGGAGGCCACGGCTCCCGCGATGTCGCAGACCGCCTGCCCACGCCTCCGGGCGACAAGAGAAAGCCCCGGATAGCCGGCCTTCAGGCCTTTGAAAAGCCGCGCCGAGAGCCAGTCGCAATCGACAGGGCAGCGGCAAAAGGGCACAAACAGTCATTGCAGACAGGCGGATCGCCCCTAAGTCCTAATCTGGGGCCTTGAGGCCTTTCGCCGAAGGCGGGGAGCGGATGGCCGATATGAGACCGGATGGGCGGCACGCGGAGAGGGCTTCTCCCGAAGCAGGGGGCGGATTGTAGATATGAGACTCGATGAGCGGCACGCGGACCAGATCGCCGACACCCTCGCCCTCATCGCCCTGCGGGCCGGCCGGATCCTCAGGACCCTCCAGCGGGGCGTGACCGAGGCTCAGATCAAGAGCGACGGCTCGCCGACGACGGCCGCCGATCTCGCGGCCGAGCGCCTGATCATCGAAGCCATTCACGAGGCCTGGAACGGCGTTCCCGTCGTCGCGGAGGAAACCGCCAACACGGAATGCCCGGGCGAGTACTTCTTCCTCGTCGACCCCCTCGACGGCACGCGGGACTATCTCGGCGGCACGGGGGAGTACAGCGTCAACATCGCGTTGATCGCCGGCAACCGGCCCATCGCCTCCGTGGTTTCGGCGCCGGCGCTGGGCCGCATCTGGGCCGCGGGCGAGACCGCCCGTGCCGGCCGGATCCCGGACGGCAACGGCGGCATCGACTGGGAACCCATCCGCGTCCGGCCCGCCCCAGGCGGCGACCTCGTCGCCCTCATGAGCCGGCGGCACGGGGACGACGCCACGGAGACCTGCCTCGCCTCCCTGTCGATCGGCACCCGCCGCATGGCCTCCTCGGCAGTCAAGTTCTGCCTCATCGCGTCCGGGGAGGCCGACGTCTATGTGCGCTGCGGCCCCACCATGGAATGGGACACGGCCGCGGGCGACCACATCCTCTCCCGCGCCGGCGGCTGCGTGATCGGCACCGGGGGTGCCACCCTGACCTACGGACATGAGAGCCGAGGCTACCGCAACGGCCCCTTCGCGGCGCTCGGCGACGCGTCGCTTGCCGCGCAACTGTCGCTCCCGGTCGGCTGAGCCGCTCGGCGACGCTTCCCCTGCCGCACAACTCCCGCTAGCGCTATCGGCTCATCCTGGCATCCATGCGAGCCAGCGCTGCTGGAAGCTTGCCGAGCGTTCGGATGCGATGGGTGATGCCCTCAGCCTCGGGCCACCCAGCCTGGATGACGCCCCAGGGGCCCCGCTCGATGAAGACCGCCTTCAGCCCCGCCCGAAGAGCAGGGAGGACGTCGTTGTCGATGCGGTCGCCGATATAGACGATCTCCTCCGGGGGGAGCCCCGCCTCCAGGACGATGCGCTGGAAGAAGCGGGGGTCGGGCTTCGAGACGCCCCAGCGCCCGGACGAGCCGACGAGCGCCCCCCCGATGCCAAGCCCGCGCACAAAGGCTTCGGTCCGCTCCGAGTGGTTGCACGCAAAGCCGAGGCGATAGCCCTGCGCCGCGGCCCATCGGAGCGTCTCCACCGTGTCGGGGTAGAGATCCTCTTCGAGGAAGCCGGTGGTCTGGCCGGCCGCCCGCCGTGCGGCGGCCTCGGCCTCGAGATTGATGCCGGGACGCCGGAGGTGGAACACCGCCTCGTGGTGCCGGCGCGCCTCGATCACGCTCCCGAGCGCGGCAAAGAAGGTCAGGGTCGGGATTCCGAGCCACTCGGCCCAGGCACCCCACATCCGCGCCTCGCTCACGAGGGTCTCGCCCACATCGAAGAAGAGCAGTCGCGGCTTCATGGGGGTCCCTTGGGGTTTACGTGCCGGAGCCGGCACAAAGGGTCGCGGCGAACGGGGGTTGTGGTGACGGATCGTTAGGGTTGATGACCTTACACTCGCAAGGAGGTCTCGGGGGCTGCAAGGCTTGGCCCGCCCGGGACCCGATCGCTGCTCGCGTCGCTGCCTTTGGAGATCACCGAGGAGGCCCCATGATCCCATTCCTTGCCCGACTGGCCGCCGGATTAGCCCTCGGCGTCGCCCTTGCCGCTCCCTCCGTTGCCGGCGCGCAGGTTCGTGGCGCGCCGCCCCAGGCCTATTCGGATCCCGGCGACCCCCAGACCTTCAGGGCGCGGGAACTCGTCGAATCGGGCCATCAGCTGTTCGGCGGCGTCTCGCGGGGCCTTGCCCTCGCGGTCCAGGAGGCGGTCCGACGCTGGGGCGAGCCCAACGGCTATATCCTGGGGCAGGAGGCCTCCGGGGCCGTGTTCGGCGGCCTGCGCTTTGGCGAGGGCAAGCTCTTCACCCGCAATGTCGGCCAGCGGCGCGTGTTCTGGCAGGGCCCTTCCGTCGGCCTCGACGTCGGTGGCGAGGGCGCCCGGACCATGATGCTCGTCTACAACCTTCCCTCGGCAGACGCGCTCTATCAGCGCTTCGGCGGCGTGGACGGCTCGGCCTATGTGGTGGGGGGCTTCGGGGTCACGGCGGTCGGCCGCGACAACATCCTCGTGGTACCGATCCGCTCCGGCGTCGGCGCCCGGCTCGGCATCAATGTGGGCTACCTGAAATTCACCGACCAACCCACCTGGAACCCCTTCTGAGGGGCTCCTCCGGGCTCCCCGCCGATCGGCCGTGAACCCGCAGCTCTGGCTGGCTGACACGGACCGGGGCCCTGGAGCGTTGTCCCGTGAGGTGGATCCGCCTCACGGGAAGGCAAAGCGACCGGCCGGAGATGGGAGCTGGCTCCGCATCACGAAGCCGCTCCGGAACCGACCCGGGGGCGAACCGCCCTGGAAACCGGCGCGGGCCCATGGCAGGGTGCTACTGCGTTATCGGAGGCTCGACCGGACCGCGCCCGTCCGGGCTTTGAGGGATCCGAGCGGCACCTTGGAGTATTGAGCCCGCGTGATCGAAAACATCATGATCTTCGCGCTGGGGTTCCTTGTGGCAGCCCTACTTGCGCTTCTCGTCATTCCCGCGCTCAACGCCAGGGCCGATCGCCTCGCCCGCCGTCGGGCCGAGGCGCTCTTCCCCCTTTCGATCACCGAGCTGACGGCCGAGAAGGACCACCTGCGCGCCGAATTCGCGGTGATGCAGCGCCGGACGGAGCGCAAGGCCGAAGAGGCCATGGCCTACAAGCACCAGACCATGGAGGAGCTGGGCCGGCGGGCCGTGCGCATCGAGGCGCTCGAAACCACGCTTGCAGAGCGCGACCAGCACATCTCGAACCTGCAAACCGACATGTCGGACGTCCGTCAGCGCGTGCTCTCGGCGGAGCAGGAACTCGCGGCCGCCAAGGTCGGGCTCTCGACCACCCGGGACACCCTGGCGGCGGTCGAGACCGCGCACCGGCGGACGCTGGAGGACCTCGCCACCACGCGCGGCGAGCTGGAGCGCGCCAACACGTCGCTTGCCTCCACCAAGGCGGAGCTCGGCCTCACGCAGGACCGCCTCGCGGCCCGGGAATCCGCCTTCGCGGATCTGGAGCAGCGGCACACGGAAGCGCTGGGGCAGCTCGACGCCAAGCGCATCACGATCTCGGATCTCGAAACACGCCTCACCACGCAAACCGCGCGGGGCGACGAATTCGAGCGCACCCTATCGGACCGCCACAGCGAACTCTCCGACGAGCGGCGGCGCCTCGCCGATCTCGCCAAGAATCTCATCGCGGAGCAGGAGCGGGGCCTCGTCCTCGACCAGCGCATCCGTGAACTCGAAGGCGAACGGGACGCGCAGGCCGCGGAAGCGGCCGCTCTCGCGGCACGTCTGGCGGCGCTCACCACAGATGGCGGCACCCCTGCAGCCGAACTCGAGCAGCGGGAGGCCACGATCCGCAATCTTCAGGGCGACCTCCAAGAGGCGCGGGCGCGCCTCGCCGCGGCTTCACCCGCGGGCGACGCCGCTCAGGCGGAGGAGTTGCGCGGCCTCTCCGAGCGATACGAGAATCTCAAGGGCGAGAAAACCTCGCTGGAAGGAGCTCTTGCGGCCGCCCGCGACGAGTGCACCCGCCTCACCGACGAGATGAAGTCCCTGCGACGCAGCGCCGGCGCGCCCTACGAGGAGATCCGCTCCGAGAATGCCGAACTGCGGCGCCGCCTCGACGAGCTCGCCGACCAGATCATGCAAGGTGGCAAAGGAGCGGAGACCGCGAAGACCCCCGACCGCCGCACGGCCGCCCGATAGAGCTGTGGCCCGCTGGGGTGGCGAGATTTATGGTTCCACCGTGATCGCCTTGTCGCGTGAGCCCGATCGAGCCTCTCAGATCGGCGCTCAAGAGCTGTTCCCATGACGTGGGATCAGCCTTTGTCTTTCGGTGGGCACGACTTCGTCACGTAAGCCGGACCTACCTCACTCGAATCAAAGCTCTCAGCCAACTACCACGTCGGGTTAGTTATGCGTCCAGCGGTTTGCCCGTTCGTGCCAGCCAATGTTAGAGCGTTTTCGAGTGAGGTGGATCCGGCTCACGTGAAGAAAACGCGACCGCTGCAAGAACCAGAGCTGATTCCACCTGAGTGGAAGCAGCTCTAGGGAACCGCCGCGGTATGACCCTCTCGCTTGCCTAACTCCCTATCCATCAGCGTCTTACCTCCACCACGGAGCCCAACCATGGATCTCGGCCTCACGGGCAAGCGCGCCCTCGTTCTCTCCTCAAGCCGCGGGCTCGGCCTCGGCGTGGCCCGGAGCCTTGCTGCCGAGGGCGCCGATGTGATGATGACGGCCCGCAGCGCCGACCGCCTCCAAGCGGCCGCGGACGCCATCAACGGGGCTGGGCGAGGACGCGCCCATACCCATGTGGGCGACCTCGCCACGAGTGTGGAAGCGATCCATGCGGCCGCGATGCAGGCCCTCGGCGGCATCGACATTCTCGTCGCCAATACGGGCGGTCCCCCGGCCCGCACGGCGTTGAACGTCAAGGCGGAGGAATGGGCGCCCCAGTTCGAGGCCATGGTGGTTCCCGTGTTTCACCTCGCGGGCCTCGTCCTCCCCGGCATGCGAGAGCGCAAATGGGGGCGCATCCTCACCATTGCTTCCATGGGAGTCGAGCAGCCGATCCCGAACCTCGTGATCTCGAACGCCCTGCGGGCGTCGATCCGGGGCTGGTCGAAGACGCTGTCCGCCGAGGTGGCGGCGGACGGAATTACCGTCAATCTCGTCCTGCCGGGCCGGATCGAAACCGACCGCACCGGCGAGCTCGATGCGGCCAATGCCAAGACACAGGGCAAGTCCGTCGAGGAGGTCGCCGCCGCCGCACGGGCAACCATCCCGGCCGGACGCTACGGGCGGGTGGAGGAATTCGCCGACACCGTATGCTTCCTGGCCTCCGAACGGGCGAGCTACATCACGGGATCGTCTATCCGGGTCGATGGCGGTGCGATCCGATCCGTCTGAACGGAAGCGCGCCGGCGAAGCCCACTCGGCCGCCGGCCTCCTCGGCTGCGTCTACGGGCGCGATCGGCTCCGTCTCAACGCAAGTGGCACGATGAAGCCTACTAGGCTGCCATGGCGGCCTGTCGGCCGGAGCGGCGCATCTGAGGCCTCGCCTCCCCGCGTCGCGGCACCGGGCGGCGGTTGTCGTTCGAGAGGCTGCCGCTCACATGCTGCACGGCCTTCCAGGCCTCCGGCAGGGCAATGCCGACCGAAACGAGAGAGGCCACGGTCGCGGCCTGGCAGTAGCCGCAGAGCGCATGATTCTCCCGCCACTCCTCCTGGCCGAGCTTGAGGGCGATGCCGAGGTCGTAGAGGGCCTTTGCGGCCATCGCGATCGGGAGGGCGGGGTTATCGCGAGCCCGGTCCTTGCCGCCCGCGCCCGCGAGGATCGCGGTGACCGCGTAACTTGCGATCATCAACAGCGCATCGGGGGTCTGGAGCCGCTTGTAGGCATAGTTCGACCGGTCGACCTTGGTGGCGTTGAAGTAGCGCAAGGGCAGATCGGGCAGACGGCGCACGATACCCATCTGGTAGAGCGACACGATCATGCCCGCGCCGACCCCGACGAACGAGAGACCGACGAGCCAGCGCCGGCGCTGCAGGTCGTCGGTTCGGCCTTTGCGGAGTTCGTACGAGAGGCGGGCGGGGGACTGGGCCATCGGGATATCCTTCGGGCTGAGGCAACGGCCGAAGTCAACGACAGGCGGCCCGCGAGGATCCCTCCCCGCGGGTGCCGCTCATGCGAATGGCATCTATTTGGGCTGCACCTGCTGAGAGCCGCCGGGGCTGCCGGGCGGCGGGATCACGCGAGTCGTGCCGGGATTCGGCACCGGCGCCCGGGTGTTCATGTCCGGCGCGATGCCTGCCGGGGGGCGGATGACACCCTCGCTGCGCTCGAGCTTTTCGCTCAAGGTTTCACCCGCAGCTCCGGTTGCTCCCGTGGTGCAGGGCTCCGAACTCGGCGGGCAGTTCATGTCCGGGGCGATCTTCTCGGGAATGCTGGAATTGTTCTGCGGCGCCGGCAGAACCGGCGGCTGCGTCGACTGGGCCGCCGCCCCCATCACGAGGCCGCCCGTCAACGCCAGGGTGAGGGCTAAGCTGCGATATCGCCACATGATTCGGCTCCTTTGCAGGGCAACGGACGAGCGGACGATGGGGTTCCGACCCAAGGGCAGGTCGGCCGCTCCGAGCCATCGGGAGGAGAACGATGCGCTTCCGACCCCGGAACCGGTCGCCCGCTCCGGGCCATCGGGAGAATGCACCCCTCCCTCTTGGCGGGAGCACCCAAGCTTGCGCATGATGCCGTGACCGGCAGAAATGAGATGCGGGCGGCCAGGCGCCGGCTCGATGTGGGGATGAGACGATGCAAGTCACGGGTCCGTACCTGATGTTCCTCGGCGACGTGCCGGACCAGCTCGCGGCCAAAACAGCCCACGGCATCGTGGATTGGCGCCCCGAGCTCTGCCTCGGGCAATTGCGCCTGCCCGGCTGCGGCGCCGATCTCGGAATCCCGGACCTCACCATCGGGGATGCGGCCGAGAAGGGCGCGAGAACCCTCGTCGTGGGCGTGGCGAATGCGGGTGGCGTGCTGCCGGATCACTGGAGCGGCGCCATCGTGGAGGCGATCGAGGCCGGCATGGACGTGGCGAGCGGCCTCCATACGCGGCTCGGCTCCAACCCCGCCATTCGCGACGCCGCCGAGCGGCACGGTCGCCAACTCCTCGACGTGCGCCACTCCGACCAGCGCTTTGCCACCGGCAAGGGCACCAAGCGCTCGGGATTGCGGCTCCTCACCGTCGGGACCGACTGCTCGGCGGGCAAGAAATACACGGCTCTTGCGCTCGAAAAGGAGATGCGGGCACGGGGGATAGACGCGGATTTCTGCGCCACGGGCCAGACGGGCGTATTCATCTCAGGCAGGGGCGTGGCGATCGATGCCGTCGTGGCGGACTTCATCTCGGGCGCGGTCGAATGGCTCTCGCCCGATGCGAATCCGAACCATTGGGACCTCATCGAGGGTCAGGGCTCGCTCTTCCACCCCTCCTTCGCGGGCGTGAGCCTCGGGCTCCTCCACGGCGCGCAGGCCGACGCCTTCGTGGTCTGCCATGAGCCGACCCGCACCACCATGCGGGGCGTGAAGCATCCCCTGCCCTCGATCCAAGAGGTGATCGATCTCACGGTCACCTGCGGGCGTCTCACCAATCCGGCCATCCGGCCGGTCGGAATTGCGATCAACACGAAGGCGCTCGACGATGCGGAGTCGCGCGCGTATCTCGCTCGCGTTGCGGCCGAGCACAACCTGCCCGCAACGGATCCGGTGCGTTACGGCATCGGGGAGATCGTGGACCGGATCGCGCGGGAGTTCGGCCGGGCGGCACCCGCGCGGGCGACGGCTTGACTTTTGCTAAGATATGCTGGGCTTCCCTAGCGACAACGTACCACAATAATAGATTGAGCTGCTTACGGCGCATAAAGAACAGCTCTAATTGCTCGGCTCAAGAACGACATCAGTGCTTACAGTTCGCATGTCGACATTTAAGGAATCTACTCGGATGGCCGAGCCGCTGCTGAGCTTGATCGTATTCGCGTTGATATGCGTGCACCCATCGGCCGCATCGTGTTCCGGGCAGCGGTGCACCAGGGCGTCACGCTGGTCGTGCTTTAATTGGTTTCGCTCCGTTGAGCATTGGCTTCGTTTGGCCAAAACGGCTTACGTCAGCTTGAGATGGGTGAACCGAGTATTCTCCTAGAGTTTGCACCGCCCGCGGTCGGAGCAGAGGCTTCCTGGCCCACGTCTCCCGCCCTCGACTGGTACAGTGAACCGTACGTCTGCTTCACACTGCTTGGCGCTGAGTCGCGCAGTTTCTCCTCGTGCGTTGCGTTGCCCGGCGGGCGCGCTGTCCCCGTTGGGTGCCCTGTGCTGGCATACAGGGACTGAGCAGCCCGGAGATCCTGCAGGGCGCGGCTGCGGCGGGCGTGGGCGCGTCGAGCATAGCGGTCGACCCGCACCAGCTTCAGGCTGAGCGCATCGAGTTCACTCGCGTGTCCGCGGCGGAGAGCGACCGTGATCTGGTCGAGTATCGCACATCGCGCAGCACTCGCCCGCGAGAGCGCCTCCGTGGCTTCTGCAATGACCAGGGCGAGCCCCTGAAGGTCGGCAGGGGCATGCTCCCCAACCAGTGTGGTGGCGATCGCGTCGACCCGAGCACGGGCGTCCGGGTGGGTGATCGCAGAGCTGAGGCCGTGTTTGCGGGCATTTTGAGCACAGCGAGCCCGGCCCGCCTTGGAGGCGGGCCCGGTGCTCAGGCGTGCGTTGCGCCGATTGGCTTCGATTTGCCGGTCAGTGGCCATGGGAGGACCTCACACGGTCGCGCGAGAGCGGAGCGGTGGGTCCACGGCTCGCAGGCCTCCAAGGCGGGACGGTGAACCCGCAAAAGCCTTAGTCGGCGAGTCGTTGAGCCCACTACTGAGAGGGTGACGTTCCACTGGCGCGGGCGAACAGGAGAATGCGTCGTCCGTTGGCCCCTCTCCCGTGTCTGCGGCCACGCGGTTCGGCCCACCTCTCGACGGTTCGGCCGTCGTCGCTGGAACTCGTTCGTCCGAGCTAGGGGGCGTGTCCTCCGGAACAGAATGAGGCTGAGGGCGGCGCCCGAGGCGCTCGTCACCTTGAGGAACCTGAGGCGCCCCGGATCCCTGATCCTGTGGGGCGGCCTCACTCTGGGCGACAGAGGAGGCCTGTTCGATGCGATCGCTTCTGAGGCGTTTGTCCTCAAAGGGAGGGTGCGTCGCCGTTTGATCGCTGGCTCGCCTTGGAGCGACAGGCAGATCCGTGAACTCGGGCAACTCGTCATCACCATGAGGCGCTTGGGGGTGGCGGCGCTCGCGCCAGAGCTCGGCGCCAAACCCGGTGCGGTGCCCATGAAGGTCGTTCAGCAGCCTCGTGCGACGGCGGGTGTGGGCCTCGATCTGCTTCTGGAGGCGGGTGAGCACCTCGGCCTGATCCAGAAACGCGCGCGAGGTGATGGTGCCCTCGTCGTAGCCGTGCTCGGCGAGCAGGGCCTTGAGGCGCTTGCTGCGCTTCGCGTCGCCCTTGAGGTAGCCACTCACGATGTGGGAGATGGTGGCATGGACGAGGGAGGTCGAGGGGACCACCTCGTGCAGGAGGGCTGTTGCGGCCTGCCGGCGGCCCAGGCGGAGCGCGTCGTCGTGGATGCGGCGCAGGCGGCGCTCGTCCCAGAGCAGGTCAGTGTACTCGCGGGCAAGCGCCATCTCGAACACGTCGCGCGGCACGAGGTGGAGAACAACGTGCCGCAGGAGGCCCTGGAGGTCAGCCTCGCCCTCACCGGATGCAACGGAGACATGCTCGAGGAAGGCAGGGAATGGGGTCAGTCGCTCAACTTGCGGCCGAGCGCTGGCTGCGTTGTGGGCTGATCGTGGCGTGCTCATAAGGTCCCCCTCAGAATGAGAGGGCTCCTTCATAAGCTGGGAGGGGGGCTGATTTGCCAGAGGGAGACGCGAGAAAAGTCGATATTAGGTTGGGGTGCGTCAACGGGATCCATACAGAGCGCACGGGCATGAGCTGGGGCTTCACGCCTGCTGCCAAGCAGGCGGCGATCGGCGGCTCACGCTAGGCCCATTGGGGCTGAACTTTGGTACTACCTTCAGCAGGTGCCGGGGAGAGAGGGAAGGCACTGGTTTGGAGCAACCGGGGCCGGGGCGGTGTGGGCAGCCTGGCCCCCGCTGATGATAGGTCGGTATGGGCAAGCAGCCGGCTGGGCATCTGAAGGGACTGACAGGGAACACCAGGGCTACACCGCCCTCACCAAGGTTTCATGTGGCAGCGACAGTGTAAACCATCTGTAAAGCATCTGATAACCATGGCGTAACCATGAAGCAGGCTGAGAGAGCCGGATTCGCTCCTCGCCAGGGCTTCTCAGCGCTTGGAGCGGCCCCAAACACCTGCCCAATGCTCCGCTGAGATGGCCTGCACCCTGGGGTGACTGGGGGAGAACCCTGGCCTCAGCGAGGCGGCTGGCCGGCTCGCATGAGCTGCCAGACCAGGATAGCTCGTCCGAGGCGCGAGAGAGCCTTGGGTCAGGCCTCATCATCAGAGGCTGGCGCTTTGGGGCGTTTGCCCGCGTCTACCTGCGAGCGAGGGTGCCGCAGCCGAACACCAGCACCACCTCCGTTCTCCGGGATGAATTCAATACCAGCCACCTCAAAGGCGCGCTGGATTGCAACGACGGTCGCAACGCGGGTTGACTGCAACGGTCCGTCAGAGCGCTCAAGGCGCTTAATAGTCTCAACGGACACTCCGGCCGCGGCCGCTATGTCAAATTGCTCCCACCGGAGCATCGCTCTCGCTGCTCTTAGCTGTTCCGACGTCAGCAAAATTACCCCACAGGTGTTAAAAAAACTGCTTTCAGGGTTGACAAAGGCCAGGCAGATATTACACTTCAGGTGTCATTTTAGACACTAGAGGTGCTGACCATGTGTAACGGAGAATTGGAGATGCTCAAGCTCAACCAGCTCTTATCTGACCGCATGACTTTCATTGGCGGGTCGGATGCTCGTGTCCTAATGGGCTCCGATGCAGCCGCCGTGGTGCGGTTGTGGCGTGAGAAGCGCCAAGAGGTGGCACCTCGCGATCTCTCCCGCGATCTTCCCGTCCAGCTCGGCTCAGCCACTGAGGCGCTCAACCGTCGCTGGTTCGAGCAGGAGACAGGGCTCACGGTCTCGGCCGTGCAGCACTTCTGCCACCATCCCACCGTTCCCTTCATGGCAGCCACCCTTGATGGCTTGGTCGAGCAGCCCTCAAGCGGCTCGCCGGACCAACGCACATCAGCAGCAAAGGCCATAGGCTCACGGGCGGTGTTCGAGGCCAAGTTCATGCTGCCGTGGTCCTTCTCGGAAGAGGCGGCCGCAGCAAAGCACATGCCCCAGCTCCAGCACAACATGCTCGTGGCGGGCACGTCTACAGCTTACCTGTCGATCATCACGGGAGGTGGCCAGTGGGTATTGATCGAGGCTGAGGCTGACCCTCTCTACCAGGCGGTCCTGCTTCAGGTGGAGCGCATCTTCTGGAGGTGTGTGTGCCAGGGCGAAATGCCAACACCCGTTCGTGCTGATCCGCCCAAGCCCAAGATGCAGGCCGTGCGGGTGGTGGACATGAGCACCTCCAATGCTTGGGCAGAGCACGCCCCCGTGTTTCTCTCGACCCTTGATGCGCATGGACAGCATGAGCACGCTAAGGCCGAGCTGAAGGGCCTCATGCCTGAGGACGCGAGAGAAGCGACAGGGCACGGGCTGCGGGCCAAACGCTCCCGCGCAGGCGCGGTCTCCTTCGAGGTGCTGGCGAATGGAGGCTCCTATGCTGGCCTGCAGTAGCAGCCTGGGTCAGCTCGCAGGCGCTCTGGCGAGAGCCCAGCTGCAGCTCACGAACCCACAGAAGACGCTGACGGCTACTCTGGATCAGCCTGGGAGAGCCGGATCTCGGCAGACCTACCGCTATGCCCCGCTCTCTTCGGGGTTGGAGATCATCCGAAAGGCTCTGGGCGAGCAGGAGATTGCGGTCCTGCAGACCACGTCCGTAGCTCAGGGCCGAGAGGCTCTCGAGCTCACGACCACGCTCGTGCATGTCTCAGGGGAGTGGGTAGCCAGCACCTGGCCGGTGTGCCGGGTCTGTGATGTCTCAGACCCGAAGCTGATGGGGGCGGCTCTGACCTATGCCAGACGCTACAGCCTCTTTGCGCTGGTGGGGATCACGGGCGAGGACGACCTTGATGCGCCCGAGATCGGCGGTAGTGCAGATCGGGGACAGGTCGCACGCGAGCAGCAGCGCAGCCGCGTCACTCCGGTGCCATTCCATGCTGCTGGGCCATGGGACATCAGAGACAAGCCTCTCGCTCGTGTGAGGGGGCGCGTCACGAGCACGACTCAGGCCCGGATGTCCTGCTCTGCTCCGTCACCACGAGTCGAGCAGACCCTCCCGACCGTATCAGCCTCAGACCTCCTGGTGCGCTTAGAGGCGGTTGAGGACGAAGCCGTCCTGCTGCACTGGGCCAGCGATGCCCTGGCGGTCCGACACACGATGGCTGAGACGGAGAGATCTGCGCTCGACCAGGCCTTCTTCCGACGTGCTGCGGCGGTCGGGCTGGATCCCGAGATGCTGTGCGCCTTTCCTGTACCTGAGGAGACGAGCACAGGAGCCCTCACCTCCTCCCCGGCACCTCTGATCCCCTCCCCTACTCCCGCAGGAGGTCCTGATGCGCAAGCCACCCTATGAGATGTGTCAGAGAAAAAGCCTATCCCGGCGGCTCAAGGCCGAGATCATGCTGCGGCAGCAGGGGTGCTGTGCCGATTGCGGCACACGGCTCATCCTCGGCTTCTTCGTCTTTGATCACCGTCCCCCGCTGGCGCTCAGAGACCAGCACGAGAACGCGAACGACCCTGAGCGGCTGGCCGCTATCTGTTTGACTTGTGACGAGAGGAAGACGCCGCAAGATCTGAAAGAGATTGCTCGAACGAAACGCTTGGCCGAGAGCCACCAGGAGCATCTCGAACGGCAGAGGTTCAAAGTTCCAGGGCGGCGATTGCCTTCACGAAAGCAGTGGCAGGAGTTTCAGGGCAGTCTCACAATACAAACGACGCGTTATGGAGTTGGTGAGACGCTTCGCCTTACAAGATCGAAGAAGACCGAAGACTAAGGGTCGCCAATCTACTCTTAAGGCTGGGCACGGCGTCCGCAGTTCTCGTGAGTGACTAGACGCCATAGCTGGCCGAGTCATCCACCAACGCGCCGAGGCCGTGGAGCGTTGATAAGTTTGCGGTCTCGCAAGCGCTCGGTTCGTTTCACAATTGAGGGTTATCTGGCATCCAGCGCCCGCGACATGGCCTCTAGATCATCGATAACTACCCTGAGCTGAGCGAGAGCGACAGTGTTTAGCACTGCCCAGCAAACTTTGGTTGGCTGAGTTTGGATCATTTGCGGCCGTGGCGCACCGCTTTCGCCGCGATCATCCGTATTTGGGAATGGAGTAATCTGATAATTTTTCGGGAACTATGAAAATGGGCCGTTGAAGCGGCCCATTTATACTTATTTGCTGAGGGCGCTCACAGAACGAGCCATCCTGTGTTGCTGGTGTTCCACGTCATGTTATCGATTTGAATCACGAGATCAGCAGCACCATCACCATTAATGTCACCTTGCAGCTGACGAGTGTTACTGTCAAATCTCAACTGTCCGGCGACATTTGTGAAAGCCCCAGTGCCACCTGCAACCAACGTGAAAGCGTCATTCGCAGCGGTATTGGTGTTCGCATCAATCGCTGACAGATTCACACTGTCCCCCTGAGAGAGCGTAAAGTCCTTAATGATGTCCATGCCTGTAGCAGGATTGCTGTCCTCTACGCTAAGGAAGTGGAACACATCAGCACCCCCGGCACCCCACAACTGATCGGCACCCCAGCCACCATAGAGCTGATCTGCGCCAGCTAGGCTCGCCGTGTTGCCGCCGCTATCAGCCCCAGCATCACCATCAAGGGCGTCCGATCCGGAGCCGCCGTAGAGTATGTCACTACCACCGCCGCCTTGGAGGACGTCGTTGCCAGCGCCACCGTAGAGAACATCATTGGCATCCTGACCTTGAAGGACATCGTTTCCATCAAGGCCATACAATGTGTCTGCCCCGTTCATTCCGTTGAGGGTGTCTCCCTGAGCAGATCCTTGTAGCTTGTCGTCACTGCCCGTACCGGTCCACTGAATACCGACTTGGCTGACATTACCATCGGGGGCAGTCCCAGTACCCGGGGCAGGAGGAGCATCGGCAGGGTCACTGCTCGTACCAACCACGTTCCCGGTCGCGCCGGAGACCACCTTCTCGGCGGCGTTGCCACCGTCCGTGTAGCTGACCTCGACGGTGATCGCCTTGCCGACCTCGGTCTGGGTCAGGGTGTAGGTCGAGCTGGTGGCGTTGGCGATGACCGTGCTGCCCGCCTTCCACACGTAGGAGAGTTGGCCGAGACCATCCGCATCCGAGAGCGTGGAGGTGTTGGCCGTCAGGGTCTGACCCTGCGTGGCCGTGCCGGTGATTGACACACCACCCTGGGGAGCGTCGTTGGTCGCCGCGAGGGTGAAGCTCTGGGTGGCCGCGACCGAGCCGTTGTTCCCATCAACCACGTTGTAGCTGAGGGCAACGGTGCCGTTGAAGTTGGCAGCCGGCGCGAAGGTCCAGCCAGATGCGGTCTGGGTCAGCGTCCCGTTCGAGGCCGTGAGGCCAGAGACCGAGAGGGTGCCGAGGTCCACGTCGGTGTAGCCCTGCAGCAGGTCAGCCTTGCTGATGGTGTAGACCACATCCTCGGTGCCCGCCGCCAGCGTCGCCTTCGTGCCCGTCAGGGCCGGAGCGTCGTTGGTGCCGGCGATCTTCACCACCACCGAGGTCTCGGTGCCGTCCGCAGACACCACCTTGAAGGTGTCGGTGTAGGTCACGCCGTCCTTGAACTCGTTGTGAGCCCCAGCCGAGTAGGTCCACTTGCCGTCGGTGCCGATCGCGAAGGTGCCGAACTGGCCAACCGTGCCGGTCTGAGCCACGAAGGTCTCAGCGCTGTCCACGTCCGAGATCGTCAGCGCCCCAGAGGTGCTCAGAGCCGCGTCCGTCTCGGTCAGCTCCTTGGTGTCCGAGGAGAGAACCGCCGCGTCGTTGGTGCCGGCGATCTTCACCACCACCGAGGTCTCGGTGCCGTCCGCAGACACCACCTTGAAGGTGTCGGTGTAGGTCACGCCGTCCTTGAACTCGTTGTGAGCCCCAGCCGAGTAGGTCC